>FWPU01007908.1_pt1 | contig 18847 bp, 18 predicted proteins | sample 2228361 | NCBI WGS metagenome assembly FWPU01 (sample SAMEA103939777, study PRJEB20133) | metagenome
ATCGCCACCCTAGCCGAACCGACGCTGAAGCTGTCGCCTAAAGGCGAGGGCTTCAACCCTCCCAAAGTGGGACAGTGAAGGGCGAAGGCAAGGTCGAGGTGGAGACGCGCATCGAGCTCACCGGCGTGGACATGGAGAAGCTGCGCCAGGACCCGGTCGGCACGGTGACGGAGGCGCTGAAGGACAAGAAGCTGAAGCGCACCGACAAGGTGACCATGACCCTCGATCAGCAGTTCCCCTTGGGCCCGATGGATTTGAACGGCTCGGTGGGCTCGAAGGTGGCGGTCAATGGCAAGATCGGCGAGGGGCAGGCAGGGACGCGGGCCGGCAAGGGCCGGACCATCGAGGTCTCCATCACCATCGAGAACTCGCCGAGCGTGCTGGGCGACGTGCTCAAGACGGCGGTGAAGGACCGCAACCTCGGCGGCGCCATCGAGCGCGCGGCCGACGCGGCCAAGATCGAGGCGAAGGTGACGGACTACACCGAAGTCGTCCTGGCCGCCGACGGGAAGATCGGCGCCCCGAAGGTCGGCTCCATCAACGCCAAGGTCGAGGGCACGGTCCGCGACGTCGAAGACAACCCTTACCGCTACCCGCCGCCGCTTCCCGACGGCAGCACGCCTCCGAAGACGGTTCGCGACCTGGTGGCCGACCTCGAGCGCTTCGCCCGGGGCGAGCCCCTGCCGCCGCCTCCGCCCGCACAGCGGCTGGGCTACCAGGGCCAGCTCAAGGCCTGACCGGACGCGCGTCGCCGCGAGCTGTCACCGAAATTGCGCAGCAGCACGCGCAACCTCCGCGTGCGCCGGCGGCAACGGAGCGAAATCAGGTTCGGGCACGAGCGTTGAATTCCGTCTACGGCCGCCCGACCCCCTGGAGGATGGATGCTTCCGTTGCTGCTGCTGGCGCTCGCGCAGGCGCCCGATGCCGGCTCGCCCGTGCCGCCCGAAGTGCCCGAAGCGAATCGCACGCCGGAAGATGCACCAGTGGCGGAATCGCGGCTGGGCTCCGACCGGCCGCGAATCGAGCCGGCTTCCGACCCGCGGCCGGCGATGCGCCCCGACCTCCCCGTCTACTGCGGCTTCCTCGAGCCGACGCGCGAGGTGCCATCGGGGTACCACCGCGTCCAGTGCGATGAGCAGGCGCGGCGCTGCCTGGTGTCGTCCACGAAGGCGCTGGACGCGAGCGGCGTCGAAGGCAGGGAGCCATTGGCGCGCGCCAACGACTGCATCGCGCTCTCCACGGAGGACTTCGCGGCGAAGGCGCGCGAGGGTTACCGGTTCGTGCCGGCGATCGCCGACGCTCCGCCCGGCTGGGTGCGCGATGAGCGCGGCCGGGTGATGCAGGTCAACTTCGACTTGAATCGGCGGGTGTACCTCGGAGCGGCGTACGCTCCGCGGCAGCTTCGCGGCGCCGGTGAGCCGTCGGGCCGGGTGCGCGCCGACTTCGGCATCGAGGTCGAGCTCCCGGGCGACGAGCCCATCCTCTACCGGGTGCACGTGCTCGAGAGCGAGCTGCACCTCGGCGTCGACACCACCATCGACGCCACGCTGCTGCGCTACGACTGGAGCATCGCCCGCGAAGCGCCGGTGCTGTGGATCACCACCTTCGTCGGCAAGCCGCGCCGGTTCGACCTGAGCTTCGATCTGGGCGGGTGGTTCGAGGCGATTCACCTCGAATCGGTCAAGCGCGGCACGTCGGCGGCGAACAACTTCCTCACGCTGGGAGCGGCGAACCTCACCATCGACTTGTGGCACTCGCGCGACCTGGTGAGCTACATGCGGCTCCGCTTCGGGCCGGCCCTCGAGCTCGACAACGCGCGGCAGATCACCGCCGCCAAGCCGATGGCGGCGCTCGAGGGCGACCTGACGCTGGATGGCGATGGCTTCCACCCCGCGCGCTTCCAGGCGGCGGCGGAGAAGCTGCTGTTCGATCCCGTCGTCGAGGGACGCCCGCAGAATCCCCAGCGGCTCGAGTTGCGCGCCGGCTACGAGCTGATCCTCATCGCCATCAACGACTACCCGCTCTCGGCGACCCTCGACGGGCGCGCCGCCTGGCGCGACGATCTGCCGTTCGAGACGCCCGGCTGGGACATCGGCGTCGAGGCCGGGTTGCGGTTCAGCTTCTGGGCGCCGGCACGGCGTTCGGCGGCGGCGCAGCCATCGCGGTGAGGTGATGGTGGTCGGGCTCGCTCCGCTGCTCTTCGTGCTCGGCGCGTCGGCCGCGGGCGAAGACTGCGTGCTGCGCGACGACGAGGGCCAGCCGTTCGCCGTGTGTTTCGACCCGGGCAACGGCCTCGAGCTCGAGGCGGCGGCGCTCGGACGCGACGGTGTCTGGGCGCCGTCGTTCGCGGCGGCGATTCGCGTGCGCTCAAAGCGCGAGAGCGTCAGCAAGGAAGGCTCGCTCTGGTTCAACGAGCACCGGCTGCTGGCCACGCGCGCGCAGCCCGACCCGGGGTACCGGTTGCTCGAGACGACGGCCTACCAGGGCGTCTTCCGCCGCCACCTCGAAGAAGGCTTCGTGCTGGTGCCCACCGCGCGGCCGATTCGCCTTCCCTTTCCGTTCGACCTCGCCATCGCGGTGAGCGTCGGCAGGTACGAGCGGCGGGTCTTCGAGGGGCGCGGCTTCGTCTTCGAGGCCGGCCGCGCCGCGGTGCTGCTGGATTTGTTGCGCTCCTCCACCGGCCGCGCCCACGTGGCGTTCGGCCCGGCCCTCTCGCACACGCTGCGGCACGACGGCGACGACGCGACGCAGGAGCTGAGCCCGCTGACGTCGATGCTCGTCGACATCGGCTTCGAGAGCGCGAACGGCCTGTGGGTGATGGCGCTCGAAGGCATCGCCGGGTGGGTCTTCACGCCCGGCTCCGAGCCGACCTTCCGCGCCGGCGTGGATGCGCGGCTCGACCGCGTGCTGCTCGCGGTGAACGACCACCCGGTCTCCATCGCGGCGCGGTTCGGGTACCAGCACGCGGATGCCGGAGTCCACCGTCGAACCGAATGGACTGCGTCGGTGGGGCTGATGCTCCGGGCGTGGGGGCGGTAGTGCGCGGTGGCCGCGGGTCTACCTCGAGCGACAGGAACGGCTTCGCACTGCGTGCGCACGGCCACCGGGCCGGTCTCGCGACGGACGCCTGGCTGGACGAGACGCACGCACCGGGCAGGGCAGCGGCTCATGGGGCTCGGGCCGGCGGTTCGCCGTTTCGCAGACATCGGAGCCGCGGCCGAGCGCGCAACGGCGAGGGGAACGCGCTCGTCCGGAAGAGCCGGGAACAGCTCGGGCTCGGCCCTCGGGTATCGCGCACGCGGCACTGGTGCTCTACTTCGGGCGATGTGGCGCTACCTGAAGCTCCACGAGGCGTTCGTGCGCGCCGCGCTGGAACGAACCGACGTCGACTGGTCGCAGCTCAAGGCCTTCCACCACAAGCAGCTCGCCTTCATGCAGCACGAGCGGCTCATCCACCTGCTGGTGCTGCTCTTCTGCGCGCTGTTCCTCCTGCTCTCCATCGCCTTTCTGGCGACGAGCCCGAGCTGGCCGGCGTTCGCGATGTGCGCGGTGCTGCTGCCGCTGGTGGCGGTCTACGTCCTCCACTACTTCCGGCTCGAGAACGGCGTGCAGCGCTGGTATCACCTGTCGAACCGCATCGACGAGAAGCTCCGCGTCGTTTCGCAGCGCTACAACGAGGAGCACCCGGGCGACTTCCCGTGACCGGTGCGTTCGCGCGCCGCGCCCGGGGCTGGCTTCGTCGCTCGACGAGATGAGCGCATCCTCGACACGCCGGTTCCGCGGGGCCGACCAGCATATCGGCCGGTGGTGCCGTGAGAGCTGGCCGACGTCAGCAGGCGCCGGGGAGCGAGCCGACCGCTCGGCTGCGGCCCGCGAGCTGGCGAGGGCCCTCGAGCGCGCGTGCGTCCGGCCGACGGTCGTGGCCACCTCTGGAAGCTCGTGGCACCGGTTCGCGAGCGTCGTTGCTCTGCGGAAACGCCGTGCAGAAGTTGCCGGCATGCCACGTCGGGGAAAGGGCGTCCGGCGAGCGGCTGAACGCGCGCATGCTCGCGTGCACGGGCGCGCCGGGCGCAGGCGGGGGTCCATCGGCTATGCGGTGGTGGGGCTGGGGCACATCGCCCAGTCGGCCGTGCTGCCGGCGTTCGCGCACGCGAAGGAGAACGCACGCCTCGCGGCCCTCGTCTCGGGCGACCGGCGCAAGCGGGCCGAGCTGTCGAAGCGCTACGGAGTGCCGGCCTACGACTACGCGCAGTACGAGGAGTGCCTGGCCCGCGACGACGTCGACGCCGTCTACATCGCGGTGCCCAACGACATGCACCGGGAATTCACCATCCGAGCGGCCCGGGCCGGCGCGCACGTCTTGTGCGAGAAGCCGATGGCCACGTCCTCCGCCGAGTGCGAGGAGATGATTCGCGCCTGCGCCGAGTCGGACGTGAAGCTGATGATTGCCTACCGGCTGCACTTCGAGGGCGGAAACCTGGCGGCGGCCCAGGCCGTGCGCGAAAGGCGCATCGGCGAGCCGCGCACGTTCCTGTCGAGCTTCAGCTACCAGGTGAAGCCGCCCAACATCCGGCTGGAGGGGAACCGCGGCGGCGGGCCGACCTGGGACATCGGCATCTACTGCGTCAACGCCGCGCGCTACCTGGTCGGCGACGAGCCCACCGAGGTGATGGCGGTGATGGCGACGGGGGGCGACGAGCGCTTCACGCAGGTCGAGCAAGGCGTGGCCGGCATTCTCCGCTTCCCCGACGAGCGCCTCGCCGTTTTCAGTTGCAACTACGCCTCCTCGCCCACCGCCTGGTTCGAGGTGGTCGGCTCGAAGGGCCGGCTGCGGCTGGAGAACGCGTACGAGTACGTCGGGGACATGGAGCTGATGCTCGAGCTCGACGGCCGGAAGACGCGGCGCAGGGTGCCGTCGAAGGATCAGTTCGCGCCCGAGCTCGTCTACTTCTCGCGCTGCATTCTCGAGGACGAGCTGCCCGAGCCCGACGGCGAGGAGGGCCTGGCCGACGTTCGCATCATCGAGGCCCTCTTCGAGTCGGCGCGCACGGGTCGGGCCATTCGCGTCGAGCGCGTGCCCAGGCGGCGCAGGCCCTCGCTCGAGCAGGCCGTCCGCAAGCCGCCGGTCGAAGAGCCCGCGCTGGTGGAGGCGGAGCCGCCCGCCTATTGACTCCGCGCGGCTCAGCGCAGGGTGAAGCCCACCGAGGCAGCCACGGGCAGGGCCTGTACCACCGCCCGCTGTCGTGCGTGTGCGGCGTCGTCGGCGGCGATGGCCCGATGGGCCATGGCCCTGAGCGTCAAGAACCCGCCCGCGACGATGGAGATGGGCACCAGGATGAGCGGCAGCGCCAGGGCCGGGTTGTCCTTCGTCAGAAAAGGCATCGAGAAGAGCGCCGCGTCGTAGGTGCCGTGCAAAAAGACGGCGATGACGAGCCCTCCGACCAGCCCGGGGCCCTTGCCGTCGAAGCGCCTGCGCGCGGCGAAGTAGCCCATCATGCCGGCGTAGATGGCGTGACCGGGCACGGCCAGCACCGCCCGGGCGATGAAGACGCCGGCGAAGCCGAGCAGGCTCTCGCTGCCGAGCAAATACCCGACGTTCTCCACCAGGGCGAAGCCCAGCCCGGCCCGCGTGGCGTAGACGATGCCGTCGAAACGCTCGTCGAACTCGGGCCTCCGCCACACGAAGAGCAGCAGGCAGACCGCCTTGGCCGCCTCCTCGACGAGGCCGGCCGAGACGTAGGAGGTGAAGAGCGCTCCTTCGAGGCCCTCGAGCGGGAAGAGATTGCCCAGCGCGAGCTGCACGCCGATGACCGGCAGCGTCGAGAGCCCGCCGGCCACGGCCACCCGGCGGAGCGAGCTCCGCGCTCGGGCCTTCTGGCGTCGACCCGGTCCACGTACCACATCGCCGCGAGCGCCGGCAGCGCGCCGGCCATCGCCGTCTGCAAGTCCATGGCGCCGAGTCTACGGCGGACGTGCCGGAACGTCGCGCGTCAGTTCGTCGGCTTCGCGGCTCGCTCGCGCCAGGCCTGCCTCAGCGCCTCGCTCGAGCCGCCGATGCGCGCCGCCACTTGGGTGGCCAGATCGGGCGGCAGACTGCCCAAGAGGCTCCGTTCGAGGTGCTGGTCCACGAAGCTCTGGCCGTACTTCACCTTCACGTCGGCGAGCCGGCCCTTGCCGTCGAGCACCGGCACGAGCTGCGGCGAAGCCATGAAGATGACGCCTGGCACGTCGGCCGCCTTCACCCGCGCCACCACCTCGTCGCGGAGCTTCGGGTCGAACTTGATGCCGTGCTTCGTCACCAGCGCGCGGATGCCCTCGTAGTCGCCGGTGGCCTTGATGACCATGAGCTTCGAGAGCAGCTCGCCCACCGCCTCGCGCATCTTCGGGTAGTCGGTCGGCTCCCAGTAGGTGCGGCCCTGCTCGTCCTTCACCTCTTTGACCGCGCCCTTCTCCTTGAGGAAGCCCACCGTCATGTGGTGCCCGCGCTGGTGGTCCTCCTCGAATTCGTCGCCCTTCTCCACCCGCTGCAGGTTGGTCAGCCCCTCGACCAGAAAATCGCGGTACATCTGCCGGGCGATCTCCTCGTGGTCGGGCGAGAGCGCCTTCAGCGCCGGGTCGAACGCGTGCCAGAGCGCCACCAGGTCGGCGCGGGCCTCTTCCAGCGTGTTGTCGAACTCCGCCAGCTTCTTCGAGACGTTGCCCGCCTTCGCATCCACCTGGCCCGAGGCGTGGCCCGCCACCTCGTGGAACGCCACCAGCCACTTGCGCGCGGTGACCGAGTACTTCTTCGCCTTCTCCTTGTCCTCGGCGGTGCGGCTGAACTCGATGGCCAGCGGCAGCCGCTTGAGCGCGGCGGCGGTCTCCATGGTGTTGGAGACCATCACGCTCTTCGAGCCGTACTTCTCGCGAATGTGCTGCTCGTTGGGCAGGTTGATGCCCGCGGGCGGCGTCGGGTAGGCGGTGAGGAACGCGATGGCCTTGGCCACCGGCGTATTCACCTTCTTCCGCTTGTACTGGTCGGGCCAGGGCATGCGTTGCTCGAAGTACTGCGCCTTTCTGGCCAGGAGCTCCATGATCTGGTTCTCGGCCGCGTCCTTGTAGTTGATGAGCCCTTCCCACTGGCCCTTCTGGCCGCGGGCGTCGACGTACGACTCGATGAAGCCGATGTTGGCGTCGACGATCGGATCCGACCTGAGCCAGGCGATGTTGAAGGCGTCCCAGTCCTTCAGGTCGCCGGTGCGGAAGTAGCGGATCAGCTTCTGAAGCGCGTCCTTCTGATCCGCCCTGGCCAGCTTCGCGGCGGCCTCCAGGTGGGCGATGACGCGCACCAGCTCGTCGGCGTAGAGGCCGGGCGGCACCTTCTTGTCCGGAGTGCCCGCGCGAAACACCCGCTCGACGAGCCTGCCGTCGAGCTTCACCACGCGCGAGTTGAGCGGGTTCTTCTCGTCGAAGCCCTCGAGGTCCTTCAGCGTCACGTCGCGGCCGTAGGCGGTGTTCGACGAGCAGGTGAGAATGTCCTTGCCCGGCGGCGGCGTCTTGCACGTGAGCTGCGGCTCGAACGCGGGGTCGAACAGCGTCTTGTCGAGCTCGGCCAGCAGCGCGGTGAGGGCGGCCTCGTCCTTCACTCCGAGCGGGGCGCCGGCGTTCAGCGCGCGCAGGGCGGCGGCCTTCAGCTCGTCGCGGGTGAAGGAGGGGACGAACTTCTGACCCGTCACCGAATCGTGGTTGCCGCCGTGGCCGTAGAAGCGCTTGAGGAATTCGGTGAAGCGCTCGTCGAAGCTGCCCGTACCGGCCCTGCCCTCGAGCCCGAACAGGTAGACGCCCTCGAGGAGCCGCTTGATGGCCACGTTGTTCCAGCCCAGCTGGTCGTAGGCGATGGTCTCGCCGGCGTGCGAGGCGAGCGAAAGATGCCAGGCGATCTGCTTGTCCTTCGCGGACAAATCGTCGAAGCCCTCGGCGTAGAGCTGGGCGATGGCGTGGTTCGAGAACCGCTCGAGCACGTAGCTCTTCTCGGCCGGAGCGGCGGACAGCACGACGGCGATCAGCGCGAACATGCGCGGGCGCATAACAGCGCCGAGCGGCGCGATGCAATCTCGACTTGACTGCCCATCGGCCTTTCTCTCGACTGTCCGCGTTCGAACGGCACGGAGAGGCCATGCGCGAGTGGATCGTCGGTCTGCGGAAGGCGGCGGTGAAGGCGGGCGAGGGCATTTGCGCGTCGGAGTGGGGCGAGCTCGAATCGGAAGCCGGGCAGCCGGTGCCCGACGAGCTGAAGGAGCTGTACGAGGCGATGAACGGCGCGTCGCTCCGGCCCGACGTGAAGCTGTACAAGCTCAAGGGCGATTCGAAGACGCCGGGGGCTCTCGAGCACAGCAAGGGCCAGAAAGGCGTCTGGGTGTTCGGGCAGCGGGGCAGCTCGCAGAAGCTGTTCGCCATCCGGGTGAAGGAGCTGCGCCAGAAGCCCAAGCCCCCCGAGCGCGCGAGCGAGCTGTCGGACGGCGAATGGGTCTGGGGAATCCGCAAGGGCGACGAGGCGAGGTACTTCCGCTCGCTCGAGCAGCTCATCGAGCGGGTGGTGCCGCCGGTCGAGACCGAGGACATCGGCGAGGTGACGTACGCGCAGGCGCTCTCGGCGGTGCAGGGAGCGCTGGAGGACCTCGAGGCGCTCGCGGCGGACGAGAAGAAGAAGAAGTCGAAGAAGCGCTGAGGTGCGTCAGGGAATCTCGTCGGCGCCGATGTCGGGGTTGGTGCCCCGAGGGTTCGGCCGCGGGTCTCCGTCGATGTCCGTCGCCGGAGCGCCGGTCGGCGTGCCCGCATCCGCGAGCGGCGAGCCGGGCCCGAGGTGGTAGCCGGCGGTGAAGAGCGGCAGGAGCGAGAGGTCGTTGCGCACGATCGCGTTCGGAGCGTTCGACAGCCCGTTGTTCACCGTGCCGATGTCGAAGACGTCTCCGGACTGATCCCGGTAGAGCGGCCCGCCGCCGCGGTTCCAGAGGACGTTGTGCTCGAAGACGGCGGGGTCGCCGCGGTCCTCCACGGTGAACGAATCGGCCTGGTTCCGGATGAGGGCGCTCCCGCCGTCGGCGCGGTCGGCGATGAAGATGTTGTTGCGGTAGCTACCGCCCTTCATCACCAGCGCGATGGACTGCGCACGGCCGGCGCTGGCGATGACCGTGTTCGAATGGAGCTCGAGCGAGGTGTGGCCGCCGTCGTGCACGGCCGCCGAGGCGATGACGCCGGTCGCGCCGTCGCAGGGGACGGGGCCCGAGGGTGACACGAAGACGTTGTTCTCGACGCGCGACGACGAATTGGCGAACGAAGCGGCAACACCCCACGACTGCGCCCGGCCGACGTTGCACGGCGTGGTGTTGCCGGCGCGGTCCATGCCGATGAGGTTTTGCGCGACGAAGGGAGAGTCACTGACGACTTCGAGCACCGTCGCATGGGAGCGAATCTCGTCGGCGTGCACGACGTCGCCCACGACGGAGTTGCCGACGAGGAGCGCGAAATGCCACGAAGCAGAGTCGACGCATGGAGCGCCGACTCTACCACCCTCGGTGCAACGTCGGCCAAATCCGGTTTTCCTGGCAACGGTTGCTCCGCCGCCGGCTCGAGCTGCCCGAAAGGGAGCCCGGTGCGGGCGCATCGCTCAGGCGAGCCGGTCGGTGGGCGTGCCGATGTCGGGCCGGTCCTCCTCGTCGTCGGAGGGGGCGTGCTCGAGGTGCTCGTCGAGTGGCTCGGGCCGGTCGTTGGGCCGGGCGGTGACGGCGAGGTCGTCGTCGGCAGGAGCTCCGGCCAGGCGTTCGATGTGATCCGGCAGAATGTCCTCGGGGTGCGGCGAATCCTCGAGCTCGCGGACGCCGCCGGTGAGGTCGGCGCCGAAGGGGGAAGCGCCGTTGCCCGCCGAGCCCAGCGCGGCCTCGGACGGACGTGCGTCGTCGCCGGTGAGCTCGGGGGTGGATTCGTCGTCGGTCCGAACGGGCGGTCGCTCGCCGCGTCGCCTGCGCAGGGGCATGGGGAGTCGCTCCTCACCACGAAGGTGCGTCGGCGCGGCGCGCGGCGAAAGCCTTGGGCGTGGAATTTCGCCGCCTCGCCCGTCCGCCGCTCGGGCCGGGCGAGCACCGGGGACTTCCCTCTCCCGCGCAAGTCGTGTAGTTGGGCCCGCCATGGCGTCGCTCCGAGACATTCGCAAGCGCATCCGGTCGGTGAAGAACACCCAGCAGATCACCAAGGCGATGAAGATGGTCGCCGCCGCCAAGCTGCGCAAAGCGCAGGACGCCATCATCGCCGCCCGGCCGTACGCGCAGATGCTGGATCAGATCATCGCGGACCTGGCCGCGCGCAGCGAGTCGATGACGCATCCTTTGCTCCAGGCGCGGGAGAAGCCGAAGGTCTGCGAGCTGGTAGTGCTGACGTCGGACCGCGGGCTGGCCGGCGGCTTCAACTCGAACGTGATTCGCCGGGCGAGCCGCTTCCTGTTCGAGAACGAGAAGGCGTACGAGCGGATTCAGCTGTCGACCATCGGCAAGAAGGGCCACGACTTCTTCAAGAAGCGGGCGGGCGTGACCGTGCGGAAGGAGTACGCCGGGCTCTACTCGCGGGTCGGCTACCGGACGGCCAAGGAGATTTCCGAGGAGCTTTCGGCGGCGTACCTGAACGGCGAGGTCGACGCGGTCTTCCTCGTCTACAACGAGTTCCTCTCGGCCATCAGCCAGAGGGTGAGCGTGGTGCAGCTCTTGCCGTTGCAGACGCTGACCCAGGCGCCGCAGGCGAAGCAGGACGAGCACAAGAAGGCCGGCCCGGTCGACTTCAAGTACGAGCCGTCGCAGAAGGACGTGCTCGACCGCCTGGTGCCCCAGGCGCTGACCATCAAGGTCTACCGCGCGCTGCTCGAGAGCGTGGCGGCCGAGCACGGCGCCCGCATGAGCGCGATGGAGAACGCGACCAACAACGCGTCGGAGATGATCAGCAAGCTGACGCTCTTCTACAACCGCACGCGCCAGGCGGTGATTACGAAGGAGCTGATGGAGATCGTCTCCGGCGCCGAGGCCCTGAAGTAACGAGGGGCCCAAGGCCCGCGGTTTGATGCTTCAGTTGGATACGCGGGGAGCGGAACCCCAAGTCCCAGGGCCGCAGGCCGCCGGCGCACGTCAATCGCCGAGGTCGCAGAGGCGTTGGAAGTCGGCTTCGGACATCAAGTCGTCGGTGCGGCGCGCGCGGGGCACGGTGGCCTCGAGGTCGTCGACGTCGACGTTGAGGTCTGACACCTCGTTCACCTTGAGCGGGCCCGAGGCGGAGACGACGACCCACTTGCCATTCCTGGCGCGGACGGCGACCGTGCGGTCGGAGAGCCACTGCACGGCAGACGGCTGCGCCTTGAGCGCCTCGGCTTCGGGCGTGGTCTCGTCGTTGTCGTCGTGGACGACGGCGAGAATGGGCCCGTCGGAGTCGGCGAGGGTGATGGCCCGGCGGCGAACCGGTTTCGCGGCGGCAGGGTCGTTCTTCTGGAAGAGCTTTCTGGCCTGCTCGAGGGCCGGGTCGTTCGGGGAGAGCTCGAGGGCCAGCTTGATGGACGCGACGGCCCTGGCCTTGTGTCCCTGGTGCCAGAAGAGCTCGGCGGCGACGCGGTAGCTGGCGATGGCGCGGCCCTTGAGGCCTGCTCGCTGGCAGGTCTCCGCGTGTCTGAGCCGCAGGTGTGGATCCGTCGGGTCGAGCTCGAGCAGCCGCCAGTAGAGCTCGAGCGCCTTCTCCACCTTGCCCCTGGCGAGTTGCCGGCTGGCTTCGTCCTTCAGCGCGCGCAAGTCCATCGAGGCCTCGTCGAAGCCCACCCCTTCGCGACAGTTATCCCAATGCCCGCATCAATGTTTCCTCACCCGGGCCCCATGCCAGAGGCCGCGGGCCTGCGCCGCCGGCTGACGTCCCGAGCGCTCATCCTTGACCGACCAGGGGCCGATATGTAGTTTCCGCGCGCCCTTACGCCCGTTGTTCACCGTGGGGCCTCACCTTCGAGGAGCGAGACGTGTCTGCACAGGTTCAGGCGAATGGCCGAGTCACCCAGGTGCTCGGCCCGGTCGTGGACGTGGAGTTCCCCCCCGGCGCGCTGCCGGAGATCAACACCGCGCTGAAGATCTCCAACCCCGGCATCTCCAACGAGCCTGACAACCTCACCATCGAGGTGGCGCAGCACCTGGGCGAGAACACGGCCCGCTGCATCGCCATGGATACCACCGAGGGTCTGGCCCGCGGCATGCCGGTGAAGAACACCGGCGCGCCCATTCAGGTGCCGGTGGGCAAGGAGACGCTCGGCCGCATCCTCAACGTCGTGGGCGAGCCGGTCGACGAGCGCGGCCCGGTGCAGGCGAAGAAGTTCTACCCCATCCACCGCCCGCCCCCGCCCTTCGTCCAGCAGAACGTGAAGGTGCAGATGTTCGAGACCGGCATCAAGGTCATCGACCTGCTCTGCCCGTACACCCGCGGCGGCAAGACGGGCCTGTTCGGCGGCGCGGGCGTGGGCAAGACGGTGCTCCTGATGGAGCTCATCCGCAACGCGGCCATCGAGAAGGGCGGCTTCTCGGTGTTCGCCGGCGTCGGCGAGCGCACCCGCGAGGGCAACGACCTCTACAAGGAGTTCCAGGAGGGCGGCGTCATCAACCTCGAGCAGCTCGACAAGAGCCAGGCGGTGCTCGTCTACGGGCAGATGAACGAGCCGCCCGGCGCCCGCGCCCGCGTGGCGCTGTCGGCCCTCTCCATCGCCGAGTACTTCCGCGACGAGGAGGGCCGCGACGTGCTCCTCTTCATCGACAACATCTTCCGCTTCACCCAGGCTGGCTCGGAGGTGTCGGCGCTCCTCGGCCGCATTCCCTCGGCCGTCGGTTACCAGCCGACGCTGGCCACCGAGATGGGCGCGCTGCAAGAGCGCATCACCTCGACGCAGAAGGGGTCGGTCACCTCGGTGCAGGCCATCTACGTGCCCGCCGACGACCTCACCGACCCCGCGCCGGCCACCACGTTCGCGCACCTCGACGCGACCACCGTGCTCAGCCGCTCCATCGCCGAGCTCGGCATCTACCCCGCGGTCGACCCCCTCGACTCGACCTCGCGCATTCTCGCGCCCGAGGTTCTCGGCCAGGAGCACTACCAGGTCGCCCGCAAGGTGCAGGGCATTCTGCAGCGCTACAAGGAGCTGCAGGACATCATCGCCATCCTCGGCATGGACGAGCTGTCGGAAGAGGACAAGCTCACCGTGGCGAGGGCGCGCAAGATTCAGCGCTTCCTCTCGCAGCCGTTCCACGTCGCCGAGGTGTTCACCGGCCGGCCCGGCCGCTACGTGAAGCTCGCGGACACCATCAAGGGCTTCAAGGAGATCGCCGACGGCAAGCACGACGACATCCCCGAGTCGGCGTTCTACATGAAGGGCACCATCGAAGAGGTCCTCGAGGACGCGAGGAAGATGGCGGCATGAGGGTCGGCGCTCGGCGTTTCGCCGAAAGGGCGCGCGGCGCGATGCTGAACGCCGGGTTGCTCGCGCTGTTGCCGGCCCTCTCGCTCGCTGCCGAGCCCAAATCGACGCCGGCGAGGGCCTCGGCCAACGGCGAGTGGACCATTCGCATGACCGACTTCGGCGACGGCGTCTGCCGCATCGAGGCCCAGAAGGAGACCTCGCTCGCCTGGACCATCGACCAGTGCCTGGGCACCGTCGACGACATCTTCCTCATCTCCAACACGGGGCAGCGCTTCTGGGTGCTGAAGACGCTGCCCGAGAAGCCGCCTCCGGTGAAGGTGAAGGGCCGGACGCGGCAGCCGAGCTGGGAGCGCGTGGTGGTGGCCACGCTGTTCGACAAGGACGGCAACCTTCTGCAGGAACGGCGAGCCGCCGACCTGGTGGCCGGGCGCCACCGCGAAGAGGTTCGGCACCTGGCGAAGCACTTCAAGTGGCTCGAAGGCGTCGTCGGAGTGCCCGGCAAGGGGCCCAGGCTCAACGACAAGAACCAGGTGGAGCTGGAGACGGTCGGCTCGCGCACCGTCAAGCTGGCCTTCGCCGAAGATTGAGGAGTCCTCCATGGCGAAACTCTCCGTCGAAGTCGTCACCCCCGAGCGGCGCATTCTCTCGGTGCAGGCCGACGAGGCCATCGTGCCCGGCCACCGCGGCCTGTTCGGCGTCCGCCCCGGCCACACGCCCTTTTTGTCCCTGATGGAGCCGGGCGTCTTGACGCTCAAGGACGGCGGCACGAAGCAGGACTATTTCGTCGCCGGCGGCTTCGTCGAAGTGGGCGACGACAAGGTGCTGGTGTTGGCCGACGGGGCCGAGAAGGTCACCGACATCGACGTCGAAAAGGCCAAGGCCCGGCTCGACGAGGCCCAGGGCAGGCTCCGCGGCATGTCGGCCGAGGACGCCCGCTTCGAGATGGAGATGGCCACGGTGAAGCGCGAGGGAGCGCGCATTGCCGCCGCCAGCCGGCGTTGACCTTTCTGCCGCCGCGCCTTGGCGGATTGCACACCACGGCCGCCTGAGGGGTCATGGCGTTGCCATGATCCACCGCGTCCTCGTTCTTTCGCTCGTCGGACTCGCCCTCTTCGCCTGTGGCCCCGGAGGAGGGGGCGGCGGAGCGGGAGGTGGTGACGGGGCCGGAGGCGGCTCGGGCGCAGCGGGAGGCACCGGGACCGGAGGTGGCACGGGCGCCGGCGGCGGCACCGGAGCGGGCGGGGGCGGCGGTACCGCCGAGGTCTGCGGCAACGGCCAGGACGACGACGGCGACTCCTTCATCGACTGCGCGGATCAGGACTGCTTCAGCGCGCAGGGTTGCAACGGCGGCTGTGCCGACCTCTGCCTCGAGGGCACGGCCATCTGTGACGGCAACGGCGTGCGGAGCTGCACCGTGCAATCGAACGGCTGCCGTGCCTTCGGTGCTCCCAAGGCCTGCGACAACGGCATGGTGTGCACGGGCGGCTCTTGCGCGGCCTCGTGCCAGGACCAGTGCACCGAGGGGCAGAAGCTCTGCTCGGGCGCGGCGGTCGTCGAGTGCAAGCGGCTCTCGAACGGCTGCACCGACTGGGTGAACCCCACCGTCTGCACCGGCACCGACACCTGCTCGGGCGGGCAGTGCGTGCCCAAGGGGACGTGTCAGAACCAGTGCACCGAGGGCGCCGGGCGCTGCACCGCCTCGGGCCAGGTGCAGAAGTGCGTGAAGCTGGCCACCGGCTGCACCGATTGGTCGGTGCCTGCGAGCTGCCCGCTGACGCAGACGTGCGACCAGGGCAGCTGCAAGGCCGCGCCCGCGTGCACCGCCGGGCAGAAGCGCTGCAGCCCCACGGTGGCGGCGGTGGAGACGTGCGACGCGCAGGGCAGGTGGGTGCAGACCGAGAGCTGCGCCCAGTCGTGCCAGAACGCCTCGTGCAGTCAGACCGCGCAGTGCACTCCGGGAGCGCAGCGCTGCAGCGGCAACAAGGTCGAGATTTGCAACAGCTCGGGCACGGCGTGGCTGCACAGCTCGACGTGCGCGGTCTCGTGCGCCAACGGCCTGTGCACCGGCGGGTGCAGGCCCGGTGAGCGCCGCTGCAATGCCAAGACGCTCGAGGAGTGCAACGGCTCGGGCACCGCGTGGACGACCGTGCAGACCTGCCAGGTGGCCTGCGACGTCTCGAGCACGACCTGCGCGCTGGCGAGCCTCGAGGTGACGATGGCGAACACCCCGTTCGACGGCGTGGTGGTGGTGAACGGGCCGGTGACGGTGCGCTCGGGCGCGTCCATCATCTCGAACACGGGTGACCTCACCATCCGCGCCAGCAGCATCACCGTGGAGAACGGCGCTGCCATCAACGTCGTCCCCACGGGAAATCACCCGGATGGCCGCGGCAGCGACGGCTACTATTACGCCTACTACTACTATGCGTACGGCGGCAGCGGCGGCGGGTACGGTACCCAGGGAGGAAGCGGGTACTCCGTCGGAGGGAACGCGCACGGGTCGGGAACCGACGCGGTGGTCACAGTCGGAAGCTCCGGTGGCAGGGGCGCGGCGTCGAGCACGAGCGTCACCGGGGGCGTCGGCGGAAAAGGTGGTGGCGTGCTGCGGCTCATCGCCGAGCAGATCGACATTGCCGGCCAGCTCAACGCCAACGGGCAGAACGGAGGGCCCGGCAATGGCTCGTACACCGGCGGGGGTGGCGGTGGCTCGGGCGGCGGCATTCTCCTCGCGGCAGATCGAATCACCATCTCCGGCAGCGTCTCGGCGGCTCCGGGCTCGGGTGGCGCGGGCGGCTGCTCGAACACGAGCTCCTGCCGCATGGGTGCTCTCGGCGGAGAAGGGCGCGTGAAGATTCTGCACGGCATGAGCAAGGTGGTGACCGGCACGGTCGCGGGCGCGAAAACGGAGCACCTCCTTCCACCGTTGACCATCACCTCTTCGACGCACCCCGATTCGAGCCTCACGTACAACGACGACTTCCAGAGCTTGTCGCTGAGCTGGAATCGGCCCTTCGCCAGCCGGCAGGGCTACTACTGGCTCTTGGACCGTACCTTCTCGCGCGTCCCGACTCCTGCCACGGCCCAGTTCACCCCGAACGAGGCCGTCACCATTCCGGCGTCGGCGCTCCAGAGCGGAGCCAACCACTTCCACATCGCCACGGTGGATGCCACCTCGACCGTCGGCACCGTGGAGAATCGGTTCACCGTCAACATCAACACGGCGCCGCCATCGGTGAGCTCGTCGAGCCACCCGAGCCAGACAGCCTGGAGCAGCAACAACAACGTCTTCTTCAGCTGGACGCTGCCTTTGGCGGACCGGAACTTCCAGGGCGTCTACTACGTGCTCGACCGCTACGGCACGACGGTGCCCACGAAGTCGGACACGTTCCTCCCGGTGACGCAGAAGCAGCTGTTGCTCTCGAACCTGCAGCCCGGCATCTGGGTGTTCCACGTCGTTTCGGTGGATCAGCAGGGCTACCTGACCAAGCAGGCTGGCCACTACCGGGTGAGCATCGGGACGGATCCGGGCAACGGCGGCATCCTCGGCCGGGTGGTGGACCAGAACGGCGCGGCGGTGCCCTCGGCCACGGTGACGGTGAACCGCGGCCTCTACACCCAGTCGACCAACACGACCGGCAACTACAACTTCGGCAGCATCCCTGCCGGCACGTGGGAGGTGACGGTGACGAAGACCGGGTTCCAGCCCAGCACGAAGCAGGTCACCGTCGCCGCCGGCCAGTCGGCCAGCGCCGATTTCACGTTGACGCCGTGACGGCCGGCCTGCATGGAAGAGGGGTGTGGCCGCCTTCGAGCTCTTCCACCGCATCGCCGATCCCGCCAGCGCCGCCGTGCGCCGATACATCTCCGACCGGGGGCTGCTCTCCGAGGTGAAGCTCCGGAACCTGCACTACCCCGAGGTCGAGCAAGACTTCGTCGCGCGCGGCGGCCGATCGGCTCCGGCGCTGTGGGACGGACAGCGGCTCGTCGAGGGCGCCGAGGCCATCATCGCCCGACTTGCGGCCCATGCCGATGTCGGGCGCGAGGGCTGACGCGCACGCAGCGCGCCGGCGGGCTGTACCGCGGCCCCCGCACCGGCGTACCCTGCACTCTGGCGAGGGGAACTGTCGATGTCTTCCGAGGAGCTTCTGGACCGCTTCCGCGCCTGCCTCCTCGGCTTCGCGGTGGGCGACGCGCTCGGCTTCCCGCTGCGGGGAGTGCCGCCCTCGAGCCTCAAGCGCCTGCCCGAGCTCGCCGACGACTTCGCGCCACGCCCGAGGGGCCGGTTCGCCAAGGGCCAGTTCTCCGACGACACGCAGCTGATGCTGGCCACCGCCGAGAGCGTCGCCCTCGAGCGCCGCGTCGACGGCCGATCGGTGGCTGCCCACTACGCCTGGCTGTGGCAGGAGGGAGTCGTGCTCCAGCCGCCCGCGCACGTCTCCGAGAGCGCCGAGCGGCTGCTCCGGGGGGCTCCGTGGATGACGGCGGGCGCTCCCTGCGGCGTGAGGGATCCGTCGGTGCTCTCGCGCGGCGTCGTCGCCGGAATGTGGAACGCCGGCCGGCCCGAGCGGATCCCCCACGACGCTTCGGTGCTCGCCGTCATCACCCACAAGGATCCGCTGGCACACGCCGCTTGCGCCGCGCTGGCGAAAGCGGTGTCGCTCGAGCTCTCGGGTGAGGGCCTCTCTCCGGTCGACTTCTGCGAGGAGGTGGCGGTGGCAGCCTCGGCCCACGACGCGGGCCTCGCGGACGAAGTGCGCCATCTGCCGCGCGTGCTGAGCTGGGAGGTAGACCGGGCGCTCGAGCTGATCCGCCGGGTCGGAGTGCCCGCATCCGAGCTCATCGATGAGCCGGGCTTGCCGCCGCACGTCACCCCGGTGCTGCTGTGCGCGCTGTACGTCGCGTTGAAGGTGCCGCACGACTTCCGCGAGGCGCTCGCGCGGGTGCTCTGTTGCGGAGGTGAGGCCGACGTCGCCGCCGGCGCGTGCGGAGCCATTCTCGGCGCGCGGTTGGGCACCGAGGGCATCCCCGCGCGGCTCAGGCGAAACGTCCTCTATGCGGATCACCTCGCCGATGTCGCAAATCGACTGCTGGCCGCGCGCGCGGTGAAGTCCGCCGTGCCCGCGCCGGCGTACGCGTGGGCGTCGCGGCGGTGACCTGAAGCGTGCGTCCGGCTGCGATGGCGAGCCGCGCCCGCCGTGCGAACGTGCCACGTTGGCGACCGGAGTGCACCCATGCGTGGGCGACTCGAACGTGGTTGCGGCCGGAATCGCGTACGCGCGAGGGCGAGGGCACGGTAGGGTTCTGAGATGAAACGGCCTGTCAAGTCCAGCAGAGAGTTCGTTCAGGCTGCCACCTCCTGCGGGTGTGGGCGAGTCCGAGCAGCGGACC
>FWPU01007909.1_pt1 | contig 18842 bp, 14 predicted proteins | sample 2228361 | NCBI WGS metagenome assembly FWPU01 (sample SAMEA103939777, study PRJEB20133) | metagenome
ATTTTAAAATTCAAAACCTAAAACTGGACGAATTAAATAAATTTAAAAGATTTAGGATTTTGGATATTGGTAAAGAGACAATTAAACTCTTTACGAGATATTTAAAACCTGCTAAAATGATTGTCTGGAATGGGCCGATGGGATATTTTGAAGAAAAACCATTTAATCAAGGAACAAAAAAAGTTATTCAAGAAATTTTAAAAAATAAAAAAGCAAAAGTTTTTGTTGGCGGCGGTGAGACGCTAGCGGCGCTTCGCACCGTGAACTTTAAACTTTATAGTTTAAACCGCAAACAGAATATTTTTATTTCTACTGGAGGCGGGGCGATGTTAGAATTTTTATCTGGCAGAATTTTGCCAGGTATTAAACCATTATTAGTAAATAAATCGTAAAATGGATTTAGTTTCTCTTATTCCACCAAAGGTTTTTTTTACCAAAGGAGCTGGTCGACATAAACACTACCTCCAATCTTTTGAGTTGGCTTTAAGAGATGCGGGTATCTCTCAATTTAATCTTGTCTCTGTTTCTAGTATCTTACCTCCGAGTTGTAAAAGAATCTCTCGGGAAGAGGGCTTAAAATCGCTAAAGCCAGGACAGATTGTTTTTTGTGTTATGGCTAAAAATTCGACTGATGAGCCAAATCGATTAATTGCTGCTTCCATTGGCTGTGCTTGGCCGGCAGATCCAAATATCTATGGTTATTTGTCTGAACATCATTCTTTTGGGGAAAAAGAAATTGTTGCTGGTGAATACGCTGAAGATTTAGCCGCTTCAATGCTTGCCTCAACGCTAGGTATAGAATTTGATCCGGAAAAAGCCTGGGACGAGAGGGAACAAATTTATAAAATGAGCGGGAAAATTATTCGGACAAGTAATATTACTCAAACGGCAGAAGGAGATAAAAATGGCTTATGGACCTCTGTTGTGGCAGCAGCTGTTTTTGTTTTTGACCAATCAAATTCTCTAGTAAATAATAATTTGTTTGGGGAGAAAAAACCGTTATTAAATTCTTAATTCTTTGCTTATTTTTTATGGCTGAAGGTAAAATCAAAAAACTTTATGCTCGGGAGATTTTGGATTCTCGTGGCGACCCAACCATTGAGACAATTTTAGTTTTGGAAAATAATTTAGAGGTTAGGGCTTCTGTTCCGGCTGGTGCTTCGACGGGGAAATACGAGGCTTTAGAGTTGCGAGATAAAGATCCAAGTCGTTTCTGGGGTCGGGGTGTATTAAAAGCTTGTCAAAATATTGAAAAATTGATCGCCCCGGTTTTGATTGGTTTAGAGGTGACTGAGCAGCAATTTATTGACAAAAAAATAATTGAATTGGACGGTACACAGAATAAGAAAAATCTTGGCGCTAATGCCACTATTGCTGTTTCTTTAGTTTGTGCTCGGGCGGGGGCAAAAATTTCCAGATTGCCAATTTATAAATATTTACGACAGATTTACAATCTTTCTTTTAAAGACTATCTCCTTCCTCTTTGTGCTTACAATCTTATCAACGGCGGAAAACACGCTGAGAATAAAGTCGATGTCCAAGAATTTTTGATTGTTCCCAAAGATAAAAAATTCTCTGATAATTTAAAAAGGGCGGTTGAGATTTTTCAGTTGCTTAGAAAGGTTGTTAAAAATATTTATGGTTATTCAGTGGCTGTTGGTGACGAGGGAGGGTTTGCGCCTGATATTAAAAATAACATTGAGGGATTAGTGATGATTTCTGAAGCAGTTCGAAGTTCCGGTTATAAATTAGGTGAAGAGATTTTTTTAGGTGTAGACCTCGCTGCTTCTACTTTTTATAATTCAGAAAAGAATCTTTATCTTTTTGAGGATTTAATGCGCTTGGCTGAAGAAATGTTTTCTATCTATCAGAGTTGGTTAAAACGTTATCCCATCATTTACCTTGAAGATCCATGGGCTGAAGATGATTGGTTGGCTTGGGATGTTTTGGGTAAAAAATTAATGGCTAATAATAAAGATTTTCTCCTTATTGGTGATGATATTTTTGTGAGCAACACCGAGCGCTTGAAAAAGGGTGTTGAGAGAGGGATAGCTAATGCAATAGTTATTAAACCCAACCAGGTTGGAACTCTAACTGAAACCATGAATTGCATTGAACTGGCTAGGAAAAATAAGTATAAAATTATGATTGCCCATCGATCGGGTGAGACCAATGATGATTTTATTGCTGATTTTGCTGTGGCTGTTAACGCAGAATTTATGAAATCCGGTGCACCAAATCGTGGTGAACGAGTAGGAAAATATAACCGGCTTTTAGAGATTGAGAAAGAACTTTCAAAATAAAAATAGAAAATATAAATTATAAATTAAAAGTTTTTTTAGCTTGTTTTATATTTGATTTTAACTTAGATTTTCTAAAATAAAAGAGGAAAATTATTTGAAATGAAAAAAACTACAAATAAAATAAAACCGGTTGTTTTAGTTGTTTTAGATGGTTGGGGAGTGACGCGGGCTTCAGATGGTAATGCTGTTAGTTTAGCTAAAATTCCCAACTTCGATTTTTTCCAAAAGAATTATTCTTATACTACTTTATGTGCTTCAGGAGAATGTGCTGGGTTGCCACAAGACCAGGCAGGCAATTCAGAAGCTGGTCATCTTAATTTGGGGGCTGGGCGAATTGTGAAAGATGACGCAGTTTACATTGATGAAGCAATCAAACGAAGTGATTTTTTCAAAAATTCAATTCTCTGTCAAGCTGTGAGAGAGGTGAAAAGAAGAATGGCCAAGATTCATCTTATGGGGTTGATTACCGAGAATCAAAGTGCTCATTCTTCGCCCAATCATTGGTTAGCTATGATAAAATTTTTAGAAAGCCAGAATCTATCTGGTGTTTTTTTACATCTTTTTACCGATGGTCGCGATTCTTCTCAACACTCAGCGTTAAAAATTATTAAACGTTTTGAAGGGGAAACATTAAATCATAGACAAAATCATAATTTTTTTATTAAAATAGCGACAGTAGCTGGCCGTTTTTATGCCATGGATCGAAGTAAAAATTGGGAAAGGATAAAGGCTGTTTATAATCTTTTGGTTCTGGGGGAGGGGATGGCAGTTAGCAATGTCTCTGAGGCGATTGTTCAAGCTTATAACCGCGGTGAAACAGATGAATTTATTAAACCAACAGTGATTCAGGAAAACGGGAAGCCGGTGACAATAATTGGTGATAATGATGTGGTTATTTTTATGAATTTACGGTCAGATAGGGCCAGAGAATTAACTAAAGCATTTGGGCAGAAGGATTTTAACCAAAAAAATCCCGGCTCTTTTATTCGTAAAAAGATTCCTAAGAACTTATTTTTTGTTGCTTTAACGGATTTTGGTCCAGATCTTGACTATGTTTGGACGGCATTTCCTTCTCGCGTTGTGGAGAAAAGTCTTCCTTTTATTTTAAAAGATTTTCGACAGGCTTATATTGCCGAACAGGAAAAATTTGCTCATGTTAGTTTTTTCTTTAATGGTGGATATGATCACCCGGTGGCTGGTGAAGAAAGGATAATGATTCCCTCAGAAAAAGTTCGTTCTTATGATACAAAGCCAGAAATGAGTGCGGCCAAGGTTTCTGAAACAGTTTTAGAAAAAATAAAAAATGACTACGACTTTATCCTTGTTAATTTTGCCAACCCTGATATGTTGGGACATACGGGCAACCTGAAAGCTGCTATCATAGGTCTCGAATTTGTCGATCAGTGTTTACGAAAACTTTGGCATGAGATTTCTAAGAAAAATGGTTTAATGATTCTTACCGCTGATCATGGTAATGTTGAAGAAATGATTAATCTTAAAACCGGTGAAATTGATACAGGGCATTCAATAAATCCAGTGCCTTTTATTTTAATTGGAGAAAAATATAAAAAGATTGGTCTAAGAAAAAATGGTGTCTTAGCCGATGTCGCACCAACTATTTTAGATTTAATGGGAGTTGAGAAGCCTGATGAAATGATCGGTTATAGCCTAATTGTGTAATTGGGTAATTGAGTAGTTTGATTTTGAGGATGAAATATTTCTCCTAATTCCCAGGTGTCAGCGTACCTAATTAAATTGATGGTAAAAAAAACATAAGTTAATTTATGAATATAAAAACAATTAAAAAAAATAAATCAGTTATCCTAATAATCCTGGATGGTTGGGGAATTGCTCCGCCATCTCAAGGTAATGCTATTTTTTTAGCTAAAAAACCGGTTTTTGATAAAACGCTTATTTCTTATCCAGTTAAAGTTTTGCAAGCAGCTGGTGAAGCAGTTGGTCTTTCTTGGGGCGAAATGGGCAACTCTGAGGTTGGCCATTTGAATTTAGGTGCAGGGAAAATTGTTTATCAGGACTTGCCAAGAATTAATCGAACCATTGTCAACGGTGAATTTTTTAAAAATTCTGCTCTATTATCCGCTTTAAAACATACCAGAAGATACAACTCAAAACTTCATTTAATAGCTCTTATTTCTAATGGTAATATTCATGGCTCAATTGAACACCTTTATGCTACCCTTGAATTGGCCAAACAAAATGCTTTGTCACAAGTTTACATTCATGCTATTTTAGACGGTCGTGATACCCCCTTTAATAGTGGTCTCGATTTTCTTAGCGAATTAGAAAAGCGAATTAAAATTGTTGGCTTAGGTAAAATTGCCTCCATTTCCGGTCGGTATTATGCCATGGATCGCGATGGTCATTGGGAGAGAACGGAAAAGGTTTATTTAGCCATGACTGAAGGCCTTTCTCCAAATTATACTTCTGATTCAATTTCTGCTCTCAAAGAATCTTATCAAAAGAATATTTTTGATGAAGAATTTATACCAACTGTAGTTGTTCAATCGGACAACCTGTCAAAACCAATGCCTGTTGCAAAGGTTTCTGACAATGATGCAATAATTTTTTTAAATTTCCGAGCCGATCGAGCACGGCAATTAACCAAAGCTTTTGTTTTGCCTGGTTTTGAGAATTTTAAACGGCCACGGCTTTTACAAAATCTTCTTTTTGTTACCATGGTTGAATATGAGGTTGGTTTGCCGGTTCAAGTTGCTTTTCCTCCAGAAACAGTTGAATACCCCCTAGCAAGAGTTATTTCAGAGGCCGGTTTTACTCAGCTTCATATTGCGGAAACCGAGAAATACGCTCACGTAACCTTCTTCTTCAACGGAGGTAAAGAATTACCTTTTCTTGGCGAAGAAAGAATTCTTATTCCTTCACCCAGGATTTCTTCTTATGATCAAATGCCAGAAATGTCTGCTAAGGATATTAGTGAAAAGGTGATTGAGGCAATAAGGGCTGATAAATATAATTTTATTGTTGTTAATTTTGCCAATCCTGATATGGTGGGCCATACTGGTAATTTAGAAGCTACGATCAAGGCAATAGAATTTTTAGATCATCTTTTAGGTGAAATTTTGGTTGCTGTTCTTGAAGCGGATGGGACGGCGATTATCACCGCTGATCATGGCAATGCTGAAGAATTGATTAATTTAAGAAACGGCGAGATTGATAAAGAGCATTCATTAAATCCAGTGCCCTTTATTTTGGTCGGTAAAAACTATGAATTAACTGAGTTATTAAAAAACGTGCCTGATCTTAGCACTTTTACTGCTTCTGGTGTTTTGGCTGATGTGGCGCCAACTATTTTAAAAATAATGGGGCTATCGATTCCGAAAGAAATGACCGGAATACCTTTAGTTTAATCTCAGATTTTAAATGTTAAACGTCAAATTTTAAGAAGTCAAAATTTTGGTGTGCCAAGTAATAAAAATTTGATTGCTCCGATAAATATCGAAGCCAAGTAATTGTCTGTTATTGAGTTAAGTATTACTATACTACTTGGCAAATGATCCAAATTCGGGATAATTTATTAAATAATTAAATAGAATTAATTGTTAAATTTCTACTACTTGGTATGGAGATTAAATATTTTACTCAAAACATTTATTTAAAAGGCGAACTTAAAAAATTTTTAGAAGATAAAATTAAGAAACTCTCGCGATTTTCAAAAAATATTTGGCAGGTTGATGTTGATTTAAGTTACAGTCAGAGCCATCCTAAAGAGAAGGCGCTTCGTTTGGAGATTAACTTGAAAATGCTGAATAAAATTTTGCGAGCCGAAATTAGGGCAGCTGATTTACAGACCGCGATTAACTTAATAGAAAATAAATTGAGAAAACAATTGGAAAAATATAAAGAGTTTGGTTTGGTTAAACGACGATTAAGCAGTCGCTTAATCAGAGAAAAGAAATCTCTTTAGTTTTTGACGGAAAAATTAAAAGAGCGCCTTTTGGGCGCTCTATTTTTTGTGCTCTATTTTTTTGTTTTTTAAATTTTCTAAAGTTGTAGTTAGTGACAGGCCGAAGTGGGTGGCAAGCGTGACGTTTGTGTAACTTTTTTTCTTTGTTATCTTCACTTCATTAATATTCACTAGGACAATTTTTTTCTTGGGGAAAAATTGTTTTGCCATTTTAGCGTAGGCAAAGTCATAAAGCCATCCTTCTGATAATTTTGGATATAGGAAAATATGGATTTCATCAGCATAGAGAATGTCTTTTTCATGCTCTTCACAAATTCGTAGACCAATTTCATCGTCTTGATCAGTGTCTCTAAAAGGAACTTTCACTTTGTGTCCAGCCATTTCTAGTTGGCAGACATAATTAAGAATCTCGTTTTTTATTCGTTTGTTAATTCTTCTCACTGGACAGATAATATAAATTTTTGCCATTTAAACCCCCTTTTTCGGGGATGTTTAAATCTTGGCGCATTTTTAAATTTTTGTCAAGTTAAATTTGTTTTTATAAAAAAATCTGTTAAGATAAAAAATATGGGTTTGTTATCTAAAATCTTCGGTGATCTTAATCAAAAAGTTTTAAAAAAGCTTTGGCCAATTGTTGAAAAAATTAATTCTTTAGAACCAGAATTTGAAAAATTGCCCACTGAAAAACTAAAAGAAAAAACCTTTGAATTCAAGGAAAGATTAAGAAAAGGAGAAAAGCCAGACGATTTATTGCCAGAAACTTTTGCCTTAGTTCGCGAAGCCGCTAAACGATCGCTCGGTCAACGTCATTTTGATGTCCAACTTATTGGCGGCATTGTTTTACACAAAGGTCAGATTGCTGAAATGAAAACCGGTGAAGGCAAAACCCTTGTTGCTACTTTGCCTTTATATTTAAATGCCTTGGAGGGGAGAGGTTGTCATTTGGTAACCGTCAATGATTATTTAGCGCGTCGTGATACAGAATGGATGGGACCAATTTATCATTTATTAGGATTATCGGTTGGCGTGCTTAATCATGAAAAAGCCTATCTTTATCAACCAAAAGAAGGTGATCGGAGAACCAATTTAGGTTCGGGCGAAGAATTAATGGAGGTGCCAAGAAAACAGGCTTATTTAGCAGATATTACTTACGGAACGAATAATGAATTCGGTTTTGATTATTTGCGCGACAACTTAGTTTACAGTTTAGATCAGATGGTTCAAGTTCGTGGATTAAGTCAATCCGCATTTAACTACGCCATTGTTGATGAGGTGGATAGTATTTTAATTGACGAAGCGCGGACGCCTTTAATTATTTCCAGCCCAGTTGAGGAATCAGCTGAGCTTTATTATAAATTGGCCCGTCTGGTAAAAAATTTGCAAGTTGACAAAGATTACAATGTTGATGAAAAAATGAAATCAACGGCTTTAACAGAAATGGGCCAGGAAAAAATAGTTAATTGGTTGGGAGAAGATCCTTGGGCGAAAAGTAATTTTACACTTGTCCATCATATAGAAGCTGCCTTGCGGGCTGAAACTCTTTTTAAAGAAAATCGTGATTATATTGTTGAAAATGGCGAGGTTGTGATCGTTGATGAGTTCACTGGGCGAAAAATGTATGGTCGCCGATATTCAGAGGGTTTGCATCAAGCTATTGAAGCAAAAGTTCATATTGAAAATCATCCCGAGGTTGAGGTTAAAAAAGAATCAAAAACTCTGGCCACTATTACTTTTCAAAACTATTTTAGGATGTATAAGAAATTGGCTGGCATGACCGGTACAGCTGCCACTGAAGCAGAAGAATTTTACAAAATTTATGGTTTAGAAATAGTTGTTATTCCAACCAATAAACCTTTAATTCGAATTGAATTACCAGACAAAATTTATGCTACAGAAAAAGCAAAATTTAAAGCTGTTGTTCAAGAAATAAAAGAACGTCACACAAAAGGACAGCCAGTTTTAGTTGGTACAACTTCAATTGAAAAAAATGAACTACTCTCGAAAATGTTAGAATTAGAGGGCATATCGCATCAAGTTTTAAATGCTAAACATCATGAAAAAGAGGCGCAAATTATTGCTCAAGCTGGTCGTTTGGGGGCAGTAACCGTGGCAACTAATATGGCTGGTCGTGGCGTTGATATTATTTTAGGTGGTAATCCACCCGATTTAGAAGAGCAAAAAAGGGTGATTGAGTTGGGCGGTTTACATGTTATTGGTACTGAACGGCATGAATCGCGTCGAATTGATAATCAACTCCGTGGCAGAGCTGGTCGGCAAGGTGATCCTGGTTCAAGTCAGTTTTTTATTTCTTTAGAAGACGATTTAATGAGAATTTTTGGCGGCGAGAAATTAAAGTCGTTAATGAAAAGTTTCCGTCTGCCTGAGGATTATCCGATTGAAAATAGAGTTATTTCGCGTTCAATTGAGTCAGCTCAGAAAAAAGTTGAGAGCATGAATTTCGATTTGAGAAAACATCTTTTAGATTATGATGACATTTTAAACAAACACAGGGAAACAATTTATCGCCGACGTAAAGAAATTTTAATTGCCGATGACAAAAAAATTCGTCAAGAAATTTTGAAATTAATTGAGAAAGAGATTGAGTGTGTGGTGGCTTTTCACACAGTTGGTGATCGCCAAGAAGATTGGAACTTAAAAGAAATCATTGAAGTGATACGAACAATTTTTCCAGCGCCAGAAGATCTTTTAGAAACTTTAAAAGAATTACGGTCTCGAGCTGGTGAAAGAATGGCTGATCTTTATGTCCGTGATAGGATGATTAAATATCTTATTGAATTAGCCAATCAAGCCTATCAAAAGCTTGAAGAAAATATTAAAGCAGCAGAAGAAAGATTAGCTGAAAAGGATCTATTTTTTAGGATGGAAAAAGCTGTTTTGCTTCAGAGTATTGATCAATATTGGATTTGGCATTTGGAAGTGATGGAGAATTTAAGAATGGGCATTGGTTTGCGAGCTTACGGTCAACACGAGCCATTAGTCGAATATAAACGAGAGGCTTATCTAAAATTTAATCAACTTTTAGCGGTTATTGAGAACCAGGTTGTTTATTCAGTTTATAAAATTGGTCTAGCAGAGAGAATCACCTCAAGTCAGTCAAAAGAGATAAGATTAAGGGGGTCAGCCCAGAGAGCGGATGGTATAAAATCAATGGCTAATAGCAAAATAAAAGCAGGGAGAAACGATCCTTGCCCTTGTGGGAGCGGTAAAAAATTTAAAAAATGTTGTGGAAAATAAAGCTTAATAGTAGATAATTTGATAGTAATTCGGGAGATATTCAGTATAAATTCAATAGAAATTTATTGTGATAAATAAAGGAAGCTGTTTTCAACCTCTTTATATTTTGTTAATTTTAACAATTATCCACTTGTCAATAAAGATTTTTATTGCTACCCTGTTATAATATTAATATCTTAAAACGTTGAAATGATTTCTAAATATTGGACAACTTTTACTCTAATTTTAGTTTTAGTTCTTTTTGTTTTGTTAATTGATATTCCCCGTTTGCCGAAATGGATACCCTTTTCTCAGTGGTTCACAAAACAAAAAATTCATTTTGGTTTAGATTTGCAAGGAGGAACAGAATTAATCTATGAAACTGACACAAGTCAAATTCCTGAAGCAGAGAGAGCTTTAGCGGTTGAGGCAGCGCGAGATTTAATTGAACGCCGGGTTAATATTTTTGGCGTGACTGAGCCAGTAATCCAAACAGTAAAAACAGAAGACGGGTGGCGTTTGATGGTTAGTCTGCCAGGCATTAAAAATGTTGCCGAAGCAATTAAAATGATTGGCGAAACACCGGTTTTAGAGTTTAAAGAACAGGCCCAGCCCAAAGAGATAACCCCAGAAGAGAAGAAGGAGATTGAAGAATATAATAAAAAAGCTAAAAAATTAGCTCAAGATGTTTTGAAAAATGCTCTTCAGCTGGGCAGTGATTTTTCTATTTTAGCTGAAACATATTCTGAAGATCTGGGTAGCAAAAAACAAAGTGGTGATCTCGGTTGGTTTAAGAAGGGCGAAATGGTCTCAACATTCGAAGAAGCTGTTTTTAATAAGTTGAGGCTGAATGAGATAACTAAGGAATTAGTTGAGACACCCTTTGGTTTTCATATTATTAAAAAAACAGGTGAGCGGAAAAACGATCAAGGCGAAACCGAGGTAAGAGCGAGCCATATTTTAATCAGAACAAAATCTGAAGAAGAGATAAAAGAATTGGCCGGCCAATGGGTTTATACTGGTTTAACTGGCAAACAACTTAAAACAGCTCGATTGGTTTTTAATCCAGAAACAAACGAACCAGAAGTTTCTTTGGAGTTTAATAATGAAGGAGCAAAACTTTTTGCTGATATCACCAGTCGTAATATTGGTAAACAAGTGGCAATCTTTTTAGATGGTTTACCGATTAGTGCTCCTGTAGTCAGAGAGGCCATCACTGGCGGTAAGGCAGTTATTACTGGAAAATTTTCCGTACCAGAAGCTAAAGAATTGGCTCAACGACTTTCCGCTGGTGCTCTGCCGGTGCCAATTAAACTCATCTCCCAACAGAATATTGGCGCAAGTTTAGGGATGATCGGGGTGGAGAAAAGTTTCATTGCTGGTATCATTGGCTTTCTTTTAGTTGTTATTTTTATGATATTTTTTTACGGTCGATATGGTTTTGTTGCAGCTGTGGCTTTATTAATTTATATTTTAATTACCTTAGCCATATTTAAATTAATACCCGTAATTTTAACTCTGGCCGGCATTGCTGGTTTTATTATTTCCATTGGCATGGCTGTTGATGCTAACGTTTTAATTTTTGAAAGAATTAAAGATGAAAGGGCAAGAGGTAGGGCGGGTTTTACCTTAATTGAAGATAGCTTCCGTCACGCTTGGACAGCTATTCGCGATAGTAATATCACAACTCTGATTTCTTGCTTTATTCTTTATCAATTTGGCACTGGTTTAGTAAAGGGGTTTGGCTTGACTTTGGGTATTGGTGTTTTGGTGAGCATGTTTACTGCAATTGTGGTGACTAAAACTATTTTGAGACTCACCAATTTAGATTAATTTAGCACGAATTTATACGAATAATAGCTAGTGATATTTGCGGTTAAATTCGTGATAATTCGCGATTATATGTACAATATCATCGGTAAAACAAAAATTTTTTTTACAATTTCTGGCATCTTTTGTGGTCTTTCTATTTTTTCTTTGATTTTTTGGGGGCTTAAGCCTGGTATTGATTTTGTCGGTGGAACAATCATGGAATTAAATTATCCAGATAAAATACCAACCAATCAAGAAATCAAAGAAAGTCTTAAAGAATTAAATTTGGGCGAGCTTACTATTCAAGCAGCTGGTGAGAGGGTGATAACTTTAAAATTAAGAACCATAGATGAGGAAACGCATCAAAAAATACTTGCCAAACTTAATTATCCAGAAGAGATTCGTTTTCAATCTGTTGGCCCAACTATTGGTAAAGAATTAACCAGAAAGGCGAAATGGGCAGTTTTTTTAGTAAATTTGGCAATTTTAGTTTATATTGCCTGGGCTTTTCGTAAATTATCCAGAATTATTAAAAAGGGCGAATCTTGGCGTCTTGGCGCTGGGGCAATTTTAGCCCTAATTCATGATGTCTTGATTATGTTGGGGTTGTTTGCGATTTTAGGTCGTTTTAAGGGCGTAGAAATTAATTCCAGTTTCATTACCGCTCTTTTAACTGTGCTTGGTTATTCGGTTAATGATACAGTTGTTATCTATGATCGGCTTAGAGAAAATTTTTTAGTTTATGGTTGGGGCAATTTCAAAGAAATTATTAATCGAAGTTTGAACGAAACCCTGATTCGTTCCCTTAATACGACTCTAACTACGCTCTTGGCTTTATTGGCGATTTTTCTTTTTGGTGGTGAATCAATTCGCTATTTTATTTTAGCCATGATGGTTGGCATTGCCACTGGTGCTTGGTCATCAATTAGCATTGCTACGCCATTCCTACTATTGAAACGTCGCTAAATGAAACGTCGTTAAATTTATATAAATCTATCACTAATTTCACAAATCTTTATATTCGCGTAAATTCGTAGGTTATTTGTAAATATTCGCGAATATGAAAATAAAAAGGGAATGCTATTTTTGGTCGCTCCCTCTATTGTTTATTTTCTATTCCTGACTACTCCCTAGTTTAAAGATCGCATTTTAGATTTTTTATTCGATTGGCATTTTTCATGATCGTGATATTTACCGACCAAAAATTTATGGAGAAAAGGGAAGGTTCTTTTAGTTTGGCAGCATTCTTTCTTGTCAATTTAACCTCGGCTGTTATAATCATTATATGATTTGTATATTTGTAATAGATTTTAATAATTATGAAAGTTGCTTTAGTCCATGATTTTTTAACTCAATATGGTGGGGCGGAAAAGGTTTTAGAGACTTTTCATGAAATTTGGCCTGAAGCGCCAGTTTACACTTTGGTTTACGACCAGAAGGTCTTGCCTCAGTACAAAAATTGGGACATCAGGGTTTCGCCAATCCAAAATCTGCCTTTTAGCACTTCTCATTTTCGTTGGTATTTAGCATTAATGCCGGTAGCTATAGAAAGATTTGATTTAAGAAATTATGATTTAGTTATTTCTGATTCTTCAGCTTATAGCAAAGGCGTTTTGACGCATAAAAATACAATTCATATTTGCTATTGTCTAACACCAACGCGTTATCTTTGGTCTGATGCTTATGAGTATTTGGAAGGCCTGTTTGGTAAAGAGAGGGTTTTTAAGAAATTATTGCCCCCACTTTTAACTTATTTGAGAAATTGGGATTATTTAGCCGCTCAGCGACCTGATTATCTTTTAGCTGATTCAAATTTTGTCGCCGAGCGGATCAAAAAGTATTATCATCGCGATTCAATGGTTATCTATCCACCAGTGGAAGTAGAAAAATTTTATTTGAGTGATAAAATTAAAGATTATTTTATCATTCTTTCCCGATTGAGACCATACAAAAAAATTGATTTAGCTATTCGAGCTTTTAATAAATTAAAGATTCCCTTGAAAATTATTGGTAGTGGTGAAGATAGGACGTTAAGAAAAATTGCTGGTCCTTACATTGAATTTTTAGGGTCAGTTTCTGAAGAGGAAAAAATAAAACAGCTTAGCCAAGCTAGAGCTTTAATCTTTCCTCAAGAAGAGGATTTTGGTATTACTGCCGTTGAGGCCATGGCCGCTGGTCGACCGGTGATTGCTTTTAAAGGCGGCGGGGCTTTAGAAACAGTAATTGATGGGGAGACTGGTTTGTTTTTCGAAAAGCAAACCTGGCAGTCATTAGCTAATATGGTAATTAAGTTCAATGAATATAAATTTAATCCAGAAAAGATTCGTACCCATGCTCTGAAATTTTCTAAGGCCCATTTTAAACAGCAATTTATTAATTTTGTTAATCAAATATGTTCAAAATAAGATTGGGGATAAAACATAATAATAATTTTTTGAATAAATTTCAGGAAATTTTTAAAAAAGAAAGCCAAGCTTTTAATTGGCTTTTTAAATTAACCAAACAATTCCCCAGGGCTGAAGTTTATTTAGTTGGTGGAGCGGTGAGAGATGTTGTTTTGGGTCGGCCAACCAAGGATTTTGATTTTGTTGTCCGTAACATTTGGGCTGATAAATTAGAAGTTTTTTTAAGCTCTTTAGGCAGCGTTGATTTGGTTGGCAGGTCATTTGGTGTTTTTAAATTTGTGCCTTATGGTTGGGATGTTCATAATCCAATAGACGTAGCTTTGCCTCGTCGAGAACATACTTTTGGTACGGGCGGCTATCGAGATGTTGAAGTTTATACCAATCCGAAGATGTCGGTTAGAGATGATTTGTCACGTCGAGATTTTACCATCAATGCTATGGCTATTCAAATCTCAAATCTCAAATCTCAAATTTCGGGTTTTATTGATCCGTTTGAAGGGCTAAAAGATTTGAAGAAAAAAATTATCCGAGCGGTGGGTGAGCCAGAAGATAGATTTAAAGAAGATTACTCTCGGATGTTGCGAGCAATTCGGCTTGCTTGTCAATTAGATTTTGAAATAGAAAAAAAGACCTGGCAAGCTATTTCAAAAAATGTTATTCACCTTAACGACATTCAGCGCGAAGTGAAAACGGTTGGCGAGAGATTATATACCGAACCAGAAGTAATTGAAAATCGCGTTGTGCCTTATGAGGTGATTGCCAAAGAATTTTTAAAATCATTTTATTATCAGCCTTTAAAAGCCTTTGATCTTTACGATAAAAGTAATGCCTTTGAAGTTTTAATGCCAGAAGCTTTAAAAATGAAAAAATGTCCACAACCAAAGAATTGGCACTCTGAAGGCGATGTTTGGACTCATACGAGGTTGGCTTTGAAAAAACTTCTTGTGCCTGAGTTCCAAAAAAAATTCGGCCCAGAAAAACCATCAATTGAATTAATTATGGCAGTTTTGTTTCATGACCTTGGCAAGCCCTATACGATTCGAACGCCAGAAAGTGATATGACAGATAGAATTCGTTTTAACGAGCATGATATCGTTGGTGCGAAATTAGCCAAACAAATTGCTGAGCGATTAAAATTTTCAAGCCCAGTAGAATTAAATATTAATTCGGAAAGATTGGCCTGGTTGGTTAAACACCACATGCTTCTTGTTCAGGGTAATATAAAGGAAATGAGGCCAACGACTATTGAAAAATATTTTTTCAATCCAAATGTGCCTGGAGAGAATCTTTTAAAACTGGCTTTTGTTGATATTTCTGCCACTATCCCCGAAAATGGTAAACCGGATTTTACCAGTTTTAATCAAATGGTTGAAAGGATTAAGGAATTTAAAAATCTTTCCGTAACAAGAAAGGAGTTGCCTAGGCCATTATTAAATGGCGATGAATTAATGGAAATGTTTAATTTAGCGCCAGGACCAAGAGTTGGCAGGTTTTTAGAGGCATTACGTGATATGCAATTATCTGGTGAGGTTAAAACCAAAGAAGAGGCGATCAAGTTCGTTAGAAAATATTTGACAAAAAAATAGGGTATATTAAAATTTAAATATAAAAAGTTCTTTAAAAAAATCCGACTTTAAGTCGGAGAAAGGAGGAAAGATGGGTAAGAAAGGTGGACAAGACAGGGTTCTGGAGTTCATCAAGTTAATAAAGAGTGGCGTGTCAAGAGAAGATATTTCGGAAAAGATGGATATTCCAACAGAAGATGTTGACAAACTTGTTGATAGGGCGAGGAGTCGTGGTTATCTAGTATTTAATAAAGAAGGGCAGTTATTTTTAAACCAGATGATTGAATTTGGTAGGACGACTAGTTTGCCGCCTCTTAATAAGAGGTCGATTGATTTTATGGTGATTTGCGATTTTGGTTTAGGGCTTCGTACTCAGCAAGGGACTCTTATGCGTACCTGTTATAAAATTGCTAAAAAGGAAGGCGTGCACTTTGTTGTCCTTTTAGGAAATATTATTGCCGGAAAGCCAGGACGCGGTCAGGAGCGCGAGTTCTTTTATTCTACATTTGAGGAGCAGGTTAAATATGCGGGTCGAGTTATCCCCCAAATTCCTGGTTTAAAACAGTATTTGGTAAATGGTTGGCGTGAGATTTCTTGGTTGCGTGAAGGAAAGAATTTCGGATTAGCTTTGTCTAAAATAAGGCCAGATATTCGATACGTTGGCGACTTGCGAGAAACTTTTGAGCTAAAGAATGGTGTTATTATTCCAATGATTGCTTTAAAAAGCGATGTCACAACTTATACTTTAAGTTATGCCTTACGCGGTCTTTCAGAAAATTTAATGGAAGCAGTTCGCTATGCAGAATCTAGCCGAAAGAATCCTAAGTTAGTCATTATTGGTGGTTTAGGAGCGCCGGTTTTTCAACCAGCTAAACTGCCCTTCAAACTAAAAAGAAGTAACAACTTCCATGCAGTGGCGGTTCCTAGCCTGCACGCCATAACACCAAGTCAGCTTGCTCGGAAAAAACGTGGCGGTTTACCAGTCCTTGGCTGTTTGATTGTTAGAGTTGATTACAACAAAAAAGATCGATTTCAAGATGTTCGGTTGAGAATTGTTGACCTAACTGCCCACCAAAGGTTTAATGATTACCTTGAAGAGGTTCCTATTTTACCCCGACTAAGAAAATGCGAGAAAACCATTTTGGAGATGCTTAGCCAAAAACCAAGAACAGTGGGTGAACTTTCAAGAGCGATTGGTAAATCGTCTGGACATACCAAAAGAATTGTTAATGGTTTAAAGAGTTTAAAGAAAAAAAAGGGCGAAACCGGCGAAACCAATGTCTATCAAATCCAGTGGATTCCAGAAGAGGGAAGATACCAATTGGTCAGAATGGTTCGTCAGAAATTTCCTTCCATTAATTTAAAAGACCTATTCGCTAAGAAGGTAAAATTCGGTTACATTTCAGATTCTCATTTTGGTGAAATTCATGAGAGGCCAGAGTTGTACCGGGAATCACTTTTTGAAATGAATAGGTTAAATGTTGACGCTGCTAATTTTTGTGGTGATGCGACAGATGGCGAAGGCGCTTATCCTGGTCATATCAGGGAGTTAAAGATTGTTGGTGCTGATTCTCAAAGAGCACATCTTCTTAAATACACACCTTCTGGTTTAAAGTTCCCAATTTATTGGATTTCGGGTTCTTCGCGGCACGAAGGGGTTTATCGGCATGTTGGGCACGATATAATTAAGGTGTTCGCAGAACTTTACAATCTCAAGCAAAGACGTGAGGTTATAAAGTATTTAGGCGGTTCGAGCGGCATAACGTCTCCAGTTAAAGGCGTACGGCATTATCTTGTTCACCCGAAAGGCGGAGCAACAATTGGACTTTCATATCGAGCTCAATTAGCCATTGAGCATTACCTCGAACAGTTAGAAATAATGAGGGTAAATATATTTGCCTTTGGACATTTTCACGTTGCTTTGCTTTTTGTCTATAAGGGTATTCCGGTGGTTTTGGTTCCTTGTCTTGTTGACCAAACCACATACCTTAAGGAACATAACCTTGTTCCTTGGCTGGGCATGTGGATTATTGAATATTGGACTGATTACCTGGGAAACATTACTTCCATTGAACCTCATTATACCGCCTACATGCCGAAAATCCCGATTTCATAATTTTATAGATAGAAGGGGGAGAAAATTCTCCCCTTTTTTAATTTATTTGTTAAAATAGAACACTGATACTAACCTTTTCTCTGTGGTGGGTTGACAGCTATGAATTTTGATATAAAATTAAACAAAATCCATGAAGACAAGGATTTTTTAATCATTGATAAACCAAGTGGTTTGTTGGTTCAGCCAACAAAATACAAAAAGAAAAATACATTAGTTGATTGGCTGATTAAAAATTATCCAGAAATAAAAAATATCGGACAACCAGATCGACCAGGTATTGTTCACCGTTTGGATAAAGATGTTTCTGGTTTAATGGTAATTGCTAAGACTCAAAACGCTTATAATCACTTGATTAAGGGATTCCAAAATGGCCGAGTAAAAAAGAAATATCTTGCATTGGTATATGGTCGTCCTTCTCAGGAGAGGAGGTTCATTGATTTGCCAATTGGTCGGACAAAAACGGGTAAGCTAGTGGTTGTTAAATCAAAGAAAAAAATTAAATTTGAGAAACCAGCTTTAACTAAATATCAGATTTTAAAAAACCTTAAAAATTTTTCTCTTTTAGAAGTGGAAACCTTAACTGGTCGAACTCATCAGATTAGGTTGCATTTAAAATCAATTGGTTGCCCAATTGCAGGTGACGTGCATGCCAAAGTCGAAAATAAAAAATTGAAAATAAAAAACAATTTAGGTCGCATTTTTTTGCATGCTAGTTTTTTAGGCTTCTATGATTTAAGCGGTCAATGGCGCGAATTTAAAAGTGAGTTACCGGAAGAATTGAAGAATTATAGTATTTTTTAGAGATAAATAAATTTGTATATTTGTACAAGAATTTATAATTTGTAGTAATTTTATGGCAGAATTATTTATCATTTCAGGACTTTCTGGAGCCGGCAAAGATTCAGTCATTAATGGCTTGAAAGAGTTAGGGATAGATTTTGATTGGCTAATTACGACAACAACCCGGCCAATGCGGTCAGGAGAATCAGAGGGCAGTCCTTATCATTTTCTTTCTCAAAAAGAATTTGAGGACAAAATTAAAAAGAGTGTGTTTATTGAATATGCCAAAGTTTATGATTATTATTACGGATTAGAAAAAAGATATTTAGATGAAGCGTTAGGAGGAGAAAGCCCAGTGGTTGTTAGGGTTGATTATCAAGGAGCAGCAACTTATAAAAAACTTTATCCAGAAGCAAAAGTTATTTTTCTTATTCCACCGCCCTCATTAGAAATCTTAGATGAGCGTTTGCACAAAAGAGGTCGGGATTCGGAAGAAATTATTCAGCGTCGTTTAGCTGACGCAAAAAAAGAGTTAAAGACACTTCACCAATGGGATTTTATTGTTGTTAATGAAGAAGGAAAGCTAAATGAGACTGTGGAGCGGGTAAAGAGTTTAATCCTGGAGCAGCATAAATAATACGGTTTTATTCAGAAAATTATTTTAAACTTATTTTTAATTTTTTA
>FWPU01007910.1_pt1 | contig 18837 bp, 20 predicted proteins | sample 2228361 | NCBI WGS metagenome assembly FWPU01 (sample SAMEA103939777, study PRJEB20133) | metagenome
CCCCCGCGAGCCCGCCCCCGAGCACCCCCGCCATGGCCCCGAGGAATGCGTACGTCGCGACCTTGCCGGCGTGAAAGAGGGCCTGGTCCGCGGCGAGGCGCCCGCGCGACGTTCCGGGCGCGCGCGCGGAGGCGAGCGCGACCGCGAAGCCCCCGCACATACCGAGGCAGTGGACGGAGCCCGCGAGCCCCGCCCCGAAGAAGACGAGTGCGCCCTCTGCGCCCGCCATTCAACGTCCGCTTGGGAGCGCGGCCGGGCTCTCGGGCGCGCCCGCCCCCGGCGCCTGGAAGGCCCCCGCCTGCTCGGCGAGGAGAACGGTGGCGGCAAAGACGAGGTGCGTGAGGGCGGCCACCCAGGGCGGAACCAGACGCACGATCCAGTCGCCGCCGAACAGCGCCGGCTGGATCCAGGAGAGGAGCGCGTAGTAATTGACAAGCCAGAGGCTAATTCCCATCGCGGCCGCGGCGGCAGCGCGCTTCGAAAACGCCGCCCGGTCGAAGTAGCGCGAGAGCACGAGGTGCATGGGAACCCCGAGCGTCATGCCCGTCGCCATGTAGAGAAGGCAGCCCATGGCGAGCGTGAATCCGTCGTCGGTCGCGAGCGCTCGTTCGCCGAGCGGGAACGTCAGGTAGACCCGAATCAACTGAAGCGGGTGCTGTTTGACGAGGGCCGAGCCGACGACGTTGAAGAGGAGGCTCGTGCACGCGCCGAGGAATCCGAGCACCATGCCCGCGAGAATGTGGTAGCTCATGTAGTACCCTGCGGGCGGCCACGGGCGGGCCGTTTGCGCGTCCGCGCGTGCGATTTCCGCGCGGAGGCGCGCGATCTCGGCCTCGAGTCGCTCGATGTCCCGAAGCTTCGCCTCGCGCTCTTTCGCGTCCATACGTTCCCTTTCTACCGTGCGTTTCCTCTGCCGCTGTGATCGCGGTCACATCGTCGCCGCTCCTTGCCGATTATACTATCGCGGAAACGATCGCGCTGGGAGGGGGAGTCATGCCACGACGATTCCAGTGCGCTGCGCGGGTCGGTGCGGGCCTTCTTGCGGCTGGCGGAGCCGCGCTCGCCCTTGGGGCCGCGCTCTTCGGTGGACCTGCGGCGACCGGCTTCGCTGCCGAGCGCGTCGCGCCCGGTCGCGAAGGGGGGCTCCGGGCGGAACTTGCGCGTGCGGGCGCCGAGTTCGACCTCGGGCGCAGGACGTACGAGCGGTACTGCGTGGGCTGTCACGGCGCGAAGGGCGACGGCAAGGGGCCTGCCGCTCTGTTTCTCGATCCCAAGCCGCGCGATTTTACGAGCGGCACCTTCAAGTTCGCGAGCGTCGCGGCGGGCCAGAACCCCCGCGACGAGGACCTTCTCCGGACGGTTACGCGGGGCCTTCGCGGCACGGCGATGCCGTCCTTTCGCCTCCTCTCGGAGGAAGAGCGCCGCGCAGTCGTTCAGTACCTCAAGTCGTTCGCGCCCGAGCGCTGGGCGGATCCCCCCGGAGCGCTCGTTCCTCGCTCCCCCGATCCCTACGATCCGGCGCGCGACGATGCGCGCCCCGTCTCGGAGGCGATCGAAAAGGGGCGCATTGCCTACCACAAGAACGGGTGCTGGCAGTGCCACCCGGCCTACGTGGGGGAGGACGAGTTCCGCGCGATCGCGGGCCGGCCGCCCCGTCCCGAGCCCGAGAAAAGCGTGCTCACCGAGGACGTCTGGGGGGAGTGGATTCCCGCGCCGGACTTTACGCGGGATCCTCTCCGCGCCTCGTGGACCGTCGAGGAGATCTACACGACGATTACGGCGGGAATCGGCGGGGCCGCCATGCCGACCATGGCGAACGCGATCGATTCGGAGCAACGCTGGCAAATCGCCTACTTCATCCACTCCCTTGCGGAAAAGCGCGGGACCATTCCGGGGCCGCCGCCTGGGCGGCGCGATCCGCGCCGAGCGGGCGGGGGCAAGTGACCGAGGAGAGCGCGCATGATCACGATCGTCGTCCCCGAGGCGCTCGTGGACCGGAAGCTCGTGAGGTACCACATCGGCGCCGGAATCTTCTGGTTCCTCGCGGCGCTCCTCGCGGGGTTTCTCTACTCGCTCCAGTTCTTCAACCGCTACCCCTTCGGCGACGTCGAGCTCCTCTCGCCGGGCCGCATGCGGCTCCTTCACACGCAGCTCGTTGCATACGCGTTTCTCTTCAACATGTTCCTCGCCGGCCTCAACTGGGCGGTCCCGCGACTGACGGGAGAGCCCACGTTCTCGCGCCGGCTCGGCTGGATCATCTTTTGGGTCTGGCAGCTCGTGAACGCCCTCAACGGCTTTCTCCTCGCCTTTGCTCCGACGCTCTTTCCGGGCGCGGTCCGCTGGCTCGGGGCGCAGGGAGTCGAGTGGGGCGAGACGCCGGTCGCCCTGGACCCGCTGGTCGTGGTGGGCGCCGTCCTGATTTCGGTGCAGTTCTACACCCCGATCCTGCGCACGAAGGACCGCACGCTCTACGTATCGCTCTGGTACTTCTCGGTCGCCTTTGTCTGGACCGCGCTCACCTATCTCATGGGGAACTACCTTCCGCAGTTCGTGATGCCGGGCGCGTCCGGGGCCGCGGTGACAGGGCTCTTTATCCACGACCTCGTCGGGCTTTCGGTGACGCCGCTCGGCTGGGGGCTCATGTACTATTTCGTTCCCGTGATCCTCAAGCGTCCCATCTACAGCCACGCGCTTTCGCTCCTCGGCTTTTGGGGGCTCGCGTTCTTCTACCCGCTCAACGGCGTCCACCACTTTCTCTGGTCGCCGATCCCCATGGACGTCCAGCTCGGGGCGGTGGTCGCGACGGTCGCGGTCGAGCTCGTGGTCTTTACTGTGATCGCAAACTTCTTCATGACGCTGCGCGGACAGGGCGAGGCGCTGCGCTCCTCGCTCCCGATTCGCTGGTTTTACGTCGGCATGGTCTTTTACTTCGTGACGTGTCTCCAGTGCGCCTACCAGACGACCCTCGAGGCGCAGAAGGTGATTCACTTTACGGATTGGGTCGTCGGGCACGCGCACCTCGTCATGTTCGGCGTCTTTGGTTTCTGGCTGCTCGGGATGGCGATCTACCTCTGGCCGCGCGTGACCGGGCGCGAGTGGTGGTCGCCGCGCGTCCTCTCGTGGCATTTCTGGGTGACGGCGATCGGCATGCTCGTCATGTTCCTCGACCTCGCCATTGCCGGCCTCGTCCAGGGGTTCCTCTGGCGCGGGCTCGCGCCGTGGGAGGAATCGATCGAGTACTCGGCGCCTTTCTGGATCGTCCGGACCGTCTCGGGAACCGCGATTCTTATCGCCCAGCTCTTTTTCGCCTGGAACATGTGGAAGACGGCGCGCGCGGGGGCGCCGACGAACGAGCCCGTACGAGAGCCGGCGGCCGCCCTTGCAACGGTGGGGGGGTGAGGACCGATGGAGCGCCTCAAGACGATTGTGCTCGTGGCCGGACTGGGCTTCTTCGCGTTCGCCTTCGTGGCGATGGGCCTTGCGGCATACGCGATCGCGGGCCGCGAGAAGTCGCTCTCCGTCGAAGAGCTGATCGAGCGCGACGGCGTGCTCGAGGAGTTCTACGACCTCGCGCGGCGCTACCCGGAGAGCTTCGCCGCGGCCTTCGGAAGCCCCTCGACGGAGAGCGAGTGGAAGGCCGCCCAGGCGAAGGCGCTCCGGGTGGGGCGCGACACGTACATCGCCGAGGGCTGCTGGCACTGCCACTCGCAGTACGTGCGGCCCGTTTCCAACGAGGACGTGCGCTTTGGACCGGTCTCGCGCGCCTCCGAGTACCAGAACGAGCTTCAGGTTCCCGTCCTCTTCGGGACGCGCCGCGTGGGGCCCGACCTCACGCGCGAGGCCAAGGTCCGCTCGAACGACTGGCACGCGGCGCACTTCTGGGATCCGCGGTCGACGTCGCCCCTTTCCGTCATGCCGCGCTACCCGTGGTTCTTCGACCCGCCGCGGACCCCGGGCGGGGCGCCGCAGCCCAACCTCCGGGGACTCTCGCTCATCGCGTACGTTCAGTGGCTCGGGTCGTGGACGCGGCGTCCGGACTGGAGCTTTCGGGAGCCCGAGTGATGCGAGACTCGACGAAGCAAACGGTCGTCTTCGGGGCCTGCTGCGCGGCGGGGATCGTGGCTGCCGTCGCGTTCGGGACGAAGATCTTCGAGTTCGTCCGGTCCTTCGCGACCGGCGAGATGCAGTTCGCGCTCTCGGCGGTCGGCGTGTACCTCATGGTTGCCCTCGGCTTCTTCTGCCTGTTCGTCTGGGCGACCCTCCGCGGGCAGTTCAAGGACATCGAGGAGCCGAAGGAGCGCATGCTCGAGCGCGAGGCGGCCCTCGACGCGGGGGGCTACGTTCGGGAGGACGCGTCGTGAGCGCTCCGGAAAAGCCCGCGCCGCCGCCTCCGGTTTCCGCGCCCCCCGTCTCGCCGGCGCACCCGCTCGAGCACCCGGCGCGGCCCGACGACCTCGACCACGGCAAGGTCGCCTTGAGTTATGACGGGGTCCGCCTCCCGCTCTGGGTCGTGATTCCGTGGATCGTCTTCCTGGCGTGGGGCGCGGCCTACCTCGTCGCCTACCTGTCCCCGACGGCGGGGGCGGCCCACTGAGGGCGCCGGAAGCGAGGACAGTCGCGGCGGAACGAGGCGCCTGCGCCCACTGCGGTCTTTCGACCGGCTCGGCTGCCCGGCAGTTCTGCTGTACGGGTTGCTCGCTCGCGCACGCGATTGCGGGCGGGGCGGCGGCCGGTCCGGAGGCGGCGCTCATGTGCGCCGCGCTCGGGATCGGGGCGTTTCTCGCCATGAACGTCATGGCGTTCTCTGCGATCTTTTACACCGAACGGGCGGCCTCGGACGCCCCGATCTTTCGCCTGTTTCGCTGGCTTCAGCTCGCGTTTTCCCTGCCCGCCGTCCTCCTTCTCGGCTTCCCCGTCCTCAAGAACGCCGCGCGCGGAGGAATGCGGGCGGGGATGGACCTCCTCATCGTGGCCGGCGTCTCGGCGTCCGTCGTTCTCTCCATGCGGGCGACGATCGCGGGGAGCGGCCACGTCTACTACGAGACGGCGGTCGCGACCCTGGTCATCGTCACGCTCGGCCGCTACCTGGAGGCCTCCGCGCGCGCCACCGCCGCCCGCGACCTCGGCGCCCTCCTCGGGGGCGTGCCCGACCGCGCGACGCTCGTTCGCGAGGAGGGGCGCGAGGAAAGCGTTTCGCTCGCCGCGCTGCGACCCGGCGACCGGGTCCTCGTTCGCCCGGGCGAGGCGATCCCCGTCGACGGCGAGGTCGTGGCGGGCGAGGCGGCGATCGACGCCGCCGCGCTGACCGGGGAGTCGCGCCCGAGTGCGTGCGGCCCGGGCGCGCGCGTGTTCGCAGGGTCGATCACCCTTGACGGCGCTCTGACGATCGCGGTGCAAGCCGCCGGAGAGAATCGCCTTCTTGCCCGTCTTGCGCGGCTCGTCGAGGAGGCGCGCCGCAGCCGCGCGCCGATCGAGCGCGCCGCCGACCGCGTCTCGCGGGCGTTTCTCGGCATCGCGCTCGCCCTCGCCGCGGCGGCGTTCGCGCTTCGCGCGGGGACCGATCCGCGCGACGCGATCGAGCGCGCGCTCGCCGTGCTCGTCGTCGCCTGCCCCTGCTCGCTCGGGATCGCGACGCCGCTGGCACTCGCGGTCGCGATCTCGCGCGCGGCCCGCGAGGGGGCGGTGGTGCGCTCGGGGGCCGTCCTGGAGGCGCTCGCCTCGGTGCGCGCCGCCGTCTTCGACAAGACCGGGACCCTCACGAGCGGGCGGCCCGCCATCGTCGACGTCGCGACGGCGCCGGGCGTCGCGCCCGCGGAGGCGGTCCGCGTCGCGGCCGCGCTCGAGCGCACGAGCTCGCATCCGATCGCGCGCGCCTTTGCGGCCGAGGCCGAGCGCCGCGGCGTCGCGCCCCCGCTTCCCGCGGGACTCCGCGCGCGGCCCGGGCTCGGCATCGAGGGGGAGCTCCAAGGCGAGCGCGGCCGCGTTCTCCTCGGGTCGCGCCGCTTTCTCGACCGAGAGGGCGTCGCGGTCCCCGAATCGCTCGATCGAAGCGCGCGCAGCTTCGAGGCGGCCGGACGCTCCGTCGTGTTCCTGGCGAGCGGCGCCGACGCGACCGCCGTCTTCGCGCTGGGCGAGGAAATTCGCGAGGGCGCCGCGCCAGCGATCCAGGCGCTCCGCCGCGCGGGCATCGAGGTCGCGGCGCTCACGGGCGACTCGGAGGCCGCCGGCCTCGCGGTGGGTCGCGCCCTCGGAATTCCCGTACGCGCAGGACTTCTTCCCGACGAGAAGGTCTGCGAGATCGCGCGGCGGGAGGCGGCCGGCACGCGTTGCCTCATGATCGGCGACGGGCTCAACGACGCGCCCGCGCTCGCGGCGGCATCGGTCGGGATCGCGATCGAGGGCGCGCTCGACCTCGTCCGCGAGGCCGCGCCGATCGTCCTCTACCGATCCGATCTGCGGGCCATTCCGAGCCTCGTTGCCCTCGCCCGCGCGACCCTCCGCACGATCCGCTGGAATCTTGTCTGGAGCTTTTTCTACAACGCCGTCGGCATGGCGCTGGCCGCGACGGGCCGCCTCCACCCGGCGCTCGCCGCCGCCGCCATGTTGCTTTCCTCGCTCTTCGTGATCCGGCAGTCGCTCGCGCTGCGCGCCGCGCGCCTCGGCGCGCCCGCTGCCCCGGCCAGCGCCGCCGCGGGGACGCGGGCGGCGGGCGACGTCAATCGGGCGCTCGTGCCGCTCGCCCCCTGACCGGCCTTGCCGGGGCGTCAACCGCGCGCCGGGGGCGCGCCGGGGGCCGTCGAGGGGGTCGTCCGGGCGCGTTCGTTGATCGCGTCCACGAACGATGCTGCCTCCGAGACGTCGCCCTCGACAAAGGCCCTCCGCAGCCGCGCGCGCAGGTCGCGTGGATCGAGCCCCGCGAGGCGGGCGAGGAGGACCGCTTCGTCGGAGATGAGGGTGATCGTCCCGAGCGCCTCGACGTCCTTCGTAAAGGCAGCGCATTCCGCCGCAAATGTCGCAAACGGTTTGCCGTCAATCGTGTAGGGAAGCGGCGGCCAGTACTCGGGCGGGAAGAGGAGCCGCGCCTTGTAGCGGAGCGCCGCGCGCACGTACGCGGCGCGATCCGCCACCTCGAAGCCGTAGGTCGCCGGCCGCTCGAACCACGCGCTCCCGGGGACGAGAATGGGAAAGTGAACGGGGGCGCCGTCGGGGCGCACGCGCGCGAGGAACTCCAGCGTCGCGCGGCGCGACTCCTCCGTCTCGCCCGGATTCGGATAGATCACGCTCGCGATCGTGAAGACGCCCGCCGCGCGGCACGCCTCGAGCACCGCCGCCGCCTGCTCGACCCTGAAGCCCTTGTGGATCTTCCGGTCGAGGAGCAGCTGCGCGCCCGTCTCCAGACCGAAGAAGAGCGCCTCGCACCCCGCGGCGCGGTAGAGCGCGAAGTCGGCTCGGCGCGCGTCGTTGAGCCGCCCGTACCCGCAGAAGGGAAGGCGCGGTCCCGTGGCGATGAGCGCGCGCGCGAGGGCGCGCAAGTACTCGCTCGGGGTGAAGCTTCCTCCGAGCTTGAAGCCGCGGAACCCGTAGCGCGCGGCGAGGGCGCGCATCTCCGCGGCCGCCCGCTCGGGCGATTTCGCGCGCATGACGTTGCCCGCCTTGCGCGGGTGGTTGCAGAACGCGCACGAGTAGGGGCAGCCGCGCGTCTCCTCGTACGTGCCGGCGAGGACCTTCCCCTTTCGAGGGTAGATCGCCTCGTCGTAGAGCGGGAGCGGCAGGTCGTCGAGCGCGCTCACGCGGACGATCGGCGTCACGAGAAAGCCGCCGCCGGAGGCTCGGATGAGCAAGTTCGGCACGTCGGCGAGCGAGCGGCGTCCCTCGACGACGCCCGCAAGCGCCTCGACGACGGGCTCTCCCTCGGCGATCGCGAACGCATCGAAGGCCCCGGCCCCCTCGTCCTCGAGCAGCGCCGTGCCGAAGAAGTCGACCTGGGGTCCGCCGCCCAGAATCAGGACGGAGCGCCCGAGCGCGGCGCGGACCGCCGCCGCCATCCGGCACGAGCCGTCGTAGCCGTCGCCGTTCCACAGCTTGAACCCCACGACGTCGACCCGATCCCGGGCGGCGCGCGCGGCGACCTCGCGCCCGAGGGCGTCGAACGCCTCGCCGGGATCGGTTGGCGGCGCGAGCCTTTCCATGGTGTCGAGGTTGTTGAGGTCGAGCACCTCGACGTCGTGCCCGGCGCTGGCGAGGCACGCGGCGAGCTGGGCAAGGCCGTTATCGGGCATGAACCAGGACGGCGTCGCCGGCCGCCCCGCCATGCTGATCAAGAGCGCGCGCATGGCGCCTCCCCCGCGGCGCACCGCAATGCGCCGACATCGAGGATCGAGACCCGGTTCCGCGCTCTCTCGATCAGCCCATCGCGCTCGAGCGCGGCGAGCGTGCGGGCGTAGACCTCGCGGGCGACGCCCAGCCCGCTGGCGATCTCGTGCTGGGGCGAGCCGAGAACGACGTTCACGCGGCCGTCCGGTCTCCGGATCCCGACTCGTTCCGCCTCCGCGACGAGGTAGGCCGCTACGCGCTCCCGTGCCCCGCAAAGCGCGATCGAGGCCGCGAGCGCCGCCAGCCTCCGAAGCCGCGCCGCGCAGGCGTGCGCGACCGCGATCGCCACCGAAGGGCTCGTCTTCATGGCGGCGAGCAGCTCCGCGCGCGGCACGAAGAAAAGGACCGAGTCCTCCCGTACCTTGGCCGTGGCGAGGTAGGGCCTCCCATCGATCGCCGACGCGAGCCCGAGAAGGCTGCCCGGAGCGCAGGTTTCGAGGATCTGCACGCGCCCCCCCGGCGAGACTTTGAAAACGCTTACCGATCCCTTCTCGACGATCCAGCAGCCGGCGGAGGGCTGTCCTTCCCGGAACAAGGTGGTTCCCTTTGCGAGCGGTCGCTCGAGAAGCCGCTTCGCGACGCGCCGGAGATCCGCTACCGCGAGATCCGATCCGCACGACGAGCGCGACGCACGGCCGGCCGTCATAACTCGCTCCCCGCGCACAGACATTTCTCGCGCGGGAGCCCTATGCACAGCGCGTACCTCGCCCGAGAAGACGGCTTTCCTGTGGCGCGCCGTGCGAAAACTTTCTCCCCCGCTGCGCGCCATTCCGCAGCGCTGGCGCCCGCGCACTACGGGAACAAGCGCTTCGCAAATCCGGTCGATCCTGTCCGGATCGACTGGCGCCCGCGCACCGCGGGGACCAGCGAGCGAGTATCGGCGGCCCCGGCTGTCCTGCGAAGATCGCGGGGAATCGGGTAGAATCGGAGGGCGCCCGCCGTGGCGCGGCGGCAAGGCGATCGAAGGGAAAAGGGAGGCACCCATGAGCCCTGTGAAGAAGATCGTGGTTGGAATCGACTTTTCGGATGCGTCGCGCGCGGCTCTCGCGCGCGCCGTTGAGATCGCGCGCGCGTTCGGCGGTGAGGTCACCCTCCTTTATGCGCTCGACCTCTCGGGAATGTTCGTGGGCGCGGTCGAGACGTACATCGATAGCCGCGCGCTTGCGGCTCGCCTCCGCGAAGACGCGATCGCCGAGCTGCGCGCGGCCGCGCACGACGCCGACCCGGAGGGGCGATTCGCGCGCAACGTCGAGGTCCTCGAGGGCCGCCCGGTTTCCGAGATTGTGGAGTACGCGCGCGATTCGGGCGCGGATCTGATCGTGCTCGGAACGCACGGGCGCACGGGGATCCCCCGTTTCCTTCTGGGAAGCGTGGCGGAGCGGGTCGTTCGGCTTGCGCCGTGCGACGTGCTGGTGGTGCGGGGGGCGGCGGCCAGCGCGGCCGCTGCGCACGGCGCGGCGAAAGAGTCCCTTCCGAGCGATTGAGGGACGCTGCGCTGCGCCCCGTCTCGTGCCGATTGTGACGAATGTCACGGATCGGAGAGGGGCGCTGCGCGAAGATTTCAGCCCGCAAGAGCGAAAGCGCGCGGGATCGAGATGAGCTGGAGCGTTCGCATCCGCGACCCCGAAGACATGCACCTCGCCGGGCTTGTCGTGGCGCGCGCGCTCGAGCGCTACGGCCCGCCCGCGGCGGGACCGCTCCCTGGAAACGTGTACCTCGCGGCAGGCGGCATGCGCCTCACGGTGGTGCCCGTTCCCGGGGGCGTGGAGATCGTCCGCGAGGAGGTCCCCCCGATCGCCGTCTCGATCCGCGCGCCGCTTCGCACGCTCATCGAGCTTTGCGCGGGCCGCTCGATTCTCTGGGCGCTTGTGCGCGGGGGGCTGCGGGCGCGCGGAAGCCTCTGGGCGCTCTGGGCGCTGCGCAGGCTCGTGGTCGCCGAGATCGCGCGGGGGTCGCGAAAGTGACCGGCGCGGTCGCGGATCTTGCCTCGCGTCTTCGCGAGGAGCTCGGGGAGGAAGCCGTCCGTTTCGACCCGGCCGCGACCGAGGAGTTCCGCGCGGACCGGACCGAGCGCCCGCCGGGCCGCGTCGACGCGGTCGTTCGCGCGCGCAGGGTCGAGGATGTCGTCGCGACCCTGCGCGCCGCCTCCGAGCGCGGCGTTCCCGTTGTGGCGGCGGTCGCGGGAACGAACACCGGCGGGCTCACCGTCCCCGAGCGCGGCGGGATCGTCCTCGACCTGCGCGGCCTCGATCGCATCCTGGAGGTGAACGAGGCCGACCTCTACGCGGTCATCGAGCCGGGCGTCACGTTCGGACAGCTCCACGCGGAGCTGGAGCGCCGCGGCGTTGGGTTGCGCACCGGAATTCCCATGGCCCCCCCCGAGGCGAGTGTCGCAGCCAACTGCCTTCTCGACGGGCTCACCAACCTCTCGCTTCCGCACGGCTCCATGGCCGAGTGGATCACCGGGATCGAGGCCGTGCTTGCCGACGGCACCCTCGTGCGCGCCGGGACCGTCGCCGTCGGGCCCTCGTGGTGCGCGCGCGGGCCCCTTCCGGATCTCGCTGGGCTCTTCGTCGGATTCCAGGGGACGACGGGGATCGTGACCAAGCTCGGGATTCGCCTCTGGCCCAAGCGCCGGTCGAGGCGGCGCGGGGTCGTCTTCGTGCGGAAGATGGCCGCCGCCTTCCGGGCGGCGCGCAAGATCGCGCGCGACGAGACGTGCGACGACCTCGCGATTCTCGGCTGGCCCGTCGCGCGCATGGCGCTCGGCGTAAAGCGGCCACGCCGTCGCGACCCTGGCGAGCCCGACGCCATACTTTTCATCGAGCACTCCGCCGACGATCCGCGCGACCTCGCCCGGACCGCCGAGCGGGTCGCCGCGCGCCTGGAGGAGAGCGGGCTTGAACCGCCCGTCGACGCCGACGCGCTCTTGCGTGCGGTTCCCTCGCTTGCGGCGCTTGCAGATCTGCCGGCGCGCCTTTCGTTCCTTCTCGACGCGCCCGGCGGGGGGCTCACCTGGGTTGGGACGTACGGTCCGTGCTCGCAGTGGGAGGAGGGCGTGCGCCGCAGCGAGCAGGTCCTCGCCGCGCGGGGGCTTCCCCCCGCGCTGGTCGCGCGTCCCATGCGGGCCGGCCACTTCGGGGTTCTCCGCTACATCGTGCTCTTCGACAAGGGAGATCCCGCCGACGTCTCGCGCGTGCGCGACGCGGCGGTCGCGCTCGTCGACGCGCTCGCGCCGCTCGGCTTCGTTCCGTACAAGACCCCGCCCTGGGCGGTGGCCCGCCTCGCCCCGCGATTCGACCCGGGGTTCCTCGACGTTCTCGCGCGCATAAAGCGCGCCCTTGATCCGGCGGGCATCCTCAACCCCGGGAAGTGGGACCCGGGTGCGGCGCGCTGAGGAGAAACGCGCCCCCGCCTCCGCGCTGTGGCGCGGGCCGGCGCTCGCCACTTGCCGGAGCGCGGCAGGGCGAGGATCATGTCCTCAGTGCGCGCCGCGCATGCGCGACAGAGACGCCGAGCTGGGGGGGGCATCATGGGCGAGACGCGTGAGGCGCCGATCCGGATTGCGCTCACGGGCGGTCCCGGAGGCGGGAAGACCACGGCGGGCGACATGATCGGACGCGAGTTCCCGGATCGAGTCGTCCTTCTCAAGGAGACGGCGACGATCCTTTTCGCGGGTGGCTTCCCCCGTTTGGGCGGCCCCAGGGCGCGCCGCGCGTGCCAGCGGGCCATCTACAGGACGCAGGTGGAGCTCGAGGAGGCGGTCGCCGCGGAGAACCCGGGGCGCGTCCTTCTCTGCGACCGGGGCACCGTGGACGGGTGCGCGTACTGGCCCGAGGGCCCCGATGACTTTTTCGCGGCCTTGGGAACGACGCTTGAGGGCGAGCTCGCGCGCTACTCGGCGGTTCTGTTCTTCGAGAGCGCCGCCGCGCGCGGCGTCGAGCCCGACCGGCGGAACCCGTTTCGGGTCGAGACGGCGGTGGAGGCGGCGCGGCTCGACGCGGCGCTGCGCGCGGTGTGGTCGGCCCACCCGCGCTTCCGACTGTTCCCGCACAACCCGTCCTTTTTCGCGAAGGTGAGCGACGCGATCGCCGAAGTGGCCCGGTTGCTCGACGCGCTCGCGCGCCGCCCTCGCGACCGCGAGGAGGCGAAGCCATGAGACGGGCGCACGTCCTCGTCCCGCTCGACGGATCCCCGCTCTCCGCGGCGATTCTCCCCTTCGTGCGCGGGCTTCCCGCTCCCCGGATCACGCTCGTGCGCGCGATCGAGCGGCGGCTCTTCCAGTTCGAGCCGGACGACCCGCGCGAAAGCCCCGCGGCCGCGGAGCGCGATCTCGCGTTCGTGGTCGCTGGTCTCGCTCGCGCGGGGATCGCGGACGCCGTCGCGCTGGTGCGCCACGGCGAGCCCGCGGCCGAGATTCTCGCCGCCGCCGCGGAGACGGGGGCGGATCTCATCGCCATGACGACGCACGGGCGGACCGGGTTTGACCGCCTCGTGCTCGGGAGCGTGGCCGAGCGCGTGATCCGGAGGTCTTCGATCCCGGTGCTGGCCGTGCGGGCGCGCGAGCCGGGCGCGCCCGGCGCGCCGGTGGCGCCGCTCTTCGAGCGCGCGCTCGTTCCCTGCGACGGCTCGGAGGCGTCCTGGCGCGCGCTCGATGCGCTCGCGCTCTTCGACGGCGAGCGGCGGTCGCGCGTCCTCGTCTTCGGGGTCGTAGAGGCGCTCGGCGGACCGATCGAGATTCCCCCGCAGCGGTCGTCCGACCCGCTTGTGGAATATCAACGGCTGCGCCGCGAGAGCATGGAATGGGACCTCGCGCGGGCGGTGGCGCGCGCCCGCGCTCTCGGGTTCGAGGCGGAGGGGGCCGTGGAGATCGGGAACCCGGCGGCCTGCATCCTCGATCGGGCGGCGAGCTTCAAGGCCACGCTCGTCGCCATGACCACGCACGGGCGCTCGGGGCCGTCGCGATGGGCGCTCGGGAGCGTCACCGAGAAGGTGCTTCGCGCGGCGGACGTCCCGCTGCTCATCTGCAAGTAAAGGGTTGCGCGCCCTCGCGACGAGACCCAACGAGGCCCCGGCATCATTTCTTCTCGGGCTCGGGGGACGGGCGCACGGTCAGCACCGGGCAGGGCGCGAGCCGCAGCGCCCGCTCCGCGACGCTCCCGAGCAGAATGCGGCGCAGGTCCGTCCGCCCGCGCGTCGCCATGACCAGGAGGTCCGCGCCCACGTCGTGGCATTCCGCGGCGATCTCCTCGGCCGGAACGCCGGTCCGCACCACCTCGCGAACCGCGACGGGGCGTTCGGCCCCGAGCCGATCTCGCAGAAATCGGCCCAGCTCGTCGCGCTGCCAGTGGAGGTCCTTCTCGTAGAAGCGGTCGATCTCCTCCGCGAGGGGGAACGGCATCCGGGCGGCCGACTCGAGGCTCTTCGCCGAGCGCCGGACATGAAGGGCGGTAAGCCGCGCGCCGTGAGCGAATGCGAACGCCATGGCGTAGCGAAGCGCGCAGGCGGAGGACGGCGAGAAGTCGGTGGCGAAGACGATCTCGCGGAGCGCGAGCGGCGCCCCCGCGTCGATGGCGGAGAGCGCGGAGAGCCACTTCACCGTGATGACCGGGACGGGCGAGCGGCGCACAACGGCCTCGGCGACGCCGCCCGGGACGACCTCCCCCGGCGCGAGCCGCCCGGAGGCGCCGATCACGACCAGATCGAAATTGCGCGCGCGCTCGGGGATCGCGGCGCGCGGCTCGCCCTCGATCGCGCGCGCGGCGAGCGCCCTCGCTCGCGCGCCGGCGATTTCCGCGACGAACGACTCGAGCGCCTCGCGCACCTTCGCGCGGACCAGCTCCATGGCCTCCGGCGCCTCGCGCGCGAGGGGCCGCAGCGCCTCGAGGTCGACCACGCGGAGCGCCTCGATCTCTGCGTCGCGGGCGATCGCGTTCTCGCCGCGGCGCAGCGCGAGCGCGTAGCGCAGGGCCTCGGCGGACCCCAGCGAGAGATCGACGGGGACGAGGATGGATCGAAACGCGAGCATGGATCGCCTCCTCTCCGCGCCCGGGGCGGCGTTACCGCCCCGGGGTCCGCTTCTTCGGCGCGGCTTCGGGCCGGCGCGCCCCTTCGCGCAGCCCCTCCGGCAGCGTCGCGTGGGCGTCGCGGTCGGTGCGCTTCTGGCAGCGGGGGCAGGGCGCACCGCACGCGCGGCGCGCTGCCGCTGCGCAGGAAAGAGGCGCTCCGCACCACGCGCAGCGCCGGGTCGACCCGAACGGCCGCTCGCTTTCACGCGCCATGAAGTCCGCTCCTCCGGCGAGGAAAATTCCCCGCACTTGCGCGCCCGTCCGCGACGCGAGCGCGTGGGGGCGCGCGCCGGGAAGGACGCGCAAACGGGGGGCCGGCGCGAGCCGAATCCGGTGGAGCGCAAAATCAGCCTTCGAGCCGCGCGCGGCCGGCGGGCGTGATCGCGTCCGGGGTCCAGGGCGGATCGAAGGTGAGCTCCACCTCGACGCCCGCGACGCCCGCAATTTGCGCGAGGCGGCGGCGCACTCCTGCAACGAGCGCTTCTCCGGCCGGGCACGCGCGCGCGGTCAGCGTCATGCGCACCCGCGCCGTGCGGGTCGCGGGGTCGAACTGTACGCCGCGGACGAGCCCGAGGTCGACGATGTTGATCCCCAGCTCGGGGTCCTCGACGTCGTAAAGGGCGTTCTCGATGGCGAACGCTCCGAGGTCCGCTGCGTTCACGGACGCCTCCGGTAGACGGCGGCGATCGTTCGGGCGTAGAGTGCGGCCGCCGCGAAAAAGCTGGCGGCCCCGGCCGCGCGCAGCGCCGGAACGCCGGCGAGCACCCCAGAGAGGAGCGCCGCGACTCCCGCGTGCGCGAGCGCCCACTGCGTGCCCTGCCATTTCTGTGGGAGCAGCTCCGCGGCCGTGGGGATTTTCTTGAGGCCGACGTAAGGGCTGAACCGGTGGAACCAGACGAGAAAGGGTACGATCTTCAGGAGCTGTCCGAGCACCATGCTGCCCGCGAAGCCGAGGATCGCGAGGATCCCGTAGGCAAGCTCGAGCCGCGTCCGCGCGGGCGGCGCCACTCCTCCCCAGGCGAGGGCAATTCCCGCGGCGACCGCGAGCGCCAGGTAGCCGAGCGCGGCGGCGCTGTACCTCCACGCGATGTCGGTGCGCCGCCGAGCGCGGCGGCGAAAGATCGCCCGCACCTGCGCGAGGAATGCGCCCGCTCCGATCGCGGCGCCGGCCCCGGCGACGATCGAAAGGGAGCGAACGTGTCCGAACACGAAGTTCACGATCGTCGCCACGAGCGCGGCGCTCGTCGCGACGAGCGCGACCCACCCGGCGGTCCGCGGGGCGCCGTGGCTGACGAGGAACATCTCGAAGAGGCGGTAGGCGACCCCCATGATGAGCAGCGCGAAGAAGCCGAGCGCGCCCGCATGCGCGTGCGCGCGCAGCCAGAGGAGGTGATCGGCGTAGAGGAACGGCGCGTGGAGGTTCCATGCGAGGGCGAGCCCGAGCCCCGCGGCGACGACGAGGAAGAGGAGCGCGGCGATCACGTGCACGCCCGTGAGATCGACCTTCCGGGCGCGCGCGAGGGTCGCGAAGAGCTGTCCCGCGTAGAGAGCGATCGCCGCAAAGAGGGTCGCCGCGCCGATCGCGAGCCCCGGACCGGTCGCGAACGTCCAGAGGTGTCCGGCGACCGCGAACGCGCCGGCCGCGTAGCATACGAGCGCGACCCAGACGAGCCGCTCCGAGCGCACGGGGACCTCGAAGACGACGGGAACGAGCTGGTGGAGCGCGCCCAGGGCGATGGGAAGGAGCCAGCCGAGCACGCAGAGGTGAACGAGCCCGAGAAGCCTCGGCTGAAAAAAGTGTCCGTCCATGGCCGGGGCGGTGAAGAGGAGCGCGAGGGCGAACCCGCAGAGCCCGGCGATTCCGAGCGCGAAGTGCGCGTTGGTCAGCCGGAACGACGGGGCGAAGCGGGTGGCGATCGCGCCCGGGGGCGCCGCCCCGCTCTTGTTCGCGGCGCCGTTCGAGCCGGCGAGCAGCCCTGGCGGCGCGCTCATGGAGCGCCCCCGCCGCGTGGGGCGTCCGCCCCGCCCGCGCCCGGCTCCGTCTTTGTGTCGGGCCCCCGCACGAAGCGCGGCATGAGCACGTTGTTCTCGAGGTGCACGTGGCGGTGGACGTCCCCTTCGAGCTCCGCGAGCCGGTCGAGCAGCGCGCGGTACGTCGGGCACGCCCACTCCGGCGCGCGGTAGTCGCCCGCGAGCGTGCGGATCTCCGCGAGCCCCGCGCCGACGTCCTCGTGGTCGTCGAGCATCGCCGCGAGCTCCCGTTCGACCTGCTCCGAGCCTTCGCCGGCCGCGGCTGCGCGGGCGCCGCGCGCGAGCAGCGCCGGGAAGAGAACCTGCTCCTCCCGATCGAGGTGTCGCTCGATCTTTTCGAAGAGCGCCTCCACGCGCCGCGCCAGCGCCGGAAGCCGCGGGTCGCGCTCTCGGTGGACCTCTGCCACCTTCTGGGCGAGACGGACGATCTCCGGGGCCGCCTTGCGCAGGTAGCCGTGATGGCGGTCCACGATCCGCGCGATGAGCGCGGGAGTGGAGAGCTCGCTCTCGGAAGCGCTCTCTCGAGACGCCTTTTTCTTGCGCGCGATCGCGCTGGCGAGCTCCCGCACGAGCTCCGCCGCGCCGACACCTGCCTTTCCGCCGGCGCAGGCGCCTGCGATCGTCGCGCCGCCGCCGCAGCAGTAGTCGATCTTGTGGGACTCGAAGACCTCGATCGTCTCCGGATAGCGCGCGGCGATCTCTCCGATTGCGGACTGCTCGGTGATTCCTGTGTCCACGAACCAGGCCGGCGCGATGTGGATCACGAAGTCTCCCTCGGGCTGGCGCTCGGCGCGCGCGGCAAAGCCGAGGGGCGCAAGGCGGTCGTAAAGAAGGAGCGGCTCGCGGCGGTGGCGGACGCGAAGCTGCGCGCCGGGTCCGAGCTCGACGAGCTTCGCGATGATCGTGGCGAGCGGCTGCGGCGGCTCGAGGCCGCGCACGTCGAGGTCCACCGGGGGAAGCAGCGGCGCCGGCTCGTCCGCCGCCTCGGCCGTCCTGGGCTCGGCCCAGGCCTTTCGGAAAAAGTAGACGTGGTAGGCGTCGGGCGTTTGCTCCGTGTGCGAGGCAAAGCCCGCCGCGCCCAGCACCGAGTAGAGCGGGACGGGCTCGAATCCGACGATCAGGTGCAGCGCCTCTTCTGGGCCGAGGGCGGAGGCGGTCTTCACGATGATCGGAAAGGGTTCACCCCCTCGCGCGAGGATCGGGCGCACATCGAGGTCGCGGAGCGCCGTCACTCCGGCGGCGGCCACGGGCCCAGGAATCGTCGAGGTCGGCATGGGTCCTCCTATTTCGCCAGCAAGTAGTCGGCGAGCAGCTCGCGCTCGAGCGGCGTGAGCGGAAAACGCGGCATGCTCGTTCCGGGGCGGATGGCCTGAGGATCCGCCAGCCATTCAAGAATTTCCGCGCGGCTCTTGCGCCCGCGTACGCCGTCGAGCGCGGGCCCGACCGAGCCGCCGTGCCCCTCGAGTCGGTGGCAGGCAAAACAGCGGTAGCGCTCGAAGAGCTCGGCTCCGCGGCCCGCGGGTAGCGGCCCGGGCGGCCGCACGGCGCGAGCGGCCCACTCTGCCGCGGCGCGAGGCCCGCCCTGCCGGCAGGCTTGCTCCGCGTAATTCGCAGCGCCCGCGAGCGCGAATGCGGCGAGCCCCGCGCCGAAGACTGTCGCCAGAGCAGTTCGACCGCGCACGCCCCGCTGCGGTGCAAGTTCGGTTCCGCGTGCGGCGGCGAACGGAGACAACGGCGTGCCTCGACCGGCCCTGCGAGCGAGTCCGCAATCCCGGTGAATATTTCGCAGCCGCGAGCCGAGCGCGCCCGGAGCGCGATCACGGCACGATCACGCCCGGGGCCATGCGGAGCATGACGAGGTGGCGCTTGATTTCCGCCGAGAGCCGCGCGACGCGGCGGGCGAGGAGCTCGCGCTCGATTTCGGTAAGCGCGCCCGCGACGATCGTCTTGAGCAGTGCGCAGCGGTCGCGCAGCTCGGCGGATTTCTTGAGGATCTCGGCGCGCACGAGCTCGTCCGAGACGCGCTCGACTTGCTCGCGAGCGGTGCGCATGCGCTCCTGGAGCTCCATCACGCGGCGCAGGAGCTCTTCGGGAGACGCGGGGGCGCGGGCCGGCGCGAGGGCGGACTCGGCGCGGCGGCGCGCCTCCGAGATCGCGGCCCGCAGCGCCGCGCACTGGCGGAGCAGATCCTCCGGGGTGGGCGCGGCCCGGGCGGCGCGGGCGCGGACCGACGAGATCGCCTCGCGGAGGGCGGCGACCTTTTCGGCGAGCGACTCCGGCGTCGGGTCGGGGTCGAAGGCCATGGCCCGCGCGATTCGAAACTGATCGCGCACGGCCGCGACGCGCTCGATGAGGGCCTCCGGCG
>FWPU01007911.1_pt1 | contig 18837 bp, 40 predicted proteins | sample 2228361 | NCBI WGS metagenome assembly FWPU01 (sample SAMEA103939777, study PRJEB20133) | metagenome
CGCTGCGGGCGCGCTGGTGGCCACCTCGACCATGGATGGGGCCCTCGAGAGCGCCATCACGCTGGCGGGCGTGTTGACGGCGACGGTCACGGTTACCGGCGATCTCCTGGCCCTGACGCCGGCGTTGCTGGAGGGCGCCGTCGCGGGCAGCGCCACCGCATCGGGTAATCTTGAGACCGCCCTGGCCTTGCACGGCGCGGTCGCGGGGGAGGCAACGGCGAGCGGCGGGCTGGATACCGCCATCCAGATGGCCGGGAGCCTGACGGCCAGCGCCGCCATGACGGGGGCGCTCTCGGCCGCTCAACCGATCCTCCTCGAGGGGGCGCTAACGGGCGCTGGCATCCTCCAGGGCGACCTGACGACCGTGATCGCGCTGAATGCCCTGGCGAGCGCATCGGCCGACGCCGCGGGGGCGCTGGACACGGCGATCACGCTGGACGGCGGGCTAACAGTCACGGCCTCCGTCCTGGCGGCGCTCGGCACGGCGCTGACGCTTTCGGCCTGGGTGCTGACGGACAGTGTCGCGACGGGAATCCTGACGATTGATCTGGCGGACCCGAGCCGGGTGGTGTCGGTGACGCCGAGGCCCCGGGTGGTGTCGGTGACGCCGAGGCCCCGGGAGGTGTCGGTGACGCCGAGGCCCCGGGTGGTCTCGGTCGCGCCCCGGCCTCGAGAGGCGCCGTCGCGATGAGCGACTTTCAGAAGCACCGGAAGGCCAAGGATATCTGGGCGATCGACTTCGCACCAGATCTCCAGCCCGGCGAGACACTGACCGGCACGCCGACCGTCACAGTGAGTCGCAGGATTACCGGCGGCTGGCAGGACGCGACGGCCGAGGTGTTGGGTACGCCCTCGCCGTCGATCGTGGACGGCACCAAGATCCAGTTCGTCGCCACGGACGCCACCGGAACGAACCAAGCCGCCGGCGTCTATCACATCTTCGCGTCGGCCGCGACGAGCGGCGGGCGCATCCTGGTGGCCGTCACGGAGCTCATCATCACGGCGGAGGTGACGAGCTAGTGGGGGACCGGAACGGCGTGCGGACATTGCTGTGGCTGGCGGCAGCGCTTGGTTTCATGCTGATGATCTTCGGCGCCGGCTATGCCTCGCTCGACGCCAAGAAGGCCGACAGGGACGTGGTGGCCGAGATGGCGCGCGACATCCGTGCGATCCGAGACTTCCTGATGGGGCGGGCCTACCCGTGAGAGCGATCATCCTGCTCTGCATCACGCTCTGGACCTATCCGCTGGGTGTCTATGAGGCCGTCGGGCGCGCGGCCGAGACGACACTGGAGCTGCGGGTCTGCGAAGGCGACGACCGGCGCCTCTACGCGCGCACGCTGGGCGAGCGATTCCTGGAACTCTGGCGCGTGATGCGCTTCCGCGAAGGTCCATTGATCCAGGAGCAGATGGAGGTCCGGGTGCCGTGGGGCGCCCAGGACGTGCCGAAGACGCCATGATGCTCACGGCATTCCTGACCGGCGTCGTCCTGGTATGGCTCTTGGTCCTCGTGCTCTGGGCGGTGCCGAAGGAGTGATGGTGCCGGGCCAGTCATCCCACACGCCGTTCTACTGCTCGCGCTGCGGGCGGCTCTACATTCACGCCGACGCGCTGGTGGCCTGTCTCAAGCGCCATGAAGCCGCCGACGAGGCGATGCTGGGCGAGCAGGGATGGGCGCCGGAGAGCCGGGCATGACGACCTGGTTCAGCGAGCAGACGGATCCGGCCCTGTTCCGCTGCCCATGTGGTCGCCCCGACTGCGGGGCCCCGGCCCCGACGCCCACGCTGCTGGCCCGATTGAACCTCGCCCGCGAGTTCCTCGGCGCGCCGATCATCGTGACATCTGGCGTCCGATGTGCGGTTCACAACGCGGCGGTGGGCGGCGTGCAGGACAGCGAGCATACCGAGGGAGACGGCGCCGATCTGGCCTGCGCCGGCAGCGCGGCGCGCTATGCACTCGTCGAGGCGCTACGGAAGGCTGGCTTCCGACGGCTCGGCCTGTATCCGCGGCACGTCCACGTCGGGGTGTCGGTGACGTTGCCGCAGGACGTCCTGTGGGTGGGCCGATGAGGCGCCCGCGGTATGGCACCTATGGCGGCGGCTGGAGCGCGCCAACGATGGCAAGCTCTCTGCGTTGCCCCCGCCCTGACTGCCGGAGCCCGCTGGTGCTCGACAAGCGCGACCCGGCCCGGCCCGTCTGGCGCTGCACGAAGTGCGGCTACCACGACCGATGACGCCGCCGTGGCTCGTCGAGCGTGAACGGGTGGCGGCGCGCATCCGGACGGCCCGGTGGGAGGGGCTGGGCCTGGGGCTCCTGCTCGGGCTGCTGATCGGTGTCGTGCTGGGGAGGTGGGGCTGATGGCGGACTATCCGGATCGGTGCGAGGCCCGCGACTGCCGGGCCGGCGAGGACGGCGGGCCGAAGCGGCTCGCCTACGCGGGTGTCGGCCGGCCACCGAAATTCTGCTCGAAGGCCTGCAAGGAACGCGAGGCCCGGGCCCAGCGGAAGGAGCGGCGCCCATGAGTTTCTGCGCGTCGTGCGGCCTGCAACTGGTTAGCGATGCCGGGCTCTGCGAGCACCATCACCGCATCTACGGCGACGGCTGGGCGCTGTCCAACCGGATCATGTGCGATTTCTTCCATCGTGGCATCGAGCCGCAGCGTCTGCCGCCCAAGGAGCGCGAGGATCCCTATTTCGTCTCCTACGAGCTGATGGCATGAAGCGCTGCGCGGCGTGCGGCCAGCGGAAGCCGCGCTCGGCGTATCACTCGTGGCGCGATGACGTCTGCGCGCGGTGCAAGCGCGAGGGGAGAACGACATGAGCGACGAGGCGAAGGTCTGGTGGCAGAGCCGTGCGATCTGGGGTGCCCTGATCGTCATCGTGGCGCAGGGGCTCCGGCTCGCGGGTATCGAGCTCGGCGAGGCCGAGCAGCAGCAACTGGTGGACGCCGCCCTGAACATCGTGACGGCGCTGGGCGCGGCCCTGGCGATCTACGGCCGGGTGCGGGCCCGGAAGGCCGTGACGCTGACGAAACCGAAGGAGGGAGCCTGATGCGCACATTCAGAACGCTTGCCATCTGTGGCGCGATCCTGGGCCTGGTGACCGGATGCGGGACATTCGGCGCCAAGCCCGAGAAGGCGCGGCTCGCCGCAGCGCTCACGCTCCAGGAGGCCCAAGCTCAGTTCACGCAGGCCGCGGCGCTGTTCGATGCGGCTTGTGGCCGGCCCGCCAGTCAGCTCTCGGGCTCGGAGCTCGCGATGTGCGCCGACTGGGTGAAGGCGGTCGGCGCCTACAAGGTCGCGTATCCGGCGGCGGTCGCGGCGCTGGAGAGCCAGGCCAGCGGCGATAGCCTGACCACCGCGATCCGGACGTTGTTAGTCGTCAAGAACCAGATCGTGCAGTTGCTCGTGCTCCGGGGCGTGACCCCGGCGACGACGGGGGATTAGCGATGCCGAGCCAGGTCGAGGCCACAGCCCTGCTGGTGGCGATCAACCAGGGGACGGATTTGCTCGCCAACCTGATCCTGCTCTATGCGAGCCTGCCGGACAGCGAGGAGGAGGCCCGGGCGCGGTTCCTGGCGCTCCTGCCGACGCTCAAGGCCGAGGCCGAGTGGGTGCGGCAGTACGTGCCGAGGACGCCGCAGCCGGAGTAGCGGTGGCGCAGTTCCTCGATCCGCTCGATATCCGACAGGTCGGCAAGGGGCGCTGGCGAGTGCTGGCGCCGCTCCGCTACCGGTCGGATCTCTACCGGGACACCATTGTGGTGCCGGCCGGCTTCCTGACGGATCTGGCCTCGACGCCGCGGTGGCCTGTCCTCTATCTGCTCGCGGGTGGGCGCGCGACGGGACCGGCTGTGACCCATGACCTCCTCTACGCCCACGATGACTGGGACGACCGCGCACTTGCAGATCGGATCTTTCTCGAGGCGATGGCTGTCCACCAGCCCGAGCTCGGCCACTACGCCGAACCGGCCTGGGTGCGAATGCTGATGTATGCCGGCGTCCGGGCAGGCGGCTGGTGGGCATGGCGACGGCACCGGGAGCGGCGGCGAGCCCTCAATCCGCAGTTCGAGGCTCGGGGCTGGCCGGCCGTCACCCAGGAGACCTCCTGATGTGGGGCGTGCTCGGCTTGCTGGCGCGCATCGCGACGTGGCTCTGGGGGCTCTTCTCGCCGCGGCGGGAGCTGGAGCGGCGGCGCCGGCAGGAGGCCGTCGAGCAGGCCCGGCACCGGCTGGTGGCCGACGACCTGGTGGAACGGATGCGGCGGGCCGAGGACGGGCCGGGGGATGAGCCGCTCGACGTGGCCGCGACCCGGCGGCTGGCGCGACTGCGGCGGAGGAGGTGGTGGCCGTGACAACCACGTCGAGAGGTCGGCGGCTCCCTGACGGACTCACGGCAGACCATATCGCTCCCGCGATGGCGCCGGGCGACTACTGGAAGGACGACAAGGGCACATGGTGGGTGCGCCCACCGCGCGGAGACGTCGGAGTCATCACGACCGGCCCCGATGGCTGGACCGTAACCGAGCACGAGGATGGCACGATCACGGTGAGCCCGAGCATTTTACTTCACGGCGAAGTGTCGTGGCATGGCTACCTGGAGCGAGGCGTGTGGAGGGAGGCGTGATTCCACGTCGACGCGTGCTTGCCACCCTTGGCGGCGTCCTGCTCCTGGCAGGGTGCGGGATGTTTCGCCCGGAGCCCAGGCTGCCGTTCCCGCCGCCCCCCGAGGTCAAGTTCTGGCTGCGCGAGGGGAACGTCTGCATGACGGAGCGGGACGCCCGCGCGTTCGTGATCTGGCTTGATCAGCTCGGAGAGTTCAAGGCGGCCCGGGAGCGGCTGCTGGAGGGGCGGTGAGGCGGGCCGGGCTCCTGCTGCTGGCCGTCCTGCTGCTGGGCGCCAGCGCGGGCCCGCCACGCTACGACCGGGCCGCCTGGATGCCTCGGGGCTGGGAGGACGCGGACGGCGACTGCCAGGATACCCGGACCGAGGTGCTGATCCGGGACGCCCGGCCGGGGACGGTCCAGCTCGACGCCCGCGGCTGTCGCGTGGTGGCCGGAACGTGGCTCGACCCCTACACGGGGCGGGTGTTCACCGACCCCGGCCTGCTCGACGTGGACCACTTGGTGCCGCTCTTCCGGGCCCACTTAGACGGCGGCTGGCGGTGGTCCGAAGAGAAGAGGCGGGACTTTTCAAACGATCTCACTTATCGGTGGGCACTCGTTCCGGTAGAATCCCGCGTGAATCGAGGGAAAGGGACTCAAGGTCCAGAGATGTGGCGCCCGCCGAGACGAGAGTTCTGGTGCCAGTACGCGCAGGCGTGGGCCACGATAAAGGCGAAATGGCGGCTCCAGGTAAGACAGGATGAGGCCGATTCCCTAGCACAGATGCTTTTGGCTTGTTGACAGAGAGACGGCGCGAGTATCAGCGACAACGGCGTCAACGGCTCCTCTCCGAGGAACCGCCTCCGGGATTCCATCGATGCATCTGCTGTCTCGTTATTCGGCCACACGAGCAGTTCCTTCCTGATCGGCGTCGCCCAGCGGCCGAGCGGCGCGCGATCCGGGCGGGACTGGCGGGATGCTGACCTGAGCTTCTCCAAGCGCTCCTGAGCCCGGATCGGTGGCGCTCCCATGCCGGGGGCCAGGCAGGGCCCGGATCGGGCCGCTGAGCGCCTCCTGCGCATTCCGCCTCACGGGCCAGGCCCGGAGAGCTTGCCAACCTTGGCGGGGCCGGGGCCGTGTCGTCCACAACCAGAGCCCCAGGCCGAACATTACGGCTCCGATGAGGATCAGCAAGGGCCCTAGCAGCACGGGCGTCAGCCTACCGCGCCGCGCAGCGCTGCACCACGGGCCAGGCCGCCTCGGCGTACCGCGTCACCCGGAGCCCCAGCACCTTGGCTAGCCGGCTCTGGATCTGGACGCGGTTTGGCGCGATCTGGGTGAACGAGAGGCTGAGGAGGGCCCCCTGGCCGCTGACCCGCCCGTCGATGATGGCGGTACTGGTGTCGTCGCTGAGCTGGTAGAGCAGATCCGGCCGCGCAATCTTCAGGCCCTCGAGCGTGCAGGTGGCCAGCGTCCGGTAGGATCCAGGTAGCACCTCGGTCCGGGTGGGCGGCTCGGCACGGACCCCGCTGACGCTGGTGGCGCAGCCGCCGAGCAATCCGAGTAGCGCGAGTCCGAGCAGCAGCCGGCCCCGCCGCTCCTGATCCTGGGGCTGCGCCATGAGCCGGCTGATCTCGGTGTGGGGTGCTTGGTCAGCCGGTGTCGGGCTGGCATCGAGATCGGTCCGGCAGTGAGGACAGCGGCGGGCCGCGGGGCGGATCGGCTCGGCGCAGTAGGGGCAGGGCAGGCGGTCGCTGGCGGGTCGCCGGCCCCGGCGCCGGGCCAGCAGGCCCCCGATGCCGGTCAGGACCAGGCCTGGCAGGACGAAAAACCCGCCGTAGAGCAGGACCGCCATGCCGAGCGCCGCCTGGCCGGCGGCGGTGCCGTCCGTCAGTTGGGGGCTCGAGAGCGCCGCCCAGCCGAGGCCGATGAGCAACAGGAGCCAGCCGAGGAGTCTCATGGCCGCGCCTCCTTCGGTTTTCTGGAACGACGCCTGGCCTTGAGTCGGGCCAGGCGCTCGGGAGCATACAACCGCTCCGTGATGGAGGCTAGCGGCTTGCGGGGCGGCGGCGGCGGGACTGGCTCCGGATGCCCGTCCGTCATGAGCTGTGCCAGATGGGCCGTCATGCTGGCGCCCGTGAGGTAGTGACCGATGATCTGCTCGACGAGGTCAGCCGGCAGGAGGGCGACCGTCTCCATCCGTTCGTCCCTGACCTCGAGGTGACATCCCGCCTGTAGTGGCCACTGCCATCCGCGGAAGCGAGCCCAGAGCCGATACCTGCCCATCCAGTGGCTACTCCGCTGTTTCGGCTGGCGAGACGGAGGCAGAGAGCATGCCAGGGCCGATTCATGCGGACGTGAGCGCGGGGGCGTATCCTCGCGTCCGGAGGGAGAGCCTCATAACCCATATCCGGATCCAGGTTCCGATAAGGAGCATATTTCAGGCATATTTTCAGGTACTTGGCCAGCAGCTTGACGAGGCGCCAACCCCGCGGCGTCTCGCCGTCCACGTATCGATAGATGTAGCTCGGCAGCCAGCCGTGATTTGTCGCGAACCGGTTGCAGTCCGGTTTGCCGTCTGGCCGCCAGTAGCGCAGCGCCCGTAGGCGCTCTTGGACCCGCTCTCCGAAGCCCGGCGTTTTGCTCATGGTCGCCTCCGCAAATTTCCGCTTGACATCCGTATATGAATCCGTGTACGGTTGCGTTCACCATGGCGTACACGGCCGAGGACATTAAGACCCTCCCGGCGCCCAGCGTCAAGAAGCTGCTCAGAGAGGCGGGGTACACGATGGCGGACGTGGCGCGACGGCGCGGTGTCTCGAAGTCGCTCGTCAGCCGCGTCGTCCGCAAGAAGCATCCGTCGGCGCCGGTCTGGGAAGACGTGGCGTGGTGCCTGAACCATCCGAAGAATCCGGGCCAGCGAGCGGCATGACCCGCAAGACGTGCGGCTGCCAAGGGCACGGGCAGACCTGGGACGTTCGGTGCGCCGTCTGTCGCAAACCGAAATACCCGGTCGCGGTCCAGCGGCCGGATGACTACGTCTGCGGTCTGTGCCGGATGGCGGCCAGGGCGCGACGGCAGGCCCGTAGCCGCGCAGGAGCGCAGGCGCGGAAACGGCGAGAAATAGGCGGCATGGGAAGCCAAGCGGTCGCTGGGTGAGAGAAACGAACGCCCCCGGCGAGGACGCGCCGGGGGCTAACTCGCACAACGTCCTGATGAGGAGGACGCCATGAGAGCCAAGAGCAGGGTAGCACAACCGAGCGCACGAGTGGATACCTGACATGTCGGCGCTCAATCCCTTGCCATCGGAGTCCCGTCGTCCAAGGACGGTCTGGTATTCCGATGCCGAGTGGGATGCCCTCGCAGCGCAGGCCAGGAACCGGAGCCTGTCGACCTCCCCGTTCGTCCGGATGCTCTCCATGTGGGCGCTCAGTCTGCTCTCGAGTCCAGCCGTGCTGGAAGCATCTCCAAAGATGCGGATAGAGGCGCTGCCCCGGAAGCCGCTGGCGCGGAGGGCGGCGCGGTGATTTCCCTCGCCCTACCCTGCGCTTACGGCTGCGGCGTCCTCGTCCGGGTGCCGGTTACCGATCCGGCGGCCCGGGCCGCGATCCACGTTCTCGGCATCCTCTGCCACGCCTGTCATGCGCGCGAGCTGCGCGCGCTGGAGGTGTCGTCATGACGCTGTTCATCCCTCCGCGTCAGATCACGCATCCGGATCGCTCTGCCCGGGTGCCGCGCATGTTTCGGTGCGCCGTCTGTGGCCAGCCCCTGAACGAGTGCCAGGCGCCGACGGCCCACGCCCGGCAGCAGTACGGCTGGTGCGACGAGTGCTGGCAGGCGACGCCGTGCCGGCACGGGAGCCAGGCATGAGCCGCCAGCGGCAATCCGTGGCCGAGGGGGTCATGGAGGCGCCGGCCCTGACGCCGGCCCGGGCCAGCGCCGCGCTCCTGCCCAGGTCGCTGGACGATGCGATCAAGCTCGCCCAGCTCCTGGCCGAGAGCGATCTGGTGCCCCGGGAGTACCGCGGCAAGCCCGGCAACGTGCTGGTGGCGCTCCAGTACGGCATGGAGCTGGGCCTGCATCCGATGCAGGCCGTGCAGTCCATCGCGGTCCTGAATGGACGCCCCTGCGTCTGGGGCGATGCTGTGCTGGGCATCGTGATGGCCTCCGGGCTCCTGGAGGACATCGATGAGCAGTATGTGCGCGACGGCAACGGGCCCGAGCAGGTCTATGCGACCTGCGCCGTCAAGCGCCGGGGCTTGGAGCGGTTCATCGTCCGGCGATTCTCCTGGGCCGACGCTGTTCGGGCCGGACTCGCGGGCAAGGACAACTACAAGGCCTACCCGCAGAGGATGTTGCAGATGCGGGCTCGGGCGTGGGCCCTGCGCGACGCCTTCCCCGACGTGCTCAAGGGACTCCAGATCCGGGAGGAAGTCGAGGACTACCGGATCGTGGAGTCCGCCGAGCCGACCGTTGCCACGAATGGCGCGGCTGGTGATGACCTGATGCCGCGCCGGCGAGTCGTGGCTGAGCCTGCGGCGGCAACGCCGGACACCGCGGAGCCGGAACCGAGTGTGCCCGAGCCGACCGGCCCTGTAGCGGACGACGAAGCGCTCGCCGCGATGCTGGGCGAGCAGTCGCCGGCCCCGGAGCCCACGCCGACGCCGAGCCCCGCCGAATCTGCGCCCCCAGACGACAGCGCCGAGCGGGGCCGCTGGCTTGGACGGATCGACAAGCTGGTGGCCGACCGCAAGGTGAAGGCACCAGTAGTGGCCGGCTTTTGGCGGACGCATGCGCCACAGGGCCGGGATCAGGCGACGCTTGCCGAGCTCCAGGCCCTCTACGCTGCACTCGACAAGGCGACGGCTGCGGCTCCGGCCGCGCCGACCGGGCAGGGCGTGCTGACCTTCACGATCGGGCCGAAGACCTACCAGACGCGCGGCATCACCAAGAGCCAGCTACTCGAGGCCTTCAAGCTCTCCGAGCAGGTTGGCAGCGACCTGGCCAAAGCTGTTCTCGTCAAGGAGTTTGGCGTCGCCAGCCGCACGGATCTCACTCACGCGCAGGCGGACCGCTACCTGATCCGCCTGCGCGAAGTCCTGGAGGGCTAAGCCGGTGCCGGGCCGCCTCATCGACGGCACCTACTGGCCCAGCGTGACCGAGGTGATCGAGGCCTGCGGGCTCGGCCTCGAGATCCCTGGTCCGCCCGAGCGCCGGGCCTACTACCTGGCCCGAGGCCGGGCCCTGCACGCCGCGATCCAGTACGACCTGGAGGGCGTGCTGGACCCGGCCACCGTCCATCCGGAGATCGCGCCAGGGCTCGATGCCTGGAGGAAGTTCGTCGCTGACACGGGCTACCTCTCCGAGGCCAGCGAGATCGAGCTCCGGCATGAGCGCTGGCGGTTCCTCGGCCACCCCGACACCGTCGGCCGGCTCAACGGCCGCCGGGTGCTGCTCGACCTGAAGTACAACACGGTGGATCTCGCCTACTCGGCGCTCCAGCACGGCGGCTACGCGCTGCTGTGGGAGGCGAATCGAGCGGGCGAGACGATCGACGACTACCTCGTCCTGCAACTCAAGGCAGACGGCACCTACCGTCTGCATCCCGTCACCCCAGACCGCCAGACCCTGCTGGCGTGCGTGGTGGTGCATCGTGCCCGGCAGGCTCGCCGACGCACGGAGGCCCCATGACGACGAGCACACAGCTCGACACCATCCGGCAGGAGGGCCAGGGGCTCGCCCAGCAGATCGAGCAGTTGCAGGTGTGCGATGCCGAGAGCTTCGACCTCGCAGCCTCGTTCCTGCGCGCTGTCAAGGCGTACCTCAAGCGCGTGGAGGAAGTGACCGCCCCCGTCATCGAGTCGGCGCGCAAGGCGCTGGAGGCGGCCCGGGCGCAGCGACAGACCCTGGCGGAACCGGCGCTCCAGGCCGAGGCCCTGCTCAAGCGCAAGATCACGGCCTATGAGCAGGAGCAGCGACGGCGGGCCGAGGAGGAGCGCCGCCGAGCGGAGGCCGAGCGCCGGCGGCTCGAGGAGGAAGCTGCGCTCCAGGCCGCGCTGGAGCAGGAAGCGGCGGGCCAGGACGGGGCCGCGGAGCTGCCCCCCATGCCGATCTTCACGCCGCCGCCCCAGATCCAGCCGCCGAAGGCCGAGGGCGTGGCGTTCCGCTCGACGTGGCGCGCGGACGTCGTCGATCTCAAGGCGCTCATCATGGCGGTCGCGTCGGGCAAGGCCGACGTTCAGTGCCTCACGGCCAACCAGACGTATCTCAACGCGCTGGCGCGGGCGCAGAAGTCGGCGCTGGCGATCCCGGGCGTGCGGGCCGTCGAGGAGCGGACCGCCGCGGTGCGGGCGTAACGATGTCGGCCCGGCTCGATCATCCCCGCGGTCGCCCCGGTCGCTGGCGCGATCGTGAGTGGTGCCAGCAGGTGGTGCGGGCCTACAACCGCGGCGACTCGCCCGAGGCGCTGCTGGCCGTGACCGGCTACCGCGCGGTCAAGTCGATCCGTGACCTGCTGAGGCGCCTGAAGGCCGAGGGCTACGAGATCGCGCCGCGTCGCCTGGGCCCGACGGGCGTCCGGGAGCGCTACACGCCGGTGCCCTTGCCATCGGTGGCGGTGCCGCGGCGGCCCCGCGGCATCCGGCCCGACGTCCACGACCGGTTCCTGCGCGTCCTGGCCCGAGCCGAGGCGCGGGCACGGGCCGAAGAGGCGGCGGCGGCGGCGCGCGTGTCGGAGCCGCCGTCGCTCCAGTGGCGGCGGGGCGATCCCTGGAGTCTCGTCCGCTGGCCGAGGCGCCGGCCCGAGGCCGAGGCCGTCTGGCCCGAGGCCGTCGAGCTCGACGCGCTGCCCGAGGAGGACGGCCTGGGGGGGCTGAGCATCCCTCGGGTGGAGGACGACCTGGAGGAGATCGAGGCGTGACGACTGACGAGCCTCGCCGCTGCGCGACGCCGGGCTGCTCGAATCCGGCCCGGCCCTGGTCCGGACGGGGCGCTGTCCCGAAGTTCTGCCCCGTGGAGTGCCGGATCGCTGCCCAGAAGCTGCGCCGGCGGCTGCTGTGTGAGGCCGTTCAGAAGGCGATCGCCGATGAGGGCGAGGCCTGCGCCCGGCTCGTCGAGCATTACCTTGGCGGTGCAGCGCTCACGCTCGCCCCCAGAGCCAACATCCCCATGCAGCTACAAGATCATATCGCCGCCGCCATCCGCGCCAGGGGGCAGGCGCCGGCGGCCCTGCCGAGGCTGGATCGGTGAACGCCTTCGCGATGTTCCAACGATGCGCCGAGGCGCAATGGCGGGCGCTCCCGCAGGCCGAGCGCCTGCTGGACCTCGACGTCCAGTGGGCGCGCGCGATGCGGCACTCCTGCTACGTCGCCTATGTGGACATCTACGTCCAGAGCCATGCTGAGGTGACGATCGGCGGAATGCCGATTCTCGGGCTGAAGGTCGACGTGGCCGAGGAGATGCGGTGATGCCGCGGTGCTGGGCTTGCTTCGGGATGCTCGATGCCGTGTGCGCGCGGTGCGGCGGCGAGGCGTGCCGCACCTGCGATCTCTGCCACGGCTGCGGCCGCGTCCTCTGCGACCGGTGCAATTCAGAGCCGACGCCGCGGTACGAATGCCGGCCCGGGCTGGTGCCGCATCCGCATTCCGTGACGCTGGAGCCGGAGGAGTGCTGAATGAGCGCGAGTCGAGAGCGTCGAGCGAGGAAGATCAGATCAGGCGGCGTCCTGGACGCCGTGCCCGAGGGCGCCGTGATCAACACCGTCTTCGAGATGAACGGCGAGCGCTGGGTTGAGCTGACGGACGGCCGCATCGCGAAGGCGCCGAAGGCGCGGATCGCATGGGCGATCCGAGACGGGAAAGTCGTCTGGGATCCAGTTGGATGAACCGTGCCTGCGAGCGGTGCCGCTACACGACCTCACGGCCGATGGTGACGGTGTGCCCGCTCTGCGGGGCGCGCGTCCTGCCGGTGAGGCGTTAGGAGGTGTGCCATGACCTGGTGGATCGCCGTCGAGGAGATCGAGCCGTGCTGACGGCCCCGCTGCCGGCGAGCATCCGCGCCGCCGCTCCCGTCCGGATCACCGATCGCGGGGCGTGGGTCATGCTCGCCGAGACCGAGACCTGCCCGAGCTGCGGTGACCAGCACGCGCTCGTCTTCGTCTGGGCGGGCGGTCCGTGGGTGTGCTGGCGATGCGTGGAGGAGGGGTGAGGCATGGCTGATCGACCGCGCGACAGGATCTACAAGATCGAGCGCGACAGCGGCCAGGCCCTGCGATGAATCCGAGCGGGACCAGGCCTCGCTCCCCGGCGCAGGAACGCTTCCCGGTCGGCGTCCGGGTGCGGTTGAGCAAGCACGGCATCGCGGTGATGGGGCCGCGGCTGGCGCGCGTGTCAGGCGTCGTCCGTGGCTATACGCGAGACGGGATCGGGCTATTGATCCTCTGGGATGGCTACCGGAGTCTCCGGCCCTGCGAATGCACATACGTGGAGCGAGCCGACGCATGACTCGCAATTCAGAGCCGACGCCGCGGTACGAATGGTCGTGTAGCCGCACCGCTCGCAGGCGCGCGTTAAGGAGGTGTGCCATGACCTGGTGGTGGATCGCCGGAGCTCTCTGGACCGCCATCCTCGTGGGCTTCGTCGCGGGCTGGGGCCTGCGCGCCCGGCTGACGGACGCCGTCCGGCGGACGGCGCCGGCCGTCCCGATCGTCGCGACGGGATGGGAGCCGGTCGTCGTGCAGTGCCGGGGCAAGTGCCTCGTGCTGCGGTCGTCCCAGCACGTATGAGCCGCCTGGGCGAGTGCTGGCGGGCCGCGGTGGCGCTCATGGCGTGGGCCGTGTGGTCGGCGCTGGCGGTGTGGATCGCATGGTGACGGAGCCGCGCGTGATCGCCGAGGCTCACCTGCCGCTGAGCCGGGCCGTGATCTGCCCGGAGCTGGACGAGACGATCTTCGACATCTCGTTCGGGGCGTGCCCGGTCTGCGGCAGCCGGAACTACATGCCGCTCGCCCGGTGGCTCGGGAGCGTGCGGGAAGCCGATCTGAGATGACGGCCCCAGCCATCCTTGGCAACGCCGATACCACGATGGCGACCCGCGTCGAGGCCTTCCTGGCGCAGTTCGGCCCCGACCGGGCCGAGGCCCTGCACCTGGCCCTCCGCGACGTCGCGGCCCGCGCCCGCCAGCACCTCGCCCTCCTGGCCGAGCTGGCCTGGCTCGCGCACGAGGAGCAGATCTGGAGCAAGGTGCGGGGGCCGGACGGCAAACCCTTCGCCTCCCCGGAGCAGTTCTTCGAGCAGACGCTGGGCCTCGGGGCGTGGCGCTCGATCTGGCGGTACGTCACGGTGGGCCGGGTGATCGCTGCGGCGCCCAACGGCGAGCGCGAGTCGCTCCGGGCCCTCGTCGCGGAGGCCGGCATCACGAAGGTCGCGATCGTGGCGCCAGTCCTCGAGACGGCGGACGACGACGCCCGGCGGACGTGGCTGGAGCGCACCAGGGCACTCGACGTCGAGGCCCTGCAGGCCGCGGTGTCGGACGCGCGGGGCACGGGGCGTGGCCGGGGCGAGGGGGACCGGGTGGAGCGCTACCTGCTCGCCGTCGCGCCCGATATGGAAGCCCGAGCGACGATGGAGCGGCTGTTCTGGCTCGGGCGGCGGCTCGACAAGGGACGGACGGCCATCAGCATCCTGGTGGCGGCGGCGCAGGAGGCGCTGGCCTCCTGGGAGCCTGAGGCTGCGCGATGAGCCGGTTTGTCCACCGTGGCGCGCCACGGATGGCAAGGCGATGAAGCGCACGCCGATCCGTCGCCGCATCCGACTCCGGCGCGTATCCCAAAAGGCGCGCCGTGAGACGTGGCCCCGCTGGCAGGCGGTGCGGGCGGCCGTCATGAAGCGCGCCAGTGGCCGGTGCGAGGCGATCCTGGAGGGGGTGCGGTGCCCGTTCCCGGCCCGCGACGCGCACCACGTCGTCCGGCGCTCGGCGGGCCGGCGGACGGCGGACCGTACCGACACCGTCGTGGCGCTCTGTCGGGCCCACCACGAGGCCACCGAGGCGCCCTACGACCACGGCCGGCTGCGGATCGAGCCGCTGGGCCAGGGGCAGTTCCGATTCTGGTTCGTCTTCGAGAAGCACAAGTGGGGAGTGGGGGAGGAGGGATGGCCTGGGTCAGAACCGACGACAATGCGCCGAATCACCCCAAGTTCTTCCGGGCCGGGGTCGCTGCCGCTGGATTCTGGTGGGGCGGACTCTGCTACGCTAACCGCAACCTCACCGACGGCTTCATCCCTGCGAGCGACCTGAAGCTCGTCTATCCGGGTGTCGCGATGAAGCAGGCCATCGCACTCGCCGGGCGGCTCGTCGAAGTCGGGCTCTGGGAAAGGCGGGACGACGGATGGCAGATCCACGATTACCACGACTACCAATCCTCGGCCGCTGACGTGTTGGCGGCCCGCCAGTTGCGCGCCGTCGCTGGCAAGGTGGGTGGGCACAGGTCAGGCGAAGCAAGACGCGAAGCAAGACGGAAGCAAACGGGAAGCAAAGTGCTTCACGAGAACGGGAAGCAAACGGGAAGCAAAGTGCTTCACGAGAGCGGGAAGCAAACGGGAAGCAAAGTGCTTCACGAGAGCTTGGCGTTTGCTTCGTGCGCGGACGAAGCAAACGCGAACCCCAATCCCAATCCCAATCCCAATCCCAAGAAAGAAAAACCAGAGAAGCGTAGGGCATCGTCGGCTGAGCCGGACGATGCCTTCATCGCCGCACTAAAAGCCAACCCAGCCTATCTCGGAATCGACGTGGATCGGGAAATCGGCAAGCTTCGTGCGTGGTTACTAACCCCGCGCGGTCGTGGAAAGCGACTCACTCGTCAAAGGCTCGTGAACTGGCTGAACCGTTGTGAGCCCACCATGCGGGTGCCAGAGGACGACGAGGACGACGCGTGAAGATTATCGAAACTTACTACAACGGCAACCGCTTCCGCTCCCGCCTGGAGGCACGGTGGGCCGTCTTCCTGGATGCCGTCGGGCTCGGATTCCGCTATGAGCAAGAGGGTTTTGATCTGTACGGTGTCTGGTATCTGCCTGATTTCTGGCTCCCGGCACTGGACTGCTGGCTGGAGATCAAGCCCGTCGTGCCGATGAAGCCAGAGCAGGACAAGGCCCGGCGACTCGCGCAGGCGAGCGGCAAACGCGTGTATGTGCTGTTTGGCGCGCTCCGGGCCCCGCTCGGCGGCTGGACGGGGGCTGATGAGCCGGAGCATGCCGAGGCGATCTGTTTCTTCCCGGACGGCGTTGAGGACCGCCCGTATTTCTGGTGCCAGTGCGTGCGCTGTGACTTCGTCGGACTGGAGTGGGAGGGGCGATCGCACCGGCTGCGGTGCGGGTGTTGGGGGCCGAGTGATCGAGGCGAGAACGTCGGGAGCCGGATGCTGCTCGAAGCCTACGAGCAGGCCCGAACGATGCGGTTCGTGCGATGACGCTCCTCCCCCATCACCGCGCCAAGCTCGAGGCGTGCGGCCTTACGCCCGAGACCTGGAGCCGGGCCCGCCTGCATTCCGGCTCCGTCCAGGAAGTGCGCGATATCCTCGGCTATGGCGGGGCCGGGACTGGGCTCGTGATCCCGTATGACGAGCATTACGCCCGCGTTCGGATCGACAACCCGGGCCCGGATGGCAAGCGCTACCGCAGCCCACGGGCCACGCCGAGCCGTATCTATGTGCCGCCCACGCTAGACCAAGCGCTGCTGACGAATCCCCGCGAGCCGCTGCATCTGACCGAGGGCGAATTCAAGGCGCTCAAGGCCACGCAGGAGGGTATCCCAACACTCGCGTTGCCGGGGGTGTGGTCCTGGAAACAGCGCCTGCACGGCAAGTCGCTGCCGATCGCGGATCTCGAGCGCGTCGTGTGGGCGGGTCGGCGCGTCGTGCTGGTGTTCGACAGCGACCTTGTCGAGAAGCCACCGGTTGCGTGGGCCGAGCACGCGCTGGCGCAGGAACTCAGGGGGCGGGGGGCCGAGGTGTTCGTCGTGCGCCTGCCGGCCGGGCCGACGGCCGACAAATCAGGTCTGGACGACTATCTCGTGCAACATGGCGTGGAGGCATTCCGGGCGCTGCCGATGTACACCCTGCCAGAGGCCGATCGGCAAGATCCGGCCTTCGCCAGGATGACGGATCTGGCGGACGCTTACTTGCTGCGCGCCATGAATCCCGAGGGGCGGGTGGCGTTCGGCTATCCAGGGCTTGACGACGTGATCCGCGGGCTGGCGCCCGGAGAGGTGCTGCAGATCCTCGGGCGAAGTGGTGTCGGCAAAACGGCCTTCGCGCTGAATCTTGTCGAGCGCATGACGCGCGACGGCCAGATTCCGACGCTGGTGTTCTCGCTGGAGATGAGCGGACCGGAGCTGTTCGAGCGGATCGCGTCCATGACGACGGGCCTGACCGGGCGTGAGCTGGAGGCCAGGGCGCAGATGGAGGATCCGGAGCTCGCCCCGCGACTGCTCGAGGTGTGCCGACGGTGGGCGCACGTCATCGTCGTGGAGCGACCGTGCACGCTCGTCCAGCTTGACGGCCTCGTGACGGCCGCCAGGGAGCGGGGCTTCTGGCCCGGGCCGCTGCGACTCGTGGTGGTGGACTACATGGGGCTGATCCTACCGCGGCGGCCGAGCTCGCCCTACGAGCACGTGTCTGAGACGGCCAAGGAGCTCAAACAGCTCGCCAAACGCCACCGGGTGGCGGTGGTGTCGCTCTGCCAGATCGGGCGGGAGGGCGAGTCGGGTGGTGCGCCCGTGACGCTCCGGGCAGCCCGAGATTCGGGTGTCGTCGAGGAGGCGGCCGACTACTTGCTCGGCATCTGGCGTCCAGAACTGGCCGAGGGGCTGAGCAAGGCCGACCGGCTCGCGCGGGCCGGGGAATTCAAGGTGCGGGTGCTCAAGAATCGCTCGGGGCCGGCGCCTCGCACCGTGACACTCCGGTTCGAGCCGACAGTACTTCGGATCGTGCCGGCCGAGAGCGTGGCGATGGAGGTGGAGGCGTGACCTCGGGACGGCAAGGAGGGATGATCGACCTCCGTGCAGTGATCGAGCGGATGATTCTTCGCCTGGCGTCGCCGGACCTGGCTGATCTGGCCGTCGCCACCGCCTGCGCCGGCGCCATCGCCCCCGCCATCGCCGTCGCCGACGCCGACGCCGACGCCATCGCCGACGCCGCCGCCATCGCCAGCGCCGACGCCACCGCCACCGCCGTCGCCCCCGCCGTCGCCGTCGCCGCCGCCGCCGCCGGCGCCATCGCCAGCGCCAACGCCTTCGCCCACGTCATCGCCGACGCCGCCGCCGTCGCCCCCGCCATCGCCGTCGCCGACGCCGACGCCGACGCCATCGCCAACGCCAACGCCCACGCTGCCGCCGGCGCCGACGCCTTCGCCTTCGCCAACGCCATGAAAGGAGACAATCATGCTCATTGACGTCACGATCCACCTGCCCAAGGGCTACATCGGCCATCCCTACTGGCCCGAGCGCGAGAAGCTGATCAACATCCAGAAGCTGAGCGGCTGCAACCGAGCCCGTTCCGAGGACAAGCGCCAGAAGGCGCTTCGGGCATGGCTCGACGCCAACGGCCTGACGCTAGACGACTACAAGGCACTTGAGGCGCGCGCGGCCCGGCCTTTCTACACGCGGGCTGACGTCGGTGGCCGGGGCGACGAGATCGTGATCCCGGCGCATCACCTCTACGGCATGTGCGCGCAGGCCGCCGATCTCGCGCCAGCCTCGGTGCGCCTGGCGAGCCCCGAGCAGATCCGGACCGTGATGCAGGTCTCGGACTTCGGCACGGGCAAGAGCAAGGCCGATGGCATCTGGGAACGGTTCGCGGTCGTCAAGACGGGGACGGGCCAGACGCTGAGCAACCAGCGGGGCCTGCGGGCCGACGCCTACATCGCCGACGTGACGGCCAGCGGCCAAATCCGGCTCATCAATGACGAGCTGGAGCCCAAGGCCCGACAGTTCCTGGAGTGGGCCGGGCGGGAGGTGGGGGTAGGGGCCGCCCGCAAGCTTGGCTGGGGGCGCTTCACCATCACGGCGTGGGGGCCAGCCCGGAAGGCGTGATCGTGTCCACTCTACCGACGCCTTCGCCTTCGCCTCCGCCAACGCCGTCGCCGTCGCCTCCGCCCACGTCATCGCCACCGCCATCGCCACCGCCTGCGCCGGCGCCGTCGCCTCCGCCATCGCCTGCGCCAACGCCTCCGCCGTCGCCTCCGCC
>FWPU01007912.1_pt1 | contig 18836 bp, 12 predicted proteins | sample 2228361 | NCBI WGS metagenome assembly FWPU01 (sample SAMEA103939777, study PRJEB20133) | metagenome
CCCCTCTCCCGCGGGGCGGGAGAGGGGGAAAGGGGGTGAGGGCGTTGCCCGAAATGCGCAATCCGCGGGATAACGGTGCACACTCACCTTTGGAGTGCCTGACACGTAGATAGATGTGAGGGCACCATGGATCGCATCATCCGGGTTCTGGTCGTGGATGACTCGGCCTACGTACGCAAGGTCGTGCGGCAGATGCTATCGCGCAGTCCCTTCATCGAGGTGGTGGGGATCGCCCGGGACGGCTTCGAGGCGCTGGAGCTGGTCGAACAACTCAAGCCGGACGTCGTGACGCTTGACCTGATCATGCCGCGGCTGGACGGCATCGGCTTCCTGCAGGCACAGATGGCGCGACGGCCGCTGCCGGTCGTGGTGTGCAGCATCGCCAGCGAGAGCGGCGAAATGGCTCTGAAGGCGCTGGAGTTGGGTGCCGTTGATTTCGTCCAGAAGCCGACCGCACTGGCCACGGAACGCATTTTCGAGATCAGCGATGACTTGATCGAGAAGGTCAAAGCGGCCGCGCAGGTTTTGCCGCACAGCATCGCCCCGGTGATTGCGCGGCCCGTGCCGCCGGAGCCGGGCCCACTGCCGGTTGCGCGGCAGCGCATTGCTGATGCCGTGGTGATCGGCGTCTCCACCGGCGGCCCGCAGGCATTGCGCTATCTTATCCCGCAGTTTCCGGCCGATTTCCCCGTGCCGATCGCCATGGTGCTGCACATGCCGGTCGGCTACACCGAGATGTACGCGGCCAAGCTGAACGAGATCTCTCGCATCTCCGTGAAAGAGGCGCACGAAGGCGACGTCATGCAGCCGGGGCTGGCGCTGCTGGCGCCGGCCGGCCGCCACCTCACCCTGGTGCGTAACGCCGACGGCCAGGTCGTCGCACACCTGGACGCCCGACCGTTCGACACGCTGCACCGCCCGGCCGTGGATGTGCTCTTCCGTTCGGCCGCCGAGGTCTATCGCAATCGCCTGCTGGGGGTCGTGATGACCGGCATGGGCAACGATGGCATGCAGGGCGCGGCCTGGATCAAATCGCAAGGCGGCATAGTCTTCACCGAGGCCGAGGAATCGTGCGTGGTCTACGGCATGCCGCGCTCGGTGGTCGAGGCCGGGCTGAGCGACCGCGTCGTGCCGCTGGAACGCATGGCGCAGGCGATCATGGAAGTGGTCTAAACAAAAAGAGGGAAAAGGGAACGGAGCGATGGCAAAAATCCTCATCGTGGACGATTCGGCGCTATCGCGACGGTTATTGCGCCGCATCGTGGAGTCGGCCGGCCACCAGGTGATCGAGGCGCCGGACGGCGTCGTGGCGCTGGAAAGCTATTTCCTGGAGCGGCCCGACCTGGTGCTGCTCGACCTGACCATGGCCGGCATGTATGGCCTGGATGTTCTGGCCCGGTTGCGCGAGCTCGATCCCGCTGCACGGGTGGTGATCGCCTCCGCCGATATTCAATCGTCTACGCGCGAGCTGGCCATGCAGGCCGGCGCACGCGGCTTCATCACCAAGCCGTTTGTTGCCGAGCAGGTGTTGCCGATCGTCGCCGCAGCGTTGGCGGCTGCTCCGGGAGGGACACGATGAACCTGACGCCACAACAACAGGATGCGCTCACAGAGCTGATCAACATCGCGTTCTCGCGCACCGCTGCCGCGCTCTCGGAGATGACCGGCCACCGCGTGCTGTTGGATGCACCCCAGGTCACGCTCTGTCCTATTGCCGAGCTCACCAAACAGCTCGACGGCCTCGTGATCGGCGAGATCGCCACCGTGCATCAGATCTTCACCGGGCTGGTGTCGGGCGATGCGCTGCTGATGCTGAATTACGAGGGCGCGTTGATGCTCTCGGATCTGCTGATCGGTGGCCGCGTGCCGTCCCCGCGGCTGGATGCGTCGGATCGCGAGGTGCTCACCGAGGTCGGCAATATCTTGCTGAATGCCTGCCTGGGCATGTTCGGCAACCTGTTGAAGGTGCACGTGACGTTTTCCGTGCCCCAATTGCACCTGGCCGCGCTCCATGCGCTGCTCGACTCGCTGGTTATCGGCCAGGACGAGCTGCGCCATGCGCTGGTGGTTTACACCAATTTTCGGATGCGTGATAGCGCCGTCACCGGCTACCTGGTGATCGTGCTGGGGGTCGCCTCGCTCGACCGGCTGTTGGACGAAGTCGAGCGGTGGGCAGAATCATAATGGAGGGAAACGGTGCGCATCCTGATCGTAGACGACTCGGCCTTTGCCCGCTTGCGCCTCAGACGGCTGTTGTCGGCCGCCGGACACACGGTGAGCGAGGCGAGCGACGGCGCTCAGGCCCTGCAACTGGTCGCCGCCACCCCATTTGACGCGGTGGCCGTGGATCTGCTCATGCCCGGAATGGACGGGCTGGAGCTGCTCGGTCGTCTGCGCGCGGCCCACCCGCAGCTGCCCATCATCGTGGTATCGGCCGACATCCAGGAAGAGACGCGGCGTCAGGTGTTGGCAGCCGGCGCGACGGCGTTCATCTCCAAGTCGAGCCAGATGAAGGCATTGCTGGATATGCTGTCGGTATTGCCCGTTACCGGAGAAGAGCGGTTTGTCTGGACACTGCTGCAACAAGACGCGTTCACAGAGATGATGAACCTGGCCATGGGCCAGGCCGCCAATGCCCTGGCATCGCTGCTCGAACGCCGCGTGCTCCTCACCGCGCCGAAGACCGAGATCATGCCGGTGTCCGGGCTGCGCGAGTTCCTGGAGCGTCGTCTTTCTGTGGCGGGCGCGTGTATCCGGGAACATTTTCGGGGTGAAATCAGCGGCGATGCGGCGTTGATCTTCCCGGCCGGCCATGCCGAGATCCTGCTGCACACGGTGCTGGATCAACTGGAGGTGCCGGGGCTCTCCGAGATCGAACGGGCCACGTTGGCCGAGATCGGCAATGTGGTGCTGAACGCGGCCATCGCGCGGCTGGGCGACCAGCTGGGAGTGCGCCTGACCATGGAGCTGCCCACGGTCAACACGAATCTGCCGGTGCCGGCCCTGACCGACATGTTGCGCGCCAGCCCGGCGGCCATGAACCATGCCATCGTGCTGCTCAGCCGGCTGGCCGTTGGCGAGGTACATCTCCTGGTGTACCTGATCATCTTGCTGCCGGAGGCGCACATCCGCCGCCTGCTGGCAAGCCTTGAGGTATAAAGAGAACGTGCTTTCGATGGATCTGGATCGCGCCACATCGCTGTGGTTCACCCAACAGGCCCAACAGGGCATCTTCGTCTGTGACTGCGAACTGCGTGTCCTCAGCTGGAACCGCTGGCTGGAGGATGCTTCCGGCCGCCCTGCGGCCGAAGTCCTGGGCCGGCCACTGTTCGAGCTCTACCCTGATCTGGTCGAGCGCGGGATGGATCGTTTCTTCGCGCGGGCCCTGCAGGGCGAATCGCTCGTGCTCTCGCAACGCTTCCACAAATATCTGCTACCCCTGCCGGTGCAGGCTCATTACCGTGGCTTTCGCTGGATGCAGCAGAGTGCCCGCCTGACGCCGTTGCTGGGCGAGGATCAGGTTCTCGGCGTTATCGCCATCATCGAGGATGTAACCGAGCGCGTGGCGCGCGAGGAAGAGCTGCGTCGCGAGATCGCGCTCCATCGGGCGCTGCACGAGTTGGACCGGGCGATCCTGGGCCTCGACCTGGAGCAGTGCCTGGAGCTGGTGGTTGTCCATGCCACGGCGCTGGTCGGCGCGACGCTGGCCGCCATCGTGCTGGCCGAAGGCGACGATTGGCGTGTTGCAGCGTGTGCAGGCTGCGTCAGGCCGGATGCGTTGCGCCCCTGCCTGCCCACCACGCATGCCGTGCAGGCAGCATGCGCCCGCCAAACGATCCTGATAACCGATCGGGAGGTCGCTGCCGATCCGCCGGCCATGTTTCTGGACACCAGCCGCAGCGCGGTCGCTGCGCCGCTGATCGTCGGCGAGGCAGTGATCGGCGCGCTGGCCGTGGAGGCGTCTCGGCCAGGTGCCTTCACCGCGGTCGAACGCGAGATCGTCGTCTCGCTGGCAACCCAGGCGGCTGTGGCCATCCAGAACGCTCGACTCAACAAGGCATTGCGCGAGCGGGAAGCGCAATATCGCCTGCTGGCCGAGACCGCGCGCGACATCATCGTCACACATGACCTGGCCGGCCGGATCACCTACATCAACCCGAGCGGACTGGCGCTCACGGGCTACACCGCAGCCGAAGCCTATCGCCTGAACATCAAAGACATCACGCCGGCCGATCAACAGGCGGACCTGCTGGCGCGCGGCGCGGCGCGTCAGACTGGGGACCTGCGGCCGTATCTTTATGAGGCGGAATTTATCAATGCGGCAGGCGCTCGCGTGCCGGTCGAGGTCAGCTCGGTGCCCATTCTCCAGGACGGCCAGGCCACGGGCGTGCTGATCGTAGCGCGCGATATTTCGCAGCGGCGCCAGGCCGAAGAACAGATTCGCTTCCAGGCGAACCTGCTGAATATGGTCGGCCAGGCGGTGATCGCTATCGATCTGAACGGGAAAATCGTCTTCTGGAACCGCTTCGCGGAGCAACTCTACGGCTGGCGCGCCGACGAGGCGCTGGGCCGCGACGTCATGGACGTCACCGTGCCGCGGATTACCCGGGCGCAGGCGCTGGAGATCATGGCCGTGCTGACGCGCGGTGAGAGCTGGTCGGGCGAGTTCCTCGTGCAACGCCGCGATGGCGCGGTGTTCCCGGCCATGGTGACGGACGCGCCGATCTATGACCACAACGGCAAGCTGATCGGCATCGTCGGCATCTCGCACGACATCAGCGAGCGCAAACGCGCCGAGGCTGAGTTGCGCGCCAGTGAGGCGCGTTTCCACACCCTGACCGAGATCTCGCCGGTGGGGATCTTCATGACCGACCGGCAGAGGAATCAGCTTTATTTGAATCGCCGCGGCGCGGAGATCCTGGGGATGCCCAGCGGCCAGGTGACGGACTCGCACTGGCTCCAGGCGATTTACGAAGAGGATATGGCCAGGCTGGCCGTAGAGTGGCAGCAGGCCATCGAATCGGGAACCACGCTGGAGACAGAGTTCCGTCTGCGCCGGCCTGACGGTTCGACGGGCTGGGTCCAGGCGATCATCGCGCCCTATCAGCCCGAAGAAGGGGAGACCGTCTACATCGGCGTGCTGAACGACATCACCGAGCGCAAACGGGTCGAAGCGCAGCTCAAGCGCACGGTGGCCGAGCTGGAACGCTCGAACGCCGACCTGCAGCAGTTCGCCTACGTGGCCTCGCACGACCTGCAGGAGCCGCTGCGCATGGTCGCCTCTTACGTGCAGCTGCTCGCCATGCGCTATCAGGGCCAGCTCGACGCGGACGCCGACGAGTTCATCGGCTATGCCGTCGAGGGCGCCAAGCGGATGCAGCAGCTCATCCTCGACCTGCTGGAGTATTCGCGCGTGGACACGCGCGGCCAGCCGTTGCGGCCGATCCCCATGGAGCAGGTAATCCGGATCGTGTTGGAAAATCTGCAGCTGGCCATTGCCGAAGCCGATGCCCAGGTGACATGGGATCCGCTGCCGGTGGTACTGGGAGACCCAACCCAGCTCGGCATGGTCCTGCAGAACCTGATCGGCAACGCGCTCAAATTCCGCAGCGCCGAGCCGCCGCGCATCCATATCTCGGCCGAGTTGCGCAGCGCCGCATCCGCCCCCCAGGACGACGAAGCGGGCGCCCGTACGGGCGGGCCTCCGCGCCCGCCCGCCTTCGCGCCCGCCCCGGCCGCGCCCGCCGGCGCCCATTCTGCATCTGAATGGGTCTTTTCGGTGCGCGACAACGGCATCGGCATAGATCCGCAGTATTTCGACCGCATCTTCGTCATCTTCCAGCGGCTGCACACGCGGCGGGAATACCCCGGCACGGGCATCGGCCTGGCGATCTGCAAGAAGATCGTCGAACGTCACGGCGGTCGGATCTGGGTCGAATCGGCGCCGGGCCAGGGCGCCACGTTCTATTTCACGCTGCCGGCGCCGGAGGATGCCGGACTGCAGATCGGAGACGATGTATGAAAATCCTGATCCTGGGCGGCACAGGCCTGATCAGCACCGCGATCACCCGCCAGCTACTGGCGCGAGGCGACGCCGTGACCCTGTTCAACCGCGGACAGACGCCCCCGCGTTTCGGCGCGGGCGCGGCCGTCATCCGCGGCGACCGCAACGACTTTCCCGCGTTCGAGCAGCAGATGGCCGCGGCCGGGCCGTTCGACTGCGTGATTGACATGATCTGCTACACGCCGGAGCAGGCGCAGAGCGCCATCCGCGCCTTCCGCGGCCGGATCGGCCACTTCATCTTCTGCAGCACGGTGAACGTCTACACCAAGCCGGCCGACCGCTATCCGATCACCGAGGATTGCGAGCGCAAGCCGATCAACGACGACTACGGCGCGAAAAAGGCGCTCTGCGAGGATTTGTTCAACGAGGCCGCCGGCCGCGGAGACTTCGCCGTGACGCACATCCGGCCCGCGGCCACCTACGGCGAGGGCGGCCGGCTGATCCACACCTTCGGCTGGACGACGACCTACATTGACCGCATCCGCCGGGGCAAGCCGATCGTCGTGCACGGCGACGGATCCTCGCTGTGGGTGATGTGTCACGTGGACGACGTGGCCCACGCGTTCGTGACCGCCGCGGGCAATCCGAAGGCATTCGGCCGGGCATATCACGTCACCGGCGAAGAGTGGATGACCTGGAACCAGTACCATCAGCGCGTGGCGCAGGCGCTCGCCGCGCCGGAGCCGCGCCTGGTGCACATCCCGACCGATCTGCTGTATCGCATTGCGCCGAAACGGGCCTTCTGGACCTGGAACAACTTCTCCGGCAACAACATCTTCGACAACTCGGCGGCCAGGGCCGATCTCGACTTCCGCTACACGGTCAGGTGGGTGGAGGGCGTGCGGCGCACCGTGGCCTGGCTGGACGCCAACGGCAAGATCGAGGATAGCGACGCCGATCCGTTCGACGACCGGGTGATCGCGGCGTGGGAGCGGCTGGCCGCGCGGATGGAGGAAGAGCTGGCCGGCATCGCGTAGGGAGCTGCGCACCGTGTTCGCACGTCTCTTCGCCCGTTTGTGGGGGCCGCGCGCCGGACTGCGGCGGCTCTGGCCCGCGCTGGCGGCGTCGGGCATCCTGATCGCCTGCGCCTGTCTCGCCTCGCCGCCGGCTGTGCGGGCGCTGGACGCGCCGACGCCCCTCTCGCCGCCGAACGGCGCGGCGACCACGGTGGCCAACTATCCGCCCCTCGGCATCCCCGATTTCGCATGGCAGGCCGTGCCGGGCGCGACGCAGTATCGCCTGCAGATCAGCCAGGATGCGAACTTCGCCAGCAAGCAGGAGTGGACCACCGCCAACCCGCGCTTCACCCCGGCCGACGCGACCCCCTGGCCCGCTTGGCCCGCAGGCCAGGGCGGGCTGGCCGACGGTGTGTGGTACTGGCGCGTGCGCGTCGAACAGCCCACGCCCGTCAGCGCGTGGAGCGACGTCTGGAGCTTCACCAAGCAGTGGGCCGCGGCCGACAACGCGCCCACCCTCTTCGCGCCGGACGACGGCGCCACCCTCGACTTCTACGTCTGGCCGGCCTTCTCCTGGGCGCCGGTGATGGGCGCAGCCTCGTACCGTTTCCAGATCGCGACCAGCCGGGATGGCTTCGCCGCGCCGCGTTACAACCAGGTCACGCTGGCGCCGGCGCATCAGCCGGCCGCCAAGCTGCCGAACGGCGTCTACTACTGGCGGGTGGTCCCGCTCGACGCCGGAGGCCGCGAGGGGACGCCCAGCGAGGTGCGCAGCTTCACCGCCGACTACAATCACGTGCCTGCGCTGCTGGCCCCGGCGAACGGCGCCCTGCCCGAATTCACGCCCACGTTTCGCTGGGAGGCGGTCGTCGGCGCGCAACTCTATCGCCTGCAATACACCACCGACCCGGCCTTCTACGCCAACATCACCACCGTTGAAACGCGCAACACCTCATACACGCCGTCCAGCGAGATGCCAAACGACGTGAACTACTACTGGCGCGTCCAGGCGCAATCCGGCGCGTCGGTCACGGCGTGGAGCGAGATCCGCCAGTTCCGCAAGCAATGGTACATCCAGCCAGAGCTGCTGACCCCGGTCAACAATTATCAGACGGTCACCGACCTGTTTTTCAGCTGGTCGCCTGTGCCGGGGGCCGGCGGCTATCGCTTCGAGCTGCACTGCGTCAACAGCTTTCCGGCCGCCAGCCAGTGCGGTTGGACCGCGGACGTGGGCAATCCGTATTTTACGTTGCGGCCTCAAGGCACAAAGTGGCCGGCGTCGGGCATCTGGTACTGGCGCGTGACCCCGCTGGACGGCAGCGGCGGTCAGGGCAAGCCCAGCCTGGTCTCCTCCTTCGTCTACAGCCCCACCGCGGCCGCGCCGCAGCTCGTCGCGCCGCGCTATTACTATCCGCCTTCCGACCTGCACGCGCCACGCGAGGACCGCACCGTGAGCCTGCCGGTCTTCATGTGGCGCCGCGCGTTCACCGATACGCGGTCGCCTGTGGCCGCGTATCGCCTCCAGGTGGACGACGACCCGCTCTTCGGCTCGGTGGATTGGACGTGGGACACCGAGAACCTGAGCGCTGCGCCGACCGTCGGCCGGCCCTTCACGCCCACGGCGGGCGTGGATTACTACTGGCGCGTCGCTGCGCTGGATGGCCTGGGCGGCGCGCTCCTGAACGACTGGAGCTGGAGCCAGCGCTGGCGGGCGCGCATTGATCTGTACGGCGCGGGCCTCCGTGCCCGCCCTGAAGGCGCGGGCCTCCGTGCCCGCCCCGAAGGCGCGCGACCGACCCTGTTGCGGCCGCCGCACGCCGCGGAGTCGGTCGAGGTCGCGCCGCTGCTGGAGTGGCAGCCGCTGGCCGGCGCGACCGCGTATCAGGTACAGATCAGCCGCAACGACGAAGAGCACGGCTTCGCCGATGACATCGTCGTGGATGAAACGGTCCCCTACCCGGCCTTCACGCCGGCCGTCCGCCTGCCGCCCGGCACGTACTACTGGCGCGTGGCCGCGATCGGCGGCGCCTGGAGCGAGATCTGGCGCTTTCAAGTGGCCGGCCAGAGCCGCTGGCGCTACGACCGCAAGCCTCCAGGCAATCCCGAGAACCGCAACACCATCGCGACCGATCCTGCGGGCGATATGACCGACCCGGCCTTCGACCTGACCGACCTGCAGGTCAGCCAGGATCGCAATTACTGGTACTTCGGCTTCCGCCCCGGGCAGGGGATCACGGGCACGGTCTACGGCCTCTACCTCGACCTGGATCACGTGGACGGCTCCGGCGCGAACGCCGATGCGCGCGGCTATGCCGTGGCGGCCATCGCGGCCCATCGGCCGGAGTATGCGGTCTACGTGCTGGGGACGAGCGGCGTCTTCACGACGAGCGATGTGCTCATCTATCGCTGGACGGGCAGCGCGTGGGCGCCGCCGCAACGTTTGTTCGACGTGGATGTGGACAGCCGCATCTACTACAGCGCCGCCGAACCCTACCTGGAGTTCCGCATCCCCAACACAGCCATCGGCATGGAAGAGACGACGGGCAGCGCGGCCATCAGCCTCTTCACCGTGCGGGCTGCGGGCGGCCACGCGCAGGACACCGTCCCCTCCGATCCGGCCGTGGACTACGACGAACCCGACGACGAGGGCGAGACCACCGTCCTCAGCCGCTTCGCCAGCGTTTCCGAGCGGTTGACCTCCGTGCAACCGCCCACCAACATCACGGGCGATCCAACTCTGTTCTCCAGCGTCCCGCCCTTCTTCTGGCAGTGGCCGGTCGAGGTCTTTGGGACTGCCTATCACGGCTATCAGTTTCAGGCCGCGCTGGATCCGCAGTTCACGACCGTGGCCCATGACTATCTGATGTATGTCTTGCTGCCCACTCTGGCCCCGGCTTCGCACACCACCCTCGACGACATCCTGGGCGACAACAGCTACTACTGGCGCGTCCGACCGGTCTATGATAATCAGGCGACGAAACGCGGGGCCTGGAGCGCGGGCAGCCGCTTCGAGCGCGCTGGCTACGTCGCGCAGAACCTGCGCACCTCGGTGACGTTCGCCACGCCCACCTTCTCGTGGGACATGGTCGAGGGCGCCGCCGGCTACGACCTGCAGGTGGACAACGACCCCGGCTTCGGCTCGCCCGAGATCTCGGTGACGACCACACGCAACTCCTACACGCCGACGCGGACGCTGGCGCAGGGCGCGTACTATTGGCGCGTGCGCGTGCGTCGGCGCAACAACGTCGCCAACGACTGGACCGCCGCGCAAACCCTCAACCTGACGCTGCCGACCGTGACCGGCCTGACGACCATTCCCGACGGCGTCACGCGTCGCGCGCCCACCTTCTGCTGGACGCCCCTGCTGGCGACCTCCGAGGAGATTCCGGTGCTGGCCGCGTACAAATATCGCCTGCAGACCAGCCTGGACCCGACCTTCTCCTCGGTCTCCGAGACCGCCGAGGTCGAGCAGCCGTGCTGGACGCCCACCGCAGGCTACGCGGACGGCGTCTATTACTGGCGCGTGGCGCTGATAGACGGCGAGGGCCGGCTGGGCCCGTACAGTCCGGCGATCACCGTCACCAAGCAGTACACCGTCCCGACGCTCCTCGAGCCGGCCCCGGGCAGCGTCCTGGCCGAGACGCCCGCCTTCGCCTGGGAGCCGACGTTCGGCGCGGCGCGCTACAGGCTGGAGGTCTCCCTCTACCCGACCTTCTCACCCACCTATGAAGCGGCGACCACGGTCAACGCGCGCTACACGCCCACGCGGCGCTACGACATGGGCAAGACCTACTACTGGCGCGTGGCCATGGTAGACAAAGACGGCCGGCAGGGGCCGTTCGCCGAGCGCAGCGTCACGGTCGCCTATCCTGACCTGCAGATAGAGAAGAGGGGGCCGACCGTGGCCCGGCCCGGGCAGACGATCACCTACACGTTGACCTATCGCAACCAGGGCCAGGGCCCGGCCGAGGGCGTGCAACTGCGCGACAGCCTGCCGGCCGGCCTGACCGCGCTCGGCCCCACGGCCTGGGACCTAGGCCGCCTCGAGCCCGGCGCGGTCGGCAGCCAGGCGGTGACCGCCACCGTGGCTGTGACATTGCCCTGCAACGCGCGGCTGATCAACGCAGCGCACATCAGCACGACCGGCCCGGAGTTGGACACCAGCAACAACGAGGCCCAGGCCAGCACCACCGTGGCCTGCCCCGACCTGTCGCTCGTCAAGACCGGCCCCTACACTGTCCAGGCCGGCGAGCCGATCACCTACACGCTGACCTACAGGAATCGGGGCATGGTAGCGGCCGAAGGGGTGCAGATCACCGACACGCTGCCCGCCGGCCTGACGGCCACCGGGCCGCTGGCCTGGACGATCGGCGCGCTGGCGGCCTCGGCGACCGGCCAGGTGACCGTGACGGCTGTCGCCGACGCCGGCCTGCCGTGCGGCGCCGCCCTGGTCAACCGCGCGCGCATCTGGGGCGAAGGCGCGGAGAGCGACCTCACCAACAACGCCGGCCAGAGCACGACCATCGTCGCCTGTCCGCCGCGGCGCCTCTACCTGCCGCTCGCCCTGCGCTCCGACTTATGAGATGTTTCACGTTTCACGTTTCACGTTTCACGTTCCACGTTCCACGTTTCACGTTTCGCGTTTCACGTTTCACGCTTCACGTTTTACGCATCACGCAGCACGGAACAACCATGCGCACCCAGCTCTCCCTCCTCCTGCTCCTGACCGTGCTGGCGGCCGGACTGCTGGCCAGTGGCGACGCGGCCGTCCATGCCGTCGCCTTTCCGCCGCCCGAACTGCTCGCGCCGGCCGACGGCGTCACCGCCACGGCCGCCAGCCATCCGCCGCTGGGCATCCCCGAGTTCTCCTGGAGCGCCGTGCCGGCCGCCACCTCCTATCGCATCCAGCTCAGCCAGGACATCGCCTTCACGACCAGGGTCGAAGCGACGACGCCCAATCTGGCGTACACCCCCACCGACACCAGCAAGTTCCCTGATGGGACATGGTACTGGCGCGTGCGGGTGGAGGGCCCGACCGCGGGCGACTGGAGCGAGATCCGTTCCTTCATGAAACGGTGGGCGAGCGCAGACAATGCGGCGGAGCTGCTCGCGCCGGCCGACGGCGCAGCCCTCGCGTTCTACGATGCGCCGGTCTTCTCGTGGCAGCCGGTGATGGGCGCGGTCTCCTACCGCTTCCAGATCGCCGCCAGCCTCGATGGCTTCGCCGCGCCGACCTACCAGGCGACGACGCTGGCGGCTACCCACCAGCCGCCGGCCAAGCTGACCAACGGCTCCTACTACTGGCGCGTGATCCCGCTCGACGGCGCCGGACGCGAGGGCATGGCGAGCGCGGTGCGGGCCTTCACCGCCGCCTACCTGGCCCCGCCGCAGCTGCTGGAGCCGGCCGCGGGCGCCTCGCCGACCTTCACCCCCTCGTTTCGCTGGGCGGCGGCGCGCGGCGCGCAGTTCTACCGCCTGCAATACGCCACCGACAGCAGCTTCAACGTGGGCGTGACGACCGTGGACACCCGCAACACCACTTTCACTCCGACGGGCGACCTGCCGAACGACGTCAATACCTACTGGCGCGTGCGCAGTCATTCCGGCAATTCAGTCTCCGACTGGAGCGAGACGCGCGCCTTCGTCAAACGGTGGTATCTGCCGGCGACGCTGTTGACGCCCACCAACAACTATCAGCACGTGAAACAGCCGGTCCTCTTCAGCTGGACGCCGACGGCCGGGGCCAGCTATTACAAGCTCGAAGTCAACAACGCGAACAGCTTCCCGCCTGGTTTTTACGGCTGGACGGCGACCACGGCCAACCCGTTCTGGGTCCATGCGGCCTTCGATAGATTGCGCGATTTCTCCACCTGGTACTGGCGGGTGACTCCCTACGACCGCAGCAACAACGCCGGCCTGCCCTCCGAGGTCTTTTCGTTCGTGTACAATGGCAGCGCCCGCGTGCCCGAGCTGATCGCGCCGCTGCCGTATTACACGCCCTCCGCGCTGGCGCAGCCGGCCGAAGACCGCACCGCAGCCTGGCCGATCTTCGCATGGCAGCACACCGGCGACCCCGCCTATCAGCTTCAGGTCTCGCGCGATCCGTTGTTCGACGAGCTGGACTGGGAGCTCGACACCCAGAACCCCGGCGCCGCGCCCACCGATGACCAGCCCTTCCGGCCGCAGCCGAACCGGGACTACTACTGGCGCGTGCGCGGCCTGGATGCGCTCGGCAATCCGGTCGGGCCGTGGAGCCAGGTCTGGCGCACGCGCTTCAACCTGGGACAAACGGCCGCCGCGCAGGCGACCCCGGCGACCGCCGCGCCGGCCCTGTGGCGGCCCGCGCACGGCGCCGAGACGGTGGAAACCGGGCCGCTGCTCGAATGGCAGCCCGTGAGCGGCGCGGACAGCTACGACGTCGAGATCAGCGCAGCGGCCGATTTCGCGCCGGCCGACATCGTGCGCGCCGCCGCGGTCCCCTATCCGGCCTATCTGCCGACCGTGAAACTGTCTCCCGGCACCTACTACTGGCGGGTGATGGCGCGGCGGGCCGGCGCGCCCCTGGCCGGCTGGAGCGACGCCTGGCGCTTCCAGGTCGCCGCACCGAGCCGCTGGCGCGACACGCGCGCACTCCGGGCCATCGCCAACCGCAACCTGATCGGCTTCGATCCGCCGGGCGACATGCTCGACCCCAACTACGACGTGACGACCCTCTACGTCGTACAGGACAAGGACGACTGGTTCTTCGGCTTCGAGGCCACGACCGGCGCCGAGAATATGACCTACGTCCTCTACCTCGACCTGGATCACGTGGACGGCGCCGGCGCGGACGCCGACGCGCGCGGCTACACGGTCACGGTGAACTGGGCTCACTTGCCGGAATATGCGATCTACGTGCGACAGGTCGGCGCGGCGTTTTCTGCGGAGCAGACTCTCATCTATCGCTGGACGCCGGCCGGCTGGGCCGCGCCGCAGCGGCTGAGCGACCTGGGCGCGGATCGGCTGGCGCACGACGCCGGCTATGTGGAGCTGCGCGTGCCCAGCACGGCCATCGGGATGCAGGAGGCGACCGGCAGCGCCGCGCTCATGCTCTTCACAGCGCGCGCCGACGGCGGCCCCGCGCAGGACACCGTGCCGTCCGATCCGGGCGTGGCCTTTGCCTGGCCGGACCCAGGCGCTACATCCGTCGTGTTGAGCCGCTTCACCAGCGTCTCGGGCCGCGCCAACCTGGCCTGGCCACCGTCGGTCGCCACGGGCGATCCGGCCACGACCGCCACCGTGCCGCCGCTGGCATTCCAGAAGCCGGCCGATGCGCCATGGTACGGCTACCAGCTTCAGGCGGCGCGCGACGCGCGGTTCACCACGCCGGTGCTGGACACTACGGTGCGGCTGGCGATCACCAACTACGTGCCGGGCTTCTACACTCACTTCAAGGATCTCGAGGGCGACAACACCTACTTCTGGCGCGTGCGGCCGATCTACGACGCCGGCGGAACCGAGCGCGGGCCGTGGAGCGAGGCGGCCGCCTTCGAGCGCCTCGGCTTCACGCCGTGGAACCTTCAGACCTCCATCGCCTTCGCCACGCCCACCTTCACGTGGGCGCGCGTCGAAGGCGCCGAAGCCTATGAGCTGCAGGTGGACGACGACCCCAACTTCGGCTCGCCTGCGTTCTCGCCGACGACCTCGGCCACCTCCTACACCTGGAGCTCAACCCTGGCGCAAGGGACGTACTTCTGGCGGGTGCGCGGCCGGCGCTACGGCTCGATCACGAACGGCTGGACCGCCACCATCTCCTTCACCCTCAGCCTCGCCGAGCCGACCGGGCTGATCAGCCTGCCGGCCAGCCCGGCCCCGCGCGCGCCCACCCTCTGCTGGACGCCCGTCGTCACGCCGACGTGGCCGGCGGCCCAGTTCGCCGCGTGGAAATATCGCGTGCAGGTGAGCCGCGACCCCACCTTCTCCTCGGAACATGACAAGGCCGACACCGAGCAGGCGTGCTGGACGCCGACGAAGGGATATCCCGACGGCGCCTACTACTGGCGCGTCGCAGCCATAGACGGCGACGGCAGGGTTGGCAGCTACAGCCCGGCCGTCTCCTTCGTGAAGCAGTATCCCGTGCCCACGCTGCTGGCGCCGGCCAGCGGCGCGCCCTCGCCTACTACACCCACCTTCGTGTGGACGGCCGTGCCGGGCGCGGCCTCCTACCGGCTCGAAGTGTCGCTGAGCGAGACGTTTGCCACGCTGTTCGATTCGGCGACCACGTCCAACACACGCTTCACGCCCACGAAGAAGTACGACACGGAGAAAACCTACTACTGGCGGGTGGCCATGGTGGACAAGGAGGGCAATCGCGGGCCGTTCACGGGCGATCGGGTCATCGTGCGGCCGGGCACGGTCTACCTGCCGTTGATTGTCGGCCCCTGACGAGATCTCTCCATCGCGCCGTGCACCGGATGCAAGGGTGAGGTCTCCTCGCCCCACATTGCCGCATCCGTCGGGGGGTTCCCCACCCAGATCCCCGCTACATCCTCCGCATGACGTGCATCATAGACAGATCGGTTGCCGTCGGATATGCTACTTGCAAACAGATTGCAATAAGGATGATCCTGTGAAAGACCTGATTCCACGCGCGACGGCTCTGCTGCGTGCCCAGGGTGGCCGCATGACCGAACAGCGTCGGATCATCCTGGAGGCGTTCAGCGCCCTGGATGAACACCCGACAGCCGACGAGGTGTACGCGTTCGCCCGCATCCGCTATCCGCGGCTGAATCCGTCCACCGTCTATCGCACACTGGCCTGGCTGGAGAGCGCCGGCCTGGTGAGCCATTGTCATCTGGACTCCGGTCCGGACGGCGAACGTTCCGAGCGGTACGATCCGGTGACGCCGGTCGAGCACCACCATTTCATCTGCACGGGATGCGGCGCAGTGACCGAGTTCCCCGCAGCGCAGATCGAGATCGTCAAGGATGAGTTCGCATCGGCACATGGGGCTATGGTCGTACGGGCGGCGCTGACCCTCTACGGCCTGTGCGCTCGTTGCCGGACTGATACAGAGCAGGCCGCAGGGGGCCAGAATGACTGAACACGATGGCATCAAGCCGCTGAGTGAGCTGACAGTGGGCAGCGAAGGGACCATCCGTTCGTTGCTGGGTGGCCGGGATTTCCGCAGTCGCATCGCGAATCTGGGTTTCACGGCCGGTGCCACGGTCAAGGTCTTACAAAACTACGGCCACGGGCCGATGCTCGTCTCGATTCGAGGCACTCTGGTGGCGTTGGGCCGGCACGAGGCGCAGAAAGTGCTGGTAACAGCCGCTGAACAGCCGGTGAATGTCACATGATACATAACCACGCAACATCCCTGGCCGCGCCGTTGGTGGCCGGCGCGCACACGATTGCGCTGATCGGCCAGCCCAACGTGGGCAAGTCCACCGTCTTTAACATGCTCACCGGCCTGAGCCAGCATGTGGGGAACTGGCCGGGCAAAACGGTGGAGCGCAAAACGGGCGTCTTCCGCTCGCAGAACGGTGTCGTCCTCAACCTGGTGGACCTGCCCGGCACCTATAGCCTAAGTGCCAATTCAGAGGAAGAGCGGATCGCGCGTGACTATCTGATCCATGAGCGGCCCGATGCCGCCATTGCAGTGGTGAACGCGGCTGCGCTGGAGCGCAATCTCTACCTGGTGGCCGAGTTGCTGGCATTGGGCCAGCCGCTGGTGGTGGGCCTGAACATGATTGACGTGGCCGAGCAACACGGCATCCACGTCGAGCCGCACGTCCTCCAGGCCGCGCTCGGCATTCCGGTCATTCCCATCATCGCGTCCAAAAACCAGGGGGTGAAGGAGCTGATCGAGGCTGCGGCCGATATGGCCAGCCGGCCGCAGGATTGGACACCGGTGCGACCGGGCATCCGACCCGAACATGAGCCGGTACTGGCGGCCGTGCGCGAGCTCATCGCCGGACACACGCCATCGCCATACCCCGCAGAATGGGTTGCTCTGAAGCTGCTGGAAGGCGATGCGGAGATCACCGCGCGGATGCAAGCAGCCTTGCCCGAGGCCAAATGGCAGGAATTGCATGCGCTGCTGCGCCAGCACGAAGACGCCTACCTCGACATTGCGGGCGGCCGCTACGAGTGGATCGGCCGCATGGTGCGCGCTGCAATCACCCAGCCCCGGACGGGCGCAGTCACATGGACGGAACGGCTCGATCGCGTCGCCACACATCCGCTGGTCGGACTGGCATTGCTCCTGATGGTGCTCGGCCTCGCGTTCTGGCTCACCTACACCGTCGCCACGCCCATCGCCGAATGGCTCTCCACCCAGGTACTCGACGCGCTCGACGCGGCCGCCGGGATGCTCCTCGGCACCGCGCCGGCATGGCTGTTCGGTCTGATCTCCGACGGCCTGATCCACGGGGTGGGCACGGTCTTCGCGTTCCTGCCGATCCTGGTGGTCTTCTTCGCCGTCCTGGCTGTGCTGGAGGATGTCGGCTATCTGGCGCGCGGGGCTTATGTGATGGACCGCTTCATGCACCTGATGGGGCTGCACGGCAAATCGTTCATGCCCCTTTTCCTGGGCTTCGGCTGCAACGTGCCTGCGGTGTTGGGCGCACGCATCATCGAGGAGCGCCGCGCGCGCTGGCTGACGATCCTGCTGGCGCCGCTGGTGCCGTGCACTGCCCGGCTCGCCGTGATCGCCTTTCTCGCACCCGCCTTTTTCGGCCCAACCGCAGCGACCGTATCGTTGGGGCTGGTCGGACTGAACCTGATCGTACTGGCGGCGGCCGGCATCACGGTCAACAAGCTTGCCTTTCGGGGCCAACAGACGGCCTTCATCATGGAGCTGCCGCTCTATCACGTGCCCAATCTGCGGAGCGTGGGACTTTATATCTGGAACAATACCATTAGCTTCGTGAGGAAGGCAGGCACACTGATCACCATCGCCTCGATCGGAGTTTGGGCGCTCTCTTCCTTCCCCGGGCCGGACATCAACCACAGTTTGCTGGCCATCCTCGGCCATGCCATCGCGCCATTTGGCCGGCTGCTGGGCCTGGAGGACTGGCGCTTGATCGTGGCGTTGCTCACCAGCTTTTTCGCCAAAGAGAACACGATCGCCACGCTGGGCATCCTCTTCAACCTCAGCGCCGAGAGCGCCGACCTGGCGACGGCGGTGGCAGGTGTGCTCGGCCCGCCGGCGCGTCTGGCGTTCCTGGCCGTCGTGATGCTCTTCATCCCCTGCCTGGCGACCACGGCAACGATTCAGCAGGAGACGCGCGCGTGGCGTTGGACGGCCGCGGCTATCGGTCTGACGCTGGCGCTTTCGCTGGCGGCCGGGATCGTCATCTATCAGGTCGGCGCACGGATCTCGTAGGAGGCGCATGGAACCACTGACCGCTTCGTTGCCGATGATCGGCCTGCTGCGACTCCTGGGCGACGGCGCGCTCCATACATCGGCCGGGTTGGCGTCGCGTTTGGGTCTGAGCGAGCCGCTCGTCGCGGCCATGATCGAGGATCTGACCCGGCACGGCTATCTGGCTTCGCTGCCGCAAGGATGCCCAACCGCCTGCGCGAGCTGCGGCCTGACACAGGCGTGCCGCATCATGCCCCCGCTGCTGGTCCTGACGCCCAAAGGCCGGCGCGCAGCTGCCGGGTAGATCGGGACAGATCGGCCGCGAATTGCAAATCGCGTTCGCCGTGCTATAATCCATTGGTGCGTCGTCAGGCTTGATCTGGTGGTTTACCGCACTCCATCCCACTCCCATCCCCGCTCCCTACCAGGGGGAGGGGAGAGTCCCGGAGGGGTGTTTCGGCCGGCTTCG
>FWPU01007913.1_pt1 | contig 18829 bp, 16 predicted proteins | sample 2228361 | NCBI WGS metagenome assembly FWPU01 (sample SAMEA103939777, study PRJEB20133) | metagenome
GATCCACTTTCTCCTCATCCGTTCTTTGCGTTCTCTCCTTCGGGTGCCGCGCCGGTCCCTCAACGGTGGCCCCCCTTTTCGATCGGATCCGGTCCCGGCTGCGCCGGGCACCGGTCGAGCATTTCGAGCAGGGCTCGGGCGGCCCGCTCCGAGGCTCCGGGAGGCCCCAGAAGCGTTCGCACCTCGGACAGGGCCCGCCTCATTTCGGAGCGATACAAGGGCCGAGTCAGCAGGTCGTGGCAAAGGCTGCAAAGATTCTGACTGTCGAGTTCGCCCTGGAGAAGCTCGGGCACGACGGCGCGGCGGCAGACGAGGTTGACGAGGGAGATGGACGGGACGCGCACCAGGAGGCGGCCAAGGAGGAACGTGGCTTTGGATACTTTGTACACGACGACCATGGGCACGCGGTGGAGGGCGAGCTCAAGGGTGGCCGTGCCCGAGGCGACCACGGCGAGGTCGCACAGGGCCATGGCCCGGCCGGCTTCGGACCGGACGCGGGCGACCTCAAGCCCCGTCTGCCGCAGGGGGCCGGAAAAAAGGTCGCCCGGAAGAGCCGGAGCCTCGAAAAGCAGGAACTGAATTCTCGGATGCCGCTCACGGAGAAGTCTCGCCCCATCGAGAATCGTCGGGAGCAGACTCCGCACCTCGCTGGCCCGGCTGCCCGGGAGAAGTCCCACGACCGGATAGAGGGGCGAAAGGCCGAATCGGGCGTGTGCCAGGCCGGCCCCGTCGGCACAAACGGCCTTTGCCTCGTTCCAGGCGTCCATCAGGGGGTGGCCCACCCAGGTTGCGGGAACGCCGTGGCGCCTGTACAGATCCTCCTCAAACGGGAAGAGCACGAGCATGCGGGAAACGGTGCGCCGGATCTGGCGGATCCTGCTGCGGCGCCACGCCCAGACTTGCGGGCTGATGTAATACACCACGGGCACACGGGCCTTCGAGGCGTGGCGGGCGGCCCGAAGGTTGAAATCCGGGTAGTCCACGAGCACGGCGAGGTCCGGCCTGTCTTCGACCAGCGTGCGGCGAACCCAGCGCAGAGCGCGCCAGATGGGCACCGCGCGGGAGAGAATCTCGGAAAGGCCGACCACGGCGAGGTCCCGGGCATGATAGGACAGGCGTACGCCGGCCTCGGCCATGGCGTCTCCGCCGATGCCGTAGAACTCGGCTCGAGGCCGCAGGCGGGAGACCTGCCGGACCAGGCGGGCGGCATGCATGTCCCCGGAGGCCACGGGTATCGGCCATCCCTTCGACTTTCCGGCCCGTCTGGGGCAGCAGGGGAATTCAGGCGGTGCGCATGCGCCGGAGAATGCGCAGGGCCACTTGCAGAGCCTTCCGGCCCTCCTCTCCCCCCACCTGCGGCGGTTCGCGGGTTTTCACGCTCCGGACAAAGGCCCGCAGCTCGTCCTCCAGAGCGTCCCCTTCGGTCACTTTCCGCTGCTCGCCCGAGATCTCGTAAGCGCCGCTCTGGGGATTGCGGCTCCGGCGGAAGATCTGGACTTCCCGGTCGTCGTAATCCACGGACACGTAGACGTCGGGCTGGAAGAAGCGGATTTTCCGGGTCCGCTTGAAGCTCACCCGGCTCGCGGTGAGATTGGCCACCGTGCCGTCCCAGAAGTGGACACGCACGTTGGCGATGTCTACGTTGGGCGACAGCACGGGTACGCCAACGGCGTCGATCGAGCGGATGGGAGAGGAGACATACTTCAAGACAATGTCGATGTCGTGGATCATGAGATCCAGGACCACGTCAACGTCCGTGCCCCGTTCCTGAAACGGGCCCAGGCGGTGGGCCTCAACAAAGCGAGGTGCCCCCAGGGCGCCTTCGGCCGCCTTCCAGACCGCATTGAACCGCTCGAGGTGTCCCACCTGAAGAATTCGGGCCTTTCGACGGGCCAGCCGGATCAGTTCCGTGGCCTCGGACAGGCTGGCGGTCATGGGCTTCTCGATGAGAACATCCAGACCGGCCTGCAGGAGGGCCCTGGCCACGGCGAAGTGCTGGGAGGTGGGCACGACCACGCTGGCGGCGCCGGCCAAGGGAAAGACGGCCTCGAGGTCTGTGAATGCGCCTGCGCCGAGAGGGTGTGCCACCGCCTCGGCCCGCTCGCGGTTCGTGTCCACCACGGCGACGAGCTCGGCGTCCTCGATGGCCGCGTATTTCTCGGCGTGGTATCTGCCGAGATAGCCGGCGCCTATGACCGCCACGCGGACCCTGTCAGAGCCGGCGGATCTCATTCGAAGGGGCCCCTTGTTTCTGAAACCCGACGCCTCGTCGAGTCGCTACCGGCAAATCCCCCTGCGGGAGTGCCGAAGAAAGGCGAGCAGGTGCTCCACGTTCGGGTCTCCGGCGAGCTCCGCAGCCGCTTGCTCGATGGCGCGATCCAGAAGGAGACCGCTCTGGAACAGAATCCTGTATGCTCTCCTCAGCCTGGCGATCTGCTCGGAGCTGAATCCGTTCCGCCGGAGTCCGACCACGTTCAGACCGAACAGCTTCGTCCGGAACCCGGCGGCGCTCGTGAAGGGCGGGATGTCCATGGACACGCCCGAGAGACCGGCGACCATGGCCATCCGGCCGATGCGCACGAACTGGTGGACTCCGGCGAGGCCGCCGAGGATGGCGTTGCGTTCCACCGTCACGTGGCCAGCCAGGGTGGCGCCGTTGGCCATGACGACGGAGTCTTCGATGGTGCAGTCGTGGGCCACGTGGCAGTAGGCCATGAAGACATTCCGGTTTCCGATGGTCGTCACGCCGCGGTCCTGGACCGTTCCCAGGTGGATGGTGACGAACTCTCGGATGACGTTTCCGGAGCCGATCTTGAGTTCCGTGGGCTCTCCCCGGTACTTCATGTGCTGGGGAACGGCTCCGATCGAGGCGAATTGAAAGATCTGGTTGTTCTGGCCGATCTCGGTGCGGCCCTCGATGACCACGTGGGGCCCGACCTTGGTCCCGGCTCCGATCTTCACGTGGGGGCCGATCACGCAGTAAGGTCCGATCTCGGCCTCGGGGTCGATCTCAGCGCCCTCAGCGACGATCGCCGTGGGGTGTATCATGTTGGATCCTCCGTGTCCGGGCCTGGCTGATACACGGCCAAGAGGGTCGCCTCCATCACGGTCGCCTCCCCCACCCTGGCCGTGCCCTGGACTTTCCACATGTCCCGTTTTTTCCGCACGAGCTTGAGTTCGAACAGAACCTGGTCGCCGGGCTGGACCGGCTTGCGGAAACGAACCGCGTCCAGGCCTGTCAGGTACAACGTGCCGGTCCGGCCGGCGGATTTCCCGCCGAGCACGAACAGGGCGCCCACCTGGGCCATAGCCTCTACCAGTATCGTCCCCGGGACGATGGGATTGCCCGGGAAGTGGCCCTGAAAAAAAGGCTCGTCGGCCGTGAAGTTCTTCAGCCCCACGATCCGCTTTCCCTCCTCGATCTCGAGGATCCGATCCACGAGAAGAATCGGGTATCGGTGGGGCAAGAGCCTGCCAACGTCCCTGGCTTCCAGAAGGGCCTTCACGGTTCTTCATCCTCCCTGCGGGGTTGCCTCTTTTCGCCTCCCCCGGCCCCGCCGCCCTGCGCCGTCGGACCTTCGGACGCGCCTTCCGGCCCGGCGAGTCCGAGGACGGCCCTCATGGCGGCCAGGTCTTTTTCCATTCGCAGGACCTTTTCGCGCAGCTGGGGAAGCCTCTTGAAGGCTGCCATCGTCTTCAAGAACTGCCCGTAAGGCATGGTCGGAATGCCGGAGACAATCTCCCCGTCCGGGATCGAGCCGTGAACCCCGGATTTCGCTCCGATCTGCACGTCCTTGCCGATTCGCACGTGACCCACGACCCCGACCTGCCCTCCCAGAGCGGCCCGGTCGCCAATGACCGTCGACCCCGAGATGCCGACCTGGGAGACCAGAAGGACATCCTCCCCTATGCGGACGTTGTGGGCGATCTGGACGAGATTGTCGATCTTCGTGCCTCTGCCGATCCGGGTCTCGCCCATGGTCGCCCTGTCCACGCAGGTGTGGGCCCCGATCTCCACGTCGTCGTCGATTCTGACAATGCCGACCTGCGGGATCTTGACGTGCCGGGTTCCGTCCCGGGCGAAGCCGAATCCGTCTGCGCCGATGACGACGCCGTCGTGGAGGATCACCCGGTCGCCGAGAATGCACCGGTCCCGCACCGACACGTGCGCATGGAGGCGGCAGTCCTCGCCGATCCGCACGTGCGCGCCGATGCACACGAAGGGATGGAGCACGGTCCTGGCGCCCACCACGCTATCCTTGCCCACGAACACAAAGGGAGAAACAGTCACCGACTCCCCCAGCCGGGCAGAAGGGTCGACCCAGGCGAGGCCGGACACGCCGGGCTCATCCGGCTCCCGGGGATGGAACAGCTCCAGGGCTCTGGCAAACGTGAGGTAAGGCGTCGCGGAGACGAGCAGGCCGATGCCGGCCTGGGAGACGTCCGGCGGCACGATGGCCGCCGAGGCCCGGGTGTGCCTGAGCTTGCTTCTGTATCGCGGGTTGGCGACGAACGTCAGGTCGCCCTCCCGGGCCTCCTCGATCCCTGCCACGCCCCTGAGCCGGATCGACCCGTCGCCGACGAAGGGGACGTTCAGCAGCCGGGCCAGCTCCTCAAGCGTCCTGTCCACAGCGCCTCCTCCGGATGGCCTTGGGGCAGGCCCGTGGTCTACGGGGATTTCTTGCTCTGGTCATACAGCTGGATGATCCGCTGGGTCACGTCAACCGCGTCCGAGCGGAACAGGACAGCGCTCTGGGTTCGCTCCAGAATGATGTCGAATCCCTCCGCCTTCCCGAAGTTCTCGATGATCCGCTGGAGATCTTTGAGGATCTTCTGGCTGAGTTCCTGGTCTTCCCGCTGGAGCTCCTCCTGGGAGTCCTTGACCAATCGCTGATAGTCCCGAAGCTTGTACTGATAGGCCTTTTCCTTGTCGTCCCGAGCCGTCTGGGAGAGGACCGAGCTCTGCCGTTCGAGTTCGTCCTTGAGGGCCGTGATTTCATCCTGCTTGGCCTTGAGCTCCCCCTGGAGCTTTTCCACCTTTTTTTGAAACTGGGCCTTGGCCTTTGTCCCCTCGGTCGACTGCTCCATGGCTTTCTGAATGTCCACGACACCGATCTTGAGATCCGCCGCTGCCAGGACCGGCGCCAGCAGGAGCGCCAGAAACAAAGCTGCCGATGGGACCACTGGTCGTCTGTTCATGATTGCAGGCCTCCTCCTTTGCTGTCCGTGTGAAAGGTTTCTCTCTTGTGGGATGTCTCTCAGTAAACCGCTCCGATCGAGAACTGGAACGCGCTCGAATCCTCGCCCTCCTGGCGGTCCAGGGGAAACCCGAGAACGAAGGTGAGCGGGCCGAGAGGAGAGAACCACTGGATCCCTGCGCCGGCGCTGAGGCGCAGCGCCTGCGGGCGAATGGCTTCGTCCTCGCTGAAGGCGTTGCCCGCGTCGAAAAAGCCCAGGCCCCTGAGCTTCACCTGGGGCACGAGGGGAAAGAGGTATTCCACATTGAAGATGAGCTGCTTGTTCCCTCCGATGACGGTACCCTGGACTTCCGGCCCCAGGGAGCGCACGTCGAAACCTCTTACGGTGCTGATCCCGCCGACAAAGTAGCGCTCGAACACGGGCAGCCGGTCGCCGCCCATTCCGTATCCGACTCCCACTCGACCTCGAAGGTGAAAGGTCGTGCCGAGGTAGAAGGGAATGTAGACGCCCGTGTCGAGCTGGAGTTTGACGAAGTCGCTGTCGCCTCCAAAGATCGAGCCGGCCCATTCGACGGATCCGATGTTCAGCAGACCCCGCATCGGGTAAAGGGGATTGTCGAGGGTGTCCTGCACGAGCGAGAAGGTCATGGAACTCGTCACGCTGCGGCCCTCCTCGGCCCGAAGCGTGATGGGAGCGTCGCTGCTCACGTCCGAGATTTCCACGTCCTCGTACTTGTACATGATGTTGCCCCGTACGTGCTCGACGAACTCGTAGCCGAGCCGCAGGGCGCCGCCGACGGACTCTCGCGTGAAGTCCTCGTAAATCCTTTGGGTCTTGAAGACGTCAAATCCCGCTGAAAGGGGGATGTCAAACAGCCACGGTTCGGTGAAGCTCAGGGAGAAGTTCTGTCGGGTTCCACCGACCTCGGCGTTCAGGGAGAGCACCTGGGCTCGGCCAAAGAGGTTGCTCTGGGTGATGTTGGCCATGAAGATGAACTGGTCCGTGGAACTGAACCCGGCCCCTCCGCTCAGGGTGCCGGTCTGGCCCTCCTTGACGTCCACCACCAGGTCGAGCCGGTCCGGCGCACCCGACGGCTGGGTCGTAATGTTCACCGACTCGAAAAACCCCAGGCGGTTGATCTCCTCCTTGGACTTGCGGATGAGCGAGCCGCTGTACAGATCCCCCTCGGCCAACGCCATCTCCCTGCGGATCACCTTGTCCCGGGTCTTGGTGTTCCCGCTGATCCGGATGTCGCCGATCGAGACCTTCTCGCCTTTCTTGACCTGGTAGGAGATGTCGACGGACCGCGTGGCCTCGTCAGGGCTGTAGAGCGGGGAGATGTCCGCAAAGGCGTATCCCTGGTCGGCATAATAATCGGTCATGGCCAGGATGTCCTGCTGCAGCTTTTCTCGGCTGAAGATGTCCCCTTCGCGGAGCTTCTGCTGCGCCCGGAAGAGCTCCGCCTCGGCCTCGGAGGCGTTTTCGTAGCGGACGCTGCGGACCTTGTACTGCTCTCCTTCCTCGAGGAAGAAGACGATGTACATGCCGTCTTGGGCGATGAGCGTCTCCGGAGGCCTGGCCGAGAAACGCACGTATCCCTGGTCGAGGTAGAAGAGAGTCAGCCGGGTCACGTCGTCCCGCAGAACGTCCTCCTTGTAGGTGCCAGCCCCGGTCAGGAAGGAATACCATTTCTTCTTTTTGGACTCGATGACCTTGCGGAGCTTCTTGTCCGGGAAAACGCGGTTTCCCAGGAACAGGACTCGACGAATCTTGACCTCCTTGTTTTCCTGGATCTTGAACACGACCGATACCTGGTTGTTCTCCTGGGCAAGGGCTTCATAAGAGATGTTGGCCCGGTAGTACCCCTCGTTTGCATAGAGCTTGCGGATCTTTTCGACGTTCTCCTGAACCTCGGCCACGTTCAGGAAGTGGTTGGGTTTGAGGGTGACGACCTTCTCGAAGTCCTTCAGCTCCAGGGCCTTGTTGCCCTCGTACCGGATTTCCCGGATGGTGGGCCGCTCCTCCACGGCAAAGACCAGGCGGAGGCCCTCGGGGGTCTCCTCGCTCTCGACGGTCACGTTCCGGAAATAGCCCGTGGCCATGATCGAGTGGATGTCGGACCGAAGCACGGCCGGATCCAAAGGGGCCCCCGTGCGGGTGCTCAGCCGCAGCAGGACCACGTCCGGCTCGATCCTCTGGGTGCCGGTCACCCGGATTTCATGCACCACAGCCGAACCTTCGGGCGCGGCCTGACCAGAGCCTGGCAGCAGGAGCCATCCGAGCACGGCAGCCGCGACGCCAAGCAAGGCGAGGGAGGGCCTCGCCCGGTTCGGCTTCCATGCCCAGTCTGCGGCGGCTCCGGGCGGTTTTCTTCCGTTGGCCGAGGGACGGGGGCGCTTATGCATTTTCCACGAGCCTTCCGTCTATCATGTGAACTTGCCGGTCCAGGCGTTTTGCGAAGCTCGGATTGTGCGTGGCCACCACGAGGGTCACCCCATGGCGGTCCCGCAGGCCGATCAACAAGTCCTCCACCGATCCCGCCGTGGCCGTGTCGAGATTCCCGGTCGGCTCATCCGCAAGCAGGATCTCGGGGCTGTTTGCGAGGGCCCGGGCCACGGCAACCCGCTGCTGCTCCCCTCCGGAAAGATTGCCCGGCCTGTGGTCGAGCCTGTCGCCCAGGCCGAGATCGCGAAGCAGGGCTTCGGCTCTTTGCCGCGCTTGCTGGCGGGTCTGGTTGCCGATGAGAGCGGGGATCTCCACATTCTCCAGTGCCGTGAAGTCCGATAGAAGATAATGGAATTGAAAGACAAAGCCAACCCGCCTGTTCCGGAACGCGGCGAGCTCCGACTCGGTCATTCGCGCCAGGTCGCGCCCCCGGTACAGAATCCGGCCGCTTGAGGGACGGTCGAGGGCTCCGAGAATATGCAGGAAGGTGGTCTTTCCCACTCCCGATGCGCCCAGGATCGCCACGGTCTCGCGGGGACGGACCGTGAAATCGATTCCCCGGAGCACATGGATCTCCTTGTCGCCCATGCGAAAGCGCTTGTGGAGCGACTCGACCTGAAGAACGGGTTCGCTGGAAGCGCCCGCATAACACGCGGGGACAAGGAGGTCACTCATAGCGGAGCACCTCGGCCGGATGGAGCCGGGCGGCCTGGACAGCCGGATACAGGGACGCGGCGCCGCAGAGCGCCAGTGCCGCAAGGCCCACGAGCAGGAACTCGGCGGCTCTCGTTTCCACGGGCAGGGAAGACAGATAGTAGATTTCCGGGTCCAGCCGGACCAGGGGGTACCGACCCGCCAGCAGGCAGAGTCCGTACCCGGCCAGCAGGCCCAGCCCGGTGCCGGCAAGGCCCATGAGAAGGCCCTGCAACAGGAAAATCCTTCCGACCGAGCGCCGGGTCGCGCCGACGGCTTTGAGGATGGCCACCTCCCTCCGCTTCTCGATCATGGTCATGATCAGGGTGCTGACGATGTTGAAGCCCGCCACGAGAATGATCAGGATGAGCACGAGAAACATCACGGCCTTCTGCAGCTTCAGGGCCGAGAAGAAACTCGGGTTGATCTCCTTCCACGTCTTGATCCAGAAAGGAGGCGGGAACATCTGTTCGAAGGCCGCCGCCGCACGGTCGGTCGCCCGGACATCGTGGAGCCGAATTTCGAAGCCGGTGACGTTCTCGCCCATGCGGAAAGCCTCCTGGGCTTCGGAGAGGGGGACCAACGCCAGTGACGCATCGTATTCATACATGCCCACCTCGAAGATCCCTGCGACCCGGTAGGCCCGAAGGGCCCCTTTCAGCACGTCGGAAGAAGAAGGATCGGACGGGATCGAGACGAGGTCGACCTTGTCTCCACACGTCACTTCCAGAGATTCGGCCTGCCCCATGCCGAGAAGAATCGGAGGGAGGTCCTCGCCATCGGCTTTCCCGGCCCGGGCTTCTGCGGAAAGACCGTCCATGCCGCCGCAGGGAAAACGGAGGCTCGCCCCCATGAGTTCCGAAACGGCTTCAGGGGGAACCCCCCGGACAACGGTCCCGGTTACGGACGCCGCAGAGCGGATCATTCCCTGATGGTACGTGAAGGGCATGGCGGCCGCCACGTCCGGACAGGCCAGGATCTTGCGCTGCAAGGTGTCCACGTCCGTCATGGGGCCTTGGAACTGGAGCAGGAGCAGGTGGGCGTTGACGCCGATGATTTTCTCCCGCAGGCCGGTCTCGAAGCCGCTGGCAAACGACAGGGCCACAACCAAGGCCATGACGCCGACCACGACTCCGCTCAGGGCGATCCATGCCAGGACGGACAGAAAACCCGCCTTGTCTTTCGAACGAAGGTAGCGAAGGGCGACAAGGCCTTCCAGGGATGCCATGGAGTCTACTCGCACCGCAAGGTTTCAGCAGGAGGAACGCGGGCAGCCTTCCAGGAGGGATAGGAAGTCGCCAGCAGGGCGAGTCCGACAGCGGCCAGGCAGACAGAAAGGACGTCCAGTGCTTGAACTCGGACGGGAAGAGAGAGTTCGTAGAAAACCTCCCGCGGGAGCGTGATGACCGGGTAGGCAGACAGGAGCCTGCATGCGACGAGTCCCAGGGCGACGCCCGCGAGCGTGCCCGCCACGCCGATGGCCGCTCCCTGGAGCAGGAAGATTTTCTGGATCCGGCTGCCAGAGGCGCCGACGGCCTTGAGGACAGCGATTTCCCTCTTCTTTTCGATCACCGCCATGGCCAGGGAACTCAAGATGCTCAAGACGGCCACGAGCAGGATCAGGGCCAGCACCGCGAAGGCCGTGACCTTTTCCAGGCGCAGGGCCGCCAGCAGCCTCCGGTTCTTTTCCATCCAGTCCTCGACGCGCACCTCGGGGCCTGCCGCCTGTCGAACAGCGGCAGCGATCCTGCGAACCCGGTCCAGGTCCGCTACGCCGACCTCGATTCCTGTGAGCCCTTCGCCCAGCCCAAGAAACTGCTGCACAGTCCCGAGGGCTCCGTAGGCAAAGGAGGCATCGTATTCGTACAGGCCGCTCTGGAAGACTCCGGCAACGCAGAAGGTCTTCTGGGCCGGCACAACGCCGAAGGGCGTTTCGATCCCGAAGGGCGAAACGACCTGGACCGGGTCGCCGGCCAGGCAGCCCAGATGTCTGGCCAGCTCGCGGCCCAGGAGAAGAGGCGGTTTCCCGGAGCATTCCTGGGGAAGCTCGCTCGACGGTCCCCCTGGGTCCGCCAGAACCTCCAGGGAGCCCTGGCGGATTTGCGCGGGAAGACGGCTGACAGCCGATACGGTGCCTGGGTCCACGCCCTTGAGGGTCGCTCCGGCCGTCCTTCCCTCGGCTGCCAGAAGAACCTGGGTGCGTACATAGGGGCTGAGGCCTGTAACGCCCTCGATCGGGGCGATTCGGCTGCGGAGTGCTTCCAGGTCCCGGCCGCTCAAGTCCTTTCCTTGCAGCGTGATGGGCGCCAGATTGCCGAGAAGCTTCTCCTTCAGGTCCGCCTCGAACCCGTCCATGACGGCCAGGGTTACGATCATGGCCATCACGCCGACGGCCACGCCCACGCCGGACAGCAGAGCGATGGCCGAAGCGAGGCGGTAACGGTGCCTGGATCGGAGATACCGGAAGGCGACGAATCTCTCGAATTCCATGTGCCCTCCGGAGAGCCCCTCATTCGTCCCTTTCGGGCCGCATCTGGGGAAAGAGGATCACGTCCCGGATGGAGGGACTGTCCGTGAGAAGCATGACCAGCCGGTCCACGCCGATTCCTTCGCCGGCTGCGGGCGGCATGCCATGCTCCAGGGCTTCGAGGAAGTCCTCGTCGAGCTGGTGGGCGGTCTCGTCCCCCAGACGTCTCTTGGCCATCTGTTGCTCGAACCTGCGTCTCTGCTCGACCGGATCGTTCAGTTCAGAAAACCCGTTGGCCAGTTCCCGTCCGGCCACGAACAGTTCGAACCTCTCCGCATAGCCGGGCCTGTCGTCCTGCGAACGAGCCAGGGGGGACACCTCCACAGGATAGTCCGTGACAAAAGTCGGCTGGAGCAGGGTGGACTCGACTCGCTGCTCGAACAGCTCGAGGAGGATTTCCCCGCGGCTGAGGCCCTCGGCCAGCGGGACTCCCTGGTCCAGGGCGTGTCTCCGGAGAGCATCCGGATCGTCCAGGGCCGCGGCCGAAAGCGCAAAGGCTCCCTGCACAGCTTCCTCCAGCGAAATCCTCCGCCAGGGGCGAGAGAAGTCCACCTCGACCCCCTGGTAGCGAATCCGGGTGTTGCCGGCAACCTTCAGCAGAAGTTCTTCGAGAAGCTCCTCTGTCATCTCCATGAAGTCCCTGTGGGTCGCGAAGGCTTCGTAGAATTCAATCATGGTGAATTCCGGGTTGTGGAGAGTCGAGAGGCCCTCGTTTCGGAACTGCCTGTTGAGCTCATAGACCTTGCCGAATCCGCCCACGAGCAGGCGCTTGAGGTAGAGCTCGGGGGCGATCCGCAGAAACAGCTTCCGGTCCAACGCGTTGTGATAGGTCTCAAAGGGCCGCGCGGCCGCTCCGCCCGCGATGGGGTGCATCATGGGCGTTTCGACTTCCAGGAAGCCCCTGGAGTCGAAAAAGGCCCTCACGGACCGGATGATTTCCGTTCGCCTCCGGAAGGTCTCCCGGACCGAGGGGTTGGCGATCAGATCCAGATAGCGCTTGCGATACCGGATCTCGATGTCCCTGAGGCCGTGGAACTTTTCGGGCAGAGGTCTCAGCGCTTTAGCCAGGAGTTCACACCGGGTGACGTGAAGGGTGATCTCTCCGGTCCGGGTTCGAAACAGCCGACCTTCGGCACCCAGGATGTCGCCAGCGTCCAGAGTGCGTTTCAGGCTCCCATAGGCCTCGTCGCCCAGGGTCTGGCGCTGGAAATACAGTTGCAACTGGCCGGTCTCGTCCTGCAAATGGAGGAAAAAGCTCTTGCCGAAGTCCCGGATCGTCATCACCCGGCCGGCCAGCCGGAAGGTTTCGTCGAGCTTCTGAAGGGTCTCCGGGGAGGTCCCGGAAAAGCGCTCCCGGAGCGGGCCGGTGAAGTGCGTTCTCCGGAAACGGTTCGGGTAACCCACCCCGCCCTCGGAACGAACCTGGGCGAGCTTTGCCAGGCGGACCTCTCTCAGGGGATTCTCCGTGGCCATCCGTCGATTTGAATCCTCCGTGCCGGGCGGTTTCCCCTGTGCCGCAGCGGAAAAAAGCGCTCGTTGCGGAGACGCTTTGGGGGGCGGGTCAAGAGAAAAATGAATTGATACCCAATCGGCCTGCCCTTGTCAAGGAAACCTCAACGAAGGCACGCCTTTCGAGGGGCTCACGATCCCCGCAGACCTATCTCGAGCGCAGATAGGCCTCCATGAACGGGGCCAGGTCTCCGTCCAGGACCGCGTCCACGTTGCCGACCTCCGTCTGGGTTCTGTGGTCCTTGACCAGGCGATACGGTTGGAGCACGTAGGAACGGATTTGGTTCCCCCAGGCGATCTCCTTCTGATCCCTGTAGATGGCGTCCAGTTTTTTCTCCTCTTCTTCCCTGCGGAGTTCGAGAAGACGGGCTTTGAGGATCTTGAGCGCCCTGGACCGGTTCTTGTGCTGGGACCGCTCGTTTTGGCACTGCACCACGATGCCTGTGGGAAGGTGGGTCAGACGGACCGCCGAGTCGGTCTTGTTTACGTGCTGACCGCCGGCGCCGCCGGCACGAAAGGTTTCGACCTTGAGTTCGTCGTCCCGAATCTCGATCTCTTCCTCCTCCTCGGGCTCTGGATAGACAAAAACCGCGGCAAAGGAGGTGTGGCGGCGCCCCCCGGCATCAAAGGGGCTGATCCGCACGAGCCGGTGGATGCCGATTTCGGAACGCAGATGGCCGTAGGCATACGGACCTTTGATGAGAACCGTCGCGCTCTTGATGCCGGCTTCGTCGCCGGCAAGCAGGTCGTAGATCTCGGCGTCGAATCCGTTCCGCTCGGCCCAACGGGTGTACATCCTGAGGAGCATCTCGGCCCAATCCATGGCCTCGGTGCCGCCCGCGCCGGCATGGATGACCAGGATCGCGTTCTTGGCATCCTCCGGCCGGTTCAGGGTGAGTTCAAATTCCAGCTTCCGCAGGTCCGACAGGACGCGCTCGTAGTGGTTCGAGGCCTCTGCCAGGATCTCCGGATCCCCTGCCTCCTCCCCCAGCTGCCTGCAGGCCTCGGCTTCCTCGATGTCGCCGCACAGTCGATTCCACAGCTCCAGCTGGCGCCGAAGGGCGGTCCGCTCTTTCAGGATGCCCTGGGCCTGCTTGGGCTGATCCCAAAAATCCGGACGGCAGATCTTCTGTTCGATTTCTTCGAGTTGCCTTTTCTTTCCTTCGGGGTCAAAGACGGCCTCGAAGCCGATCCGCGATTGTCCTGGCCTCTGCCGCCGCCGCACGCAATTCCATATTGAACCTCCTCTGGTGGGTCTCGTGGCCTTCCGGCCGAAAAAAAGCCCCGTTCCAGATGCCAGGGATTCGGGGCTGGAGCGCGACCAGTGGACTACAGCCAAGAGTATCGCAGAGCGGCACCGGGTTCAAGAGGGAATGGCGCGGTGGAGGCTTCGCAGCAGCCGCGCCTCGGCCCGGCGCATTCTGAGCCTTTCCCTCGGACCGGCAACGTGGTCGAAGCCCAGCAGGTGCAGGATGCCATGGACCAGGAGGAGGTCCAGTTCGGCATTGAGCGATACGCCGAGCTCCCGCGCCTGCCGGGCCGCGGTCTCGATGCCCAAGGCCACATCCCCGAGCACCCGGCTCTCGGGGCCCGGGACAATCCCCTCCCTTTGGGAAAAGGCGAGGACGTCCGTCGGTCTTCTTCGACCGAGATACTGGGCATTCAGCCGCCGAATAGCCCGGTCGCTCAGGAGAACCACGTTCAGTTCCTTCCCCGAGAGGCCGAGCTCGGAAACGACAAAACCGGCCACCCGGCGCAAACGACGGACATCCACGGCGACTTTGCGCTGCCGGTTGAGAACAGATACTCCGAAGCGGCCGGCCTCCCGGCCGTTACCGGGAGAAGGGCTTTCCTTTGGCTTTTTCCGCTCTCTCATAGGCGCTGATGATGTCCTGGACGAGCCGGTGCCGGACCACGTCTTCCTCGGTGAAGTGCTGAAAGTGGATGCCCGGGACCCCCTTGAGGATGCGGGTGACTTCGATGAGTCCGGACACCTTGTCCGGGGGAAGATCGATCTGGGTGATGTCCCCGGTAATGACGGCCTTCGAGTGCAGGCCGAGCCGGGTGAGGAACATCTTCATCTGCTCCGAGGTCGTGTTCTGCGCTTCGTCGAGGATCACGAAGCTGTCGTTCAGGGTCCGGCCTCTCATGAAGGCCAGCGGGGCGACCTCGATCTCCCCACTTTCCACCATCCGGGCCGCCCGCTCGTAGTCCATCATGTCGTGAAGGGCGTCGTAGAGGGGCCTGAGGTACGGATTGACCTTCTCGAACAGGGTTCCCGGCAGATAGCCGAGTTTCTCGCCTGCCTCGACTGCGGGTCTTGCCAGAACGATCCGCATGACCTCCCGCTTCATGAGAGCCGAAACCGCCATGGCCATGGCGAGGAAGGTCTTGCCCGTTCCGGCCGGCCCGATCCCGAAGACGATGTCGTGGGTGCGGATGGCGTCGATATAGGCCTTCTGGCCGAGACTCTTGGGCGTGATCCTCCTCTTGCTCGGCGATAAATAGATCACGTCGAGGAAGACGTCCTTCAGGTCCGCATTGGGGTGTCTTTTCAGCATTCGGGCCGCGCAATCCACGTCGACGGCGTGAATGGGGGTTCCCTTCCTGAGGACTTGGTACAGGCCTTCCAGCAGCCGGGCGGCCAGATCCACCGAGGTTTCCTCGCCCCGGAGCCGCAGGGAGGCCCCCCGGGTATGGATCTCGACGCCGAAGGCCCTCTCGATGCGCCGAAGGTTCTCTTCTTGAGGGCCGAACAGACTCGGGGCCTTGCCGGCATCGTCGAACTCCATCTCGACAATACGGTCTTTCATGTCTCCGGCTTCTCCCCGGACGGCGGCCGGGGGGCGATGTGGAGCCGGAACTCAAGCGGCCCCTCCCGGCGGTAGGAAAAGCTGTTTTCCCCACGCAGATGAAAGATCTCTGGATCCGCCAGCCCGGCCTCGGCCAGATCTTCCAGCCGTTCCGGATAGGCCCCACGCTCCAGCCTGTAGAGTTCGAGCGCCTCGAGCACCTGCTGCCGCGCCTGAAGGTTGTACAACCTGGCCAGAGATTCCCGGCCCCTGGCGGCCGCCCAGTCTCTTTGGCTTATCCCTCGAGAAAAGGCCAGGCCCGCCAGAAGAACCGCAGCCGCGCCGGCTGCGAGCACTAGCCCTCGAAGGACGGGATGGTTCGCCTCGAGTCTGGAACCCTGGGCGGCACGCGCCGCAGGCGGCCTCGCCACATAGGGGTCGATGCCGATCCACCCCCGTTCTTGCAGGGTCAGCAGTGCCTTGCAGGTCACGTATTCCCCCAGGCTGGACATCTCCAGGATCTCTGAAATCCTTCGATTGCCGTCGACAAGGCGGTACACCCATTTCTCCGCAGTCGACAAATCCTGCATCTGCTCCCTGTCAGCAGTGTCCTGGGGAGCCGGCCCGGGCCCTGCCGGGGCCTGACTGGCCTGCCCGAGCCGGCCCGCGAGCCGGCGGAACCAGCCGGCCCGGCGCACTCCCTCAGCCAGAGGAGCGGCCTTTCTGTAAGGGACGCTGCCGTAGGAGCCCACCCGCTTTCGGACAAGAGGCCACTCGTCGAGCCTGCGCAGGCCGTCGAGCACGAGGGGTTCGACACTCAAGGGTTCCAGGAATTCGAGTTCCGATGGAAGAAACCTGTCGGAGTGAAAGGAAAAACGACCCTTCCGAACGCGGAACAGAGGGTACACCAGCTCTTCCACCTGCTGGTGAAAAAGGGCGTCGAGCTCGCGGGAGTCGATGATGCCCATTTCCTGCAGAATCCGGCGAATGCCCCTCAGGTCGGTTTCGCGGCGCTTGCGGATTTTTCGGGCGTCTTCTTCCGAGAGATACCCGAGACGGCTTAGGATATGCAGGACCTGGTCGCCCACATTTCGGCCCCCCGGGAGCACGCCGACGATCTTGCCCGAACGAAAGTAGACCTCGACCGTATCGCTGTCGCTCGAGATCTGGACGCATCCGCTCTTGGCATGCTGGTCCAGAAACTGGAACAGCTCCGGAACGCCGAATTCCTTCAGGTCACCCTGCAAGGGCATGGCTACCTCCCGGAAGCGGTCCTGCGCAGGAACCTTCGCTGGAGCAGCCCGTAGCAAGCCAGCAGAAGAAAACAGGCGGCCAGCCAAGCCCCGTCAACGCTGCGGCCGAGCTCCCAAGGCCAGCCGGGCGACGGCAGAACGGCTTTCCAGCCTACGACCAGAACGACGGCCAGCGTGAAGAGGCAGAACCGGACGGCCTCGGCCGGGCGGTCCTGCAGGACAGCCTGGCCCAGCGCGGGCAGGAAAAGATTGGCCGCAAATGCGGCCCGACCACGGCGGCGGCCGTAGCGGGCCATGCGGCCGAGCTGCTTCTGCCGGTGTTCCCTCGGGATTTCGCTTCTCTGGTAGAGGACCTGATGGCAGGGATTGCACGTGTGTCGGGCCGACGGGATCGGCTGGCAGTAGCTGCAGGCGATGCTCCCGCAGGTGTGGCAGCGGTAGGCCCCGGCTCTGAGCCTGCCAGGCAGAATGAAGATCCCGTATGCCGCGAGGAAAATCGCGGCCAGGAGCCCGGACAGCCTCGATGAGATTCTGGCCCCGGTCAGGTTCCAGAGGTCTTCTGCGCTCTGCCGGATGTCCGAGGGTGTCGAGAGCGCGTGCCGCCAGATCCGGAGAGTCCCGGGCCCGACGTCCATGTAGAACCGGTTCGGGTGAGGGGAATGGATGTAGACGAAATAATCGGTCTTGACCGGGTCGATCCTGCGGGCTTCCTGGAAGGCCGCAGCCCCCTTGAGAAAGGAAAACTCTCTGCGCAGGATCTGGCTCAGGTTGTAGTGCGGCTCTGCCAGACCGGGTTCGCACTCGATCGAGCGCTCGTAAGCTCCCTTGGCTTCCTCGGTTCGGCCGGAAAAGGCCAGTAGATTTCCGAGATTGTTCCAAAGCGCGCCGTTCCGGGGGGAGAGTTCCAGGGCCCGGCGCAGGTGTGTCTCAGCCTCGCGGTAGCGCCCTGTCCGTTTCTCCACGAGCGCGGCGGCCCAGAGGACATCAACCGATTCCGGCCGAGTCGCCAAGGCGTGCTGCAGGGCCTCGTCCGCGGTCCTGTCCCACTCCCCTTTCTCAATCGCGTAAAGGGCGGCGGCCACGGCAGGGGGTGGCTGGAGCTGACGGACCGTGGCCCGCGCAATCCAGGGGGAGAAAACCCAGACGGACAGAAGGACGAGAAAGAGGCTTCTCTCCCATCTCCTGGCATAAGGCCCGAGACAGAAGTGAACCGATACCACGGTCCACAGGGGCCCTACCAGCACGAAAGCTCCGAGAAGGGCGAGAAGAGCGCCTGCCACGAGCAGGACTCCCCCTGCCCGTTCGAGACGGAGTCCTTCTCTGAGCCGATGCGCGGCCAGCGGTCCGTACCGGACAAGGGCGTAAGGGCCTTGTAGGAGCAGCAGGCCGTAAAGCCCCCCGAAGAGGAGCAGGAGAACCTTTCCAGCGGTCCGGTACTGCCAGTGGAAGTCCGTAACCTGAGATTTCCAGCTGGCAATCCTCCGGCGCAGGGTGTCCGGTAACGACCTCGGGGATCCCTTTGCAGCCGCCAGCGCCAGAAACCGTTCAGTCGGTGCGAAATGGGGCGCCAGATTCAGGGCCGACTCTCCCAGCAGGCGGGCCGTGTCTGCATGGCCTCCGTCCAGAAAACGATAAGCCTGCCGGAGAAGCAGGACAGCGAAGCGGGGCGAACTCGGAAACCCGCTGTCGAGTTTGGCCTCATAGAGCCGATTGAGCGCGTTCTGGAGCGAATCCGGGGACGACTCCTCGAGGGCGTTCAGCACGGCCCTCCAGGGGCCCCTGAGAACGTCCTCGACATACCGAAAAGCACCCGCCGAGCGGCCGGATTCCCGGCCTTCTGCGGCCAAGGGCTCCAAGGCTGCACCCGGGTCAGGCGCTGGGATGGACATCTGTCCCCGCACCACGAACGGGAAACAGAGGGAAGCGCAGAAGAGGACCCCAGGCAGAAAGAGACGGCCTGCCGTGCGCCTTTTCCCTTTCGCCATCGCAAAGGGTCTCCTGTCCGGCTCCTGCCGGCTCATCGTCGAGACCCTCGGCGCGTTCCCAGGAGAACGAACCCCCATTTGCCGTCCCCTGTCCGTGATTGCGCGCTTGTACCTCCTGTTGGACGCTCTCTTGCTGGCTGGCCGGATCGTAGCAAGGGCAAGCCGGATTTGCAATCGAGACACGGCAGCCCCCATGGACCGAAAATCGGCCCCCGGCAGGCAGCCCCATCCTGCCAGGGAACGGAGGCGGCCTTGTGAGGCCGGCAAAAATCGCCTACCTTGGCAGACGATGACCGAAACCATTTCGGAGGGCAGACCTCATGAGCCAGGAAAAAGACCTCTCGGCATCGCTGAACGACTTGAGAGAGCTCGTGCGCAGACTGCGGGCACCTGACGGCTGCCCTTGGGACAGGGTTCAGACCCTTC
>FWPU01007914.1_pt1 | contig 18820 bp, 17 predicted proteins | sample 2228361 | NCBI WGS metagenome assembly FWPU01 (sample SAMEA103939777, study PRJEB20133) | metagenome
CGGGATCTGCCTCAGGGCAAAAGCTCGATGGGCAGCCCGCCGTTCAGGACAAAGGTCTCGCCGGGTTCCAGATCCAGAGCGCCCACGGTCTCGACAAAAGGCTGGCGTCCTTCCACCTCGACCTCCACCTCGTAGGAAACCCCGGCGACAAGCCAGTAGACGGTGAAAGGCACGGGGTCCACTCCGGCCAGCTTTTCCACGACGACTGACGTGTAGGGCTCCGTGTCGCCGGACACGATCAAGGTCACCACAGCCTCGTCGGAGTCGCCGTACGAGGAAGCTGCGATGGTCCCCTGGATGCGGGCGGCCTGGGCCGTCTCCTGGAGGTGGAGCACAGGCTTGAGGTGATATCTCCCGTTCCCTTGAGCCACAATGGAGCGGCTCAGATCAAAGTGAACCGTGAGATCCACGGCCGCTCCCCCTTCCACCTCAAATTCGAAGTTCTTGTCCGTCCGCAGAAAGCCCGAGGGGACCGTAAGCGGAATCTTTTGGCCTCCATCGAGTACGAGGCAGTTGACAGGGTCCTGCCCGGCCTGGTTATCGGCAAGAACGAGCCGCACCTGGGTGTATCGGCCCGAATCCAGTTCCACCGGAGGCACGAGCCGTGTGGACCTTCCGTCCGAGAACTGGAGCAGATCCACGGTAAAGGGCGTCTCGGGCATGGGAAGAGAAGCCCAATCCCCACCCGCCTTGTGCACCGAGACCTCGTCGAACGTGACAAGAACGCCCTCTGTGTCCACAGGCAACCGGGGTTTCGCATCGGCCACGGATACGGCGACCGTGCCGGGCCCGGAGCTGTCTCCGCACCCGCAAGCCCCCCCGAGCAGAATGACCGCCAGAAGCGCCAGGATCGCGTACATGCATCCACCCTTCATCGCAGTGCCTCCTGTTGTGAAGGTCTCAACTCTCAAGAGAGGGGAAGCAAGGCGAGTGCCACATGGAACCATTTGATCTTCCAAGGAAACTTGTCCGGCCGATTACAATCAGGTAAACGGCCCGTTACAAGTACCCCAGGCTCTTGAGCCTTTTCCGGACAGCCTCGATCTCCTGCTGCGTGAGCCCTTCCTTTGCAGGATCACCGCTTCCGGCTGGCAGAGCAGCTTTTGTCCGGTCCGAGGCAGCCAGGTCCCTCAACACGTACACAACAAAATCCGTGACCGAGTCGAAGCCCGAGCCCTCGATGATCTCCCTCAGGCGGTTGTAGAGGGCCCGCGGGATCTTGATCGTAACCTTGCTGGCTGAGTTGTCCGGAACTCTCTTGGGCATGCTTGACAAGACTCCAATTAGAGTGTTATTTGAGTATATACACCTTCCTTGGGGAGACCGCAACCATGAGCGAGCAGAAAGCTACCAACGTCCGCTGGCACAACAGTTCGGTCACCCGGCAGGACCGGGAGAAGATCAAACGCCACCGGGGCTTCACGGTCTGGTTCACCGGGCTCTCCGCCTCGGGCAAGTCGACCCTTGCTTCGGCCCTGGAGCAGGCCCTCCACAAGAGAGGCTATCACACTTATATCCTAGACGGCGACAATATCCGCCACGGCCTGAACAAGAACCTCGGGTTTTCCCCGGAGGACCGGCAGGAAAACATCCGCAGAATCGCCGAAGTCGCGCGGCTTTTCCGGGACGCCGGCATCATCAACATGACCGCCTTCATTTCCCCTTACCTGCGTGACAGGGAGATGGCGAGGAATCTCGATGGCGGGGAGGACGACTTCATCGAGGTCTTCGTGGACTGTCCCCTGGAAATCTGCGAGCAGCGGGACCCCAAAGGGATGTATCAGAAGGCCAAACGCGGCGAGATCCCGGAATTCACAGGGGTGAGTGCGCCTTACGAACCCCCGCCCGCCCCGGAAATCCATCTGCGCACGGACCTTATGCCGGTCGAGGCCTGCGTCGATGAAATCCTGAGCTATCTGGTGAGCAGGGGATACATCCCCCGTTAAAGCAGGCCACAGCGACAGAGCGACTCTTCACTGCACCATGACCGGAGGCGGCGGGCAGCCGTAAGGGCTGCAATAGGTCCACACGATCTCGCCGTCGCGAGTCATTTCGTCGATCCTGTGGAACCCGTTGAGAAGGTAGTTGCCGTTCTCCAGCTCAAGCGCGGCATATCCCCAGTCCGTGGTGTCCCATGGCCGGACGATATGCTTGACCACCTCTCCCTCCCGGGTGACCTCCCAGAAATCGTGCGGATCCGTAATGAGAATATTGCCGTTTCTCATTTCCTGGGCGCATCTCGGCCACTGCAGAAGATATGGAAATTCCTCAGGCTCGTACCTCCAGACAACCTGGCCCTCGGGCGAGACCTCGATCACGCGATGGTTCCATGAATCGGGGATCAGGGTGTTTCCATTTGCAATCCTCTGAGGCCAGTGCGGGCCGTTCAGATGAGAGTCGTCCCTGGCTGACACACCGTATTCCCCAAAAGACCACACGATCGTTCCGTCGAGGGTGAACTCTACAATGAGGTGGGCGTCTCTGAGGCAGGTCAGAATATTGCCGTTCGGCAGAACACAGGCAAAATTGGTATAAGCGAAAGAGACCGAAGGGTCGCTCAAGGAAACATCGGAGGAGTTCCAGACGATCCCTTTCGTTTCCGTATCGATCAAGAGGACTCTTGCATGGTGCGTGTCAGAGATGATCATCGTGCCGTCCGGGTTCCAGAAGGCCGTGTGGGGCATGTCCAGATAGGCTTCCGGATAACGGTAAGACCAGATCTCGTTGCCCTCTCTGTCCACCCGGACCACACCCGCTTGAAACTCCGTCGTGCAGGCCAGGGCGATCACCGTGGATCCGTCTTCCATTCTCTGAATACCCAGCAGGCTCCCGCATTCCGGGGTGCACCCGGCCAGCAAGGCCGACACCAGGAACCCGAACGCAACAGCCAGAAGTTTCGGGAAGCTTTTGGACATGGCTGCCCTCCAGCAGAGAACACGGATCGACACGAGGTATGTAATAGTTTTATTTGTTATAAGATATGGGCATTTGTCAAGAGGGGTTCGCCTGCACGGTGCCTCGGAATCTTCCCCCGTGCAGATGCCTCCAGGTGGGGCGCTGAAGCGAGGTGTCCGAAAAAGTATTCTCGACCCCGTGGAGGCGCGCTTCTGTCAGCCCCCTCCTGTATTCGATTTCAGCCCGGATCGTGCATGAACGATCGCTCACGGATCCGCCCTCTGCCCCGAGGCTTGGCGAAAACCCGCCGCAAGAGCCGAGGGCCTGCGGCCATCATTCCCTGTTGTCGTCAGGCCTCCAGGGCTTCTGCGACGGCGTTGGCCAGGTCGTCAAAGAAGTGTTCCGGAGGGGTCTTCTGATAATCGAGCAGGGCCTGGGAGTCTCGGGTGTCGTACCAGTTGAGCCACCCGGGCCGGTCGAGGAAGCGCATCTCCTCCATCGGGATGTCCATGACCTCGGCCCACCTTCGCACGTACTCCTCGCCCGTCATCTGCCACGCGGGGCCGCCGGCCAGGATGAACGTCCTGCCAAGAGCCTCCTGCCCGGTTTCAGGCAGACGCGCCAGGGCGGTCACCAGGTCGGACAAGGGCACGAGTTCGATCCGCTGGCCGGGCATGAAGGGCCAGGGTTCCGGAGGATCGAGAAAGGCTGGAATCACGACAGCCGAGATGCGCAGGTTCACGAACGGGAGGCCCGAATCCGCGAGCACCCGCTCGGCTTCGACCTTGCTTTCGGCATAAAGATCGTTCGGCCTGGGAGGATGATCCGATGTGATGAGCCCCGTGGTTCCGCTCGTATCTCCATAAACCGACACAGACGATGCGAAGACGAGCCTCGGGCGGCTTCCGCCCCCGGCACCGGCAACCGCTTCAGCCAGACTCCTGGTGCCCTCCACGTTCACCCGGAAGGTCCGCCGGCGGTCCGCCTCGCTCGCGGGCGGCAAGATGGCCGCCAGGTGAAAGACCCAGTCCGCGCCCCGGACCGCTTCCCGGACAAAGGCCCCATCCAGAATGTCCCCGGCATGAATTCTCACTCTCTCCCAGCCGTCAAAGAACCCGAAATCACAGCTCGGCAGGTCCAGGATCCTCAGCGAGTGCCCCTTCGCCCACAGTGCCTGCGCCAGGGTCCTGCCCATGTTGCCGGCGCCGCCCGTCACCAGGATCTCGGCCATGTCTTACCCCCCTCCGAGCATGGGCAGGACCTTGATTTCCTCCCCGTCCTTGAGAACCGCGCCGCGATCCGTAAGATCCCTGCCCGCTCCCATGACCAGAATGCCGGCCTTGAAGTCCCGGGCCGAGGAATCCCAGACCCTGTTCGGCAAGCGGCTGCCCAGACGCCGGTCGATTTCGTCCAGGGCCTCTCCATAGGTGGACCCGTCCCTCAAGTCGAGCTCGATGGTGTCCGCGCCGGCGAACTCCCTGAGGGGGCCCATGAAACGAACCGTAACTTTCATGTCCCCTGGCCTCGACCTTTCGGACCTTCAAGTCATGACCACGGTCCGTTCCTTCAAGGCACCGACCAGCACTTCTGCAGCCATGGCGAAAGCATCCAGGCAGGTCTTTACGTCATCCAGGTTCGATCCGCCCTGCGCGTCCGACCAGGCATCCTCCAGACTGCCTGCCGCCTCGAAAATAGGTAGAGCCAGATTGAGCCCTGCCTTGGTCTTGAGGGTTGCGCGGTTCTTCACCTGCTCCAGATCCGAGCAGGCCTTGCTTGCGGCTTCCAGGCAAGGCTCGCCGTCGAGCCTGCCGGAGCTCCGGACCTCGGCAAGGACTCTCTGAGCCTTGTCGATCGCCTCCTGAACGTATTCTTTTCCCGTCATCTGCTTCATCCTTCTCCCGCTTGCGTTCTCCCGGGCCGTGCTGGGCGGCCCCTTCCTTTCAGCCGTGAAGATCCTTTGCGGCCCGGGCCAGACCCAAGGCCTCGAGCTTTTCCTTCCTGGGGATGCCGTTTTCGTCCCACTGCCTGAGCTGGTAGTACTCCTGGAGCTGGTAGTCGAGATCGGCAGCCTTTCCCGCGGCGCCGCCGTCCGGGAGAGGGGTGACAAGCCTCTTGGGGAGCACGTCGTCCTTGCGGCTGATTCCCTCCCTGCAGGCAAAGGCTCTCTGGAGGTTGAAGATCCTCTCCCCGGCCTGGAGGACCGTAAAGGCGTTGTGGGGCATGCCCGTGACAATGCCGAGGAGCGTGCCGTAATGGGAAGGCTGCAGGCCCATGCCCGCGAACATGCAGATCGCCGTGGAATTGTAGATGGCGCTCATGTCCTGAGCGGCCTTTGCCGCAAGCCCCTTGCCCTTCTTGTCGAACCTGCCCTGCCTGTGGCTCAGGCCCGCCTCGGGGTTGATCACGCCGATTTCCACCACGTAGGAACTGCCTTGCACGTGGCAGGCCCCGCGGGTGCCGGTCGCGTAGTTGACCGCCAGGCTGAAGTAGCACCTCGGGTCGTGCATGGGGACTTCGAGCCCTTTGACCTGGATCGCGTATTCCTCCGAGCCCTTGCCGACCTTCTGCGCGGCCTTTCTGGACCCCTGGGCCAGGAGCGCGCCGAACCCCTCGACGCGGCCCATCTGCTCCACCACCTGAAGCACGGCGTCGACGTTGCCCCAGGTCAGTTCGATCCCGCCCGTGTCCGCCTTGGTGATGGCGCCCTTCTCATAGGCTTCCATGGCCCAGGCCACGGTGCACCCGGCCGAGATCGTGTCCAGCCCGTACTTGTTGCAAAGCTCCCCGATCCACGAGACCGCCTCGAGGTCGTCGATGAGCAGCATGGTGCCGAAAGCGCCCAGGGTTTCGTACTCGGGCCCCGGGCCCTCGTAAGCAAACCGGCCCTCCTTGATGTGGACCCACCGGGCGCATCGAATCGGGCAGTTGTGGCACGCTCCGGTGTGGGGCTTGAGGATCGTGGCCGCCATGCGCGCACCGCCCAGTTTGGTGCACCCGTCCGGCCACGAGCCGACCTGCCAGTTCTTGACCGGCACATCGCCTGCGGCCCAGCCCATGTCCATGCTGAAGGCCGTGCCCCATTTGGTGAAGAACCCGGCAAAGGGGTCGGCCTGGATGGCCTTGATGACCTCCTTGGTCATGAGCTTGAGGAACTCCTCGGCCGCGGTCTCCACCTTGCGGGTCCCGGCCACGACGATCCCTTTCAGGTTCTTCGCGCCCATGACCGCACCGACCCCGCCTCGGCCCGCCGCCCGGCCCGCGTCGTTGATCACGCACGCGATCGGCGCTTTCCGCTCGCCGGCGGGTCCGATGCAGGCCACCCGCGCCCGCTTCTTGCCCACGCGCTCTCTGAGAAGCTCCTGGGTCTCGTACGCGTCCTTGCCCCAGAGATCGGATGCGTCCTTGAGGCTTGCCTGATCGTCCAAAATCTCAAGGTAGACCGGCCGGTCGGCCTTGCCTTCGAACACGATCCCGTCGTGCCCGGTCCGTTTGAGTTCAACGCCCCAGAAGCCGGACGACGACGAGGTGGTCAGGATCCCGGTCAGCGGGGACTTGGTGGCGACCACGAATCGGCCCGAGGTCGGAAAGATCGTGCCGGTGACCGGGCCGGTCATGAAGACGAGACGGTTCTCCGGCCCCAGGGGATCCGTCCCGGCCGGCACCTCCTCGTAAACGATCTTGGTCCCGAAGCCCGCGCCCCCGATGTAGTTCTGCGCCGTCTGCGGGTCGACGGGCTCGCTCGAAACGCTTCCCTTGGACAGATTCACGCGAAGGATCTTTCCCATATATCCGAACATGGCGGCACCTCCCCTGGATTATCTCATGTCCTCGATGTCCACTTCCGCAAGCCTCTTGAATCCTCCGGCCGGGTAAATATCGCCTTTCTTGGCGAAGAGCTTGCCGAGCTTGGCGCCGGCTGGAACCTGGGTGCACAGGAACGGCGCGGGATCCTCGGGCGGCTGGATCTCCTCGAGTTCGAACTGGCGCGTGCCGAGCCCGATCTTCTGGCCCACGTTGGGCTGGATCTCCTCGCTCACGCCCAGGAAGGACCCGCAGGCTGAGAACTTCGCGCTGCCCGGGTTCATGGCCCCTTTGGCCATGGCGAGCGAGTCGGGCATGCCGGCCGATTCCTTGGCTTTCTGGATGCAGGCCGAGTCGATGGCGACAGGATCCCAGGAGGCGAACAATCCGAGGTTGGGCACGATGGGCCGGTCGCTGTAATTGACACAGTCGCACCACGGGGAAATGTCCAGAGCCATGTTGATGTAGCCGATCCTGCCGGCGCCCACGGCCTTGGCCACGGCCAGGGCGGAATCCGCGATGGCCGCCGCGGTCAGGTCGAAGTAGTCGTCCGGCAGAAAGGCCACGCCGCACATGGTGACGACTCCGATGCAGGCCAGGCACCCGACGCACCTTTCCCGGTGGAACTCGACCGTGGTGGGCGTATGGTGAATGGCCCCTGTCGGGCACAGATGCAGGCAGACCTGGTACTGGGGGCACTCTTCCTTGAGGCACCGCTCGGGCATCCAGTGCCGGACCTTGAGGCCGTACCGGTCGTGCCCGCCCATGTGGAGATTGAGTTTGCCCCTCTTGGACGCGCACCCCACCCCGATGTTCTTGATCGCTCCGCCGTAAGTGCCCATGGGATGTCCCTTGAAGTGGGAAAGAGCGATCATGGCGTCCGCCATGGCGACCCCTGTGGCCACGTACTGCTCCTTGAGAATGAACCCCTCCGGAAGATCGATCCGCACGTCGTCGGTGCCGACGTATCCGTCCGCGATCACGATGGGGCAGCCGACCGTGGCGTGGGTGAACCCGTTTCGGGCCACCGTATTCAGATAATCGAGGGCCGTCGAACGAGACGTGTGGGGGTGATACGGAAGGGTCGTCGTGTCCACGACCATGGGCTCTCCGCCGAGGCTCCGGATCCTGTCCACGAGAGCCCGCACGTAAACAGGCCGGAGATAGGCCGTGTTGTTGAATTCGCCCATGTGGACCTTGACGGCCACCACATGGCCCGGTTTCACCATCTCCCCGAAGCCCGCGGCATCGAAGAGCACGAGCATCTTGGCGACCAGACTGGTCTGAATCGACTGGGAGCGGTCATCCATGAAGTAGACTTTTGCCATGGCCCTTCTCTCCTCTTTCCTTCCGGCGGAAACGATTTCCAAGCTCTGGCCCCCCAAACCCCAGCTAGAATATGACACATCCCGCCGCGTCTGTCAGCAGCCGACGAGGGGTTCAGGCAGAAGAACGGACAGCCGGGATCTCGTTCGCCCGACATCGCCATGCTTTTTCATAGATTCTGCAATGAATACAGCACACTTCGAAAGCAAATGCAAAGCGTCACTGGGCAGGCTTGACAGGGGTCGTTTTCTTTTCCCATACTAGCCGCCGCTTCGTTTTTCCCACCCTTTCGAACGAAAGGAGCGGCCATGGCAGTCGTCTTTCCCAGCCAGGAGTTTCTGACGGAACTCGCCAGACTCCTCAACGAGGACCGGGAGTACGAGCAGTCGGCCAAGACCTTCGAGGGCGGCCTGACCCTCATCCTCGAGCCGGACGACAAGGTTCAAAAGGAGCATTACATCTACATGGAGCCCAAGAACGGAAAGATCGTCGAGGCCAGGATGCTCTCGAGCCCTGCGGAGAAGGAGGCGGCCTTTGTGCTCACGGGTCCCTACAGCGCCTGGAAGGACGTGGTTCTGGGCAAGCAGGACGCCGTCAGCAGCCTGATGAAGGGCAAGCTGCGCCTCAAGCAGGGCAAGATGGCCGTGCTGCTCAAGAACGTGAAGTCCTCTCAGATCACGATGAAGACCATGCAAAAGATCCCGTGCGAGTTTCTGGGCTGACCCGGTCTCCCGGGTGAGCCGTTGAGCGGGGAGCCTGCAGCGCGCGAGAGGGGAGAGGCTGAATGGAAGCCGCAGCGGAACTGGCAGCGATCGTGGGAGAAGAAAACCTCTTTCGGGACCCCGGGACGCTCGGCGCGTATTTCCGGACCCGGGTGGACACCTCGCGCCTGGTCGCCGTGGCGCCGGGCTCGACCGACGAAGTCTGCCGGATCGTCAGGGCTTGCCGGGCGTCGGGCACGCCCCTGTTCACGAGCTATGACACGTTCTTTTCCGAGGACGCGGCCCGACGGGGCGGCGTGCTCGTGGATTTCGGAAGGATGAACCGGATCGAGCGCATCGATTCGAAAAACCTCTGTGTTCATCTCCAGAGGGGCGTCACCTTTGAGCAGCTCGAGGAGGCCCTTGCAGCCGAGGGGCTTGCCGCTCTCAAACCGGCTGCCGCCACCACTCGGTCGGTCGTTTGCCACGCGGTCGCGAGGGGGATGAACCTCGCGGCTGCGAAGTACCCGGAAGTTCAGGCATCGAACCTGCAAGTGGTCCTGGAGGACGGCCAGGTTCACCGGACCGGAAGCCACGCCAACTCCGAAGAGATGGCGGACTGGAAGGAGGACGGCGGCCCCAATCTCTCCAAGTGGTACCTGGGCGCGGACGACGTGTTCGGCATCGTGGTGCGGGCGAGCATCTGGGTCTACCCGAGGTTCGAGGGCCGGCGTTTCGGCGCCTTCGGGTTTCAAAAGCCCGAGCCGGCCCTTAGCCTCTTGAGAAACCTGCCCAGGAAGGAGCTGCCCCAGGAATGTCTGGTCGTCGACAGGCAAGGCTTTGCGGCTCGGTTCGGCGATGCCTGGCGGGACGCCCTTCCGCCGTGGATTCTGGTGACCGGAGTCGAAGCCTTTCCGGAGCTGGCCGAATACCAGCACCGAAAGATCCGGGAGGCGGCGCTCGGGCAAGGAGGAATCGAGATCGATCCCGAGACAACGGCCCGTGTCGGAACCTCCCTGGACAGCCCCTGGTACGGCAATCCGGAAACGCAGACCGCCTTTTACTCGTTGTTTTCGAGAATCCCGGAGTTCGAGCTCGTCCTGTCCCGCACGCTCTCCGACGCAGGCGTGCCCGCACAGAGCGTGGCCAGAACGTACGTGGCCCACGGGCTGGGCCGGGCGGTCTGGTGCCAGTACGATCTGGGGCAGGGGGTCGGCCGCCAAGTCCTGGAAAATCTGGAACGCAGACTCGCTTCGTCCGGCGCATACTACGACAGGCCCCAAGGTCGTCTCGCCCGGGAGATTTACGGAACGATCCCGGCCTGGCTCGGCCACGTGCGCAAAATCAAGAACATGATGGACCCCGGACGCATCTTCAATCCCGGCCGGCCGGTCCCGGAGGTGTGAACGATGGCGAGCGAAGCCGGAATCTACAAGAACGTCCGCCCCCTCGAGGCCTACCGAAACGAGGCCTGGAAATGCCTCCGGTGCGGAATCTGCCGCATGGTCAATCCCGAACGGGTGCGCAGCCAGAAGTGGTCGGATCAGTGCCCGGCCGGCTCACGCTTCCTTTTCGAGGCCTACTTCGGCTCCGGCAAGCAGGAGATGGTCCGAGCCCTCACGGCACAGCCTCCGGAACTCGCGTTCAGCAAGCGCCTGCAGCACATCATCTACACGTGCACCCTGTGCGGGGCCTGCCAGGCTTCGTGCAACTACATCAAGGACCTCGAGCCCTGCAACGCCTCGGTGGCGCTCCGGGAGCACGCGGTCCGGGAGGGCTGGGGCCCTCTGCCTGAGCACGAGCCCCTGATCAAGAGCATTCTCAATTACGACAACCCGTGGCTGCAGCCCAGGGCCGCCCGTGCCAAGTGGGTGAAAAAGGGAAGCGGCCGAGTCCAGGTCAAGGACGCCTCCCGCGAGCCCGTGGAGGTACTCTACTACCCGGGGTGCACCGCCTCGTACGATCCGGCGATCCAGCCCGTGGCCCGCGAGGTGGCCCGCCTGCTCGGCGCGGCCGGGGTGGACTTCGGCATTCTCGGGAAAGACGAGATCTGCTGCGGCTCGACCGTTCTTCGCGTGGGGGACCGGGCGAACTTCGAGAAGGTGCGGGCCCGGAACCTCGAGGTGCTGAACCGCGCGGCCCCGCAGCGGATCGTGACGGCCTGCGCGGGGTGTTATTCCACCCTCAAGCACGAGTACGGGAAAGACCTCAAGGCCGAGGTCCTCCATATCGTGGAGTTCGTGGACGAACTCCTCCAGGCCGGGAAGATCCGGCCGTCCAGGCCGGTCCCGCGCCGGGTCACCTACCACGACCCTTGCCACATCGGCCGCTACTGCGGCGTGTACGACGCGCCCCGTCGCATCCTCGAGAGCATCCCGGGGCTCGAGCTTCGCGAAATGGAGAGGATCCGGGAATGGGCCTGGTGCTGCGCGGCCGGAGGCGGCGTGCGCACGGCCTTTCCCGAGGAGCTTGCCGGCTGGGCGGCGGGACAGCGCCTCCGGGAAGCCCTGGACACGGGCGCGGAAACTCTCGTCACGGCCTGCCCCTTCTGCGAACAGAACCTGGCCGAGGCCGCCCGCCGCGAGGAACTGCCCGTCCAGGTCGCCGACATCCTGCACATCCTGGCCGAGGCCGTCCCGTGAAAATTCCCTCAAGACCGGGTTTCGGAGGAGAGGCCCATGGAACGAGAGAGCGCACGACTGGCCACGGAATCGCCCGACTACCGACAGCGCGAAAGCGTGGTCCGTGAGGTCAGGCGGGAGCTGGAGGAGGCTCTCGGGGCCGCCTATGTCAGCTCGGACCCCGAAATTCTTTCCGCCTACTCGCGCGACTTCACCATCACCCCCCAGAGAAGACCCAACGTGGTGGCCCTGCCCGGCTCCACCGCCGACGTGCAGCGAATCGTGCGGATCGCCAACCGCTACCGGGTTCCGGTGTACGTGCTGACGAGCGGGTTCAACCACGCCGGCTCCTTCATCGCCAGACGGGGCGGCATCATGGTGGACCTGAAGCGCATGAACCGGATCCTGCGGATCGACGAAGAGTCCATGACCGCCACATTCGAGCCCTACGTGCGCATCGCGGTCCTGTACGAGGAATGCAGCAGGCGCTTCGCCTGCGAGGACATCGCCCTCCGTCCGGCGAACGCCATCACGTACGGCAGCGCCTGCATGATGTCCAACGTGCTCTCCGGAGGCGTTGCTTTTATCGCCCTCAGGTCCGGAAGCCACGCCGAGTCCGTGGTCTCCATGACCTTCGTGACGCCGGACGGCGAGATCCTGCGGACCGGGCCGCCGTCTTTGCCGAACGTGGGGGATGTCCCGGTCCTCGGCCCGGGGCCGGACGTGGGCGGCATGTTCCTGGCGGCCGAGGGCAACTTCGGCATCTGCACCGAGATGACGATCCGCCTCTACACGGAAAACCCCTGGCCCCGCGACAAGATCTTTCTTCTCCAGCACACCGACGACAAGGAAGAAGGGCTCGAGGATGTGGCGGATCTCTTCTACGCCATAAGCCGGGAGAACTTCGCACAGGCTCTATACAAGGGCTCCAACCGCCACTCGGCCCAGATCGCGGCCGCCTCGGACCAGGACGTGGAAACTCTCCTGGAGAGCCTGCCGGCCACGATCGTCTACTGCGTCCTGACCGGGCTCGACGAAGAAGAGATCGCGATCAAGAAGAAGCGCCTCGACGAGATCCTCGAAAGAAACGGCAAGTTCGTCGAGATGCCTGATTTCGCCAAGGAGCTGTTCTTCGAGACCATGGGCAAGACCGAGGAGGAGATCAACCGATATCTGGTCAAGCGCTGCTACACCGGCCCGGGCCGCGTGGGCAGATGGAAAGGCAGCTTCCAGTGGATGGCTTACGCGGTCAAGATGGAAAAGGTGCCTGAGCTCGAAAGGAAGTACCGGGCCATCGTGAACCGCTGCTGGATTCCGACGGATTATTACGGCTCGCCCCTCGCCACGACTTCGGAGACGGCTTTGCAGGGGCCTTACCAGTACGGCCGCACGGTCATGCTTGAATATGACTTCTTCTACGACCAGGGCAACCCCGAGGAGGTCAAACGGGCGACCGTGGTTTATGAGAAGCTGCACCGGATGATGATCGAAAGCGGGGCCATAAGCTGCAAGGTGGTCTCCCGGGCCCTGGAGCTCCAGATGCCCAAGCTGGGCACATACTTCCAGATCTGCAAGAAGCTCAAGAAGACCATGGACCCGAACGGCATCTTCAGTCCGGACACCATGCCGATCCTGGACGATTCCTTGTAGGAGAGGGACTTGCCATGAAGCTCGCCGGAAAGACCGCGATCGTGACCGGAGCCGGCTCCGGAATCGGCAGGGCCATCGCGCTCGCCTTCTCCCGGGAGGGCGCGGCCGTATCGGTGGTGGACATCAACCCGGAGGGCGCAGAGGAAACGGCGAGAGCCATCCGGGCCGGAGGCGGCCGGGCCTGCGTGATCCGGGCCGATGTTTCCCTGTGCCCGGACATCGACCGGATGGTGGAAGAGACCGTCCATACCCTGGGAGGGCTCGATGTGCTCGTCAACAACGCGGGCATCGACATCCCGGGGCCGATCACCGTGATCGAGGAAGAGGACTTCGACCGCCTGATCGCCGTGAACCTGAAAAGCGTCTACTTCGGCTGCAAGAAGGCGATTCTCCACATGCTCGACCACGGCGGCGGCAGCATCATCAACGTGAGCAGCCTGGCCGCAGTGTGCGGCACCACGGCGCTCTCCCTGTATTCGGCCGCCAAGGGCGGCATCATCGGTCTGACCCGGTCCCTGGCCGTGGAGTACGCCCTCCAGAAAATCCGGGTGAACGCGATCTGCCCGGGGTGGATCCGCACCGGCATGAGCGCCGCGTACCTCGAGGGCATGGAGGGCTGGGTGGTGGACTCGACGCCCATGGGCCGCGTGGGTGAGCCGGAGGACATCGCACCCACCGCCGTCTACCTCGCAAGCGAGGACTCCCGGTTCATGACCGGGCAGGCGATCGTGGTGGACGGCGGCTTCAGCGTTGTCTGAGACCGGAGCGCCATCGCCTCCCAGACTCTTGGCGCCGTCAGCCGGCCCCGGGATCTTCGGCGGGATCCGCGCGGGCCGTCGTGTCACCCATCTCCCAGGACGCCGTTACCGTGGTGCCCGCCCCGGGAGCCGAAACCACGGCAAAGGCGCCGCCCGAAAGGGCCACGCGCTCCCTCATGCTGGTCATGCCCATGCCCTTGCTCTCCGGCGCCGCTGCCTCGACATGGGCGGGCTCGAAGCCCACGCCGTTGTCCCGAATCGAAAGCTCGAGCCCATCGGCATTCCTCGCCAGGGATACGGAGACCCGCTTCGCCCGGCTGTGCTTGGCCACGTTGTTCAGCGCTTCCTGAACGACCCGGTAGATCACGGTCTTCAAGGCTTCCGGAATCTCCTCCTCCGCGACCGACAACGCCCGTTCGACCTTGATGCCCCGGTAGGTGCCCTCGAACTCGCGCAGAAACCAGTTCAGGCTGGCCAGGATCCCCAGGTCGTCCAGGATCGGGGGCCTCAGAGCCGTCTGGATCCGGCGGGCCTCCTCCACGGCCTCCTGGACGATCGGCACGAGATCCTTCAAGCGCTCCGCCATCTCGGCCCTGCTCTTTCTGAGGAGCGTGTCCTCCACCCGGTACTTGATCGCGTTCAGACACTGTCCGATGCTGTCGTGGATCTCCCGGGAGATCCGCTTCCTCTCGTTTTCCTGGGCGTTGAGAAGTTCGATGGAGACCTGACGCAGCCTCGCCTCGGACTGCCGCAGCTCCGTTTCGAGATTGAACCGGTGAACCGCCTCGCCGACAATTCCCGCGATCGTCTCGACGAATTCGGCCACACGGGGAGGCACGTTCCCCGGCCGCTCGTCGGCCAGGTGGATGGCTCCAAGAATTCTGTCCCGGTAGCGCACCGGCACGATGGCGACGGTGCGGAACCCGCACCGCAGGCAGGCTCCCCGAAAGCGGCCCCGCTCTCCGTTGGACAGATCTCCCACGAAGGATTCCGTATCGTTGCAAAGAAAGGACCCGGCCCGGGTCATGACCGGAAGATCCTGAGGATCCGGCTTCCCCAGCACCACGCGGATGCAGGCGCACTGGTCCTGTTCGAGGGAAAGCCAGTTTTCCGACTCCCAGAACTCCCGGCTGAATCCCACGTAGGACTCGTAGGGAATGTGCTGTGAAGCGACCACGACCCGGATCCCCGCGCAGCGGCACCCGCTCCAGCGATGGACGAGATCCAGCACGCCGTCGAGGTACTCCTTGCGGTTGGCCGCCCGGGAGAACCATTTCAGGACCTCATTTGTGGCTTCGGTGCGCCTCTGTTCCTCCTTCTGCTCGCTCACGTCGTTCACCGAGGCGACCCACCCGACCGGCTTCCCGGCAGCATCCAAAATAGGCGACGGCAGCACCAGAGCGTCGAAGCGCTCCCCGTTTCTCCTTCTGAGCCGCATCTCCATCGGCCGGGGCTCACCCGTCCTGAGCAGAGAGCGAAACTCCCGGGTGATCCGTTCCTGCTCCTCGGGCGGCCAATAGACGAAAGGAGCAGGCATGCCTACCAGCTCCTCTTGGCTCCAGCCCACCATCCGGCAGAAAGCCCGGTTCACGTAGGTCTGCCGGCCTTCCATGTCCACAGCCGCAATCCCGCACAGAAGACTCTCCTCGACCCCCTTGCGGAAGGCCGCCTCCCTCCTTGCGGCCTCCCGGGCCTGCACGCGGCGCGTCACGTCCGCCAGCCCCAAGACCAGACCGCCAACGGTTCCATCGTCCTCCAAGACCGGCTGAAGGCTCCAGTCCCAGTAGGTAACACCGCGCTCGGGGTTGCGGGCGTACACAAACGGCTTTTCGAAGGCCACATAGGGCTCCCCCGTCTCCACCACCCTGCGGAAGATCCGCTTGTTTTCCTCGTCGGGAAACAGGTCGAAGTGGTTCTTGCCCACAAAGAACTCAGGCGTCTTCCCGTCCGCATCGGCATATGCGCGATTGACCCAGGAAAAATTGAAGTCCCTGTCCAGATAGGCGATCAGGATGCCGATGCTGGAAAAGACCTTCTCGAGAAGTTTGACAGAGGTTCTCACGGTTCCGGCCGCGCGCCTGCGCCTAGGACCCTTGGTCCGCTTTGCGACCCGCCTTCTTTCCATCTTGCCACCCGTTCGGAATTCTTATCCGTCCGGCACACCCAAGGCCGCAGACTATGCCATCGTCTTGTTTCTTGCCCGCCCCGGAGCGGATGCGGAAAGCTCCTCGCCTGGCCGCAGATCCCGAGCCTGCACACCTTGAAGAGCACCCAGGCCGGACAGGGCCGCATCTATTGGAAAGTGCCTGCGGGAGAGTTTACTCTCCCACGGGCCTGCCTTACCATACCTGGGCAAGCCGACGCAACGGCCGAAACACCTTTCAGAAACCGGCAGGCCATGACCGATTCCCCATCCTCCCCGACAAGAGGCACCCTGGCTCTCATGGGTTCGGGCGAACTCGCCGCCACCATGGTGGAGGTGCACAAGGATCTCCTGTCACGGCGGGGCCGCGCCGCCCGCGCCGTGTTTGTGGACACGCCCGCAGGATTTCAGCCCAACGTGGACATCATCGCTCGAAAGGCAGCAGAGTTCTTTCAACACCACGTGCAGCATGCGCTGGAGATCGCCAGCCTGAAGAGCGCCGAGGCGGCTCTGGATCCGGCCGGCCAGCGGGCGCTGGACGCGCTCAGGAAGGCAGACTTTGTCCTGATCGGCCCTGGAAGTCCCACCTACGCCCTCCGGGAGTGGCAGAGGACGCCCATCCCCGAAATCCTCGCCAGGCGGATCGAGGCCGGCGCCTGTCTCGTGGCGGCCAGCGCAGCCGCGCTGACCGTGGGGCGCTTCACCCTGCCTGTCTACGAAATCTACAAGGTCGGAGAGCCTCTGCACTGGGCCGAGGGTCTGAACCTGCTGGGTCGCTTCGGTCTGGAACTTGTCGTCGTCCCTCACTGGAACAACGCCGAGGGAGGCACCCACGATACCCGTTTCTGCTACATGGGAGAAGAAAGATTCCGGAAGCTCGAATCCCTGCTCCCCGGGGACGTTCGGATCCTGGGCCTGGACGAGCACACAGCCTGCGTCCTTGACCTCGAGCGTGAGGAGGCGACAGTCAGGGGCGTGGGCGCCATCACGCTGAGGGATCGAGAGGGGGAGAGGAAATTCCCGGCCGGAACGCGTTTTTCTCTGGATCTTCTGAGAGGCAGGATCTCCGGAGCAGGCGACCGGGCACCTGAAGGCGCGGCAGACGGCAAAGAGCCAAACAAAGAAGTTTCCCATTCACCCTTCTGGGACACGGTGCACGGCCTGGAGGACGACTTTGAACAGGGGCTGGAGCAGCGGGCGCCCAGGCAGAGCGTGAGAGCGCTGCTGGAACTCGACCGCTTTCTCTGGCAGGCCCAGCAGGGAGCGGAGAGTCCCGAGTTCATTTCACAGGCGAGGGAGATCCTGCGGGAACTTCTGGTCGCCCTGGGAGAGAAGCTCGAGGCACTCTTCCGGGAACAGGCTCCGGATCCCCTTCATGTCCCGCTCATGGACGAGGTCCTGCGGCTCCGCGAGCAGTACAGGGCCCAGGGCCGCTGGGCCGAGGCAGACGCCATCCGCGCGACGATCGAACGTGCGGGCTTTGTTCTGGAGGACACCCGGGACGGTCCCAGGTGGCATCCGGGCCGCCGGAGGGAATCATGAACCGCGTTGCCGGAAACCCGCCCTGCGGCTCGCAAGCCCGCGGCAGTCCCGAGGCCGGCCCGCCTGTGCCCGGCATCGAGATCGCCGAGGAGACCTTTGACCGAATGCTCGCGAACTGGGACCGCCTGGCCTGTTCGCTCCGGTGGGGCTCGATCTTCGTGCTCCCCATGTGGCTCAAAACCTGGTGGCGACACTTCGGCGAAGGAGCCGGCGCGAAGCTCATCACCGTGCGGTCCGGGGGCGCCGCGGTAGCATTCGTTCCCCTGCTGCTTCGCGGCCGGGAAGCCCGCCTGATGGGCAGCGAGGACCTCTGCGATTACCTGGACTGCGCGACCGCCCCGGAAAGGGGATTGTCCTGCGTTCCTGAGCTTCTCGACCGGCTCCTGCAGGAAGGCGTCCGCAGGCTCGACCTGGGTCTCGTGCGCTCGGATTCGGTCGTCATGCGGGCGCTCGTGCCGGCGATCAGGCAGGTCGGGTACGAGCCCGCCTGCACCCAGGAGGACGTGAGCGTCGAGAGGGAGCTTCCGGCCACCTGGGACGAATTCCTCTACGGCCTCTCCGGAAAAGAACGGCACGAGATCAGGCGCAAATGGAGGCGGCTTGAGGGCGCAGGTTCTGTGAGGTTTCGCGTCTTTCAGGAACCCGGCGAGATCGAGGGGCCCATGGAAACCTTCCTGCGCCTTTTTTCCGCAAGCCGTCCAGAAAAGGCTGAATTCCTCACGCAGCGGAGAGCCGCCTTCTTCCGTGAGGCGGCCCGGGAAATGGCGGCCCGGGACATGCTCAGGCTCACGGTCCTCGACCTCGGGGGCGAGCCTGCGGCCTCGGTTCTGTGTTTCGACGACGGGTCGACCGTGTATCTTTACAACAACGGGTACGACCCCAGATTCCGGCATCTGAGCGTGGGCCTGCTGAGCAAGCTTTACACCATCCGGGACAGCATCGAAAGGGGACGGAAGAAATACGACTTCCTCAAGGGAGCCGAACCGTACAAGTTTCGCCTTGGCGGCAGGCCCGTGCCCCTCTGCCGCTGCAGGGTAAGCCTTGCGTGAGCCCCGGGCGGCAAGACCGGAACTGCGGAGGGGGAGGCATGGAAGAAGAACGAGCGGGCCAAGCGTTTCAAATCGCGATGCTCGCCGTCCATTCGAGTCCTGTGGGGGAACTCGGCACGCAGGACACGGGCGGCATGAGCGTGTACGTCCGTGAAGTGGCGCGGGAGCTGGGCCGGATGGGCCACCGAGTCGACATCTTCACGCGCCTGAGCGAACCCGGAGACGCCGCTTCCCGCCAGCTTTACGAAAACGTGCGCCTCGTCCAGCTCCCCGCGGGGAGCCATGGGCCCCTTCACAAGCTCGCTCTCTATCCCCACCTGGAGGAGTTCTGCAG
>FWPU01003258.1_pt1 | contig 18810 bp, 16 predicted proteins | sample 2228361 | NCBI WGS metagenome assembly FWPU01 (sample SAMEA103939777, study PRJEB20133) | metagenome
TGGTGTCTTGCCGGCGCGGGCAGGCGCGCTCAACCCCCAATCCGCCTGGGTGCTCAAGCGCCTGGAGCTCGAGCCGCCCTTGCTGTTGAACGATGCTTCCCCGCGCTTTGAGAGCATCTTTCGCCGCCTGGACACCGCCGCCCCCGATCAACCCCTGCGCGATGCCTGGTCCATCGCCAGCCGCACCTGGGGCGTCGCACCGGTGGTCGGCAATGACGGCAAGCCGTATGGGCTGGTGACCGGCTCCAGCATCTTCGCCTTTCTCAGCCAGGTGGTCGGCACGCACCCGCAGCGCCAGCAAACGACCATCGCCGAATTGTTAGACTTGCCCAGCCGCGAGGCGTGTGACACCCGCGTTCCCCAATTCCATGCCAGCAGCCGCATCCGCGATGCGCTCGATCGGGTGCTGCGCGAGGAAGGCGACGACTTTTGGGTGGTGGATGATCAGGGCCTGTACCTGGGCATTTGCCGTCAGCGCGATGTGCTCAACCCGCCCCGTCTGCGCCTGATCCTGGTTGACCACAATGAGCCCCGTCAGGCGCTCGGCGCGTTGGATGAGGCAGAGTTAATCGAAATCCTCGATCACCACCGCCTGGGCAACCCCTCCACCCATATCCCCATCCGCTTCACCGTGGATATCGTTGGCAGCACCAGCACGCTGGTCTCGGAAAGGATCGAAGACGCCGGTTTCAGCGCGCCTCCGGCGCTGGCAGGCTTGTTGCTGGCCGGGTTGCTTTCGGATACGCTGGTGTTGACCTCGCCAACGACGGTCGAGCGGGATCGCCGCGCCGCCGAACGCCTGGCGCGCTGGGCTTTTGTGCGCAACAGCCCTCTGGCTGGCGAAACCATCCAATCGTTTGGGCAACAGGTGCTCAACGCCGGCTCAGGCCTCGCCAGCCGCGACCCCGACCAGATCGTCAGCACAGATTTGAAGGTATATGAAGCCGGCGGTCAGCGTTTTGCCATTGCCCAGGCTGAAGTGACCGACCTGATTCAGGTGGATGAGCACCTGGACAGCTTGAATCGGTCGTTGGCGGCTCTGCGCGACCGGCGCGGCCTTGACTTTGCCATGTTAATGGTGACCGATGTGGTTGGCGGGTCGAGCCGCCTGCTGATCTCCAATGAACCGGCGGTTTTCAGCGATCTACCTTACCCACGCCAGCCAGATGGCACTCGCCTGGCGGAAGGGGTGGTCTCGCGCAAGAAACAGTTGCTGCCTGTAGTATTGGGATTGCTGGAGCGCTGAGAGGCTGTGGATGACAACGATCTTTCAGACATTAGCTGAAGTCGAACGACAGAACCAGGCGGCTGCGCTGTGCATTGTTGTGCGCAGTCAGGGGGCGACGCCGCGCCACGCCGCCAGCAAAATGTTGGTGTATCCCGATGGCAGCATCCTCGGCACGGTGGGCGGCGGCGAAATGGAGCGGCGAGTCATTGCCGAGGCGGTGCAGGCGCTTCAGGACGGACGGCCGCGCCTGCTTGAGTACAATTTGAGCGACCCCGATCGGGGCGATCCTGGTGTGTGCGGCGGTCAAATGGAAATTTTCATCGAACCCATCCTGCCCAGGCCAACTCTCTTGCTCGTTGGCGCGGGGCATGTCGGCAAAGCGGTGATTCATCTGGCGCGCTGGTTGGGGTTTCGGGTGATCGTCAGCGACGACCGACCGGAGTTTTGCACGCCCGAAGCTGTGCCCGACGCCGACGTCTATGTGCCGACGCCGCTCCCGGAGTTGACGCAGCATGTGACCATCGACCGCTACACCTACGTGGTGCTGACCACCCGCAGCGTGGACGTGGATGTGCCCGTTTTGCCGGCCATTCTCGACAGCCCGGCAGCCTATATCGGCGTGATTGGCTCTAAACGGCGCTGGGCAACCACGCGCCAACAGTTGCTTGCGCTCGGTGTAGCTGAGGACAGGCTGGCGCGGGTGCGCTCGCCAATGGGCCTCGACATCCATGCCGAGACCCCAGAAGAAATTGCCGTCAGCATCATGGCTGAGATCATCCAGGTGATGCGCAGCCGAGACGTCGCCAAAGCTGCTGCGGATTGAGCAGAGTTTACGTTCTGGAAAGCTCGGCGCCTGGCAACCGATCTTCCGCCCAGAACATGATATCCTTTGCGCAGGCGCGAGCGCCAGGTGAGCCGGAATAAGGGAGAAACGCATGTGGAGTGAATATTTTAATGTCGCCAGTTTGGATGAAGCCATTGCATTGTTGGGGGAGCGCGGCGCGCGCGCTCGCATTGTCGCCGGCGCAACCGATCTGATTCTGGAGCTGGAGCGCGGCGTAAGGCAGGGGATTGATTGCCTGATTGACGTTACCCGCATCCCTGGCCTGGATCGCATTGTCCTGGACGAGCAGGAAACGATTCACCTGGGGCCGTTGGTGACCCATAACCAGTGTGTGGCTTCCAAGCTGATCACTGAGCGGGCATAGCCGCTGGCGCGGGCGGCGCTGGAGGTAGGAGCGCCGCAAATCCGCAACCGCGGCACGGTAGCCGGAAATTTGATCACCGCCTCGCCGGCAAACGACACGATCACCCCTCTGATGGCACTGAACGCCAGCGTCACGTTGCGCTCGCCCGCTGGCGAGCGGGTGGTGCCATTGAGCCAGTTTTACACCGGGGTGCGCAAGACGGTGATGCAGCCGGATGAGATGCTGGTGGATATCTCCTTCCCGGCGCTCAAGCCCAACCAGCGCGGTGCCTTCATCAAGCTGGGATTGCGGCGCGCCCAGGCGATCTCCCTGGTCAATGCGGCGGTGGTGTTGACCCTGGATGGGGAAAAAGTCGAGCAAGCTACAATTACCCTGGGCGCAGTAGCTCCCACGATCGTCCGCGCTGAAGAAGCCGAGGCTTCCCTGCGCGGCGCGGTGCTGGACGAGCACTCGATCAACCGCGCTGCCAGGCTGGCTGTGCATGCGGCGCGTTCCATAGATGACGTGCGCGCTTCCGCCGCCTACCGTAATGAAATGGTGCGCGTTTGCACCTTGCGGGCGCTGCAAGCGTTGATGCGCGGCGAGGAGCGCAAGGATTTTCCCTCCAGGCCGGTATTGCTTTGGGGACGGAATCCGACCGGCAGCCCGCCGGCTATCTCGGCAACCGGGCGCTATGCGACGCCCGCGCCGATTGTCACTACCATCAACGGTCGTCAATACACCTTCACCAGCGGGCATGATAAAACCTTGCTGCGCCTGATTCGCGAGGAGGCTGGCCTCACCGGCACCAAAGAAGGCTGCGCCGAAGGAGAGTGCGGCGCGTGCGAGGTTTTTCTGGATGGGGTTGCAGTGATGAGTTGTCTGGTGCCTGCGCCGCGCGCCCATGGGGCTGAGATCGTCACCATCGAAGGCTTATCTACAGACGGCCATCTGCACCCGGTTCAACGAGCCTTTATTCAAGCTGGGGCGGTGCAGTGCGGCTATTGTACGCCGGGGTTTATCATGTCTGCCGCCAAGCTGCTCGAGGAGAATCCCCAACCCACCATCGGCGAAATCCAGCAATCAATCTCCGGGAATTTATGCCGTTGCACCGGTTACTACGCCATCGTTGAGGCGATTGAATGCGCCGCTCAGATGTCTTTGTCAGGAGGTCCAGGATGACCAAGTACGAAAAATTCAACCCCAGGGCCAGCGCAGCCGAGCGTCCTTGGGATATTCATCCCGTCTGGCGGGGGATCGGTTGCCTCTTGATGATCCTGATTCCGATTATGGCCTACGCCGGCGCCACCTTGCTGGTTCAGGCTAACTTGGAGAATCAATGGCTGCCAACGCCCGCTGGCCTGTCCCGAACCGTCTCCATCCCGGGTATCGGCGAAGTAAAGTATCTGTTCCTCAACCTGGTGGTGGCGGCAGTCCTTTCTCTGGTTGGTTTTGCCGTTCTTGTGGCTTTGTACGCATTTATTTATCGTTTGGTCGGACCGCCGCCTCTGGGCCCGTTGGATGCTGACCCCAACGAGTTCCGCCGTCGGAAGAAGCGCAAGCTAAAGAAAATCCGATAGCGCCCGCGCCTGGAGTATTTTTCTGCTCCAGGATAATCGCAATCGGCTTAGAGTTCCGTCGCATACCAACGCAACCCGTGGGGGTAGAAGTTCTTCAGGATTCCCTGGCTGCTCCGACCCCATCCTAGCGGATACCCGCTGACGCTAACCAGCACCCAACCTTGCTCCTGAAAGGGACAGGGCAGCGCTTCTCCGCGCAGATAGCGAAGCAATTCCGGCGCTTCTGGCGCGAAATCGAGGTTTCGCCGGGCGTCTCCCGCCTGGAGCGCCAGTGCCAGAGGGTGCGCTGGGATGAAGCGGCTCTTCTTGATTGAGCCGAGCCACAAACCAGGACGAATGACGTGTACGCCGCGCAGGTCGGGCGTTTCAGTGGGGAGCAGAAAGACGTTGGCGCCTGCCAGGTGTAAGCGGTCTTCCTCCACAGTTGTGAACAGATTCTGGGCAAAAAACTCCCTCACCAGTCGTTTTGCCTCCTGCGGTGATGCTCGCGCCGCAGCGCGTAGTCGCTTGCTGACGGGTTCATCCCCCGTTTTGCGCAGGAGCGCCAGGAAATGCCCTTCGCCGCCCAGCCGATGCGGCCAGAGGCGGACGGCGCGGGTCAGCGCTTCCTTCGGTGGGTTGCCCGTGATAGCTGTAGCCCAATCGGGCCTGCCGGGAGCATAACCGGGCTTCCATTCCAGCGTAGCGATTTCAAAGTCTGGATGATTGCTCAAGAACCGGTCAACGACCGCCTCGTTCTCCTCTGGCGCAAAGGTGCAGGTGGCGTACAACAGGCTGCCTCCCGGGCGCAGCAGGCGCGCCGCCGTCGCCAGCAGGCTTTCCTGGCGCAGGGCGCAACTGTTCAGCAGGGTTGGTGCCCATTCTCGCCGGGCGTTTTCGCTGCGACGGAACATTCCTTCGCCGGAGCAAGGCGCATCGAGCAAAATGCGGTCAAAATATGCGCCAAAGTGCTCCGCCAGGCGCTGGGGCGCCTCCTGGGTGATGATGGCGTTGCGCGCCCCCCAGCGTTCCAGGTTGCCTGCCAGTTCCCAAACCCGCCGGGGATGAATCTCGTTAGCGACCAGCAAGCCAGCGTCCCTCATCAAGGCTGCCAGATGAGTGGATTTACCCCCAGGGGCGGCTGCCAGGTCGAGCACCTTCTCTCCTGGGGAGGGCGCCAGGGCTTCAGCCGCAGCCATGGCGGATGGGTCTTGAAGGTAATATAAGCCGGCGGCGTGATAGGGGTGCTTGCCAGGCTGGGATTCATCGCCAACCCGAAAACCGGCCGGGCACCAGGGGACGGGTACGAGGCGAAAGGGACACAGGCGCAGAAAATCCTCCAGGCTGATCTTGAGCGTGTTCACCCGCAAGCCGACGACAGGCGGTTGGGTGTAACTTTGCAAAAAACTGGTGAATTCATCTCCTAGCAGGCTGGCCATGCGCTCCACGAAAGCGGGGGGCAGCGGGAGAGTTGACGGGTTTACCATGGCAGTGGTTCCTTGCGCAAACCTTCGAGTTGCGGCGTCTGGGCAGCGTCTCTTCCTATGGGGTGAGGGCGTACAAGGTGGTGTGCTTGTAGCGGTGAATCGGCTCAGCATGGGATGAGCGCTGGAGATATCCTTGTAAGCCCTTGCGTTGCAGGACACTCTCCACAGTTTGCTCATATTTATCGCTGACGATCACCAACAGGCGGCGTACATCCTCGCGCTGCCGATCAAAGGCTTCCAGGGGCAGCCCATAGCGGCGGAAGTAGTACTCCAGCGGCGCAGCCATCGGCGCCTGGACTACCACCAGGTCTCCCGGAAGCAGGGTTTGTTGCAAATACAGGGCGATCTCCTCTTCGACGCCGGGTTCTGCCGCTGTTGCGCGCCCTTGGTTCAGGTCGGTGGACAGGCTCAATCCGGGAATTAACAGAGCCAGCAGGATCGCCAACCACGCAATCCGTCGGTGGTATTGCTCGGGGATGAGCAATTCGAACAGGCCAAGCGCCCCCGCAGCAGCCCAGATCAGGTAGAGCGGCAACAGGAACATCCAAACTCTGGCGAGTGGGGCAACCCGCTGAATGGCTATGGCGAGTGCAATCCACGCCATCGCCGCCAGTTGCAACGGCATCCGGTAGCGTGAGATGCGCGGGTGTAGCGCCAGCGATAGCGCCAATCCAGCCAGGCTGAGCGGCGCAAAGAAAGCCGGAGTTTGCGCTGTCCATTGCCTGGCTGTGGTTATCACGCGACTCCAGATCTGTTCACCCAAACCGGCGATTTCCTGGGGTTGCACGTATTCGTTGTGAATCACAGCCCCAACTCCGGAGTGTAGAAACACCGGCAGGTACAAGAGACCGGTTAGAACAAGCGTAGCCGCCAGCATTGCGCCGCCGTATCTCCAAAAGGTAGCCCTATATGCTGCGTTGACGTCTTTGCTGAGCCAGGAGAGGATCAACCAGGCGACGATCATCCCAAATGGGTAGAGCATAATCGGGATGGTGTAGAAACCCAGGCTGGCGCACAGCGCCAGCAACCCCCATGCCAGCCGATTGGGCTGGCGCAGCAGGAAACTTGCCAGCCAGGCGATTACCAGCGTGAACAGGCAAATCAGGGTGTAGCCGCGGGCGTTGGCTGAATAGCCAATCAGCACTGGCGAAGCCGCCGTCAATGCTGCGCCGATCAGCCCGGTTGAGCGGTTATACAGCCGGGCGCCGAGGGCGTATGCAGCAGGAATCATCAGCGCCCCTGCCAGGAAAGCCGGCAGGCGCACGCTCCAGGGCTGGTTGCCAAACCAGGCGCTGGAGATATGCACCAGCAGGCTGTGAAAGATATGGTTGTTCGGCAGCGAGTAGTCCCGGATTAACTCGCCAACCGGACGTGAAGCGAAGGCGATATAGGTATAGGCTTCGTCATGCTGCATGGGAGCGGAGAGGCGCAGCGCCCGGTTCGCAACGCCAAGGGCAGTGATCAGCGCCAGGCTGAGCAAATGCGCCCAGGCGGTCTTTTCCAGGCGCAACTCTGCCTTCAGGGCAAGCAGGTCTTCGCTCAGGGCGCGGCGCGGCGCTCCGGCGAGCATTCTGGCAAAAGTAGCCTGAATGTTCCCGCGTTGCCAGACGGCGACAGCGCCGCAGGCAAGCAGCGCCAGCGCCGTCCCCCAAAAAAACGGTCTCGCCTGGCTGTAAGCTGCCTGGTTGAACGCATCCAGAGAGCCATCGGGTGCCAGGCTATCTGCCAGCGGTTTCAACTGCTGAAAAGGGGCGAGCGAAACGGCCAGGAACAACCCGCCTGCCAGGAACAGACCCAGCGCGCTGAGCAGCCAGAGCAACCAGGGGAGTGATTTCTGCGCCGCCATGCGACCAACGCCGCTCCCGCCGCGCGCTACCCCCGCACCGCAGCGTCGGTGATCGCCAGGGCTTCATCCAGCACCTGGAAACCCTCGGCGAGCTGCTCTTCGGTGATGATCAGGGGCGGGATGATCAGGATGGTATGCCAGTGGGTGTAGAGATACACCCCATGGTCGAGCAGATACTGGCGCAGGGCGATCATCTCCGCGCTGGTGCCGTTGTATGGCGCCATTGGCTCGCGCGTCCGACGATCCCGCACCAGCTCGATGGCGGCGAACAGGCCGATGGAGCGCACTTCCCCCACCGAGGGGTGCTGCTCGCCCAGGTCATTCAGCATCCGCCGCAGGACTGCTCCCATGGCTGCGGCGTGTTCCACCAGGTGATCTTCGCGCAGCACCTGGATGTTGGCGATTGCCGCCGCCAGGCAAATGGGATGGGCGTTGTAAGTCAACCCGCTTTGATAGGGGCGCTCGTCGAAGAACGCGGCGATCTCCGGGCGCATCGCTACCGCCCCTAGAGGGGTGTAGCCAGAGGTCAATCCCTTTGCCATGGTCATCAGGTCTGGCACGACCTGCCAGTGATCCACTGCAAACCATTTGCCGGTTCTGCCGAAGCCGCTCATCACCTCGTCGGCAATCAGCAGGATTCCGTAGCGGTCGCATAGGGCGCGCACCCCTGGCAAATATCCTTCTGGGGGGACGATCACCCCGTTTGTTCCGGTGACGCTTTCCAGCAGGATGGCGGCGATCGTCTCAGGACCTTCGTATTGGATGATCTCCTCCAGGTGGTTGAGATAATCCTGGGTGAATTCGGCTTCGGTGATCTCTGGTCGCGAGCGGTGGAAGGTGGAGCGATAGCGATACGGATCGAGGAAGTGCACCACGCCGGGCATCAGATTTGGCTCCCATGCCAGCCGACGTGGGTCGCCGGTCAGCGCCATGGCGCCGGCGGTAGCCCCATGGTAGGAGCGGTAGCGAGCCAGGATTTTGTGCCGTCCACTGTAGGCGCGCGCCAGTTTGATGGCGTTCTCGTTGGCGTCTGCTCCGCCCAGGGTGAACAGGAAGCGGTTCAGGTCGCCGGGCGTCACCTCGCTGAGCAGCCTGCCTAACACCGCCCGCGGGCGAGTTGCCATGTGCGGACCGGCGAAGGGTAGCTGGCGCGCCTGCTCGACGATGGCGTTGATCACACGCTCATCGCCATGCCCGATGTTCACGCACATGACCATTGAATTGAAGTCGAGATAGCGCTTGCCGTTCACATCCCAAAAGTAGCATCCCTTGGCGCGTTGGATGGGGATGGGGGAAACTTTTGCCTGAGCCGACCAGGTCCAAAAGCTGTGTTCCAGGCACAGCGGCAGGATTTCTGCATCCGGAAGGTCAAACATCGGTGCCTCTTGAATGTTGGGTGAGATGGTTTCGTTGGCGCAATCGTATCATAAAAGCCGGTCGGCTGGGTGGTTCTGGAGCGCCTGCCGGGGTGCTCCCCAACCGAACCGTTCAGCCCGACTTTGCCAGGCGCATTGTTTCGCATATAATTGAAAAAGCACACTATCATCCAGACGTGGAGGCACTGCACACTATGTATCCGTTCATTCTGGCTTTGCATAACATCATCCGCTGGGTCGCCTTGATCCTGGGTATGCTGGTCTTTGCGCGCAGCGTTGTGGGCTGGTTGCAGCGGCGCGCCTGGCAGGTGCTCGATCGCCGATGGGGCGTCTTCTTTACCTCGGCTCTCGACATGCAGTTGTTGTTGGGGTTGTTGCTCTATTTCTTCTTCAGCCCGCTCACCCGCTCTGCACTCCAGAATTTTGGCGCGGCGATGGGCAATCCGGGGCTGCGCTTCTTTGCCCTTGAACACGCTTTGTATATGTTCCTGGCGGTTGTGTTTGCCCACCTCGGCGGGGTGTTTACAAAGGGAGCCGATGACGCCGCTGCCAGGCAGCGCATTGCGGTCATCTGGTATGGCCTGGCGCTGCTGATGCTGCTCCTGGGGATGCCCTGGAACCGGCCGCTGCTGCCGGGGCTGTAAGACGAATGACCACACATGGCATTTAACATCTTGGAGTCAGGTTCATGCCCAATTTAGGTGAAGCCCTTGAGCGCGTTGACGCCGAAGGTAAGGTGACCGGAAAGACGTTGTTTCCGGGGGATGTCAACCTGCCGAATCAGGCGTATATGAAGATTTTGTTTGCCAACCGGCCGCACGCCATCATCCGCAGCATTGATACCTCCGCCGCCGAGGCGCTAGAGGGCGTGCTGGCGGTGTTCACCGCCCGGGATGTGCCGGTGAACGAATACGGCCTGATCATGCCCGACCAGCCAGTGCTGTGCGGCCCGGGTTCGAACAAGCCCTACGCTGATCGGGTGCGTTTCATCGGCGACCAGGTAGCCCTGGTGGTGGCGGAGAGCGAGGCAATTGCCGCGAAAGCTCGCGATCTGATACGGGTGGAGTACGAAGACCTGCCCGTCGTCACCGATCCCTTGCAAGCCATGCAGCCCGAAGCGACGCTGCTGCATCCGGAGCGAGGCGAGAACGTCTTCTGCCGCTACCGCATCCGCAAAGGGGATGTGGAAGCTGCCTTCGCCCAGGCTGAGGTAATCGTGGAAGGGGAGTACCGCACCCCCTTCCAGGAGCACGCCTTCCTGCAGCCAGAAGCTGGCGTGGCGTACGTGGATGAATCCGGACGGGTGACCGTGATCGTGGCTGGACAATGGGCGCATGAGGATCAGGAGCAGATCGCCCACGCGCTCGATCTTCCGCTGGAACAGGTGCGGGTGATCTACCCGGCAATCGGCGGGGCGTTTGGCGGACGCGAGGATATGTCCGTCCAGATTGTCCTGGCGCTTGCCGCCTGGCGCCTGCACCAGCGCGGCGTCCACCGCCCGGTCAAGATCATCTGGAGTCGGGAGGAATCAATTATCGGGCATCACAAACGCCATCCGTACATCATCCGCGCCAAATGGGGCGCCACCCATGAGGGCAAGGTCATCGCCGCAGAGGTCGAGGTAATTGCCGATGGCGGGGCGTATGCCTACACCTCCACCAAAGTCCTCGGCAACGCCACGTTGATGTGCACCGGGCCATATGCCATCCCCAACGTTAAAGTGGACGCGTGCGCCGTGTACACCAATCACATCCCCAGCGGGGCGTTTCGCGGGTTTGGTGGGCCGCAGGCGGCGTTCGCCGCGGAGACCCAGATGAACCGCCTGGCGGAGGCGCTGGGCCTCGACCCGGTCGAGATGCGCTTGCGCAATGTGCTGCGCGAGGGCGACCTGCTCTCTGTTGGCACGCCGCTGCCGGGCGGCGTCAGCCTGTACCAGGTGGTGGAACAATGCGGGCGCGCTGCCGAGCGACTTCGCCAGAGGCTGAAATCGGTCTCTCCCGAAAGCCCGCATCTCAAGCGCGGCCTGGGCTTTGCCTGCGCCTTCAAGAACGTCGGCTTTTCCTTCGGCGTTCAGGAACAATGCTGGGCGACCGTGGAGTTGCACGGCGCGGCGGAAATTGAGCGCGTGGTGCTGCGCCACGCCGGCGCAGACGTCGGACAGGGGGCGCACACCGCGATGACGCAGATGGCGGCGCATGCGCTCGGCGTAGCGCCAGAAATCATCGAGCTAATCGTCTCTGATACCGCCGAAACCCGCAACTCTGGCAGCGCTTCTGCTTCACGCATGACCTTCATGTCTGGCAACTCGATCAAAGGCGCCTGCGAACTGGCGCTGGAGAAATGGCGCGCCGAAGACCGCCCGGCGATTGCCACCTATCAGTACCTGGCGCCAAAGACCTCGATGTTCGATCCGCAAACCGGCTATTCGAAGCCGAACTTCGCCTATGGCTATGTTGCCCAGGCGGCTCTGGTCGAGGTGGACACCGAAACCGGTCACGTGCAGGTGCTGGACGTGATCTCCGCCAACGACGTGGGCAAGGCGATCAACCCGCAATTGATTCGCGGTCAAATCGAAGGCGGCGTGGTTCAGGCTATCGGTTACGTCATCCTGGAGGACTTTCAGCATCAGGGCGGCTATGTGCAAACGCCGCATCTCTCCACGTATCTCATCCCAACGGCGCTCGACGTGCCCCAGCGGGTGGATCCCCTGATCCTGGAGTATCCCGATCCAAACGGACCCTGGGGAGTGCGCGGGATGGCAGAGATGCCTTTCCTGCCGCTGGCACCGGCGGTGATCGCCGCAGTGCACGACGCGATCGGCGTGTGGTTTCATAGTTTCCCGCTTACCCCGGAGCGCGTCCTCTCGGCTCTGGGAAAGCTGCCGCATCCCCATGGCTGAGCACGGTTCGTTTGGGAGAAGAACATGATTGTGCTGATTCGCGGCGGGGGCGACCTGGCGAGTGGGGTGGCTTATCGCCTGCATCGCGCTGGTCTGCGCGTGGTGATCACCGAATTGCCCGAGCCGCTGGCGGTGCGACGGTTGGTCTCCTTTGCGGAGGCGATCTACCGCGGCGAGATTATCATCGAGGGTGTGACCGGTCGGCGGGTTGACGACTATTCAGACACCCTGCGCATCCTGCAGGTCTTCACCAGGGGACAGATACCGGTGATCATCGACCCGCCGGCGAAGGCGATCCAGGCGCTGCACCCCACCGTGGTGGTTGACGCGCGCATGACCAAACACCGTGCGGAGCTCATCCCCACGCCGGTGAAGCTGATTATCGGCTTGGGACCGGGTTTCATCGCCGGGGAGAACTGCCATGCGGTGATCGAGACGCGGCGCGGCCACACGCTGGGGCGGGTGATCTGGCAGGGAGGCAGCGAGCCGAATACCGGCGTGCCCGATCCGGTGGACGGGCGCAGCGCCGAACGGGTGCTACGGGCGCCGGCGGAAGGCGTACTGACCGCCTTTGTGGATATCGGCGATCACGTCGAGCCCGGCCAGACAATTGCCGAGGTCAGTGGTCAGCCGGTGGTTGCCCCGTTTGCGGGCGTCCTGCGCGGCCTGATTCATCCGGGGATTACCGTGAAGCAGGGGATGAAGATCGGCGATGTTGACCCGCGTGACGATCCCCGCTACTGCACCCTGATCTCCGACAAATCGCTGGCGATCGCCGGCGGTGTGTTGGAGGCGATTCTCTCCCGTCCGGAATTGCGCCCGGCTTTTTGGGCGTAAAGGAGGCGCCTCCAGACTCCGATGAGATGGATAGATGCCTTGCGCCTGCCGCTTGCGCCCCGATTGGCTCTGGTTGGCGCGGGCGGAAAAACCACGGCGCTCTTTCAGATTGCCCGCGAATATCCACCGCCAGTCCTGGCGACCACCACCACCCATTTTGCTGAAAGTCAGGTTGTCCTGGGCGATGTGCACTTCGTCCTGGATGCGCCGCCGGCGCTCGCTCGCCTGGCAAAGAACCTGCCCGAAGCGCTGGTAGTGCTGACCGGGCGCCCTGACGGCACCGGGCGACTGACCGGCCTGGATGCGGCGACGCTGGAAGAGCTGCGCCGGCTGGCAGATCAGCGCTCGATCCCCCTGCTCATCGAAGCCGACGGCTCGCGCCAGCTCCCGCTGAAAGCTCCCGCCGAACACGAGCCGGCGTTGCCATCGTTCGTAGACCAGGTGATCGTCGTTGCCGGGCTCTCCGCCCTGGGCAAGCCCCTGGCGGCAGAGGTTGTCCATCGGCCGGAGCTGTTCGGTCGGCTTGGTGGGTTGACGCCGGGAGAGCCGATCACACCAGAGGCGCTGGCGCGGGTATTGACTCATCCAAACGGCGGCTTGAAATCCATCCCCGCGGCGGCGCGCCGGATCGCCCTGCTCAACCAGGCCGAATCGGCAGAGTTGCAGGCGCAGGCCAACGCGCTGGCTTTGCCCCGCCCGGGCAGGCTCAGCTTGTTGCCCGCCTATCATGCCGTCGTGGTGGCTTCTTTGCAGGGGGGACAAATCTTTGCCGTGCACGAGCCGGTTGCTGGAGTGGTGTTGGCGGCTGGCGGCGCCGTCCGTTTTGGGCAACCCAAGCAACTGCTCCCCTGGCGTGGTGAGCCAATCGTGCGCCGCGTCGCCCGCATGGCGCTGCAAGCCGGGTTGAGCCCGGTGGTCGTCGTCAGCGGCGCCTATACCGAGCCCATCCGCCAGGCGCTGGCAGGCTTGGATGTGCTTCAGGTGCACAACCCCGATTGGGAGCAGGGACAGAGCACCTCGGTCAGAGCTGGCCTGGGGTCGCTCCCCGCGGAGAGCGGAGCGGCGATCTTCCTGCTGGCCGATCAGCCATTTGTTGGGGAAAATCTGCTCAGCAGCCTGGTCGAAATGCACGCCCAGACCCTGGCGCCGATCATCGCCCCGCTGGTGGATGGTCAGCGTGCTACGCCGGTGTTGTTCGATCGCCGCACCTTTGCCGAGCTGGCGCAGTTGACCGGCGACGCCGGCGGGCGGGCGCTTTTCTCCCGCTATCCGCTCACCTGGCTCCCCTGGCACGATGCGCGCCTGTTGTTCGACCTGGACACCCCTGAGGATTACCAGCGCCTGTTGGAGATGGATGGGGATAGCCCAAACGATTGACGTGGCAGTATGCAATATCTGACTGACTTGTGCACTGAACTATTTGTAAACAAAAATTGAACAGATGAGGTAAAATTTAAACCGTCGAAGAACAGCCGTAGTGGAGCGTTGCCCGACCTGGTTTCCCTCTTTTTGAGCTCCTCATGAGGTCGTGAGCTGGGTTCTCGATTGTGAAGACGATCCTGGTCGTTGATGATGAGCCGGACACCGCCGAGATGCTGGCGGAAATGATGCGCCTGAGTGGATTTCAGGCGCTCACGTCGTTTGACGGGTGCCAGGCTATGCGCCTGCTTGAGAGCTATCATCCCGACGCCGTCTTGCTCGATGTGATGATGCCAGATCTCTGCGGGCTGGATGTGCTGCGCCTGATTCGCAGCGATCCGCACATGCAAGCTCTGCCTGTGATCATCCTTTCGGCAAGGGGCATGCCCGCCGATGTCCAGTCTGGCATGGAAGCCGGCGCAGACCGCTACCTGTCCAAACCCGTTGGGTATCTGGAGCTGAAGAGCGCCATCGAAGAAGCGCTCGTCAAAGGCGGGGCGAATCTGGATCGGTATCAGGCTTTCGCTCACTCGGCGTAGATAAGCTGTATGCCCGTCATTCGTGCCTTTATTGCCATTGAGGTGCCGGCTGAAATCCACCGCCGCATGGAAGAGGCGACCGAGCCGCTCCGGGAAAAACTCAGCAGCTGCCCGGTGCGCTGGGTGGCGATCCACAACATCCATCTGACCCTGAAATTCCTCGGCGACACCTCGGTCAGCAACCTGCCGGTGTTGGAGAACATGTTGCAGGCGGTGGCTGCAATGCACCAGCCGTTCGAGGTCAGCGTTGGGCAGCTCGGGGCGTTCCCGTCCAAGACCCGCCCACGGGTGATCTGGATTGGCGTACAGGCGCCCCAGGAGCTGATCAACCTGCAGCGGCGCATCGAGACCGAAACCGATCATCTCGGATATCCCCGCGAGGAGCGAGCCTTTTCTCCCCACCTGACGCTTGGTCGGGTTTCCCGAAACGCTTCTCCGGCTGATGTGCGTCGCATTGGCGAGGCGGTGGTCGTCAGCGAGATCGGCTGGTTGGGCACCATGCGGGTGGAGACGGTCACTTTGTATCGCAGTGATCTGCACCCCAGCGGTGCTGTTTATACGCCTTTGTTCACCGCGAAATTATCCTGACAGGAGGTAGTCTCTGGACGCTTTAGAAATCTCTCGCACCATTGTCAACGCTTTGGAAGAGAAGAAGGGGGAAGATATCCTGCTGATGGATATCAAAGGATTGGCGACATTTACCGATTACTTCATCTTCTGTTCGGGAACCAGCGACCGCATGCTTCAGGCGCTGGCCGACGCCGCAGTCGAAAGTGTGCACAAGCACTATCAACTGCCGGCGCGCACAGAAGGACAACCACAGGATGGGTGGTTGTTGATCGATTTTGGTGATGTGATCTTGCACATCTTCTCCCCCGACCGGCGCGAATACTACCGCCTGGAGGAGCTGTGGGGGAAGGGCAAGATCCTTTTACGCCTGCAGTAGCAGCTACACAGCCGTCTGTAGCACCAGCCGGCCTTCAGCCTGGCTTTCGACCTGCTGGCGCGTCCACAGCAGGGGGTGATACTCTCCCCGCAACCACGGCTGAATCAGATCATCGTAGTGGGGACTGCCCAGATGACCCGATTGCCCTGGCGGGATGATAGCCACCGATTGCGTCAGATCGCCCAGATCCACCACCTGGCGAAACGACGGCGCCCAGGCTTTGTTGTCATATGGGTCATGGGCGAATAACGCTGTCTGGCAGGGGGTGTCGGTATCGCCGCCGATGGGATATGGCCCACGATTGAACACCAAATCCAGCGGTTTCTGCACGCCCAAACTGTGGGCGAAGATGGCGCCGTGCAACCTGCCCCATTGCCATTGATGGGGGTCATCGCCCAGCCTGGAGCGCAACCAGGCAACCGCCTCTTTCAGGCTGCGCTCAAGGACTGCCTGGCGACCTCCGGCTTGTCTTACCCACCAGGATTCGGGGTTAGCCAGCATGCGCAACATCGCCACGGTGTCGTGCCCGTAGAACTCGTGCGTGGGCAGCAGGATTGGATGAAAGCCCTTTCCCATCACCCGCAAGGTAAGTTCCTCCCCCAGCCCCGGTTCCAGCAGATGGCGCACCAGGTGTAGACGGCTAACTTCGTAGATCGCCCCGGCAACGCTGTCGCTGGAAAGCACGCCATCCCACGCTCGCAGCCATTCCAGCGCCAGGCGCACATCCGCATCGGCGCTTTCGAAGTCGCTCAATTGGGCGACGAATTCCACCCCCGGCAGACAGACGAAGTCAACGTGTAGCCGGCGGTGATCCTCCAAGGAAAGCGTGGATTTGCTTTCGATATAATCCACAATCCGGCGGGCGCGGTACCCGTTCATCCAGGCGTTGCCCAGAAAGTACGGATAGTCATCCCCGATGATGCGGTGGTTGCAGGTGACGATGTAACCGCTGGTCGGGTTCAAAGCATGCGGCATCGCCTCAAAAGGAACTTCGTCCACCCATTCATATTCGCCTGTCCAGCCCGGCGCCGGAACACTGCCATCCCCCCGAGCGCGGATCGGCACCTTGCCGGTAACCCAGTAGCCGATGTTCCCCTCAACGTCGGCATAGCACACGTTTAGCTGCGGCGCTTCGATCAGCCGCATGGCGCGCACAAAATCGTCCCAGCCCTTTGCCCGGTCGAGGTCCATCCAGCCCTGAAATGCCTGGCACGGCTGTAAAGCCATCGAGCAGACCGCCAGGCGTTCTCCGGGTTCGCCGATCACATCTGAGATCACCGGACCATGGTGGGTCACCACCACATTCTCGATGTGCGGTTCATCCTGCCCTTTGATCTTGATCGGTTCGGGGATGATCGTCGCCTCCCGCCAGCCATCCATGAATTGATATCGTCCGGGGTCTTGGGGATCGAATCTCTCGATGAACAAGTCTTCGCAATCGGTGAAAGCCAGGGTCATCCCCCAGGCGATATGGGCGTTGTGGCCCACCATCACCAGCGGAACCCCCGGCAGGCTGACGCCAATGACGTTGAAATCCTCGGCAACCAGGTGCACCTCATACCAGATGGCTGGCAGGCTCAACTGCAGGTGCATGTCGTTGCACAACACTGGCTTGCCGGTAGCGCTGCGGGTGGCGGCGATCGCCCAGGCGTTGCTGCCTTTCCCATGTTGTAAGAATGGTCCGCCAACCTTGCGCAAAATGCCTTCGTTGTCCAGCCGGTTGAACTCGATGCCCGTCGGCAGCGTCAGCGGATTGCCGGCGGGATAGCGGATGTCCAGTTCGCTGGCATGCTCGGCGCCGGCCTTCTCGGCGATTTGGGCGCGGACGATTTCGCTATACCAGGCGTGCGAGAGCTGCCAGATCATCACCCGGGTGAACGCCAGCGAATCCACTGGCGTCCATGGATCGGGTTGATGACCCAGCAGGGTGAATTCCACCGGCAGTTTGCTTTTGGGGTGTTCCAGGTAGGCGTTCACCCCAGCCGCGTATGCCTGGATGGTATCGCGCAGGTCATCGCTGGAGTTTGCCCAATCCTGTCGCCCCAGGCGGTTGAAGCCAAACGTGCGCGCCGTTCGGTCGGTGTCCAGCGCGATAGCCCCGAACAGCTCGCTCAGCTGACCCTGGGCAAGGCGGCGGTTGACTTCCATTTGAAATAGGCGATCCTGGGCATGGACGAAACCCTGGGCGAAGAACAGGTCGTGCAGGTTGGCGGCGTAGATATGCGGGATGCCCCAACGGTCGCGGATTATCTCCACCTGGGCGGTGAGGCCCGACGTTTGCAGCGTCCCATCAATTTGGGGCAGCCGCTTGCGGCTGAGCCAGGTAATCCCGCGGCGAGCGACTGATCCGACGAGATGGTCGAACGTGGACATATCCCCTCCTGTCTAAGTATTGGGGGTTGGATTCCCCTGGTTGAAAACCCGATCGTGCAGACGATGGAGCGCCTGGTCGAACACTTATAACGTCCCTTTATACATGCCTCCGTCAACGGTCAGCATCACGCCGGTAATGTACGACGCCGCTGGCGAGAGCAAAAAGACCGCCGCGTTGGCAAACTCCTGTGGCTTGCCCATCCGCCCCAATGGGCTGTCTTTTGCCTGTTTGCTGAATTCCTCTTCGACGGTGGTGCCATTCAAGCGGGCGCGATGCGCCATCAACTCGTGCACCCGCTCGGTTTCTGTCCAGGCTGGCAGGATCGAGTTGAAGCGGATGCCTTCAGCGCCCAGCTCCAGCGCCAGGCTTTTGGTCAGCCCGACGGTGGCGGCGCGGATGCTGTTGGAGAGCACCAGATTGGGGATGGGTTGCTTGACCGAGTACGAGGTGATCGTCAACACGCTGGCGGCGTCCGATTGGCGCAGATAGGGCAGGGCGGCGCGGATCAGGCGCACATGGCTGAGCAGGTTCAGTTCGTAGGCGGCTTGCCAGGCGACGTCGTCGAAGGCTTCGAAGCGACCAGCAGGAGGACCTCCAGAATTGGTCACCAGCAGGTCAATTCCCCCCCAAACCGCAACCACTTGCTGAATCAATTGCTCGGCGACGCCGGCTTGGGTGAGGTCACCCGCGAGTGCCAGTGGCTTCTTTCCGGTCTCTTGTTCGATCTGGCGCGCCGCCTGGGTGATGTTCTCCATGCTGCGGCTGTTGATGGCAACCTGGCACCCCTCCAGCGCCAGGCTGCGCGCGACGGCGTATCCCAGGCCTCGGCTGGCGCCGGTCACCAGGGCGCGCTTCTGTGCAAGTTGCAAATCCATGGGCACCTCCAATGATGAATCTTATCAGATGATCTCCAGTTGGTCTTCGATGAGTTGCACATCTGGCCAGTTCTCGTCCACCCAACGAGCGACCTGCTGCAGCAGACGTTGCACCTGGGCGCGGTCATTGCTCACCGCCGCGCAGGCGATGACCGCCTGCCCCCAGCTATCCTGGTTATCCATCTCGGCTGCTGAAACATTGAACTGGCGGTGCAGCCGCGCCAGGAGCGGGTTGAGT
>FWPU01007915.1_pt1 | contig 18810 bp, 18 predicted proteins | sample 2228361 | NCBI WGS metagenome assembly FWPU01 (sample SAMEA103939777, study PRJEB20133) | metagenome
ACCCATTCAAGTAGACCCGGCCAATACATTCAATATCCAGGCTGATTTTATCCGTCAAGATCTGTTTCACTGTGAGCATAGTTCACCTCTTACCTCCTAATGCTACTGAATTTCACCTCACCCGTCAACCTTGTCGGTTTGAGGCGAAGCTTCGTTAAACAGTTACAAGAAAAATGCAACTCCCATCATTGTCCCGGCGCTGGTTCTGCCGGAAGTGGCTTCCGCCATCGCCCGCGGCCAGGGGAAACCCGACTCGGGGGTGGCATTTGCTGAAAGCCTGACACCTTTCCCCCCGCTTGACGCTGATCGCCGTGGACGAGAATCTAGCTTGGCTGGCCATGGAAATCGCCGCCCGCTACCGCCTGCGCGGCAGCGACGCGGTCTACGCCGCGGTCGCCCTGCACTTCGGCGCCGACCTGGTGACCCTCGACCGCGAGCAATTGTCCCGGCTGGAGGGCGTCGCGCCGGTACGCGAACCGGGGGAATAGAGGGGACGCCCAGGCCCAATTCAACGATCAGGTCACAGCCTTTTTCAGGAGCGCAATTATTTTTGTCTCTTCGGCCGGAGTCAACCTGACCAATGCGAACGAGGTTGCCCACATATTGCCCTCGTCCAGTTTCGCATCGGGCTGAAAACCAAACGTGGCATACCGCACGTTGAACTTGCTCGCCGCCTGAAAGAAGCAAATGACCTTCCCCTCTTTGTTGGCGTAGGCCGGCATCCCATACCAGGTTTTGGGCATGAGTTCGGGCGCGGCGGCCGCGACAAGTTCATGAATGCGCTTCGCCAGCGAATGGTCTGGCTCTGGCATTTTGGCAATTGCCTCCAGCGCGGCTTTTTCCGCCTGTTCTTTGTTAGCCGCCAGTTTCCTTTCCTTGATGGTCTCCTTCATGGCGGCGATTTCTTCGGGCGACAATCCCTGTTTGGTCTGGCTGGCTGATGTTGATTTCTTGGTGGTTTTTGTCGGTTTCATGGGTGTACACGTTCCCTTATCATCGTAAGATCTTCTCCAGCGCTTTTCCCTTTGCCAGTTCGTCAATCAACTTATCCAGATAGCGGATATTTTGCATCAGGGGGTCTGCGATTTCCTCCACACGGACGCCACATATCACGCCTTTGATCCATGCACGATTGGGATTCATGGCTGGCGCCTGCGCAAAAAAAGTCTCGAAACTGTTTCCTCGTTCGATTTGTTGCTGTAATTCTGCCTGGCTGTAGCCAGTCAACCAGGAAATGATGCGGTCCACTTCTTCCCTGGTGCGGTTTTTGCGTTCCGCTTTTTTGACATAGAGCGGGTACACATCCGCAAATTTCATTCGAACAAGGCGCTCGTTGGATTTGTCGTTCATGGGAAACTCCTCGTTCATAGTCTACGGTCTATGGTCTAGCGGTTCATAGCAGGGCTTTTCAAAGAATTAATCTGCTGAGGCTCAAACATTGTTTCAGGACTTTGCAAAGGGCAAAAATGTACCGCCGACCTGGGGTCGGCCTTGCCATACCACTTCGTGGCACGTGGCATAGCCTGGCGGTACGATTTGCAAGTCCGCATTAAACTTTGAAAGGCCCTGGGTTCATAGAGCAGAAACTTCGGCGCGCCTTGTCCAAATGACATGATTGTGTTCAGGCCTCATTTCGTTGCTCGATCATCTCGATCATTTCACGCGGAGAGTGGGCCACATAATCGGGATGGCCGCGCAGTAAAGTTTCCACGCTCTGATGTCCCCATGTGACGGCAATGCTGGTCGCAGACGCCTCCTTCACGGCGCGGATGTCGCTCAAAGAGTCGCCCACCATGAACACCGAGCCGCGTTCGCCATTTTCCAGAAGCCGCCTCCGCGCCAGGGATATTTTCTGCGCCTTCGAACCGGGCGAATCCACGCCATACACGGCATGGACGAGACCATCCAAGCCGTGCCGGGCAAGGAAAGCATTTACATTTTGGGCTGAATTTGTGGTGACGACCGCGATCTTGTGATTGGCGGAAAGGAGACGGAGAACATCGCTCAACCCTGCGAAAATGGCGGGCGGGGATTTCTTCTCCGCAAAAAAGTTCAGGCAAATTTCGACAAACTCATCCACAAGAGGCTCGGGGACTTCACACGCCCGTCCGTAGGATGCAAAGGACATGACTTCGAGATGGCCCAAGTCATCTTTTGTCACCGAATGCTTTACGCCCAGGCGATCGCAGGCTTTCTGCCCGAACAGAAGGAGGTCGTCAAGCGTATCCGCAAGCACGCCATCGTAATCAAAGACGATCAGGGACATGAAAAGGATTTTCCAATAGCAGGGCCCAACTATCCCGTCAACAAATCCTCGGCAGCATCTCCCCCGCCAGCATGTCCACCACGCGCGTCGTCCCGATGGCGGTGCGGAGCAGGACACGGCTCTGCGGCCCGGCGGTCACTTCGCCGATGAGGACGGCTTCTTCGCCGCAGCGCGTTGTCCGCATGGCAGAAAGCACGCGCTCCGCGTCTTCTTTTGCCACCATCGCCACCAGTTTCCCCTCGTTTGCCACATACAGCGGATCGAATCCCAGCATCTCACACGCCGCGCTAACGGCCGGCCGGACAGGGATGGCCTGCTCATCGAGCAGGATGGTCATGCCGGATTGCGCCGCGATCTCGTTGAGCGTGGTCGCCAGTCCGCCGCGCGTTGGGTCGCGCAAAACGTGGATGTTCGGGCTGGCCTCCAGCATGGCTGCAATGAGATGATTGAGCGGCGCCACATCGCTTCGAATATCGGACGTGAATCCCAACTCGCCGCGCGCGCCCAGGACGGCAATGCCGTGATCGCCGATGGGACCTGAAAGAATCACCGCGTCGCCCGCCTTTGCCTGCGCCCCGCCGATATGAACGTTTGGCAAAATTTCGCCGATGCCCGTTGTATTGATGTACAACCCGTCGGCCTTGCCTTTTTCCACCACCTTCGTATCGCCCGCCACGATCTGCACACCCGCTTCCTTCGCCGCTGCTTGCATGGACTCGATCACCCGCCGCAGCGTCTCGAAGGGCAAGCCCTCCTCGAGGATGAATCCCGCCGTCAGGTAGAGCGGACGCGCCCCCAGCATCGCCACGTCATTGACCGTCCCACAGACCGCCAGTTTGCCGATGTCCCCGCCGGGGAAGAAGAGCGGCGCAACCACGTGCGAGTCGGTGCTGACGGCGAGACGGCTGGCTTCGATGTGAATCGGCGCCGCGTCGTCGCCGGTCCGCAAAATGGAATTGTCGAACGCGGCCAGAAACATCTTGCGAATCAAATCATGCGACATCTTCCCGCCCGAACCGTGACCCATCACGATTTGCTCGTTGTGGGCGAGGGGGACGGGGCAGACCGCGCCTTCGAGGTGGGGGAGTTCGTCAGTCATAAAGCCTCATGGGGGTACGCAAGTAGACACGTAAACAAGTAGACACGTAGACAAGTAGACACGTAAACAGGTAGACAAGTAGACCGTAGACAGGTACAAGTACACGCCTCCTGCCCACCTGCATACCTGTATACCTGTGTACCTGTGTACCTGTGTACCTGTTTACCTGTACACCTACCTGCCTGCCTTATACTTAAAGTACGCCGCGCACGCCCCCTCCGCCGAGACCATCGTCGCGCCGAGCGGATGTTCGGGCGTGCATTCTTTTCCGAAGGCCGCGCAATCGTGCGGTTTTTTCATCCCCTGCAGAATCTGTCCCGCGATACAGAGCGGCGATTCCTTCGTCTGAATCGCGCCCACCTCGAAGCGTTTCTCGGCGTCGAAATCGGCAAACTGCGGGCGCAGACGCCAGCCGCTCATCGGGATCGTCCCGATGCCGCGCCAGGTGCGGTCGCAGTCTTCGAAGACCTCCCGAATGGCCTTTTGCGCGGCCTTGTTGCCCTCGAAGGTGACCGAGCGCGGGTATGCGTTTTCCACCGCCACGCGGCCCTCTTCCAACATGCGGACGGTTTGCAGGATTCCGTGCGCCATATCGAGCGGCTCGAAGCCCGTCACCGTCATCGGCACCTGGTACTTCTCTGCCAGCGGCGGATACTCCCAGTATCCCATCACCGTACAGACATGACCCGCCAGCAAAAATCCCTGCACCCGGTTGGTCGGCGAGCCGAGAATGGCGTGCATAGCAGGCGGCACGCGCACATGCGAAACCAGGATGGAATAATTCTTCAATCCCAACGCGCGCGCCTTCAGCACGCTCATCACGTTGGGCGGAGCGGTCGTCTCGAAGCCGATGGCGAAGAAGACCACCTGCTTGTCGGGGATCCGAATCGCAATGTCCACCGCGTCCAGCGGCGAATACATCACGCGCACATCGCCTCCCTGCGCCTTGACCGAGAACAGGTCACGCTCCGAGCCAGGCACGCGCAGCATGTCGCCGTAGGAGCAGAAGATGACGTCGGGGAGCGAAGCGATGGCAAGCGCCTTGTCGATCAGTTCGAGCGGCGTCACGCACACGGGACAACCCGGGCCGTGTACCAGTTCGATGGACGGTGGCAGCAACTGGTCCAGCCCGTAGCGGACAATCGAATGCGTCTGCCCGCCGCAAATTTCCATGATGACCCATGGGCGAGTCACCGTGCGGGCGATCTCGTCTACCACGCCGCGCACAAGTTTCGCATCGCGATATTCAGTGACGTATTTCATGCGGGCGAGGGGTCTGGGCCGAGTTCGGCTTCCAGGTCGGTCATCTGTTTGAGCAGCGCCATCGTCTCTTGAGCCTCCTGCTCGCTCAACAGGTTCAGCGCAAAGCCCACATGGACGACACAATAATCGCCCACCTTCGCCTCAGGCACATAGGCAAGGCAGGTCTCGCGCACCACACCGCCGAAATCCACCTTGCACATTTGCAGTCCGCCCTGTTCATAAATTTCGATAATCTTGCCGGGTACTCCTAAGCACATGACAACCTCCTCAGACCCTAAAGGTCTCCGAGACCTTTAGGGTCTCGCTTGCAATAACAGCCTGCCCAAGCGAAAGCCCACCATCGTTGGTCGGCGTTTCACGATGGATATATACTTTAAACCCCTCGTTTTGCAAAAGTGACAAAACGCATCCAAGTAGGATGATATTTTGCCATACCCCGCCAGAGAGCGCCACCTCGTTGATGCCCATCTTTTCGCGCAACTCGACGCACGCCTCGCGGCAGACTTCCGCCAGACCATTATGGAAGCGCGCCGAAATCTTCGGGAGGGGGACTCCCGCCAACACGTCCGCGACCAACGCCTCGACGGCGCCTCGGACTCCGATTTTGGCTTGATCCCACTTAAACGGGTATTTCCCCGCCTCGGCCTCATCCGCTAACGCCTCGAACTCGATGGCCGCCTGCGCCTCATAGTTGACCGACTGCCGCACACCCGCCAGCGCCGCGGCCGCGTCGAACAGACGCCCCATGCTGGAGGTTGGCGGCGTGTTGATGTTCTTTTCGAGTTGCGTGCGGAGCAAGGTACGGTCATCGGCGCAGAACTCGCTCACCGAAGCGAGCCTCTCGTCCCAGTCCAGGCCCAACGCCCAGAGCAGGGCCAGGGCTGTGCGGGCAGGCTTTTTGATGGCCGCGTCTCCGCCAGGCAACGGGAAATATTCCAACTGGCCAACGCGCTGGTAGCCGCGATAATCTGCCGCGAGAATCTCCCCGCCCCAGATGGCGCCGTCGTCGCCGTAACCTGTCCCGTCGAAGGCAAGGCCGATAACGGGACGCGAGCCGTCCAATCCATGCTCGGCCATGCAGGCCGCGATGTGGGCATGATGGTGTTGAATCTGGAAGGTCGGCAAGTTTTCACGTTGAGCGCGTTCGATGGCATAGCGAGTCGCAAGGTAGTTTGGATGCAAATCGCAAGCTATGGCGACAGGCTTCACGCGGAAGAGACGCTCGAAATGCTCCACGCCCTGCTCGAAGGATTTCAGCGTCTCGTAATTCTCCATATCGCCGATGTGATGGCTGAGGAAGGCGTAGTTTTTGTTCGTAAGGCAAAAGGTGTTCTTGAGTTCCGATCCTGTTGCCAGAAGTTGCGGCACATCGAAAGGCAGTTTTACTGGAAAAGGAGAATAGCCACGGGAGCGGCGAATGGGATAAATGCGAGATAGGGGAAGGCGAGATGAGGGATAGGAGCTAGGAGATAGGGGATAGGAGTTAGGAGATAGGGGATAGGGGTTAGGAGATACGCTGTGTATGGCGCTCTGGTCATTTGTCTCTGTGTGTACTTGTGTACTTGTGTACCTGTCTACCTGCCTACCTGTGTACCTGCCTACCTGCCCACCTCCTTGCTCAAAAACCCGCACCACCGAGTCATCGCAACGGATATGAATATCGCGGTTGTGGAAAAGGAAAGCATCTGTCAATTGAGATAAACGCTCGCGGGCCTCGTCGTTGTAGGTGGCGATGGGTTCTTCTGAGAGGTTGCCGCTGGTCATCACGAGGGGAGGAAGGTCAAAGGTCGAAGGTCGAAGGTCGGGATTGGCAAACAAAAGGTAATGCAACGGCGTGTACGGCAACATCACGCCGATGTTGTCCTGCCCTGGCGCGACTTCTCTGGCAATGTTCGATTCGGGCCTGCGCCTAAGCAGCACGATGGGACGCGCCGCAGAGAGGAGCAGTTCGCGCTCCGCGTCGTTGACGAGGCAATGGCGTTCTACCGTTTCGAGGTCGGGCATCATCAGCGCGAAGGGTTTGTCCACGCGCAGTTTGCGGCGGCGGAGTTCGGTCACGGCTTTGGCGTCCGTCGCGTCGCAGGCGAAATGAAAGCCGCCCAATCCCTTTATCGCAACAATGTTTCCCTCTGTCAACAATCGCCTTGTCTCGTGAATGGCATCATCCCCCTCAGGCGACCTGACACCTGACACCTGACGCCTGGAACTCATTTCCAACCAAACAGAAGGCCCACACACTGGACAAGCCACAGGCTGGGCGTGAAATCTGCGGTCCGTCGGATCTTTGTATTCGCGTTCGCAGTCGGGGCAGAGGGGAAAGCCCGCCATGGTGGTTTTGGGTCGGTCATAGGGAATGTCTTTGATGATGGTGAAGCGCGGCCCGCAGTTGGTGCAGTTGATGAAGGGATAGCGGTAGCGTCGGTCGGAGGGATCGAAGAGTTCGCGCAGGCAGTCGTCGCAGATGGCAACGTCGGGCGAGATGGGCTGGAAGGCGGAGGGAATCGCCTCAGAGTGGATAATGTCGAAGGAACGGAAGCCGTTGGCGGGTCCGAAAGAAGCGGCCAGTTCGTCAATGCGGGAGAGAGGCGGGGCTTCGTCACGCAGCCGTTTGAGGAAGTCATCCAGCGCGGCTTTGTTCCCGTCCACTTCGATGTCCACCCCGGCAGAGGTATTCCGCACCCAGCCCATGAGGTGCAGTTGCGTCGCAAGGTTATACACAAACGGCCGAAACCCAACCCCCTGCACAATTCCCGTGATGTGAACGCGAAGACCCTGCATACCCGTACCTGTATACCTGTATACCTATTTACCTCTGCACCTGCTCCACGATCCACTCCACCCACGCCTCCATCCCTTCACCCGTGCGGCACGAGAGCGGGAAGGTGACCAGCCCGGGGTTGAGGGCTTCGACGCCGCGGGTGAAAAAGTCCATGCGGAAATCAATGTAGGGGAGCAGGTCAATCTTGTTGACCACCAGCGCGTCCACGCCGCGGTACATGCCGGGGTATTTGTGCGGTTTGTCGTCGCCTTCGGGGATGGAGGCCACCAGCACGGATTTGTGCGTGCCGAGTTGGAACGATGCGGGGCAGACCAGGTTGCCGACGTTTTCCACGATGAGCAGGTCGAATTGCGTCAGGTCGAGTTGCTCCAGCGCGCCGCGCAGCATGACCGCGTCGAGATGACATTCTCCGCCGGTGTTGATCTGGATGGATGCCTGCGCGCCTGCGGCCGCGGCCCGCTCGGAATCGAGCGAGGTGGCGATGTCGCCGTCCACCACTGCCACCCGCAATCGGTCCGCGAGACGCGGGAGGGTCTGCTCGATGAGGGAGGTCTTGCCCGCGCCGGGCGAGGCCATCAGGTTGATGGCAAAGACTCCCGCGGCGTCCAGCCGGGCGCGGTTCTCCTGGGCCAGGCGGTCATTGGCGCTGAGGATGTTTTCGACGATGGGGATATGTTGTGTCATGAGGATTCACTTTCGATGGTCATTATGTGGATTTTACCAGGTAGCCACGTACACAGGTACACATAGTTTTAATACGTGTGTACTTGTTTACTTGTTTACTTGTGTACTTGTGTACTCGTTTTCCTCCCTTGGGACGTGTGCCATTATGCCCAGAATGGGTACGAAGTGGTAGAGGGGCGGGTGAGGGTAGGTAATTACGAACAGCCGCTTTAATTTTGTCTTTCATCGAAAGGTTATCCTTTGTATCCTTTTCATAATTCATACTGTCCGACAGGGTAGACAGTTACTCCAAAAGTATGATGAAATGTCAAAAAGCCTGCTCGCTAATTGCCCACAGCCCCGACCTTTATCGAATCATCCGCCTAGATAAGGCCGATTTACCTCTTGCAGTTTTTCTTTGAGTTGCGCAAGCAATTCGTCCGCAACAGATTTTCTGGTGTGTGCCAAATCGCTCATTTCTTCGGGGTCGGACTTTATGTCGAACAATTTGACCATGCCGTCTGGTGGCAGGTTTTTATAGCCAAAATAGTAATGCAATTTATAGTTCTCGGTGATTTGCGCCAGAGAGGCGATCGTCAATGGCGCAGTGGGAGCGTTCTGGACGGCGCGCACGGCATACACGTCTCTTTTGGGCAGCGAAGCAAAGGGTGGTAAGATTGTCCCTTCGGCCCAGTCTGGAACAGGCTGGCCGGTCAGATACGCCAGCGTTGGTAAGAGATCGATCGAACTGACGTTGTCATACACCTCCAAACCGCTCTCGCGACCCGGTTCGAAAATGATCAGCGGGACGCGGATGATGGGTTCGTACAACAAATTGGTGCCATGCCCACTGATGCCGCGCTCGTTCATCTCACCATGGTCGGAGGTCAGGATAAGGTAAGTGTCATCGAGCAGGCCCAAGGCTTCAAGCCCGTCATACAGGCGTCCAAACTGCTGGTCGCAATACAGGATGAATTCATCGTAGAAGCGACGTTCGAGCGCCACGTTCTCGCGCCCGGCTCTCGTCATTTCTTCGTCCAGCGGCTTTTCGAGCGGCAAGTAACCGTCACCTCGAAAAGCCTCGTAGAACGCCTTGGGTGGGCGGTAAGGTTTATGTGGCGGCAAAAAGTGGAAATAGCCCACAAAAGGCTTGGGAGCCGCCTCGATGCGCCGCAAGAGATATGTCATTGCCTGCTCGAGGATAAAGCCACCATCCGAACCAGAGGTAGGAAAGCCAATCGGAAAAAGCGGCTCGAGACTCTTGACCTGATACTTTATCAGAGACTCGTAAAAGCGTGAGAGAAACAGAGAATACGCATAGCCGTACTCTTTGATTTTCATCGTCCGCGCCCAACTGACCGCAGCCAGGTCTTCGTCGTTTCGGAAGAGCGCGCCAACGATAGCATCGTAGGAGGAAAGATAAAGGCTGGCGCGAGGCACCAATTCTTCGATATCGTTCTGAAATTGCTTGAGGAAGATATCTGCCCAGGTATTATGAGTGTAAGCCAGAGCATGATGACTGGCCAATGTGCGGAAGATGTTCTTGGGAATGAAATCGTCAGCCACCTTGCCCCCAAATGCTATGGCGCGATGTGTCCATGGCAGCGTGCCGGTCAGCAACGAGGCCGTGCCGGGAGAAGTAAAGTTGCTGCCAGCATAATGATTGCGATACACGATGGCACGCCTGGCCAGCCGCGCCAGGTTGGGTGTGGTATTGCGCTCGTACCCATACAACGGCACATTGTAGGCCGACCAGGCGTCGAAGACCACAATCAGGATGTTTTTGGGCCTGACCTGGGCAAACGGCGCCGCAAAAGTTTCGACCGTTTGCGGTAGCAACGCTCCCACAGAAAGCGACCCGGCCAGTTTCAAGAAATCACGTCGGTTGAGTTTATCTTTCATCCACGGCTCGCAGAAGAGTTCGGCTGTCGAAGTAACCACCTCTCGCCCAAAATGTTCGAATAGCGGCAGAAAATGTCTGTACAGAATACCCTCTTCTCAGAGAAACGTCAAGTCTTTGCTTTTGGTGATTACCATAGCGCGGCAAGCCACAACCAAAGGCGAAATGAATTTTGCTCGTAATTGCTTACCAGGCAGCCATTGAGTCGAAATCTAGCCTGTTGGAAGGAGCGCGAGACAGGATTTCAAGGATGAAAGGATTTTTTTGTCTTTCGTTGAACGGCCATCCTTTCTATCCTTTCCATCCTGTTCGACAGGGTAAGCAGTTACGAAATTTTGTTCATTGCCTGGCGGCTGGCTGCTCGACCCGCCATCAACTCAGCCAGTTCGGTCCATCCAGCGGCGCAGCGCCTGGCCCAGCCGGCTCAGGCCCATCTCGATCTCGTCCGGCGCATGAGCGGCGAAATTCAGTCGCATCCAATTTCTGCCTTCTACGCCGGTTGGAAAAAAACGTCTGCCCGGCGCAAAGGTCACGCCATGCTCCCAGGCCAGTGGCAGCAGGTCATCGGTTGAAACATCCGCTGGGAGTTCGACCCATAGGAAAAGACCTCCCTGCGGCGGCTCGAAGCGCACAGGCACGGGCAAGTAGCGCGTAATGGCCGCCATCATGGCGTCTCGCCGCTTACGAAAAATTTGACAGGAATGCCGCAAGTGCGCCTGGTAGCGTCCCACCGTCACATACGCTTCCAGTGCGCGCTGAATCAGGGTCGAGGTTGCCAAATCGTTGACGCGCTTGAAATGCACCAGCCGCTCGTAGATTGGACCTTCGATGAAAAGATAGCCAACGCGCAAGCCCGGCATGAGCATCTTGGAGAAGGTATTGGTGTAAATCACACGCCCACCCGGATCGAGCGCCTTCAAAGATGGCTGCGCCCGACCTTCGTAGCGCAAATCGCCCACGAAATCATCTTCCAGGATGGGAACGTTGTAACGGTCGGCCAGCAACAGCAACTCACGGCGGCGAGCGCCACTGAGGCAAGTGCCGGTAGGATTGTGGAAGTTGGGAATCGTGTAAATGAGTTTGGGATGATGTTGCTGGAGCAGCCTCTCCAAATGCTCGACCTGCATCCCCTGTTTGTCCATCGGCACGCCAACGACCGAAAAACGAAGCGCCCGGAACAACTCCAAAGCCCCTGCATAGGTGGGGCTTTCGACCAGGATCGTATCGCTTGGCTTGAGCAGCAGTTGGGAAACCAGCGAAAGCGCCTGCTGAGAGCCGGCCGTAATCAGGATGTTTTCGGGGCGCGCTTGCAATCCCTGGCTGGCCAGAACATGGGCAATAGTCGCCCGCAGGGGTGCATAGCCCTGACTCTCGCCATACTCCAATGCTTCCATACCATCGCGGCGCATGACCATCTGAAGCGCTTTACGAAACTCATCTGCTGGAAACAAGTGAGGCGCGCTGGAGCCGCTGGCAAATCGGATGGGTTGCAGATGCTCTGTTTGCGTGAACGCTTTGTCTATTTCGAGGCTGTCTTGCTCTACACTGTCCACCTGTAGGGCTTGCTGCCACAGCGGCCAGGCAGCCTCCAACTGCGCCAGCGGCTCGGCCGGTACAGGCAGGGAGGGGCAAACATAGGTGCCGCTCCCCACCCGAGAATAAACCAGTCCGTCGGCTTCCAGTTCGGCATAGGCGGTTTCCACGGTGATGCGATTGACCCCCAAATCACGCGCCAGCGCCCGGCTGGCCGGCAGGCGGGCGCTGGCCGGCAAATTACCTGCAAGAATTGCCTGCCGCAAATGGGACTCGATTTGCCGATAGAGAGGGATTGTGCTTTGCCGTTCGAGGGGAATGCGCATGAGGCTGCTCCTGAAATTGGCACTATCAATATACCATCTGTTTGCGAATTTACATAGAGCCAATTTGGTCTGTTTTTCCTTTTCTGAGCAAAGTGGATGGGTCTATTTTTCAAGAAATTGGCTCTTAACATTATGCCAATTTCCCCTACAATTGGACTATGCCGACCCCCGATTCCACTCGCATCGCACTCACACGCGGATACGTGGCGGCCATCGTTAGCGCCCTGGTGCTGGCCACCACTGCCATCTTCATCCGTTACCTGACTCAAACGTATCACTTGCCGGCTCTGGTGTTGGCCTGTTGGCGCGACTTGTTCGTGGCGCTGGCGCTTCTGCTGGCGCTGGCAGCCATTCGCCCCGACCTGCTCGAAATAGAACGCGCCGGACTGCGCTATCTGCTGCTGTATGGCCTGGTGTTAGCCATTTTCAACGCCCTGTGGACGCTCTCGGTGGCGCTCAACGGGGCAGCCGTTTCGACAGTGTTGGCCTATAGTTCGACCGGCTTCACGGCCCTGCTCGGCTGGTGGTTCCTGCAAGAACGGCTGGACTGGGCCAAAGCCCTGGCGGTAACGCTCAGTTTGGGAGGCTGTGTGCTGGTTTCGGGTGCCTGGGACGTGGCTGCCTGGAATGCCAACCTGATTGACATTTTGACCGGCATCCTCTCCGGCCTGATGTACGCCGTCTATAGCCTGATGGGACGTTCGGCCTCGCAACGCAATCTCAATCCCTGGACGACGCTGCTCTACACCTTTGGCTTTGCAGCCATTTTCTTGTTGGCCTTCAACCTGCTCCCAGGCGGTTTTGCGCCGGGGAAAGCCGTCCGTCCGGCCGATTTGTTCTGGCTAGGAGACTCACTGGCGGGATGGGGCATCCTGATCCTTTTGGCTGCCGGCCCCACCCTGGCCGGCTTTGGATTGTACAACGTCAGTCTGGCGTATCTTCCTTCCAGCGTCGCCAACCTCATCGTCTCCCTCGAACCGGCACTGACCGCAGGCATGGCCTATCTCTTGTTCGGCGAAGTCCTGAATGGGACGCAAATCTTGGGCGGGCTGATGATCTTGGCAGCAGTAGTATTTTTCAGACTCTACGAGGACACGATGCTGCGCCTGGCGCAAAGCAAGAAACGCCTGGCCATTATGCAGTGATCAGGCATTCCGGCAAGACAGAGGAAACAAGGCTGAAAAACGGGCATGGTAAAATCCAAGCGCAAGTTTTAGACAAGGAGCGAGAAAAATGGAAAAACAGATTGGTACTTTTGCTGTCAAAAAAGGACTGGCGCAAATGCTCAAAGGCGGCGTCATCATGGACGTGGTGACGCCCGAGCACGCCAAAATCGCCGAGGAGGCCGGCGCCTGCGCTGTGATGGCGCTTGAACGTGTGCCGGCCGACATCCGTGCACAGGGCGGCGTGGCGCGCATGTCTGACCCCGATTTGATCCTCAAAATCATGGATGCGGTTACCATCCCCGTCATGGCCAAGTGCCGCATTGGGCATTTCGTGGAAGCGCAGATACTGGAAGCCATTGGTGTAGATTACATTGACGAATCGGAAGTGTTGACGCCTGCCGACGAAGCCCATCACATCAACAAGCATGAGTTCAAAGTCCCCTTCGTTTGTGGCTGCCGCAATCTGGGCGAGGCCCTGCGGCGCATTGGGGAGGGCGCGGCCATGATTCGCACCAAAGGCGAGGCTGGCACCGGCGACGTGGTGGAAGCTGTGCGGCACGCGCGCGCCGTGATGGGAGAAATCCGCCGCCTGACGACCATGGCAGACGAAGAACTGATGGCCTACGCTAAAGAAATCGGCGCACCCTACGAACTGGTCAAGGAGACCAAGCAACTGGGCCGCCTGCCGGTGGTCAACTTTGCCGCTGGCGGCGTGGCCACCCCGGCCGATGCGGCCATGATGATGCAATTGGGCATGGACGGCGTCTTCGTTGGCTCGGGCATCTTCAAATCCGGCGACCCGGCCAAACGCGCTGCCGCCATCGTCAAGGCTGTTACCCACTATAATGATCCCATCATCCTGGCAGAAGTCAGCAAGAATCTTGGCGAGCCAATGGTTGGCCGCAGCGTATCCACCATGCCAGAAATCGAGAAGATCGCGGGCAGAGGTTGGTAGCAGTACCCCATACCTGTCTACCTATGCACCTGCCTGGATATACCCAACCTGACCCATGAACATCGGTGTCCTTGCTATTCAGGGCGATTTCGCCGAACATATTGCCATGCTCAGGAGGCTGAGCGTGCAAGCCGCTGAAGTGCGCCTGCCCCAACACCTGGACGGTTTGGATGGCCTCATCATCCCCGGCGGTGAATCGACTACCATCGGAAAACTGGCGGTGGCCTTTGGCCTGATGGAGCCGCTGCGGCAGTTTGGAAAAGAGCGCGCCATTTGGGGGACATGTGCCGGCGCCATCTTCCTCTCGAAGGATGTCAGCCGCGACCAACCCCTGCTCGGCCTGATGGACATCAAGGTAGCGCGCAACGCCTTTGGCCGTCAGGTGGATTCCTTCGAGGCGGAGTTGGACATCGCGGCGTTGAACCAGGCCGCGGGGAGGACAGAACCGTTCCGCGCGGTCTTCATCCGGGCGCCGATCATCGAGTCCGTCTTTGGAGACGCCAAAGTCCTCGCCTCGCTCCCCGACGGGAGGGTTGTTGCCGCGCAACAGGGACGCTTGCTGGCGACGTCGTTCCACCCCGAGCTGACCGAGGATGCACGTTTTCACCAATACTTCCTGTCTTTGACCGGTTGAACCCGCCATGACGATTCGCCCGCTCGACTTGCTCGACCTGCCTGCGCTCTACCGTTATCGCGACGAGGTGGTCAACCTGGATACGGCTCGCTGGTTGACGCGCGGCAACCCCCTGGGCGCGGTGGGATTCATGGCCTATTTCAACCCGGCGCGGTACCTCTATTCGGCAGTGGCAAGCGAGAATGGCATCTCCCTGCTGGGGGGCATCATCCACACACATGGCGAGACGTTTGCCAAATTGCTCTACCTGGCCCCCGCCTCCCGCTTAGACCATCCCGAACTTCCGGCGCTTCTCGAGGCGCTCGCTGCCCAAGCCGGCAACTGGGGTGTGTTCCACCTATTGGCCGAGGCAGACGAGACCAGTCAGGCTTTTACGGCGCTGCGAAAAGCAGGTTTTTCGGTTTACGCCTGGCAGCGCATGTGGGATGTATCGAATTTGGCGGGGAAAAATTCAAGCACGCGCTGGATGCGAATGCGTTCCGTGGACCTCCCCTGGGCGCAAAGCCTGTATCATCAAATTGTCCCACCCTTATTGCAGCCCATAGAGCCGGCTCTGAAACAGCCGCAGGGAATGGTATGTACGGATCGGGCAAAATGTTATGTGAGCGTCGCCTCGGGCGTCTATGGCGTGGTGTTGACGCCGTTCATCCATCCCGAAGTGTCGGGGGTGAGTTCGAAACTGGCCGAAATCATCGGCAACCGAGCGGCGCGCCGCAACCGTCCGGTGTATCTGTGCGTGCGCTCCTACCAGGCCTGGCTGGAACCGGTGTTGGAAGACCTGGGCGCCACTGCCTCCGAGCGGCAAGCCGTGATGGTCAAACACCTGACGCGAGCCGTGAAAGGGGAACAAACGGCGCCGGCTGTGCCGGCTGGCGTCAGTGTGCAGCCCTCGCGAGTCAGTCGAATCGAGGAAAAGAAGTAAGCGCAGGGCCTGAAGTTTGCGCCCAACTCGGACAAGCCGAACCAAACAGGTCAAAATTCGGCTTATGCGAAAACATGACATTGTCAAAATACTTATCCGCGTTGCTGGGGGGCAAACTGTCGAGAGCGACCTCATGGTTTCAATCCCAGCCTCTGTGCGGCTTGCTGGCACAGGTTGATTCCATATCGGTAGTACCATTCTTCCAGCATAGGGCTGGATGAGGCTCCATTGCGCGCGTCCTCGTAGATGGGCGCGCCAAACTGGACGTAGCGGACGGTCTGCGCAGACCACAACCCTTCGGTGCGACCGATGACGCCAATGCCCCCATTGTAGCCGGCCAGTGCCAGGCGAGGGTTGCCATGGGCCGCCTCCAGCGATCGTTTGAGGTAGGTCAGGCCGCGCAGGGCGTTGGTATCGGGATCATAAGGGTCGTCACCGCTGCGGAAATGGAAGGGCATGACCTGGAATAGCCCCATTGCTCCAGAGCGCGACAAGGCGCGGGGGTCGCCGCAGGATTCGATCTGCATGACAACGGCCACCAGGTTCGGGTCCAAGCCGGAGGCGGTCGCCCAACGGGTGATGGAAGTGGCCCAGGCGTGCACTTCTGGCCTGAAGAGCGGGGCAAGGTCGTTCACCGCATTGGAGACCGGCGTCCATTGCAGGGACGTCCCCGCCTGAAGCGGGGGATTCACACTTGCCGCCAGCAGCGACAACAACACCCCGACGAACAACACAGCCAGCGGCGGCAGGAGAAAACCAGACAAACAGCCGCTTCCTGGTTCGGAGGCGGCTGTCTGCCGGGGAGGATGAGAAGGGCGAGCGCGGGGCATAGATTTTCCTTGCGTCGGGTAAGAGTACCCGGCTCGAAGCAGTAGTTTGGATGGCGTTACTCGTACTGCTCGTTGCCCCCTCGTGCGCTGAAGGACGGATTGTGATAGGTGGGTTCCGAGTGGGAAGTAAAGTTGCTTTGGGCAGCGGGTTTGGGCGCTGGACGATAGGCGCTCACCGGGCGCGGCAGGCTGGAAGCGGGGCGCAGGGAAGCGGTTGCCGGGTTGGGCTGGGGCTGATGCGCTGACCGTGCAACGCTGCTGCGTGGGCGCTCGGCCTGGCTGAACAGCCGGTCGCCAGCCATCGAAAAGGTGCCAATGATGAGTACGCGAATCAACCATACCATGATGGCAACGAAAACTGGCACAGCCTTGGTAAGGGTGGCATTGCTCACTACTGCGCCCGCGCCCATGCTGCTGTGATTGATGATGGCGATGGAGACGCCCCACCACGTGAGGGTGGCGTTCATCGCCGCTGCCAGCAGCCAGGCGCCGAACAGGTACCAGACCTCGGTTGGTTCGTCGCGGCCCTGTTCGGGGGTGAAGATGCGCGCAATGCCGGCGAAGTCGATGCCGCAGAAGGCAATGGATAGGATAGTTGCCCAGCGGAAGCCGGCGAATTTCAGGTCGCCTAGCACGTCGCTGAGGGCAAATTCGGTCGTGCTGAAATTGAAGATTTCGAAAGCCAACAACGCGCCAATAATCATGATGCCCCAGGCGGCGCCGCGGTTGAAGCGCCGCCCGCGAAAGAGGGCAGAGAGAGCGCCCCCAGCGCCGTAAGATGGGGAAGTACTCATTTCAACCTCCTTGTCGAATGGATGGACGATGGTTGAATTATAGAACAAATTTTCTGTTTGTCAAGAGGTTCTTTGGTGATTTACAGGCTTTTATTAAAGTCCATGAACGATGTCATTGCGAACGAGCGTTCTGTGCGAGTGAAGCAATCTCCTGGCTTGTGAGGGGCTGCTTCAGCACAAGCCGCCTCGCAGCGATATGTCTTTCACGACTTTAAGAAAGCCCTGTGGTGATTTAACCGCATCTTCTTGAGGCGTTAGTTGAGCAAATTTTATCGTAACTGCTTACCCTGTCGAACAGGATGGAAAGGATCGAAAGGATGGCCGTTCAACGAAAGACAAAAAAAAATCCTTTCATCCTTGAAATTCTGTCTTGCGCTCCTTCCAATAGGCTCGATTTCGACCCAATGGCTGCCTGGTAAGCAGTTACATTTTATCCACAGATTTCGTAACGCGGAATTTATCCCCTGCGGGGACGCAACCTAAAGCGAAATGAATTTCGCCTTACAAAATCTTCGCGATTGCGAATGTGCTGGCAAATGCCCAGGATAGATTCTGCTGTAGAAACCGTCCCGAAGGTATTCGTAAATTACGTCAATTGCGCCCTCGAAACTTTCGGGACGTTCACCCAGAACAGGTCAAAGCGCTGTTTGACATACCTTGTTGTAATACAACTCTTAAGAGTTGCTTTACGAGTAGGCAGTTATGGCGCTCTCTCTTTTGCGTTGTGGTAAAATTATATATAATGTATAAAATCACAATCGAAGTTACCCCATGATCCTCCTATCTGAACCTCCAACCGAATTGGAAAGCCTGCAGCGCCGCTCGCTCAAAGAAGAGATTTTCAGCGTGTTGCATCAAAAAATCATTGCCGGCAAGGTGCGGTCGGGCGAATGGCTGCGGCAGGAAGACATCGCCACCCAATTGGGAGTGAGCATGACCCCCGTCCGCGAGGCGCTGGATTTGCTGGTTTCGGTGGGGTTGGTCGAGCGCGTCCCTTATCGCGGGGTGCGCGTGCCGCAGCCCAGCGCGGAAGAAATCGCAGAAGCCTATGCCATGCGTCTCTTGCTGGAATCGGCCGGGGCCAGAGCAGCCGCCCTTGAACGGGAGCAGGCCCAGGTGGCGGAGTTGAGGCGCATCCTTTCCCGTATGAAGGACCTGGTCTCCCTCGACGATATGTCCATGCTGCGGCAGTTGTCTCGTCAATTCCATCAATCCATCGTGGCGATAGGAAAGAACACCATGCTCAATCGGTTCTACGAAATGGCCATGAACAGGTTCCCTGATTGGATGTTATATGAATATTTGTTCCGCCACCCCAATGTGCTGGAAAGTAGCCTGACCAAAGAATACGAGGAACACATGGCATTGGTCGAAGCCATCCAAGCAGGTGATGCAGAGCAGGCCGAAGTGTGCGCGCGCGTGCACATCTATACGTTGAAAGATGAATTGGCCTCCTTCCTGGGGGTCGAAAGCGAACTGTTGGATTCCAAGGCGCGCCTGTTTGGTGCGTCGTTTACTGCGGGTTAGGCTCGCAGTCTCATCCCAAAACCATACAAGGAGCAGGTACTATGTCTGAAGAACTTTTCGAGCAAATGGCGCAAAGCATCCTGGACGGCGACCAGGAAGTTGCCGCCAATTTGGCGCAGCAGGCACTGGAAAAGGGCATCGATCCGCTCGAGG
>FWPU01000197.1_pt1 | contig 18809 bp, 13 predicted proteins | sample 2228361 | NCBI WGS metagenome assembly FWPU01 (sample SAMEA103939777, study PRJEB20133) | metagenome
GTATTTTGTTCTCCAATCAGCTGTTGGTTTGAAGGAGGTATCGGAGAGGTTTAATCCTGACCTGCAACCCGTAAAGGCAACCTCACGGGGTTGATGGGGACAGACTATACATACCTGCCGATACCGCAAGGAGGATATTCGACGTCCAGATATACTACATTGCTGTTGATGAAGGTTTTAAAGATGGTGTTAAAATTATTTGTTATATGGCACGTATCCCTTACTAACTCAACGGCCGCAACCCTTATCTTGATCATAAATGACGTCTACTGAAGATTTCCTCCATCATCTGCTCTCTTTGCCCACTGTCACCCATGCGCTGCTCTCACCGGATGGTCGCTGGGTGGCTTTCGTCTGGTATCGTCGCCATGCGAACGCAGACGTTTTCCTGGTGCCCTGCGATGGTTCACAACCACCAGTCGCGCTGACGCACACCCCCGAGTATACCTGGCTGACCAGCTGGCTGCCCGATTCGACTGGCGTCATCGTTGCGGAAGACCACGACAGCGATGAGCATGTGCGCCTGTTCCGGGTTGACCTGGATCATCCTGGGAAGATGCAGCCGTTAACCGAGGATCGTCCGCCGTATTTCATCCGCGGGGGCAGCCTACACCCGGATGGAAAGACGCTGTTCTATGGGGCAAATTATGACTTTGCGAAAGAACAGCTGTTGGAGCCGACCTGGATTTACCGTCACGATCTGCTCAGCGGAGAGCGCCGCCCGATCGCCTGCCCGGAGAAGCCCGTTTTTATGGAAGTCAGCCTGAACCTCCCTGGCACGCATCTGCTCTATTGCCGCAAAGACCGTCATCCGGCTGGCCGCCAGTTTCATCTGGTGGATGTCAATGGACACGAAGATCGCGAGCTCTTGAATTTCGGTGAGGATGTCAAAGTCTTCGCCCGCTGGTTCCCCGATGGCGAGAACATCCTGGTGCTCTCGGAATCAACCGGCAGAGGGAAACAGGATTATCAAAGCCTGGGGGTCTACCATTGGCCTTCTGGCCATTTGCGCTGGCTGATCGATGATCCGAGGCGTTCTCTTGAGGGAGCGTGGGTCTCTCCTGATGGCACAATCGTGATCGATGAGATTCGCGAGGCAAGGCATGCCACTTCCTGGATCTCACCGCCGGATTGGGGCGAACATGATTTTCCCCACCTTCTGGGTAACCTGTTGCCATTGGGGAAAAGCGCCGATGGCGCCTGGATCGCGCTCTATTACGCTTCGAATTCGCCGACTGAGCTGGTACGATTTACCACTACGAGCGGAGAGGCAGGACACCAGCCAGAATTAACTTCCCTGACGCGCGTTTGGGATCACACACCGCTCAAGCCAGACCAGCTTGCCAGGGCTGAGAATTTCACATGGACCTCAGTGGATGGCCTGCGCATCCAGGGCTGGCTGTATCGCGCTGGTCCCAATCCCCGCCGTGCCATCATCTACGTGCATGGAGGTCCCACATATCATTCTGAGGATCGCCTCAACGCCCAAATTCAGTATTTCGTCCAGCGGGGGTTCAACGTCCTGGATGTCAATTACCGCGGCAGCACAGGATTTGGTCTGCGCTTCCGAGAAGCGATCAAAGAGGACGGCTGGGGTGGTAGAGAGCAGGATGACATCGCATCTGGGGCGCGTGCTTTGATCGACGCAGGCCTGGCTGAGCCAGGAAAAGTCGGTATCACCGGCACTTCGTATGGCGGGTACAGCGCCTGGTTTCAGATTACGCATGCCCCGCTTGAGGTCATAGCCGCTGCCGCGCCGATCTGCGGGATGACGGATCTGGCCGTGGATTACGAAACCACCCGTCCGGACCTGCGCCCCTACAGCGAGGAAATGATCGGTGGGAGGCCGGATGAGATCCCGGAGAAATACGCCCAGCGTTCACCGATCAATTTTGTGCAGAACATCCAGGGGAAATTGCTCATCGTCCAAGGCGCCCGGGATCCCAATGTAACCCCGGAGAATGTGCGCCAGGTGAGGCAGCGCCTGGAAGAACATCACATCCCTTATGATCTGCTGGTCTTCGAGGACGAAGGACATGGGATCGTGAAACAGTCCAATCTAGAGATCCTATACACCCGGCTGGGAGATTTCTTCGAGCGCGCGTTCTTATAGGCAAGAGGATTCAACCACAGAGAAACCAGTGATTTTTGAGAGAACACAGAGATCTCCCAAGGAGTACTCTCTGTGTTCTCTTTTTTCTCCAATCTCTGTCGGTAAAGACGGTCAGATCTTCTCAGGGTGGGTCAATTTGGGTTGATTTCCAGGGTGAAGGTCCAGGTTGCCGGGAATTGGTATCCCAGGGCTATGGAGAACAGGCGTAGCACCTCTTCGTCCGACATGCCTTCGGGTTTGCGAGTGATCTGCGGACCTGCGCCCCCTCCTCCGTTCCCTGAGAAGGTGACCCAATCGATCTCTATGCCCTGTTGGCGTAATGCCTGGCGTGCTGCCTGGAGTTGGTCTGCGGGGATCATTTCGGGGAAACTTTGATCCAAACCATTGATGGCGAGGGAGAGTTTTGCCGGCTTGTTGTCGTGTCCAAGCGTAAATCCAACCCAAACGCAGCGCACTCTGCCCGGCAGCGATGCCCATTCCGGGCGTTCCTGCATCCCATAATCTTCGTCCAGCACCAACGAATAGTCGGTCATACGGGATTGTGCTTCGCCAATTTTCAGAATGGTGTTCTCCCAGCTCAGGCTCCAATCAGCTGCGCTGGGTTTTTGATAGCAGAGATATGCTTTGGTAAACGATGGGGTAATCTCAAGTTTTTCCAGGCGCATCTCTAACCCTTCGGAGATGCTCGATTGTCCCGGGGTGATGACCATGGAGGGGTAAACGGGCAGGTCCAGGTCAAAGGTGAAGAATTGGGCGGTGCACCCTCGATACGAAAGACCGTCGCTAGGCGCAGCGCGTCGGCATACGCCTGGAGCGGGGTGACTTTGATGTCGCCGATAGATTGTGAGGCGAGTGGGGTAATACCTGGAATGACTGCCTGGTGAGGCAGGGTGGGCCAGACAAATTCCCATGCTCCTTGGAATTCCGATCCATCGGCATCTCTCTCTGTGGCTAAAAAGGTTCAATCGTTGGCTTTACGCACATAAAGTCGGATGCCCTGGACGCGCACGACCTCCACTCGAGATCCAGCGGGGATCGGCTCAGACCCCTCCTCCAGCTCAGCGGTCCACAATTCGCTGGCGACCTGGACGCTGCCAGTGGGAGCGATATCGCTGCGCGCGATCCCTATCCTTCCTTTGAGTGATTCCTGACCGGTGCGGATGGGGGCTCGCAATGCGCGCAGACCGAAAGTGAGAATGGTGAAGAAGATCCCGGCAGAAGCCAGCGAGACGCCCACCACCAGAGGCACCGAAACCCGCTGGAATGAGGGCGTCCCGGGGGAGTTGAAGAGCACCAGCGCACCCACGATCAGCGAAGCCACACCTGCTGCAGTCAACGCGCCATGGGTGGGAGCTTTGATGTCAAGGATGAAGAGCACGAAGGCGATCGCCAGGAAGATCAGACCGAACCAGTTCACCGGCAGCGCGCCCAGACCGTAAGCAGCCAGAGCCAGACACACCGCACCGATGAAGCCGGCGATCCAGCCTCCTGGGCTGGAGAGCTCGATCAGGATGGCCTGCACACCGATGGTCAGCAGCAGGAAAGCGATGTTCGGGTTGGTGAGCACATCCAGGAAATGTTCGATGAAGGTCTGATTGAAGGGGACGACGACCGCGTTTTTAGTTTTAAGCCTGTGTTCGCCGCTGGTGGTGGTCACCAGGAAACCATCAAGCTGTGTTAGCAGGTCCGTCACATCATGGGCGATGAAATCGACCAGCCCGACCTCGTAAGCCTCCTGAGCCGAGACCGCCGCAGCCGTTTCGATGGTCTCTTCCGCCAGTCGGATGGCTTCCTCGCTGCGATTGGCCGCAAGGGCACGCACGGTGGCTTTCAGGATGTTCTTCTCTTTGGCCACTATGGTCTCCCCCAAATCCTGGCCGGTGATATCCACAGGGCTGGCTGCACCGATGGCGGTGCCGGGAGCCATGGCTGCGGCGTGACCCGCCAGTGTGATTACAGTGCCAGCGCTACCTGCCATAGCCCCAGAAGGGGCGACGAAAACGACCACTGGCACCCGACTGGCGCGGATATCTTTGACCATGTTGTTCATGAGATCGACGCTGCCGCCAGGAGTGTCGAGCTGCAGTATGAGCACTTCGGCCCCCTGACGATCGGCAACCTGCAGGCCACGCTGGAGATACTCCTGCTTGGCAGGCGTGAGCGGTCCTTCCACCACCAGGAGCAGAGCCGATGGCAATGAAGACTCTGCCCAGGCGCTGCTAAACAGGCCCGCCTGAAGGAAGATTACAGTAATCCATAACAAGATTCGGTATAGAACCTTCCGCACATAGTCTATTATAAGTGTTTTGGTGAAATGGGGACAGCAATGGATCTGGTGAATCAGTACAAAAATCCGGTTCCGTTGATATATTGGATAAATAAGACCTGATATAGTATAATAAATGGATTGGCTCAATCTGAGTTTGCGTAAGGTTGCCTAGGAGTCTGCTGCTTCCCCTTGTCGGAAGGTGTATTTTATTGAACGAATTTCAGCGTTACCTGGTCGAGGAATTCGCCGAAGACTACTCGGAAGGCAGGCTCTCCCGCAGAGAAGCGGTTAAGTTGATCGCCTCGATCACCGGCAGCATCCTTATGGCTGACCTGATGGTGGCCGCCTGTTCACCTCCCGCCCAGAGGTCGGTGGATGTCCAATCATCTGTAACAAGGTCACCAAGTGAACCTGAAACGACGTCAGGCCCAATGGTGGGGCCGGATGATCCCGCCATTCACGCTGCTGAGGTCGAGTTCGCAGGCGAAGATACAGCTCTGCGTGGATATCTGGCGCGTCCGCAAGGGGAGGAAGCCAGGCCTGTGATCCTGGTATGCCACGAGAACCGGGGATTGACGGACCATATCCAGGATGTCACCCGTCGGCTGGCTAGGTCTGGTTATGTCGCATTGGCTGTCGACCTGCTTTCCAGAGTGGGGGGAACTGGCGCCCTGAGCTCCGATCAGGTGCCAGGCGCGTTGGGCAACATGCCACCAGATCAATTCGTCCAGGATTTCCTGTCCGGCTGGCAGTATCTGCAAGCTCAGAGCCATGCTTCGGCTGAGCGGGTAGGCATGGTTGGTTTCTGCTTCGGAGGCGGTGTGACCTGGCGGGTGGCGACGGCCATGCCAGAACTGCTGGCTGCGGTGCCTTTCTATGGCCCCCACCCACCTGTGGAGGATGTGCCAAAGATCCAGGCAGCTGTCCTGGCGATCTATGCCGAACGCGATCAACGCATCAACCAGGGCATCCCGGCTATCGAGGAAGCCATGCGGGCGAATAATAAAGTCTATGAGAAAGTCATTTACCCGGACACCGACCACGCTTTTCACAACGATACAGGCCCACGCTATAACCCTGAGGCTGCTCAGGATGCTTGGCGACGCACTCTGGAATGGTTTGGGAAGTACGTGAAAGGGGATTGAATTAGAAAAAGGTTGGTCTATGACTAAGGAGAGTAACCTGTCAAAAGCAGAGATCGAAGCGCAATGGCGTCAATTTCTGGCAAAGGGAGAAGTGCAAAGCGAACGTCGCCTGCGGCATCTGTTTGCTTTGTTACCCGCCGATCCGCGCTGCAAGACCTGCAATGCGCCGTTTCAGGGCATTGGGGCGCTCATCGTGAGGGCATTCTATGGAAAGCGCCCTTCGAAGCTCAACCCGCGGCTATGCAACTTTTGTGAGGAGTTTGCCAGCCGCTATCAAGGCGGGGCTGAGATCGAGCTCTCTATGTTGTTCGCGGATGTGCGCGGCTCGACCACCCTGGCGGAATCCATGTCGATTCACGCTTTCAGCGAGTTGATCAATCGATTCTAAAAAGTCTCGACGGATGTGCTGATCCGCAGCGATGCACTGATCGATAAGCTCATCGGCGATGAGGTCACCGGCTTGTACATCCCTGGCTATGCCAGCAATGATCACGCCCGGCGGGCATTCGAAGCCGCCCTGGAATTACTACGCCTCACCGGGCATGGAGATCCAGAAGGTCCCTGGGTTCCGATAGGTATCGGGGTGCATACCGGCGTCGCGTTTTTCGGCGCCGTTGGCTCTGCGGATGGGGTGACAGATATCACCGTCCTCGGCGATGCACCTAACGTGGCTGCGCGTCTGGCCTCTCAGGCAGCGGTTGGGGAGATCTTGATCAGTGAAAGCGCAGTCGCAGCTGTCGGTATGAACCTGGAAGGTTTTGCACTTCGTTCCCTGAATTTAAAAGGTCGAAACGACCCGGTAAACGCGCGGGTGGTCCTCTATCGAGACTACATTGCCATACCAACTTCTTGAGGCGGGGGAGAAGCCATATTGCTGCCCGGGTTAAAGAGTGAGATAGATCGTGCGGAGGCTCAGCAACGTGATCAACAAACCTACCAGGATCATAAGTGCTTTGACCGGCAGCCGGCGCGCCAGAAAAGCCGCCAGAGGTGCGGCCATGACGCCACCGATCAAGAGACCAAGGATGATCCGCCAGTAGGAGAGGAAATTCAGGGTCAACACGAAGGTGACCGATTCGGCGAATGTCACGAAGAACTCGGTAAAATTAACGCTGCCGATGGTAAAACGCGGATTGTTCCCACGGGCAACTAGGGTGGTGGTTACCAGAGGCCCCCAACCTCCGCCGCCGATCGAATCGAAGAAACCGCCAGCCAACCCCAACAGGCTCACAGATCGCCCATTCTCTCTCGGCTTTTCGACATGGTTGAAGGCTTTGACCAGGATGATAACCCCCATGATGAGCAGGTAAGCGGCGATATAAGGTTTGATGATGTTGCCATCGATCGAGGTCAAAAGGTAGGCGCCGGTGATACCCCCAATCACACCTGGGATTAGCAGCCGCCAGATCAGTTTCCAATCGAGGTTGCCCATCTTCCAATGTGAGGCGCCGGAAACCGCCGTGGTGACTACTTCAGCCATGTGGACGCTAGCACTGGCAGCTGCCGGGGGGACGCCGATGCTCAAAAGGAAAGTGTTCGAGCTAACGCCATAAGCCATCCCCATGGCGCCGTCGATGATCTGGGCGAGGAAGCCGATGGCGATGAAAAGGAAGGAAGATGGAAGTTTCCATGGTGATCTCCTGGTAAGCATGCGTTATTGTCTAATATCTCTATCATTTAAGTAGACTTTTGACGTTTTTAAAGAACCACTCGAGAGGTCCCACCTAAGTGCTAGAGTGTTGGGCGCGCACGTTTTCGATGCGTGCAAGGACATCTGCCAGGGTGGTTTGATCCAGTAAGTCAGCGATGGCGTTGCGCACCTCCAGCATGGTCGACCTCAAACCGCAGGTTTCTTCGTCCGGACAGCCGCAGGGTTCATAAGCCATCTGACTGACGCAGCGGATGGGTGCGAGGGGGCCATCCAGGATACGCACGATCTGTCCCAGGGAGATCTCAGAGGGAGGACGGCTCAGGTAATACCCCCCGCCGATGCCCATCTTGCTGTGCAGCAGGCCAGCGTTTTTCAAAGTCAGCAAAATCTGTTCCAGAAACTTGACCGGGATCTTTTGCCGCTCGGCGATCTCTTTGATCTGGACCACCCTGTCCTTTCCGTTTCCTCCCTGTGTGAGCGTCGCCAGGTCGATCATCGCTCGTAATCCATATTCGCCGCGTTTCGAGAGTTTCATAATCAATAAAGTCTATTGGAATAATTGAGTTTTTGTAATTCAAGAATATCATGAAATAGGCAGACAGTCAATACGCATCTTTCTGGAACGTGTCACCGCAAATGTTCCGAAAGGTTATGCCAAATATCAATGGTGTCACAGGGGATCTTCCTATTAGGTATCTTCGCCCTGACGGCCATTACGCTCTGGGAGACAGGTCTGGAAGTCTGGCTGCGATGTTATCTTCGAAAGCCTCACGGAGTATCCGGTCCTGAAAAAGGCCGGCAATCTCGTCCGTCATGACGCGGGCAGCAGCGAGCATGCTTTCCGCCTCTTCAAGATGACCCAGCTTCGCCAGAGTTTCGGCAGCCGCGGCGCGCGCCTGCCAGATCAGCGGTCGCATAATCAAGTGCATGGCCTCTGTTTCAGCTTCTCTGAAGGCTTCGAGAGCTACCTCAAGTTCACCGCCAGCCAGGTAGATTTTCCCCATTACAAGAGAGAGTAAAGGGGAGATATTGCGCATCGCGCGTTCCTTTGCGTAGGTGTTCGCCTCCTCGATCAATAACCGCGCCTGATCGAGTTCCCCCTGCGTGCGGGCGATCAAGGCTGCGCCAGCCAGGAGACGGGCACGCTCTAACAGGGAGAACATGGTTGGAAAATGCAGGCCTTTCTGGATAGATTCTTCAGCCAGCTGGACATCACCCAGCGTGAGCGCGCAAAACCCAAGATCAGCCCAGGCTGTTCCGCCGGTCATGGCGCCGGTCGGCGTTTCGAGCAATCGTAAGGCATGGTGATGAAACTCTGTGACCTTGTCCCTGAACTGAAGGCTGATCTCCAGGTAGATGGAGCCCAATATGCTCAAAGGTGGCACCACTTCAAAAGGCATGAACTCTTCGACAGAAAGAGCCGCAGACAGAGCCAGGTGTCCATACTCGAGAGCCTGCGCATACTCTCCTCGCTCGCGGGCGATCTCGGCCAAAAGCCAGCCACCCTCCGCCTGGGGTGTGATCGCTCCGATCCTCCTGGCGATCTCAAGACCTTCTTGCAGGGCGGCACGCGCCGCCTCGAAATTCCCATCGCGGATAAGGATGATAGGCAGTGTACTGGTGAGCAGGGTGGCTTCGTGTTCCCGATTTCCCAATTCTCGGGCGAGGCGGAGAGCCTGTTCTGCCTTGTCCCGTGCTTCTTCGAAATGTGTCATGAGAGCCAGGCTGGTGGCAACGTGTTCCAGGCCGAGGATCATATCTTCGGTGTTTCCCAGCTCTTCTGCAACTTCGACCACTTCGCCCATGTACATGACGACATGCTCGAAATCAGCCTGGGCAGTACATATCTGGCAGCGGATCAAAGCCGCTTCGGGGATGAATGATTTCTCTTCATGCCGACGGGTCAGCTCTTCAGCCCGGTCGAGATAAACCTCTCCTTCCCTGAATTGACCCATCGAAAGGGCATAAAGAGCCCCGAGCTTGTTCAAGGCTGAGATTTGCATGGGGACATCCTGGCGGGTTTCAGCCAGTTTGAGCATCTCTTGGTAAACCTGTTCTGCTTCCAGGAACGCGCTGGCAAAAGTGAGCACGCTGCCAAGGCCTTCATAGGCTGCGCGAATCAGACGCGGCTCGTCGGCCGAATCTTTGAAGTCCAGGGCTTTGCGGAAGAACTGGCTGGCTTCATGAGTTGCATAAGCCTGCATAGCCAGCCGACCAGCCTCGATCAGATAGGGGAGAGCGCGGGAGAATTGCCGGGCTTCGATCAGGTGCTGGGCGATCTCACCGACCTGTTCTGGCTGAAGGGTGATGAGCGCTTCGGCTGCCCGCAAGTGGAGATCCCGCCGATTGCTCAACAGCAGCGAGTTATACGCCGCTTCCTGGGTGAGAGCATGCTTGAAGAGAAAAGTGGGCTGAGGATAGCGGCTCATCTCTAGAATGAGATCTCTGCGCTGTAATTCTGAAAGCTCCTGGAGGGAAGTATCGGCGTCGTTCAGCATAGAGCTTAGGATCCTGGTGGAGAACTCCCGCCCCAGGACAGAGGCTGCCTGGAGAACGCGCCGGGTTGGTTCAGCCAGACGATCGAGGCGGGCTGTGATCACACCGTTAAGAGTATTCGGAATGGCGATAACCTGGATCTCGGCTTTTGCCCGCCAGTGGCCATTGTCTCTAAAGATCAGTCCTTGATCGAGCAATGAGCGGATGATCTCTTCCATGAAGAATGGATTACCCTCAGCTTTCTTAAGGATAAGCTGGCGAATTTTCTCAGGCAAATCTTCGATTTCGAGCAGACTGGCGATCAGCTGCCTGGATTCCTTGAGATCGAGTGGCTCGAGTTCGATTAGGGTGGAGCGATGAGGGTATTCACGCTGTACCGCCTCGTGAAATCCCCAGGAGAGTTCCTCCCGCCTGGGACGGTAAGCAGCCAGGATCATCAGAGGAGTAACATCGATTAATGGCAGGAGTGAATGAAGCAGCTCGATCGAGGTTGGATCAGCCCAGTGGAGGTCGTCAACCACGAGGATGAGCGGATGCTGGATGAGTAGTTTTTCGAACAGCTGGCGCACAGATTGAAAGATTCGACCGCGCAGTTGCGGGGGATGCATATATTTAACCTGCTCAGCGGATTCTGGATCGAGTTGTAAACCCAGCAGGTAAGCCAAGAATGGCGCAAGGTTTTCTCCAACATCTCCAGCTACTTCCTTGAGGGCAGCTTGCATTCGGTTCAGGCGAGTTTCATCTGACTGGCCGGGCTGCAATTCGAATAGGCGGTTGAAGAGGTCGATGAACAGGGCATAGGGCGTTCCATGCTCATATGAGCGTGTGTGGGCTTCGATCCACAGGATGGAGGGAGTTTCTTCCTGGGTCAGCAGGGCGTGTAACTCCTGGATCAGGCGGGATTTTCCAAGGCCTGCCTCACCGATTAATGACACGATCTGGCCGGCGCCGCCTTTCAATTCCTCGAGAGCCGTAAGCAATACAGCGAGCGCCTCAGCGCGTCCGACGAGAGGCGCCTTTAGACCAGATATCCCGCGCAGGCTGCCAGGTACTGCCTTGAGACCCAACACCCGGTAAGCCCGGACCGGGAGCTCTCTCCCTTTAACAGCCAGGTCTTCGATGGATTCGAACTCGAATAGGGGCGCGACCAGCTTGTAGGTTGGTTCGGCGATCTGCACACTTCCAGGGCTGGCGGTCTGCTCCATGCGGGCAGCCAGGTTGATTGCGTCGCCCAGGGCTGTGTATTCCAGGCGCAGATCGGAACCAACCGCGCCGACCACCACCAGACCGGTATTGATCCCCACCCTGACTTCCAGGTCGGAATTCCAGCGGGTGCGGACCGATTCGCTATAGTTATGGACGGCTTCGGAGATCTCCAGACCGGCCAGGACCGCCCGTTGAGGATCATCCTCGTGAGCGATCGGGGCACCGAAAAACGCTAACAGGCCATCACCCATCAGGCGCGCCACTGTGCCCTCGTATTTGTAGACTGGCCTGATCATACATTCGAAGGCGCCGTTGACGATCTCAGCCCAATCCTCCGGGTCAAGATCTGCTGCCACAGAGGTTGACCCCTTGATGTCGCAGAACAGGATCGTCACCACTCTGCGTTCCCCGGTCACCATCCCGCTGGCGCGGGCAGCTTCCAGTTTGGCAAGCAACTCCTTAGGGATAAACCGCTGCAGGATATCCTCGGATGTCCTGGCAGGCAGGCGTTCGGTCGTTTCCACCGGGCCTGATGGGGCGGTCACAGCGTGACCACAATTATGGCAAAACCTAGCGCCAGGTTGAAGAGGTGTCCCACAATTCTGGCATGGGATTGCCAGCCCGGATCCGCAATTCATGCAGAATAGAGCGTTTTTCGGGTTCTGGGTTTGACAGTTTGGACATTTCAATGCGCCACCTAACTTGGGGGTTGGTTATGAGACCTCGCTCGCATCATATGAATCGGGCACTTACATACTTGTCTAGTTTCGAGGCTTAACTGGTGCGATCGCAAGGATTGGGATAAAATGGATAATAATTATCTTGTATTGAGTTGAGTATACCAGAAACTTAACGCCCATGATAATGGATCTAAGTTGAAATATCGATCGAAGCGCGCTCGAAGAAGGAGATAGAAAGAGTTGATTTCTGGTTCAGCTTGCCAAGGCGGGTGGTTTTTAGTAACATTGCACCAACGCCTCTGCCTCTGTTATTTACGAGCTGTCTTATTCGAGCTGATCACTGACCGTTATTACGAGATGAACTGATGACAAACTTCATCCCCTCGAAATTTGCCGAAAGCCGGATCTGGCGCGCTCTTCAACGGGACACGCAAACTTTTCTGGCATCGTTCAAGCGAACAGCTCCACCGCAACCGGGTATGTACACATACCGCTACATTTCGCCAGATGCCAGGTTCAGGATTCACCTCAGGATCGAGCGCGACGGCGCAGGTGTGCTGTTTGTGGATGTGACCGATGTCATCCATCTCAACCCGACCGCTGCCTGGATGGCAAAAATGGCTCTCGATGGGATCCCGGAGGCAGAGGCAGCGGGGCATTTGCTGGGGCATTACGAAGGAGTCGATTTAAGGCAGCTCAGTCAGCAGCTGCGTGGCGTGTATGCCATGATCGAGCGCTTTCAGAGCCCTGATCCGGGCTGCCGGACATGTGAAGTGGATGGCCTGGAGAGGGTGCCGATTTTCTCTACTTCTGTCAGCGCCCCGTATAAAGTAGACATCGCCCTCACCTATGGGTGCAACAATGAATGTCCTCACTGCTATAACGAACCCGATCGCCTGGCGATGCCATCCCTTCCGGTTGAAAGCTGGAAGCAGGTGTTTGAGAAACTGGTAACGGTGGGAGTTCCTCATTTTATCCTCACCGGAGGGGAAGCCACATTGCATCCTGACCTGCCGGAGCTGATCGCATATGCTGATCAGCTTGGGCCGATCGTCGGTTTGAACACTAATGGCCGGCGTATCCATCACAAGCCTTATATGGAGGTTCTGGCAAAGGCTGGTCTCAACCACATTCAAATCACGTTGGGTTCGCACATCCCTGCTGTCCATGATGCTATGATGGGAGCTGTATCTTACAGTCAGACGGTGCGCGGTATCGAAAACGCTCTCGAGAGCGGGGTATACACCATAACCAATACAACCCTGATGCGCTGTAACATGGATCACGCCGAAGCCATCGTGGAATTCCTCCACGACCTGGGGATCCGGACTTTTGCGATGAACGGGATGATCTACTCGGGGGGCGGCTTTGCGCATCCGGAAGCCATCCCCGAGGAGGAGATGCCGGCTCTGCTTGTGCGGGTGCGAGATCGCGCCGCCGAATTGGGCATGCGCTTCCTTTGGTATACCCCGACCGAGTATTGCCGCATGAACCCGGTTGAGCTGGAGATCGGCGCCAAGCGTTGCAATGCCGGAGAGTATTCGTTGTGCATTGAGCCGAACGGAGATGTCCTGCCTTGCCAGTCCTATTATGTTGCCGCGGGCAACCTGCTCACCGATCCCTGGGAGGCGATTTGGGAGAGCGAGTTGTTCCGCAGCTTTCGGGAACGGGAATCCGATCCACGGTGGGCTGGTCTACCGGAGAAATGCTGGGATTGCCCTGATCTGCCTCTCTGCGGTGGTGGCTGTCGGATCGAACGAGAAGCCCGCGAAGGGAATCGGGTTGCAGCTGGTGCCGGTGGGGGCTGCTCGGGGTGCAGTGGCGCGTGCGGCACGGCACATCACATCAATCCCATCCACACGGCGGGATTCATCCCAACCGATAGCATGGTGCGTGCTGACCGGCGGGCAAGCGGGATTATGGAGAATCTGATCTCCCTGGAGACACTGATCCCGCCGCTCAGCAAACCTCAGGCGCAGCAGAAAAAAGTAGCTTCTTGATGATCCTTCAAGCCTGTCTTAATAAATATTGCCTATTTTTGTTGATGCTGCAAGGATAAAATCTTCGGCGAGGATGCCTGTCTCGATGGATTTTCTCTTTGAGCCGGGGTTCAGGCTGGCAGCCGGCGTGCTTTTTTTCGTTTTGTTCGGCTGGCTGTATTTCAAGATCAGCCGGGGAACCGGGAAAGTCATTTTTTCCCTGCTCAGCCTGCTCCTGATCGTGTCCTTCTGGTTTGTCCCGATCATCCTGGTGATCGCCTGGTTTGGTTTGGGGATGCTGCTCATTTGGGACGGATTGAGGCGGAGATCTGGCCGTCCGGGTTACCTGCCTGCGGGCGCCATCGTCGAAGGGGGTGGGATCAAGCGCGGCCTGACGCCACCGGAAGCGGCGATCGTGATGGAGATGCCCCTCAGCCGTGTTCTAACCGTTGTACTTACCGGCTTGCTGAAGAAGGGTGTCCTGGAGCTGGCAGCGGACATCCCTGTGAGTCTGCGGGTCTCCGGAGATTTTCAGGCGCGCAGATCAGCCCCAGATGTTCAGGGACGGAACGTTTTCCGCAGGATGGCGGCACAGAAACATAACGTCCTCATCCATCCATACGAGGAACCTTTTCTGGAGCTTTTGGAAGGAAAGGAAGGTCAGCCGCTTTCGCTGCTCAATTTCACTGTTCCCATGCGGGCTCTGCTCCGTCATACCGCCAGACGGATGGGCGGATACGACCTAGCGGGGACTCGGGAGTATTACCGCAAACACCTGGGGCGCGCCCGCCACGACGTGGCTCTGGCATCCAGGAGTTTGCGTGCGTCGACCGGTTTCGAGAAAGAATATTCGGTATCTGTCAGAACTGCTTCCGACGCTCACAGGATCATGGAACACCACCTGGAATGGGTTATCCTGGATGAGACACTCCGCGAATATTACCGCGATTTCCAGCCGCGCTGGCTGCCATGGCATGCGGAGGGATTCCTGGATTGGGTTGTCAGCCTGGAAAAGGCGCTTCTCCAGAGCCTCCCCACCGATGGACTGGTCGTCTCCGCTGGCGATTCTGATCTGAGAATTAATTGGCAAGACCCGGTCTCAGAGGAGTTCTTCAAAGCTGTCTACAATCAGGTATGGGGGACTTAAATCCAGTGGAGAGGTTTCTCCCTGGCGAGCAGGAAGATCCTTAAGATCAGAGGTGTTCACCTCCAAGACGACTTACAACTATCCTCAGGTTGTTCAATCCCGGATTTTCTCTTCAAGGGATTCGGCCCCAGATCTCTCCCCAGGTGTCTCGCAGGATATTTCCCAGGATACTGCCATCTCCAAATGTCAGATGGGCATTGCCATCGGGTTCGATATACAGGTAAGCGCGCGGATTGAAAAGCTCGTTGGAGTCCTTCTCATTTTCCAGACTGAAAGGGTTGTAATTTGCATATGGCACTGGCATGGTCCAGATCAGAGTCAGGCCCAGGCTGGCAGCCCAGTCACGCGCCTGCAACAGGGAGCTAGCCAGCTCGTGCCGGGAGGCGGTTAACGAAATGGCGTGTAATCCGGTGGTTGCTACCCGTTCCAGCCAGCGGGGGAAGTTGGAGCGGTTCTCGGGTGTCAGGGTCAGGTGCGCTGCAATGTGCAGGCGTGATTCCAAAACCTCTCTCCAGTAGATCAGGCTGGAGAGTGCTTCCCAGGAGATCTCGTCCTCAGGGCTCAAGACAACCATGACGTGATCGAGGCCTGCCTGGATGATGCGGTCCAGGTAAGCCGAATCGCCCAGGCGCAAGCCGTCGCTCACCAGACCGGTTACCATTCCCAGACGTTCGGCATATTCCAGCAGGGTTTCAAGGTCCGCCCGCTGGGTGGGCTCTGTGCCGGTGAAGACGACATGCGGGATACCAAGTCTCCAGGCCTTGTCCAGGATCGCCAGCCACTCGTCCGTCTTGAGCTCACCTTCGCGAAGTTCACCTGGCGGGCGTTCATGATCCCACCTGCTGAGGGCGCAATCGATCCGGTAAGGGGCAGTGAGATGCACTGTTTCGGGCGTCTGCCGTTCGAACGGTGGCTCGATCCCCGGATCGAGGCAGAGCATCTCCACCCGCTCGATGAATTCCTGGTAATCAAGGGCAGCCCTGTCCCGGGAGACGCGATAGCGCCTGGCGATCTGTCTGGCGACCTGATCGCTGGGCGTCCTGTGAACCAGATGATAGGCGAACTCAGCGGCAGTCGGGTTGAGGTGCAGAACGATCGAGGCGTTGATCAATAACACCCCACGTCCGTCCGGCTCCAGGCGCAGATGCAGCCGGCAGGGCACTGGCGCATCGGGCGGGGCTTTGTAGGCATATAACCCCGGCGGGAGAAGCCGGATCGGTTGCAGCAGGCGGCGGAGAGTGCCAGGCAATCGGTTCATGTGCATTGAATTCTATCAGATGCCCTGGAAAAAGAACGTCTGAAAAAGCATAGCGCCCCTTATACCGGTCTGGAAGCCAAAGCCCACAGATTACCCAGATTTCACGGATGAGATCTCGCTTGACCGCCTGCGGGCATCACGGTAGAATCATGGGCGCGCGGGCGTGGCCAAGTGGTAAGGCATCAGCCTTCCAAGCTGATATCCGCGGGTTCGAATCCCGTCGCCCGCTCCTGAGGCGGTTGGCGTTTCACTGGCAACATTACGTATCAGCCTTTCGCAATTCTGGTTAGCGATCGATCTAACCAGTATCAATTCGAAAGGAACACCCCCTGTACTTTTTATCACTCAAACACTAACCGCCAATCGCTAAATGCCGGTCATCTTCTGGGCCCGTAGCTCAGCGGCAGAGCGGACGGCTCATAACCGTTTGGTCGCAGGTTCGAATCCTGCCGGGCCCATTCTCAGTGTTTTGCCATTCCCAGGGATTCATCCTGGTTTTTTATTCTATAACACCATGAGCTGCTTGTTATGTACCTGTTCTGTAAGGCACACGGTCAGGAGATAGCCAACGAAGAAGACTAGCAATTCTTTATAAGCGATTTCAACGGCGGTGACTGGTCTGGGATAAGGTAAGTTGCTGGTCGAAGGGCACAAGGAGGAAACCCCGAGTCGATTTCAAACTCGAGAGGCGGTTTAGAAAATTTATTATGAATTATTCCTGGCGTTGGAGCTGGGTCCAGGTCTGGCTGCTCACCTGGTTGGGGTCAAAAAAAGGATCGTTGCTGAGGATATACTCCCCCAACGCGTTCCCCCAGGCTTGCTGATAACCTGTAGGTAGTTCGACCTGCGCCCCACTGGTATCCTGATAGGCATCCACACCGCGCATCGCCTGGCTCCACCGTTCGGAGACGCGATCATAGACCGCCTGCCGTTCCCAGTAACTCTGGCTGATCAGGTCGCCGATCTCGTTGCTGACCTGGCTGATATGGCGGCTGAGTGCGCCAATGTTCTGGATATGGCGGATATTGGCTGCCGTATTCTGTTGGATGTTCTGATTCAAGAGCGCCATCCACTGCGGATTGATCTGCACGGATTTCCAGATGGTGGCAAAGAGATCAGCTAGGCTATCCAATTGACCCTCGCGGGCACGGATGGCGTATAGGTAATCAGCGCTCCAGTTGATCATCTCGCTTACCCCCCACATGCCTGGCATTTGTATCCGATGGTAAGTGAGGTTCGCATGTATCCGCTCTTCGACCGTGTTATTCTCCAGGGGATAAATGATATCGACAATTGCAGTTTCCATCTGGGGCAGTCCCATCTGAGTATAAGCATTTTCTGGCGTGACCCCTGGAGTGCGCTGGACAGTGCGCACCTGCAGACCTGGGATGTTGCGAAAGCGGGGGATGAGGATCGCCTGGATGAACTGGACACTATCCACCGGTTGCGCAACTTCTGCTCCGAAATAGCGGCTACCGGGCGGGATGGCCCATCGCGACATCGGATCGGTAGACCAGTAGAACAGGTGTGTGGGAAAGGTTTCGAATTGCTCAAGCCCGGCCGGGTTGCGCACCCGGAAGGCAGCCGCTGCCGGAGAGGCAGGTCTGTCTGGGATCCAATAGATGCCACCCTCCACCTGCCAGCCGGTGGGATAAAGAAAGCGCATGGCAGGGATACCAAATCCCTGCCGATCGACGACCACATACCACGAAAATCGCACCCCGGGCAGCAACTCGTTTGGAGAGGATGTGCCCTGCGACCCCGGCTGTGGGCGGCGCATCAACCATACCCCACAGTAGGAACAGATGATCACCTCGGCGGGCGATTCGAGTGGGGCACCGCAGTTGGGGCACTTGAATTCAAGATATTCGCTCATAACCTCCCCTGGTGGGTGGCATAATGGGCATCATCCAAATCCATAGAGGCATTATATTTCGGAATTAGATGACACCCCATTCTCAATTTTGTAAAGCCAGGCATCATTATCAAGATTCATGAGGGAGAGTTATGCTATGCCACTCTTTTCCACACCTCGGTCTCGATGACGATGCGGTAATATGGTGGACGGTCGGGATCGTCAGTGATGTATTTCTCTGAGACGATCAGCGTGTTGTAGTTCTCGGCGGGGACTTCCAGGCGCAGTCCACCTTCGCCGCGGTATTTGATCTTACTGACCAGCTGCTGGCTGAAACTGCGGTCGAGCAGCAATTCTCTGGCGGGCAGACGTGGGCTGAGGGTTTTATCGATCTCTTGCTTGACCTCGGCGGCGAGCGGTAATTCCTCCAGCCAGGAATCCAGATTTAACCGGCGAGTGGTGACAGCCTGCAGGATGCCTTCCTCGAGGCTCTCGCTTTCTTCTTCCGTCAGACGTTCGCGCAGGCGGTTCTCCGCATTGACCAGTCCCCGGTAAACGATCTCGGTCACTTTACGGGCGTCCATCACCTCCTCGGCGTCCAGGAAGGTCTCGCTGAAGAAGCGGGCGATGCTCCCGTTCTCCGCCAGGCGGCTCTGCCGGTCGAGCAGAAGCATATCAAATTCGGGGTGGCGGGGCTCAAGTGGCTGGATAAAGGCGCATTTCTGGAGCTTTTCGCTGGTGAACGCTTCACTCATGGTTTCGAATGTGACGTAAGTGTGACCCTGTGCATCCTTACGGATGACGTGTCGGAAGATCTGCGCCGGGTCGACTTTCATGATCCCCAAGAATCTGGTGTAAGGGTAATTTTCCGCCTGAAAAATGCACACCGCCAGGTCGCCGGAGGTGATGCGGCGGTCACGTTCCAGGTTAACGTATAGCTCGCTCGCCAGACGCTGTGAGCCCTCGACAAGGGGGAGCTCGCCGCGCAGGATGTCACGGCAGACTCCCGA
>FWPU01007916.1_pt1 | contig 18807 bp, 21 predicted proteins | sample 2228361 | NCBI WGS metagenome assembly FWPU01 (sample SAMEA103939777, study PRJEB20133) | metagenome
CCTAATGAGGGAGCGTGAAGTTAAATTGAGGAAGCCGGCCTCAAATGTGAGACAGAGGTTTACTTTTGCCAAAATTCCAGAAGCGCTAGAAGTCCCCCATCTTTTAGGAATTCAAGTTGACTCTTTTGAATGGCTAAAAGAAAAAGGCTTGAAAGAGATTATTGAACAAGATTCACCAATCGAAGACTTTACAGGCACCCTAGCTCTTGAGTTCGGTGACTATCGTTTTGAAAAGCCTAAGTTTTCGCCAGATGAGTGTCGCGAGAAGGATATGACCTATTCATCGCGCCTTCATGTCACTACTCGCTTTATCAATCGTGAAACAGGTGAGATTAAAGAGCAAGAAATTTTCTTAGGTGATTTCCCGATAATGACCGATTGGGGTACTTTTATAATTAACGGCACGGAGCGTGTGGTTGTGAGTCAGTTAATCCGCTCACCCGGTGTTTACTTTGGCGAAGAGGTTGACAAGGAGACTGGGAAATCTCTCTTCAATGCCAAGGTAATCCCTAATCGAGGTGCTTGGTTAGAGTTTGAAATGGACAAGCGGGACACTTTATTTGTTCGTATTGACAGGCGACGTAAACTTCCAGCCACGTTAGTGCTCAAAGTTTTAGGATGGGGTAGTCAAAAGGAGATTTTAGAAGCAGTTGGCTCGTCGCTTTTGATCAAACGAACTTTAGAGAAGGACCCAACGCATGATGAAGAAGAAGCTCTCTTGGAAATTTACAAAAAGTTGCGGCCAGGTGAGTTGCCAACTGTAGAAAGTGCCCGTTCTTATTTTGAAGGCCTTTTCTTTAACCCGCATCGATACGATTTGGCAAAAGTGGGCCGGTACAAAATTAATAAAAAGTTGGGTCTGGAAGTACCCTTGGATGTAACTACTTTGACTAAAGAGGATGTTTTGGAGACAGTTCGTTATCTTGTCAAACTTTGGGAAGACGACCCTGAAGCCAGCTTGGACGATATTGACCACCTAGGTAATCGTCGAATTCGGACAGTGGGTGAGTTGGTACAAAACCAGTTTAGAATTGGTATTGCTCGAATTGAAAGAATTATTCGAGAGAAGATGTCTACTCTTGACCCTGAGGAAATAACACCGCATGCTCTTATCAATGTGCGGCCAATCACCGCTGCTTTAAGGGAGTATTTTGGAAGTGGCCAACTTTCTCAGTTTATGGATCAAACGAATCCACTGGCTGCCTTGACGCATCGGCGGCGCTTAAGCGCCCTTGGTCCGGGTGGTCTTTCACGTGAGCGGGCTGGTTTTGAAGTAAGAGATGTTCACCCTTCTCACTATGGGCGGATGTGTCCAATTGAAACACCTGAAGGTCCCAATATCGGGCTAATTAGCTCTTTAGCCACTTATGCTCGAGTCAATGAGTATGGTTTCTTAGAAACGCCTTATCGAGTGGTGAAGAAAGGTAAGGTTACAGGCGAGATTGTCTATTTAACGGCTGATGAAGAAGAGAAAAAAGTTATAGCACAGGCTAATGCTCCTTTTGACCGAAAAACTGGCCGATTTTTACAAGACAAAATCCTGGCTAGAGAAAGGGGAAGAGTTGAGGCAGTCTCGCCTGAAGAAATTGAATATATGGATGTTTCACCTCAGCAAATTGTCAGTGTAGCTGCTTCTCTTATTCCCTTTTTGGAGCATAACGATGCTAACCGAGCCTTGATGGGAGCCAACATGCAGCGGCAAGCAGTTCCCTTAATTAAGAGGGAAGCTCCTTTGGTAGGCACTGGCATGGAGCATCGAGCCGTTGTAGATACTGGTGATGTGACTTTAGCTAAACGAAGCGGCGTAGTCAGTAAAGTTTGGGCTGACATTGTTGAAGTTAAAACTAAAGGCGGTAAAGATGTTTATTCTTTAAAGAAATACCGTCGTTCTAATCAAGGCACCTGCATTAACCAAGTGCCGGTGGTTAAGAAGGGTGAAAAAGTTAAAGCTGGAGACGTCATTGCTGACGGTCCATGCTCTGACCACGGTGAGCTGGCTTTAGGAGCTAACCTTTTAGTCGCTTTTATGCCTTGGGAAGGCTACAACTATGAGGATGCAGTGATTATTAGCGAGCGCTTAGTTAAAGATGACTCCTTGACCTCAGTCCACATCGAGGAGGATGAGGTAGATGCAAGAGATACTAAGTTAGGGCCAGAAGAAATCACGCGGGAAATTCCTGCCGTAGCTGAGGAACTTCTCAAGGACTTGGATGAACGGGGCATCGTTCGCTTAGGAGCTGAAGTTGGCCCTGGCGACATCCTGGTAGGAAAGGTGACACCAAAAGGCGAAAGCGAGCTGACACCAGAGGAAAAACTCCTCCGAGCCATTTTCGGGGAGAAAGCGAGGGATGTTAGAGATACTTCACTGCGGGTACCCCATGGGGAAGGTGGTAAAGTTGTCGATGTCAAAATTTTCTCTAGGGAAAAGGGCGACGAGCTGGCACCAGGTGTAAACGAGCTTGTTCGAGTTTATGTCGCTCAAATAAGAAAAGTATCCGTTGGTGACAAACTAGCAGGTCGTCATGGCAATAAAGGGGTTATTTCAAAGATTGTCCCTGAGGAAGATATGCCCTTTTTAGAAGATGGGACACCTGTCGATATCATTCTTAATCCCCTAGGCGTTCCTTCTCGAATGAATGTCGGTCAGGTTTTAGAGACTCATCTTGGCTGGGCAGCTGTTAAAGGCTGGAAAGACGGGAAGAAAAAAATTAAGGGCCCTGTCTATATTGCTTCGCCTGTTTTTGACGGAGCTAGGGAGGAAGAGATTGAGTCGATTTTAAAGAAAGCTGGCTTACCTCCCTCGGGTAAAGCAACACTTTTTGACGGGAGAACTGGCGAAGCTATCAGCAATCCTGTAGCGGTGGGCTATGTCTATATGATGAAACTCGTTCACATGGTCGACGATAAGATTCACGCCCGCTCGACTGGCCCCTATTCCTTGATTACTCAGCAGCCTTTGGGAGGAAAAGCTCAGTTTGGCGGTCAACGTTTTGGTGAGATGGAAGTCTGGGCGCTAGAAGCTTACGGCGCAGCTTATACCCTCCAGGAAGTGCTCACCGTTAAGTCTGATGATGTTGTAGGGAGAGTCAAGGCTTATGAGGCGGTGGTGAAAGGGGAAAACCTGCCTGAACCTAACATTCCAGAGTCCTTTAAAGTCTTGATTAAAGAGATGCAGGGCTTGGGACTCAATGTTGAAGTAATCACTGAGCGTGGTGAGGCAGTGGAGATAAAGGAAGAGAAAGAAGAGGAAGAAGATTTAATTGCCCAGGCTAGGAAGTTGGGACTTGACATTGAAGGAAAAGTTGGCGTTGGAATCGCCGAAGAGGCTTCTGAGGAAAGTTAATTAAGGGAGGTTATTGAGGTTGATTGATATAAACCAAATTAAAGGTGTCAAAATAACTTTATCTTCACCTAACCAAATTAGAAACTGGTCTCACGGAGAAGTGAAAAAGCCAGAAACCATTAATTATCGAACCTTAAAACCAGAGAGGGACGGACTCTTTTGCGAAAAGATATTTGGGCCAGTCCGCGATTTCGAGTGCTATTGTGGCAAGTATAAGCGGATTAGGTTTCGGGGGATTGTGTGTGAGCGGTGTGGCGTTGAAGTGACGCATTCACGGGTGCGTCGCGAGAGAATGGGGCATATTGAGTTAGCAGCCCCCGTGGCCCACATCTGGTTCTTTAAAGGTGTGCCTTCTCGAATGGCCTATCTTCTCGATATTTCCTCTAAAGACTTGGAAAAAGTGATTTATTTTGCTGTTTCTATCATTACTCATGTTGACAAAAAGAGGATTAAAGAAGACCTCCCACTTTTAAAAGATGAGCTGAAGAAAGAACTTGATGAGCTGGACAAAGAGCGCCAAGGTATCATTAAGAGACTTAAGTCTGAGAAGGAAGAAAAAATGGCGGAATTAAAAGCCCAAGCAAATCCTTCTCCTCCTCAGGCTGAAGTCAAAAAGCTTGAGAGAAAGTACAAAAAAGAGATCGAAGAGGTAGAGAAAGACTATAAAGAAAGAAAAAGAGTTGCCACCGAAGCTTTAAGTGCTTTAGAGAAATTGAAGGAGAAGCAAATCATTGAGGACGATGAAGTTTATCGGGAGATGAAGTATCGTTACGGTGATTATTTCCAAGGCGGCATGGGCGCAGAAGCAGTTAGAGAACTTTTGGACCAGGTCGATTTGGAAAAAGAAGCCGAGCAGTTACGAAAAGTGCTGAAGCGCTCTAAAGGTCAAAAAAGGCTTAAAACCATTAAGCGTCTCAAAGTTATCAGTGCCTTTTTACGTTCACAGAACAAGCCTTCTTGGATGGTTTTGGAAGTTCTGCCTGTGTTGCCGCCTGAGATTCGACCGATGGTACAGCTTGACGGAGGAAGGTTTGCCTCTTCAGACCTTAATGACCTTTATCGTCGAGTTATTAATCGGAACAATCGTCTTAAAAAGCTACTTGATTTAGGTGCTCCCGAGATAATCATTAACAATGAGAAGAGGATGCTTCAGGAGGCAGTTGATGCACTTTTTGACAATAACCGTCGGCCTCGCCCCGTAGTTGGTTCAAACAACCGTCCTCTAAAGTCCCTCTCCGATATGCTTAAAGGCAAGCAAGGACGCTTTCGCCAAAATTTATTGGGAAAGCGCGTTGACTATTCAGGTCGTTCAGTGATTGTAGTCGGTTCTCAACTACGCCTAGATCAGTGCGGCTTGCCTAAAGTAATGGCTTTAGAGTTGTTTAAACCCTTTGTGATGAAGCGATTGGTCGAATTGGGGCATGCGCCTAACATCAAGGGCGCTAAAAGAGTCGTTGAACGGATGAAAGCAGTGGTTTGGGATGTTTTAGAAGAAGTGATTAAAGACCAGACTGTTTTACTTAATCGAGCTCCGACCCTCCATCGGCTAGGCATTCAAGCCTTTGAACCAATTTTAGTGGAAGGTAAGGCTATTCAAATCCATCCGTTAGTTTGCCCTCCTTACAACGCTGACTTTGACGGGGACCAAATGGCTGTCCATGTACCCCTGTCTCTTAAAGCTCAAGCTGAAGCCAGAATTTTAATGATCTCAATGCACAATGCACTTTCACCGGCTCACGGTCGACCACTCATTGCCCCAACTCAAGATATGGTTTTGGGTCTTTATTACCTAACGGCTGAGGGTGGGGAAGACCTGCCTGGAACAGGAGGTTTTCACGCTGACCCTGATGAGGCTATCTTGGCTTATCAATGTGGTCAAGTTCATCTCCAAGCCAAAATTACAGTGAGGATGAGAGAAAAAGGAGTTAAAGGTCGGATAGAGACAACAGTCGGTCGAATCATTTTCAACCAGGCTTTGCCTCTCGACTACGACTTTATCAACCATGAGGTTGGTAAAGAAACTGTTCGCTCTTTGGTTGAAGAGTTTTACCGTCGCTACGAGATAAGTCAAGTCGCTGAAATTTTAGACAATCTTAAGGAACTAGGTTTCGCGTATGCCACAAAGCCTGGCATCACTATTAGTATTGATGATATGAAAGTTCCTCCTACAAAGGAGAAGATACTAGAACATCATGAGAAGGAAGCGGAAATGGTGGAAAAGCAACATCGGAAAGGATTGATTACTGACGAGGAAAGACACCAGCGGATAGTTGAAATTTGGAGCCGAGCTACTGATGAAGTCACCGAAGCTATGGAGAAAAACTTTTCTCAATTTAACCCGATTTATATGATGGCTCAATCAGGAGCGCGAGGCAACATTAAACAAGTTCGTCAGCTGGCTGGGATGCGAGGCTTAGTAGCCAATCCAAAAGGCGAGATCATTGACCGACCTATTAAATCCAACTTCCGTGAAGGACTTTCAGTCTTAGAGTACTTTATTTCAACTCATGGAGCTAGAAAAGGGCTAGCCGACACCGCTTTGAGAACTGCTGATTCAGGTTACTTGACGAGGCGGCTAGTTGATGTAGCTCAAGATATTATCGTGCGCGAAGAAGACTGTGGGGCTAATCAAGGCTTACCGGTGCGAGTTTTAAATGAAGAAAATGAGCTCAACCGCAACTTAATTGGACGGGTTGCGCTTGAGCCAGTGCCTCACCCCAAAACGGGTGAAGTTCTCGTTGAAGCTAACCGAGATATCGATGAAATTCGACTTAATTTGCTAGCTGAGGCGGGCGTGGAAGAAGTCATGACCCGCTCAGTGCTTCACTGTCGGACCAAGCACGGCGTTTGTCAGCTTTGCTACGGTTGGAGTCTTTCTGACCGCAAAATAGTTGAACTGGGGGAAGCTGTGGGAATTGTGGCGGCTGAGTCGATTGGTGAACCCGGAACTCAGTTAACAATGAGGACATTTCACACTGGGGGCGTGGCTGGTGAGGATATCACGCACGGCTTACCCAGAGTGGTTGAGCTGTTTGAGGCTCGAAAACCTAAAGGCCAGGCAGTTATGGCTGAAGTGAGCGGCCGGGTGGAGCTAAAGGAAGGAAAACGGGTTCGTCGAGTCATCATTCATACGCCTGATGGAAAGGAGAAGTCATATGCTATTCCTAGACGAGCGAGGTTGAAGGTTTCCCACGGCGATACGGTAAAGGCTGGAGACCAGTTGACTGAAGGACCCTTAAAACCACACGATATTTTGAGGATTAAAGGACTACAAGCCGTCCAACTTTACTTGTTGGAAGAGATACAGAAAGTTTACGCTTCTCAAGGTGTTGAGATAAACAACAAACACATTGAGGTAATTATTCGGCAGATGCTCAGGAAAGTAAGTATTGTTGACTCTGGAGATACGGAGTTTTTACCAGGAGAGATTGTTGATAAGTTTGCTTTTGAGGAAGAAAACCAAAGAGTCACGGCTGGTGGTGGCAAACCTGCCACAGCTAAACAAATTTTAATGGGTATTACCAAGTCAGCTTTGGCCACGGAAAGCTGGCTTTCAGCGGCTTCTTTTCAAGAAACGACTCGAGTTTTGACTGAAGCGGCTGTTAAGGGCAAAGTTGATGAGCTGGTCGGTTTGAAAGAGAATGTGATAATAGGCAAACTTATTCCGGCTGGCACAGGTATGGATAGCCACCGTGATATTCTGCCCGATTTGGAAGTGCCGTCCGAAGAACTCAGGCGAAAAGAGGCCTTGCGGCTTTTGGGAAGCGGCACCATCTTGCCTTCCGAAGAGAAAAATGTGATTGACAAGTAGAAATGTTTTCGGTATAGTTATGCGCTGTGGCTTTAATCGCTTTAGCCCACACTTTAAAAATTTTAAAAAAGGAGTAATTTTTTGCCGACTGTTAATCAGTTAGTCAGAAAAGGAAGAAAGAGAGTTGGGAGTAAGACCAAGACGCCAGCACTGGGTGGTAATCCCCAGAAAAGGGGCGTTTGCGTGCGTGTTTCTACAACGACGCCTAAGAAACCTAACTCAGCTTTGAGAAAGATTGCCCGAGTGCGTTTAACTAACAGTATGGAAGTCACCACTTATATACCTGGCATTGGCCATAACCTCCAGGAACACTCGATTGTGTTAGTACGAGGTGGCCGAGTTAAGGACTTGCCTGGTGTTAGATATAAAGTTGTCCGAAACGTTTACGACACGGGCCCTGTAGAAGAGAGAAAAACAGCTCGTTCTAAATATGGTGTGAGGAAAGGGAAGAGTTAAGGAGCTAAAATGCCGCGGAAAGGAGCTGTAACTAAGCGAACTATTAAACCAGATTTAGTTTATGGTGATAGAGTAGTGGCGCGTTTGATTAATCACATTATGAAACAAGGCAAGAAAAGCCTCGCTGAGTCAATTGTTTATTCAGCTTTGGAGATTGTAGAAAAGCGAGGCAAAGAGAGTGGCTTGTCTATTTTGCGTAAGGCCATTGAGAACAGCCGTCCCTTGCTGGAGGTTCGACCTCGTCGGGTGGGCGGAGCAACTTATCAAATTCCGCTAGAGGTTGAGGAGCGTCGGGGTGAGACTTTAGCTTTGCGTTGGATTGTTGGAGTAGCTCGTAGCAAAGAAGGTGCTCCCATGGCCGAGCGGTTAGCTAATGAGATTTTAGAAGCAGCAAAAGGAGAAGGCGAAGTGATAAAGAAGCGCGAGAATCTTCATAAAAAGGCTGAAGCGAACCGAGCTTTTGCTCACTATCGCTGGTAAGTGAGGTTTTAATGGAAATAGCAAAGTTACCCATTGAGAAAATAAGAAATATCGGGATTATGGCTCACATTGATGCGGGCAAGACAACGACTACTGAGCGGATACTTTTTTACAGTGGCCGAGTTCATCGCATTGGAGAGGTTGACGAAGGCTCAGCGACGATGGACTGGATGCCGCAGGAGAAAGAGCGGGGTATTACGATTACCTCAGCGGCTACTGCTTGCTTGTGGCAGGGTTATCGAATCAATATTATAGATACGCCTGGCCACGTTGACTTTACTGTAGAGGTAGAACGGTCGTTAAGGGTCTTAGATGGTTCCATTGCCATTTTCTGTGCTGTAGGCGGTGTTGAGCCTCAGTCGGAGACGGTTTGGCGTCAGGCCGATAAATATGGCATCCCTCGCATTGCTTACATCAACAAGATGGATAGGGTAGGTGCTGACTTTTTCCAGGTTGTTACGTTAATGAAAGAGCGCTTGGGAGTTCATCCTCTCCCCATTCAATTACCCATTGGTTCCGAGGACTCTTTTGCTGGAGTAATTGATTTGATAAAAATGAAAGCCATTTACTGGGTTGATGAACTGGGCACCAAGTATGAGTACAAGGATATTCCCAAAGAACTTGAACCGATGGCCAAAGAATACCATCAGCAGCTCATCGAAGCGGTAGCTGAGGCGTCTGATGAGTTGATGAGCAAGTATTTGGAAGATGAAGAGATTTCAGAAGAGGAGATTAAAGCTGCCTTAAGAGCGCGGACCTTAAAAGCTGAGATTTCACCGGTTCTTTGTGGAGCGTCTGTTCGAAACAAAGGTGTTCAACCGCTCCTTGATGCAGTGGTTGACTATCTACCTTCACCGGTTGAGGTACCGCCTGTTTGGGGTGTAAATCCTGAGAGTGGTGAAAGAGAAGAACGTCAACCTTTAGACGATGAGCCTTTCTGTGCTTTAGCTTTTAAAGTCATGGTCGACCCATACGTGGGCAAACTTACTTTCTTTCGGGTTTACTCAGGTTCACTTAAAGCTGGCTCTCAAGTTCTCAACGCTAACACGGGACGAAAAGAGAGGCTTGGCCGTCTTCTTCAAATGCACGCTGACCATCGTAAAGAACGCCCAGTTATTTGGTCTGGTGATATAGTGGCAGCAGTTGGTCTTAAAGAGACAACGACTGGCGATACGCTTTGTGACCCTAATCATCCCTTAATTTTGGAGTCGATGCGCTTTCCCGAGCCAGTTATTTCAGTGGCTATTGAACCTAAGACTCGCGCTGACCAAGAGAAGTTGAGCAATGCATTAGCGAAGTTGGCTGAAGAGGACCCGACTTTTAAAGTTACTTACGACACTGAAACGGGTCAAACAGTTATTTCAGGCATGGGCGAACTGCATCTTGAAATTATCGTCGATAGGTTGATGAGGGAGTTTAAGGTGGGGGCAAATGTTGGTCGACCGCAGGTTGCTTATCGGGAGACTGTTACTCGTGCAGTTACTAACGTAGAAGGGAAGTATATTCGTCAGTCAGGCGGGCGAGGTCAATATGGTCACGTCGTCATTAAGCTTGAGCCAAATCCTGGCCAAGGATTCGAATTTGTCGACAGTGTCGTTGGTGGAGTAATCCCTAAAGAGTTCATCCCAGCTGTAGAAAAAGGAGTAAAAGAAGCCCTTTTCTCAGGTGTTTTAGGCGGTTATCCAGTGGTCGATGTTAAAGTGACTATTTATGATGGTTCACATCATCCGGTTGACTCTTCGGAAATTGCTTTTAAGATTGCCGGTTCCTTAGCGACTCGTGAAGCTCTTCATCGGGCTCACGCTATTTTACTGGAACCAATTATGAGGGTTGAGGTCGTTTCGCCTGAGGAGTATATCGGAGATGTCTTGGGTGACCTTAACTCGCGGCGAGCTCACGTTTCAGGAGTTGAAAAAAGGGGCAATTCGCAGATTATTCGGGCTGTTGTTCCCTTGGCGGAGATGTTTGGGTATGCTACTTCGCTTCGTTCAGTTACGCAAGGTCGAGCTTCCTTTACCATGCAGTTCGATAGCTATCAGGCAGTTCCATCTAGTATCGCTAGTGAGCTTATTGAAGAGACACAAGGCACTACGGGAGTTGCCAGCCAATTTTAAGGAAGGAAATTAGATAAGGAGGTCAAAATGGGAAAACCTAAATTTGAAAGAACAAAGCCACATCTAAATGTGGGAACGATTGGTCATGTAGACCACGGAAAGACAACTCTAACAGCGGCTATCACCAAACTCTTGGCTGAGAAAGGCCTCGCTACCTACATACCCTTTGAGGAGATTGATAAGGCTCCTGAAGAAAAGCAAAGAGGCATTACCATTGCCATTGCTCACGTTGAGTATGAAACAGAAAACCGCCACTACGCCCACATTGACTGTCCAGGCCACGCTGACTACGTCAAGAACATGATAACAGGTGCAGCCCAGATGGACGGAGCCATCTTAGTTGTCTCAGCGGCTGACGGTCCCATGCCCCAGACAAGAGAACACGTCCTTTTAGCTCGCCAAGTTGAAGTCCCTTCCATGGTTGTTTACTTAAACAAAGTGGACATGGTTGACGACCCAGAACTTTTAGAACTAGTGGAAGTAGAAGTCCGTGACCTCCTAAACGAGTATGAGTTCCCAGGAGACGACATCCCAGTGGTCAAAGGCAGTGCTCTCAAAGCCTTAGAGTGTGGCTGCGGCAAGTCTGACTGTGAGTGGTGCAAAAGCATCTGGGAGCTTCTAGAAGCTCTCGACACCTACATCCCCGAACCCAAAAGAGACATTGATAAACCTTTCCTTATGCCCATTGAAGATGTCTTCTCCATCACTGGCCGAGGCACTGTCGTTACTGGGCGGGTTGAAAGAGGCAAGATTAAAACAGGTGATGAAGTAGACATTGTCGGCCTTCGTGAAGACATCAGGAAAACAGTAGTAACAGGCGTTGAGATGTTTAGAAAAATCCTAGACGAAGCCCAAGCAGGAGATAACGTCGGGCTACTTCTTCGAGGCATTGGCAAAGAGGAAGTAGAAAGAGGCGAAGTCATCGCTTTGCCTGGCTCCATCACCCCTCATAAGAAGTTCAAAGCTCAAGTCTATGTCTTAACCAAAGAAGAAGGCGGTCGCCACACACCTTTCTTTAATGGCTACCGTCCCCAGTTTTACTTCAGAACAACCGATGTCACAGGGACGATTACCTTACCAGAAGGAACTGAGATGGTCATGCCAGGTGACAACATTGAACTAACCGTTGACCTCATTGCTCCCATTGCTATGGAAGAAGGTCTTCGCTTTGCCATAAGAGAAGGCGGAAGAACAGTGGGAGCTGGCAGCGTAACCAAGGTTTTGGAGTAGGAGAGTGCAACAACAAGTAAGAATTAGGTTAAAAGCATACGACCATGAGATTTTAGACGAGTCGGCCAAGCGCATCGTTGAAACGGCGCTTCGCACAGGAGCTCGCGTTTCAGGACCAGTTCCCTTGCCGACGGAGAGAAGTCTTATCACTGTTTTGCGCTCGCCTCACAAGGACAAGGACTCTCGAGAACAGTTTGAAATTAGAGTTCATAAGAGGCTTATTGACATCTTTGACCCAACACCCCGAACGGTCGATTCTTTAATGCGACTTGACTTACCGGCCGGGGTGGATATTGAGGTGAAAATCTAGCTTGAGGTGTAAAAAGTGCCTAGAGGTCTCTTAGGAAGAAAAATTGGCATGACGCAAATTTTTATTGGCGAAAAGTTGATACCAGTGACGGCTATTGAAGCTGGTCCTTGTGTGGTGACCCAGTTAAAGAGCGAAGACAGAGAAGGGTATCGGGCTGTGCAAATTGGTTTTGAAGATGCAAAAGAGAAAAAAGTGAATCGGCCCTTAGGTGGTCATTTTAAGCGGGCTAAAGTTAGTCCTAAAAAATACTTGGCTGAAATTAGACTAAGAACAGAAGAAACATCGGATTACGAAGTTGGTCAAGAAATCAAGGTGGACATCTTTGAGCCGGGCGAACGGATTGATGTTGTAGGAACTTCTAAAGGTAAAGGTTTCGCCGGGGTGGTCAAGCGGTGGGGCTTTAGAGGATTTCCCGCCTCTCACGGCTCACGTTATCACCGAGCTGGAGGAGCGATTGGTATGGCTGCTTTTCCCGCGCGGGTAATTAAAGGGATGAAGATGCCTGGTCGGATGGGTAACAGCCGAGTAACTGTTCAAAATCTTGAAGTTGTTAAGGTTATTCCCGAGAAAAATTTAATATTAATAAAGGGCGCGGTGCCCGGAGCAAAAGGTTCTTTGGTAATGGTGAAAGAAACGGTGAAAACAAATCAAAAGATGAGAGCTAGCGGAGAGAGCAGGGGCGAAGCTAAGTCGAAGGCTAAACCTGCTAAGCCGAAGCCAAAGGGAGAGGCTGAGCCTGAATCAAAAGCAGCAGCCAAGCCAACTGAGCCGAAAGAAGAAACCAAATCTGAATCAAAGGGAGAAGCAAAGCCAGTTGAGAAAGCTGAAGCGAAAGACAAAGGAGCTGAAAAAGCGGGAGGCAAAGAAGTATGAAGGCACCTGTTTATTCAAAAAGTGGCAAGAAAAAAGGTGAAGTTAGTTTGAAAAAGGACATTTTTGGCTTGAAACCAAACCAGCAAGCCGTTCATCAAAGTGTTATTTCTTTTCTAGCATCGCAGAGGCGCGGAACAGCTAGTAGCAAAACGCGCTCGGAAGCTAGAGGTGGCGGTGCCAAGCCTTGGCGCCAGAAAGGCACTGGTCGTGCTCGAGCTGGTTCTATTCGCTCACCTTTATGGAAGGGCGGCGGTGTTACTTTTGGGCCTAAGCCACGGGACTTTTCAGTGAAAGTTCCCAAAAAGGTGAAAAAGCTGGCGTTAAAGTCAGCTCTCTCTTATAAAGCAAAAGAGGGTAAGATTTTAATCTTGGGAGAAAAAGACATTGAGCCAAAGACAAGAAAGGCAACAGAAATTGTGGGAAAGCTCAAAATCAAGGGCAAATTTACTTTGGTTATTAAAGAAGGGCAAGAAAACTTTGCTTTAGCATTTCGCAATTTGCCTCAAGCAGGGGTAGTCTACGTTGACGAGCTCAATGCCTACTTTGTTCTCGACAACAAACAGCTCATCTTGACCCAAGAGGCTTTTGACTACCTTCAAGAGGTGATTTAATGGAACCGAGGAAGATTATTGTCAGGCCAGTTTTAACAGAGAAAAGTTATCGAGGTCTTGAAGAAAATAAATATACTTTTGAAGTTCATCCAAGAACAAACAAGATTGAAGTAGCGAAAGCAGTTGAAGCTATCTTTAAGGTGCGGGTAGCTAAAGTTAACACGATGACGGTGAAGTCTAAGCCGAGACGTTACGGGCTTCATCAGGGAAAAACTCGTTCTTGGAAAAAAGCAGTAGTAACCCTCGAGCCTGGCCAAAAGATAGATTTCTTTGAGGGGATGTAGACAATGGCAGTGAAGAAGACTAGACCAACCACGCCGAGCCGGAGATTCACAACGCAAGCTGATTTTTCAGTTTTGACCAAGAAAAAACCAGAAAAGTCTTTGCTTGAACCGTTGCGTCAGAAAGCAGGTCGAGACAACCAAGGTCGGATTAGTGTTCGGCATCGAGGTAGTGGTCATCGAAGGCGTTATCGGCGCCTTGATTTTAAACGTGACAAAGACGGCGTGGAGGCAAAAGTGGTGGCAATCGAATATGACCCCAACCGCTCGGCTCACATTGCTTTGGTTCAATATGCTGACGGCGAAAAAAGATATATTTTAGCTCCGATAGACCTAAAAGTGGGCGACAAGGTTTTTTCTGGTGAAAAAGCTGAAATTAGTTTGGGCAATGCCCTTCCTTTAGCCAAAATACCAGTGGGTACAGTAGTACACAACGTTGAGCTGAAACCAGGCAAGGGTGGTCAGTTAGCACGTTCAGCAGGTTCTTCTGTGCAAGTGGTGGCTAAGGAGGGAAACTATGCTCACTTAAAGTTGCCTTCTGGGGAAGTTAGACTAGTACATTTAAAGTGTCGAGCTACCATTGGTCAAGTCGGCAATGTTGAGCATGAGCTGATTTCACTGGGCAAAGCAGGCCGCTCGCGTTGGCTTGGTCGAAGGCCTACGGTTAGAGGAACAGCTATGAATCCAGTTGACCATCCTCACGGGGGTGGCGAAGGAAAGTCTGGGCCAGGTCGCCATCCAGTAACGCCATGGGGTAAGCCAACGATTGGTTATAAGACGCGCAAGAAAAAGCCATCTGACAAGGATATTCTGAAAAGACGGGGGCAAAAGAAATGAGTCGTTCTTTAAAAAAAGGTCCTTATGTTCACCCTAAATTACTCAGGAAGATTAAGGAAATGAATCAAAAGAAAGAGAAGAAGATTGTCAAAACTTGGTCGAGAGACTCAACGGTCACACCTGAAATGGTTGGTCATACCATTGCAGTCCATAACGGGAAACGACACGTGCCCATTTTTATTACTGAAGCTATGGTCGGGCACAAGTTGGGTGAGTTTGCTCCAACACGCTCGTTTCGTGGCCATGGCGAACCTGTTGAAAGGTCAACTGCTATTAAGTAGGTGTTGAGGGTGGGAGAAGCTAGAGCTGTTGGAAGATATATCCGAGTTTCACCGAGGAAAGCTCGAGCGGTAACAGAGCTTATTCAGCAGAAACCGGTTGAAGAGGCGATGAATTTACTCGAATTTAACCCCAAGCGGGCGGCTAAGTTTGTGAAAAAAGTTCTTCACTCGGCTGTAGCTAACGCTGAGTTTAATCACCGTTTAGATAAGTCAAAACTTTACGTTGTAGCTGCTTATGTAGATGGTGGCCCAACGCTTAAGCGCTACCGGCCTCGTGCCATGGGTCGAGCAACTTTAATTCGCCGGAGAACCAGCCATATTACAGTTGTGGTAGGTGAGAGGGGAGAAGGTTAATGGGTAGGAAAGTTCATCCTATCGGTTTCAGGTTAGGAATAAAGGAAGATTGGCGTTCTCGTTGGTATGCTGAGAAAGATTACCAGAAGTTTGTGGTTGAGGATATGGAAATTAGGCGCCACATCATGAAGAAACTACATCATGGAGCAATTTCTCGAATTGAAATCGAGCGCAAGGGAGAGGAAGTTAATGTAGATATTTTTACGGCTCGCCCTGGTGTGGTGATTGGTCGAAAGGGCGCAGAGGTAGACGCTTTAAGAAAAGAGCTTGAGAAAAAGACAGGCAATAAGCTTCAGATCAATATTCAGGAGGTAAAAATTCCTCAAGTTGACGCGAGCTTAATTGCTCAAAGCATTGCTGAACAGATAGAGGCGAGGGTTTCTCATCGACGGGCCATGAAGAAAGCCATTGCTGCTGCGATGAGGTTTGGAGCAAAGGGCATAAAAATTGCTTGTTCAGGTCGTTTGAGAGGCTCAGAATATGCTCGCAGGGAGTGGTATCGAGAAGGAAGAGTGCCACTCCACACCTTACGCACCAAAATCGATTACGGGTTTGCTGAAGCCAATACTAAGTACGGCCAAATTGGAGTGAAAGTTTGGCTTCACATTGGAGAGTTACTGACGGCGGCCGAAGAGGAACTGGCTGAAGGAAGAAGAAACTCGCCTTGAGTTAGTGGACACTCCTCCCAGTGAAGAAGAGATACAGAAACAGTCTTTTGAGGGCAAACCAGCCTCTTCTGAACAGGTTGAGGGGGGAGAGGAAGGAATTGAAAAGGCCGATGAAGACAGTTCAGAAAGCATGACTCCACCTAAGGAGGATGAAGAAGATGCTAATGCCGAAGAAAGTTAAATATCGAAAAGAGCAGCGAGGTAGGATGAAAGGCAAAGCCAAAGGGAGCTCTTCACTTAACTTTGGCGATTTCGGGCTGCAGGCTTTAGAGCCTGCTTGGGTAACCGCGCGTCAAATTGAAGCAGCGCGAGTCGCTATTGCTCGATACTTGCGCCGTGGCGGCAAAGTTTGGATAAATATTTTTCCCAGCAAACCAGCGACTAAAAAGCCTTTGGAAACCCGGATGGGCAGCGGTAAGGGATCACCAGAGTATTGGGTAGCTGTTGTGAAGCCAGGTCGGGTGCTATTTGAGCTTTCAGGTATTGATGAAGCTTCGGCACGTGAAGCCTTTCGCTTGGCGGCTCAAAAACTACCATTAAAATGCCGTGTTTTGGTACGAAAAGGATAGGTGGTTTTACAGTGAAGGCACACGAATTGCGACTAATGAGCCAGGAAGAGATTGAGGAAAAACTCAAGGAGCTGAGAGAAGAGCTTTTTAATTTGAGGTTTCAGTTAGCGACAGGGCAGTTGAAAAATGTCCGCCGTATTAAGGCGGTTAAAACTGATATTGCCCGAGCCGAGACAATACTTAATGAGATGAGAAAGCAGAGTGCATAGGAGGTTATTTGATGAGGGGTAGAAGAAAAAGTTTGGTGGGTCGAGTGGTCAGTGACAAAATGAATAAAACAGTCGTGGTAGCTGTGGCCACGAAGGTTCATCACCCACTTTATCGAAAATCAATTAAGAGAACGACTAAGTTTAAAGCTCATGATGAAAACAACCAATGTCGGACAGGTGATTTGGTTGAGATTATTGAGTCCCGCCCATATAGCAAAGAAAAAAGATGGCGGGTCAGTGCCATTATTGAAAAAGCAAAGTAATGAAAAAAGTTTGGTGTGGAGGTTGCTGTACTAAATGATACAACAGGAGAGCAAGTTAAGAGTTGCAGATAATACTGGTGCCAAGGAAATTCTCTGCATCCGTGTTTTGGGAGGCTCTAGAAGGCGATATGCGCGGATAGGCGACGTTATTGTGGCTGCAGTTAAGGATGCTATGCCTGGTGGTGCTGTCAGTAAAGGTGAGTTGGTTCGAGCGGTGGTAGTGCGAACTAAAAAGGAGATCAAGCGAGCTGATGGTTCGAGCATCCGCTTTGATGACAACGCAGCTGTTTTAATAAATGAACAAGGTAATCCTCGCGGCACTAGAATTTTTGGGCCAGTCGCCCGTGAACTGCGAGATAAGACTTTTATGAAAATAGTTTCGTTAGCTCCAGAGGTTCTTTAGGAGGTATCGTGGCAAGTCTTAAAATTAGAAAAGGCGATAAGGTCAAGATCATAAGTGGAAAAGATAGAGGTAAAAGCGGTAAGGTTTTGCGTGCCTTGCCCCGCGAAACCCGAGTGGTCGTGGAGGGGGTAAACGTAGCTAAGCAGCACACTCGGCCTTCTCAGCGCAATCCACAAGGCGGCATTATCGAGAAGGAACTGCCTATTCATATTTCTAACGTGATGTTAATCTGTCCACGGTGTAATCAGTCAACTCGGGTCAGTCGTCGGGTTACTCCAGAGGGAATTGTAAGAGTTTGCAAAAAATGCGAGAGGGAAATTGATTAGGAGGTAAATTGGCTCAACTTCAAAAAGGACAGAAAAAAGATGAATACGTGCCTCGATTGAAAAAGACATATTTTGAAAAGATTTTGCCAGCTTTAATGAAGGAACACGGCTTGCGCAATGTTATGGAAGTTCCGAGACTAGAAAAGATTGTTATTAACATGGGTGTTGGAGAGGCTGCTCAAGATGCCAAGGCTCTTGAGCAAGCTGTTGAGGATTTAGCTCAGATAACGGGTCAGAAGCCTGCTACTACTAGAGCAAAAAAATCAATTTCTGGTTTTAAGGTGAGGCAGGGAGTCCCAGTAGGTTGCAAGGTAACTTTGCGCGGTGACAGGGCTTATGAGTTCCTGGACCGCCTGATTAATATTGCTTTACCTCGCGTCAGAGACTTTCGAGGGCTCTCGCTCAAGTCTTTTGATGGTCGAGGCAACTATACCTTTGGCGTGAGCGAACAGTACATCTTCCCAGAGATTGACTTGGACAAGTCGGTCAAAACTTTGGGAATGGACATTACTATTGTTACCACTACAGACGACGATGAGTTAGCAGCTTCATTATTAAGACACTTTAACTTCCCCTTTCGGGAAAAAGGAGGTAGGCCGCGACTTGACCAGGAAAGCGCTCTGGGTTAAAAGCCAAAAGGAGGCCAAGTTTAAGGTGAGAAACTACAATCGCTGTTCGAGGTGTGGCAGAACCCGTGGTTATTACACCCGCTTTGGTTTATGCCGCATTTGCTTGCGAGAACTTGCTTCAACAGGAGAAATACCTGGCCTGAAAAAGGCTAGCTGGTAAAGGGGTTGATAAGCGTGGTGGTAAACGATCCGATTGGTGATATGTTAACGCGCCTTAGAAATAGCAACAAAGCCTTTCATCAATGGACTGAGCTTCCTTCTTCAAAAATCAAAAAAGAGATTGCTCGGGTCTTAAAAGAAGAGGGGTTCATTGAAGATTTCCAAGCTGTCAAGAAAGGTCCTTTTGAAGTCCTTCGCCTTAAGCTTAAATACGGTGAAGATAGACGTCGAGCTATCAATGGCGTCAAAAGGATTAGTCGCCCAGGTTTAAGAATTTACGTTAAGAAAGACGAAGTCCCCAAAGTTCTTGGTGGAATAGGTGTGGCTCTTCTTTCGACTTCTAATGGAGTCATGACTGACCGTCAAGCCCGTGAACTTGGCGTTGGTGGTGAAGTAATTTGTTATCTTTGGTGAAAGGAAGGCAAGGTGTCCAGAGTAGGTAAAAGACCTATAGACATACCTGAGAAAGTTGAGGTTTCATTGGCGGGCTCTCTAGTTAAAGTCAAGGGCCCCAAAGGTGAGTTGGCAAGAGAAATTCCCCCTTCTATTAAAGTAAAAATGGAAGAGGGAAAAGTTTGGGTAGAGAGACAGTCGGATGGA
>FWPU01007917.1_pt1 | contig 18802 bp, 13 predicted proteins | sample 2228361 | NCBI WGS metagenome assembly FWPU01 (sample SAMEA103939777, study PRJEB20133) | metagenome
GGGGGTGAGGTCAGTCCGGCCTGGCCAGCTTCCAGCTACCCTCCCCCTCATCCCCTCGGCTGTGCTCGGAGCCTGCCCCGAGCACAGCCGAGGAGGCAGGCTCTGACCTTCTCCCGCCAGGGGAGAAGGGACTTCCTCGCTTTGGATGGAAGAGGACTGACTTTATCAAATCACAGGTGACAGACCACTAGATGGGAGACCTGTCCGCTTGTGGACCTTCGAGGGGACCTGATGCCATGCCTCTGCTGCTCACCGACCAGGACGTCCACAGCCTCCTCACCATGGACGAGGCCATCCATGCCGTCGAAGGGGCCATGGAGCACCAGGCAGCAGGGATGGCGACTAACTGCCCCAGGGAGCGGGTGACCGCTGGGCCGGGCGTCTACCTGGCCACCATGCGCGCAGCGGACTACCAGCTTGGTGTCTTCGGGTCCAAGGTCTACACCGTCGCCGGGGCCAGCTACCGCTTCCTGGTGTACCTGTACAGCATGGACAGCGGCAGGCTGCTGGCCATAGTGCAGGCCGGGAGGCTGGGGCAGCTCCGCACTGGCGCGGCCACCGCCGTGGCAACCAGGCACATGGCCCGCCAGGACGCGTCGCGGGTGGGCATCCTGGGCAGCGGCTTCCACGCCAGGACGCAGCTAGAGGCCGTCTGCAAGGTGCGGCCCATAGAGTCCGCCAGCGTGTACAGCCCCACGCCCGAGCGCCGGCACGCCTTCGCCCGGGAGATGTCGGCCCACCTGGGCATCCGGGTCGTGCCCGTGGACTCGGCCCGGCTGGCCGTGGAGGGCGCCGACATCGTCATCACCATCACCACCTCGGCGGTGCCGGTACTTGACGGCGCCTGGCTCAGCCCTGGCACGCACATTGCCGCGGTCGGCGGCGCAGACCCCTACATGCGCGAGATAGACGACCAGACAGTCCTGCGCTCCACCACCATCGTGGTGGACGACGTGGCCCAGGCCAGGTCGGAGTGTGGCGAGCTGCTCATGCCCGCCAGCCGGGGCCTGCTCCTGTGGGAGCAGGTCCGGGAGCTGTGGCAGGTGGTAGGCGGCTCTGTGCCTGGACGCCGCAGCGCCGACGACATAACCCTGTTCAAGTCCCTGGGCATGGCCCTCTGGGACATCGCCGCCGCCAGGGCCGCTTACGAGAAGGCCCTGGCCCAGGGCGTGGGCACGGCTGTCTGAGCGTGGCCTCTGCGCCGCGCCGTGTGGGGCTAGCCGCTAACCAGGTGCTCCTCCGGACGTTTAAACAAGCAGGTGGATACCCATGGAAAGGAGGCCTTGATGACCGTTGCTAGAGGAACGCCTTTGCCGCTGGCTGGCCTGCTGGCGCTGCTGCTGGCGGCAGCTTGCTCCGCCGCGTCGGCGCCGGCGTCGCCCACCAGCCAGCCGAGTCCACGGCCTTCCCCGGCCATAACCCCAACACCGCCCCAGGCGCCAGCGCCTTCCCCTACCCCAGCGACCGACCCTTCGCCCGCTCCCGGCCTCCCCGCCGGCGCCCAGGTGGTCATTACCCTAGGCGAAGGCTCCAGGGCGCGCTACCGTGTCCGGGAGCAACTGGCCGCCGTTAACTTCCCCAGCGACGCCGTGGGCGAGACCAGCGCCATAAGCGGCGTCATAGCCCTCGACGCCAGCGGCGCTGTCCTCAGCGAAAGCTCCAAGGTCACGCTGGACCTGCGCACGCTGCGCAGCGACAGCGACAGGCGCGACCAGTTCCTGCGCACACGCTCCCTGGAGTCCGACACGTACCCCGTGGCCGAGTTCGTGGTGCGGGAGGTGCGGGGCCTGCCCTGGCCCCTGCCGTCGGAAGGACAGGCAACGCTGCAACTGGTGGGCGATATGACGCTCCACGGCGTCACCAGCCCGCTGACCTGGGAGGCCACGGCCCAGTTCAGCAACAGCACCGTCACAGGCCAGGCCACGACCCGCTTCCAGTTCGGCCAGTTCCAGATGGACCTGCCCAGGGCCTTCCTGGTGGTCAGCGTGGAGGACGACATCCGCCTGGAAGTGGACTTCCAGGCATCCATCACCCGCCTCCGGCAGCCTGCAGCCTGACCCCCTGTGGTCCACCTTGCCAAAGCCGACCGGGGTACGTATTCCCCTGACGCCAACTGACTGGGGTATGTATTCCCCTTTCGCCCGCCTGTATGGCCTGGTGGAAGCCTGGGCCGTCACCTTGAGGCATAGCCTGTTGGTCTCACCCACCCGCCCTCGCTGTCCCTGGGTGGAGTCCAAGGGCGGACAGATTTTGGGAAAACCAGGGAGTGGGATGAGGGCGAGTGCCCAGACCTCACCCCCGTTCCCCTTCTCCGAATTCGGAGAAGGGGCCATAGATTGACCAACGCAGTGCCCTGAAAGACGAGGGGTGAGGTCCGGCCCGCGTCAGGCAGTGCCCAGAGGCCGGGGGTGTGCTATGCTATCCTCAATGGCCACCTGAAGCCCGGTGGCACGCCCTTGGAGCAAAGCCCCACAAGCTGCCCAGCAAAAGGAGAGTCCAGGTGAAGCTGTCCGAAGGGTTCGTCCAGCGGCTGAAGCGCGGCCCGGTGCTGTGCGACGGCGCCATGGGGACGCAGCTCTACGACAGGGGCGGCGTCACCTTCGACCGCTGCCTGGACGAGCTGAACCTGTCCAACCCCGAGCTGGTGAAGTCCATCCACCTGGACTACATCCGCGCCGGGGCCGAGGTCATCGAGACCAACACCTTCGGCGCCAACCGCGTGCGGCTGGCCGCCCACGGGCTGGAGGAGCGCGTGGCGGAGCTCAACGAGGCCGGCGTGCGCATCGCCCAGGAGGCGCGGCAACTGACCGGCCAGCGCATCTGGGTCGCGGGGTCTATCGGGCCGCTGGGCAGGCCGCTGGCGCCGCTGGGCGCCGTCACTCCCGCCCAGGCACGCCAGGCCTTCGCCGAGCAGGCGAGCGCCCTGGCCGGGGCCGGCGTGGACCTCCTCATCCTGGAGACCATGTCCAGCCTGCGCGAGCTGCGGGAGGCGGTCATGGCCGCCAGGGAGGTGTGCAGCCTGCCCATCGTGGCCCAGATGTCCTTCGCCGAGGACGGGCGTACCCATTCGGGCGACACGCCCCAGGACATCGTGCGGGCGCTGGAGGCGCTGGGCGTCCAGGTCATCGGCGCCAACTGCAGCGTTGGCTCGGAGCACATGCTCCGGCTGGTGGAGGAGATGGCGAAGCACACCAACCTGCCGCTGTCGGCCCAGCCCAACGCTGGCTTCCCCACCTTCCAGAATGGCCGGTTCCTGTACCGCTCCTCGCCGGAGTACATGGCCCAGCACGCCCGCAGGATGGTGGAGGCGGGCGCGCTGCTGGTGGGCGGCTGCTGCGGCACCACGCCGGCCCACATCGCCGCCATCCGGGACGCCATCGCCGGCGTCAGGCCGGCGCGGCTCAGCCCGGCGGCACCCAGGCGGCCCCGCGCGGCCGCCAGAGCGCCGGAGCCTGCGCCGCCGCCAGAGCCTACCGGCCTGGCCCGCAAGCTGGGCCGCAAGTTCGTCGTCACCGTGGAGGTGGACCCGCCCAGGGGCTTCAACGTCTCCCCCGTCCTGGAGGACCTGGCGGTGCTGAAAGCCTCCGGCCTGGTGGACGTGGTGGACGTGGCCGACAACCCCCGCGCCCAGAGCCACATGAGCGCCCTGGCCATGTGCACCCTCATCCAGGGCCGCATGGGCATGGAGACGGTGCTGCACCTGGCCCTGCGCCATCGCAACCTGGTGGCGCTGCACTCGGAGCTGCTGGGCGCCCACGCCCTGGGCGTGCGCAATATCTTCGTGGTCATGGGCGACCTGCCCCGCACCGGCGACTACCCCGACGCCACGGCCATCTCGGACATAACGGCCTCGGGGATGATGAAGCTGATAAAGGCCTTCAACTCCGGCGTGGACCTGGCCGGCAAGCCCATCGAGCAGGCTACCTCTTTCTTCGTGGGCTGCGCCTTCAACCTGAGCGCCAGGGACATGGACCGGGAGCTGCGGGCGCTGGAAAAGAAGCTGGAGGCCGGGGCCGACTTCATCCTGACCCAGGCGGTGTACGACGCCGAGGCCGTGGAGCGGGCGCGCCAGCGCCTGGGCGGCTTCCCGGTGCCGGTGCTGCTGGGCGTGCTGCCGCTGCGCAGCCTGCGCCACGCCGAGTTCCTGCACAACGAAGTCCCCGGCATAGTCGTGCCCGAGGCCGTGCGCGAGCGGCTCCGCCTGGCCGGCGACCGCGCCAGCGACGTGGGGACCCAGCTATGCCAGGAGCTACTGGCCAGCGTCCACGACAGGGTGGCCGGGGCCTACTTCATCCCGCCCTTCGGCAGGTACGATGTGGTGCTGGGAGTCCTGGAGGGCGTCAAGGACCTGCTAGCGCGTCCGGTGGCGAATACTGCCTGAGCCACCCCTCCGCTGCGACGTGTCCCGCAAGGGCGACCGGTGTTCTTCAGGCTGTCCGCTATTATTCCATATAATACTAGCAATATGACTTTGTAATATTGACTGGCTATGACTTTTATGCGAAGATAAGGTGCTACCACAGGGCTTTTCCTTCCGTTTGCCAACGCTCAGATTGCGGTGTGCAGGGTGCCAGGGGAGAATGGGCAGGTCATGCGATGCTCTACCGGACCGACGTCAAACACCTCAGTCACTTTCTCCAGGAAGTAGACCTGTTCCAGGGGCTGGCCGAGCGGCACCTGGACCGGATAGCCGCCCTGTGCGAGGAGACGGGCTTCAAGGCGGGCGAGCACCTGGCTATTCAGAGGGAGCAAGGGAGCAGGCTGTACGTGCTGCGCCGGGGCCAGGTGCTGGCTACCACGGGCTTTGGGGATATGAGCATGACAGTCCGCACCCTCCGGGAACACGAGACCTTCCCGGTGGCTGTCCTGCTGGAGCCGCCCGTCCTGGTGACGACGGCGCGGGCCGTGACAGAGGGCGAAGCGCTGGTAATCCCCAGGGTGCGGCTGCTGGAGCTGTGCGAGCTGGAGCCCAGGATAGGCATGCATATCTACAGGGCCGTCTCTTCCATTGTGATGAACAGGTACCGCTGGGCGCTGGACCAGTTGTCCCGGTCCCTGCAGCCGGCGGTGCAGCTTGGCGCTCCATGGGAGAAGCGAGGAGGCGAGGTGTAGGCAAGGGCCTGGCGCCCACGTTGCCCGGCCCTTAGCAGCGATAGGGAGGTGTCCGATGGCGGTCATAACCATAGGCGGACTGGCAGGCAGCGGCGCGCGCACGCTGGGGCCAATGGTCGCCCAGAGGCTGGGGTATGACTACGTTGACCGGCTGATCCTGACCGACGCGGCCCGCCACATCGGCGCCACCGTGGAGGCGTTGCACCAGCGGGAGGAGCGGCCCCCCTCCAGGGCGGAGCAGTTCTCGCGGTTCCTGCAGCGGGTGCTGGAGCGCTCGGCGGTATCGGGCGCAGGCGGCGACCCCTACTTCGGCCCGGGCGTCGCGGCCTTCCTGACCCAGGAGTACGAGGAGCTGCCCCAGCCCATCGTGACCAGGGGCCACGAGCTGGAGGACCAGGAGTACTTCGAGGCCATCCGCCGGGTGATGCGCAGCCTGGCCGCCAGGGACAACGTCGTCATCATCGGGCGGGGCGGCACCGTCATCCTCAAGGACATCCCGGGCGTGCTGCGCGTGAACACGGTGGCCAGGCTGGAGGACCGCATCGCCCGCGTCATGGAGCGCGAGCGCCTGTCCCGCGCCGAGGCCGAGAAGGTCGTCGCCGCACGGGACAAGGCCAGGGCCTACTACTTCAAGCGCTTCTTCAAGATCGGCGACTCGGAACACCCCGAGAACTACCACCTGGTCATCAACACCAGCGCCGTCAGCTTCAGCTACGCCACCGAGATGATCGTGGACGCCGTCAAGGCCCTGGAGGAGGGCCGCCTGTACAGGGAGCGCATCGGCGCCGCAATGTAGCCGGCCCGCCTGCATGACAGGAGAAACGGGGCACCTGGCCAGGAACTAGCGCTTCCATGGAAGGCTTCACCCTCATCCCGGCCTTCTCCCGTCAAGGGAGAAGGAGTATTTCCTCTCCCCTGGCGGGAGAGGACCAAGGTGAGGGGGAAGCGCTCCACCAAATTCCAGGACGGCGAACCACTCCTGCCAGCCCTTCCCTGTCCTGGCGCGCACCGCCTCTTCGCTGGTTCCAGCGGACTTTTGCTTCTCCTTCACTCACCAGCGTGTCAAGCGCGGCCGTGCCCTTGCTCAGTGGCCATTCCGGCACCCCCATGATGGCGACTGCCGGCGCGGCTGGGCCAGGAAATGCAAGATAGATAGCCGCTGATTACCCGGAGGAACAGGGCACTGGCGAGGGCCAGGGTGCTACCATGGTAGCATCACCGGCGGAGAGTGCTGGCCCATGGCTGAACCCTCTCGCGCAGGCCAGGCCGCGCCCTGGCACGCGCTGTCACCCCAGGAGGCGCTTTCGGCGCTGAATACCCGGCCCGAGGGGCTTACCTCCCAGGAGGCCCGCGCGCGCCTGGCGCTCTACGGGCCTAACCAGCTCAGGGTGGCCCCGCCTGTATCGCCCCTCAAGCTGCTGCTGGACGAGTTCCGCAGCCCGCTCATCCTCATCCTGGTGGGCGCCGCCGCCGTCCTGTACGTCGTCGCGGCCACCACCGGCAACGGCGAGCAGAACATTGACGCCACCCTCATCATCCTCATCGTGGTGCTCAACGCCACGCTGGGCTTCATTCAGAACTACCGCGCCAACCGGGGCATCGAGGCGCTGAAGCGGCTGGCGGCGCCCAGGACGACCTTCCTGCGCGACGGCCACCTGCTGACCGACGCGGCCACAGCCCTGGTGCCGGGGGACGTCGTGGCGCTGGAGGAGGGGGACCGCGTCCCGGCGGACGGCCGGCTGCTGGAGGCCTACGAGCTCCAGGTGGACGAGTCCCCCCTCACCGGCGAGAGCATGCCGGTGCACAAGGGCCACATCCCCGTGGCCGAGGACACTCCCCTGGCCGAGCGCTCCAGCATGGTGTACATGGGCACCACGGTCATGCGCGGCCGGGGGCGGTTCGCCGTCACCGAGACGGGCATGCGTACCCAGATGGGCACCATCGCCGAGCACATCCAGGCCATCCGGGAAGGGCCGACGCCCTTCCAGCGGGAGGTGGCCGCCCTGGGCAGGCGCATCACCTTTGTCGTCGGCGTGCTCATCGTCATCATCGCCGCGCTCCAGCTTGCCCTGGCCGACTCCACGCTGCTGGACGCCTTCATCGCCGCCGTGGCCCTGGCCGTGGCCGCCATCCCCGAGGGCCTGCCAGTGGTGCTGACCCTGGCCCTGGCCTTCGGCACGCGCCGCATGCTGGAGCGCAAGGCCCTGGTGCGCTCGCTGCCCACAGTGGAGATCATAGGCTCGGCCCAGGTCATCTGCACCGACAAGACGGGCACCATCACCGAGGGCGTCATGGGGCTGCGTGTCCTGTACTGGCAGGGCCACGTGCTGCAGGTCACCGGCGGCGCCACGGCCACCGAGGGCCAGTTCCTGGAGGACGGCCGGCCCACCCACCAGTCGGACAACCTGGCCCTGCTGGCGGCAGGCCTGTGCAACAACGCCCAGCGCGACCCGGAGCGGGGCTTCATCGGCGACCCGACAGAGGTGGCCCTGCTGGCCGGCGCCCTCAAGGCCGGGGTGGACCTGGGCGCCTACCGGCGGCTGGACGAGGTGCCCTTCTCGTCGGAGCGCAAGATGATGAGCGTGCTGGTGGAGCGGGACGGCCGGCGGCTGGTCTTCTCCAAGGGCGCGCCCGAGGTGCTGCTGGAGCGCTGCACAGGCACCTGTACCGCTGAGGGCGTCACGGAGCTTGACGACGAGGAAAGAAAGCGCCTGCGCCAGCAGACCGACCAGCTCGCGGGCCAGGCGCTGCGGGTGCTGGCGCTGGCATACAGGGAGGCCGACGCCACCGACCACGCCAGCATGGAGCGGGGCCTGGTGTTCCTGGGGCTGGCCGGCCTCAGCGACCCGCCGCGCCGCGAGGCCAGGGACGCCATGGCGACGGCCTCCAGGGCGGGCATTCGCGTGGTGATGATCACCGGCGACAACCTGCTGACCGCCAGGGCCATCGCCGGGGACGTGGGCCTGAGCGGCGAGGCCATGGAGGGCCGCCGGCTGGACTCTCTGGACGACGCCGCCCTGCGCCAGGTGGCGCAGCGCGTCAACATCTTCGCCCGCGCCGAGCCGGTCCATAAGCTGCGCATCCTCCAGGCGCTACGGGGCCAGGGGCAGGTGGTGGTCATGACCGGCGACGGCGTCAACGACGCGCCAGCCCTCAAGGCCGCCGACGTGGGCATCGCCATGGGCATCAGGGGCACCGACGTCGCCAGGGACGCCTCGGACATGGTGTTGCTGGACGACAACTTCGCCACCATAGTGGCCGCCGTGGAGGAGGGCCGGCGCATCTTCGCCAACATCCGCAAGTTCGTGTCCTACCTGCTCATCGGCAACTTCACCGAGGTGCTGGTGATCCTGGGGACCTCCTTCTTCGGCTACCTGCCCATCACCGCCGTGCAGATACTGTGGATCAACCTGGTCACCGACGGTATCCCCGCCCTGGCGCTGGGCCTGGACCCGGCGCCCCCTGGGCTGATGAAGCAGCCGCCACGCCGCGAGGGCGTCATCAGCCGGCGTGTCCTGTGGACTATACTGGGCATCGGCCTCCTCCAGACCATCATCGTGCTGGCCAGCTTCTTCTTCGGCCTCCGGTACGACCTGGAGACGGCCCGGACCATAGCCTTCACCTCCATACCCATCCAGGAGTACGGCGTCCTGGTAGTGCTGCGCTACCAGGAGAGGGCGCGCCTCTTCTCCAACCGCTGGCTGGCCGTATCGGTGGCCGTCAGCTTGGCCCTGCACCTGGCCATCATCTACACCCCGCTGAGCGACTTCTTCGACGTGGCCCCGCTGGGACTGGGGCCGTGGCTGGTGCTGCTGGGCGGGCTGGCAGTCAGCATCGCCGGCGGCATCCTGGTCGTGGCGCTGCTGGGCCGCTGGCTCAGGGGGCCAGTCCGGCGCTCCACGCGGCTGTAAGAAGGGCACGGGAAAGCTCCTTCTCCTTCGACAGGCCCGGTGCAGGCCCCTGGTCCGTCGAGGGGCAAGCGCCGCAAGACCTCACCCCCTTTGCCCCGTCTCCACGCGGGGAGAGGGGAGCCATAGCTCAGCCGACACTGTGCCCTTATACACTGGGGGTGAGGTCCGGGTACCCGCCTTATGAAATGCCCTGGGCCATCACTGGCCCCTATCTATGATGAACGATTCAGTAAACTTGCTTCACACTATCCAAACTATGAGATTGACAGCTAAATATCTCTAGATTATTATTGGTTCCACATTTAGAAGCCTTTGCATCTCGTACAGGTGCGTTTTCGTCAGGTGCCTGAGCAACTGGCACTGTCGAGGCAGCTATGGGAGGCCGGCGGTGGGCCGATAGAAGGGGACGCGCCGTGGCCTGAGGAGGTTGGCACCCGAAGACCGCGGGCCTGAAATTCGAGCGCAGGAGGGTGTCGTGAGAAAGCTGCTGTCTTGCTTGATGGCTCCAGGTCTTGTTTCTGTACTCCTGCTGGTGGCGCTGGCCGCGTGTCGCGGCGAGGAGGCTGCCAGTCAACCCACGGCCACTTCGGCGCCTCCCCCTGCCGCTTCCAGCCCGGCGTCCTCGCCTGTGGCGACGCAGCCGCCGGCGACGCCGACGCCAGCGGCCAGGCCCTCCCGGTACGGCGAGGCGCCCATGCTGGCAGAGCTGGTCAAGGCAGGCAAGCTGCCGCCCGTGGAGCAGCGCCTGCCAGAGGACCCCATGGTCATACCGGTGGTGGAAGGCATAGGCAGGTACGGCGGGACTATACGCCGCGTCTTCCTGGGGCCTGCCGATACCTGCAACTACTGGCGCATGTCCCGCACCGGCCTGCTGCGCTTCTCCATGGACGGCTTCTCTCTGGTGCCTGCCATCGCCTCGTCCCTGGAGTCCAACGCTGACGGCACCGTCTGGACCGCCAAGCTCCGCAAGGGCATGAAGTGGTCCGACGGCCAGCCCTTCACCGCCGACGACTTCGTGTACCAGTACGAGGACGTCATCCTCAACGACGAGATCACCCCCATCAAGCCCCTGTGGCTGAAGGTGGGTGACAAGCTCGGCCAGGTCAAGAAGGTGGACGACTACACGGTCCAGTTCATATTCCCCACGTCCAACTTCCTGTTCCCGGAGATAGTGGCCCAGGCCGACCAGGCCTGCGGCAGGCAGCAGGCCTGGCCCAACATCCCCTTCTCCCCTGCCCACTACATGAAGCAGTTCCACAAGAAGTACAACCCCGACGCGGAAAACCTGGCCAAGTCCCTGGGCTACGATAACTGGATCATCATGTACCGCGAGAAGGATATGTACGGCATGAACCCGGAGCGGCCCAGCACGCGGCCCTGGGTGCTCAAGAACGACTTCTCCGGCCAGCGGGTGACCGCCGAGCGCAATCCCTACTTCTACGCCGTGGACCCAGAGGGCAATCAGTTGCCCTACATTGACTACATGATATTTGACCTGGTGGAGAGCCGCGAGGTGGTCCAGGTCAAGGCCGTGTCGGGCGAGATAGACTTCCAGGGCCGGCACATAGCCCTGGAGGACTACCCGGTGTTGAAGGAGAACGAGGCCAACGGTGGCTACGAGGTGCTTACCTGGCCAGCCTTCGGCGGCGTGGACGTGCGCTTCGCCTTCAACCAGACCTACAAAGGCCCCGAGGGCGACCTGCTGCGCAACCACGACTTCCGCATCGCCCTGTCCTATGCCATCAACCGCGACGAGATTAACGAGATCAGCTTCCTGGGCCTGGGCGAACCGCGCCAGGCCGTCCCGGCGCCTGGCCACCCCGACTACCCAGGCGACGAGGTCGCCTACAAGTACATCGAGTACGACACCGCCAGGGCCAACCAGCTCCTGGACCAGATCATCCCCAACAAGGACGCCGAGGGCTTCCGCACGCTGCCCAACGGCCAGCGGCTGGAGCTGGTCATCACAGTGACCGACGCCTTCGGCGCCTGGCCCGATGTGGCCGAGCAGGTCGCCCGTATGTGGGGCGCCGTGGGCGTCAGGACCAAGGTGGACCAGGTGGTGCGTAGCCTGCTGGAGACCCGCGCCCAGGGCAATGAACACATGATCGTCGTCTGGAACGAGGACCAGACGGGCTTCACCTTCAGCGCGCCCACCAAGAGCGCGCCCATGAACGACAGCAACCACTGGGCGCCCCTGTGGGGCCGCTGGACTTCCACCAATGGCAAGGAGGGCGAGGAGCCGCCGCCTGAGGTCAAGGAGATCATTGACCTACATACCAGGGGCGTCACGGTGCCAGACCCCGAGCGCCACGAGATGGGCAAGCAGATATACACCAAGCTGGTGGACCAGCTCTACATCATCGGCGTGGCTGGCCTAAGCCCCATGGTGCAGGGCGTCATCATCAAGAACAAGAATTTGGGCAACGTGCCCAAGGTAGCGGCCAACGACTGGCCGCTGCGGACCCCGGCCACCGCCTTCCCGGAGCAGTTCTACTACAAACAGCAGTAGAGGCTTCAGGCCGCGGCGCCTGTCCGGTGCCGCGGCCTGGTAGATAAAATAAGCGGGGACCATCGCCATGCTCCAGTTTGTGCTGAAGCGCCTGCTGTTCATCATCCCCATGCTCTTTATCATGTCCATCGTGTCCTTCGCCATCATCCAGGCGCCGGAGGGGGACTTCCTGACGGACTACGTCGCCCAGCTCAGGGCGCAGGGGGAGCAGGTGAACCCGGGCCAGCTTGAGGCCCTGCGCCGCAGCTACGGCCTGGACAGCCCCATCTATATCCAGTACCTCAAGTGGGTATGGGGCGTGCTCCGGTGGGACCTGGGCGACTCGCTGGAGTTCCGCCGGCCTGTCACCGAGCTGCTCAACGAGCGCCTGGCGCTGACGGTGGTCCTGGGGGCCTTCACCGTCCTGTTCACCTGGACCCTGGCCGTCCCCATCGGCATCCTGTCCGCCGTGCGGCAGTACTCCATCCTGGACTACCTTTCCACGTTCCTGTCCTACATAGGCGTAGGCACGCCGGGCTTTCTGCTGGCGCTGGTGGTCATGTGGACTGCCTTCAGCACCTTCGGGCTGAGGGTGACCGGCCTCTTCTCGCCAGAGTACCTGGAGGCCCCCTGGAGCGTGGGCAAGGCTGTAGACCTGCTGAAGCACATCTGGGTGCCCATGCTCATCCTGGGCCTGGAGGGCACGGCCCGGTTCACGCGCATTGTGCGGGCCAACCTCCTGGACGAGCTTAACAAGCCCTACGTGGAGACGGCGCGGGCCAAGGGCCTGCCCGAGTGGAAGGTGGTGCTGAAGTACCCGACCCGCATCGCCCTCAATCCCTTCATCAGCACCGCCGGCTGGGCGCTGCCCCAGCTCTTCTCCGGCAGCGTCATAGTCGCCACGGTCATGAGCCTGCCCACCGTGGGGCCGCTGCTGCTGCGGGCGCTGCTGTCCCAGGACATGTACATGGCTGGCTCCATCGTGCTCATCCTGACGGCGCTGACCATGGTGGGCACCCTGATTTCGGACGTCCTGCTGGCATGGATTGACCCGCGCATCCGCATGGGAGCATAGAAGATGGCGACCAGGACTGAGGCCCTGCCCGGCCAGGCGCAGGAGGAAAGGATATACATAGCGTCCCAGTGGAAGCTGGTGTGGTGGCGCTTTCTGCGGCACCGCCTGGCGGTGGCCAGCGCCGTGGTCATCCTGGCCTTCTATTTCATCGCCACCTTCTCCGAGTTCCTGGCCATCCACGACCCCCATGCCGCCAACTCGCGCCGCGCCTACATGCCGCCCCAGCGCGTCCACATCTTCGACGGCTGGAGGCCCCGGCCTTTCGTCCATGGCGCTAAAGGGCAGCGCAACCCCGAGACCCTGAAGATGGAGTACGTGACCGACGCGTCCCAGAAGTACCCCATCCGGTTCTTCGTGCGCGGCCACGAGTACAAGCTGCTGGGTGTGCTGAAGACCAACATTCACCTGATGGGCGCGCAGGAAGGCGCGCCTCTCTACCCCCTGGGGACCGACCGCATGGGCCGGGACATGTTCTCAAGGCTGATGTACGCCACCCGCATTTCCATGTCCATCGGCCTGGTGGGAGTGGGGCTGAGCCTGTTCCTGGGCGTGCTGCTGGGAGGCATATCCGGCTACATGGGCGGCTGGCCCGACTTCTTCATCCAGCGCCTCATCGAGTTCCTGCGCTCCATCCCCACCATACCCTTATGGATGGCCCTGGCGGCGGCGGTACCCCAGCACTGGTCGGTGCTGAGGGTGTACTTCGCCATCACCATCATCATCTCTCTGATAGGCTGGACGACGCTGGCGCGGGAGGTGCGAGGCCGGTTCCTGGCCATGCGCGAGGAGGACTTCGTAGTGGCGGCCAGGCTGTACGGGTCGAAGCCGCTGCGCATCATCTTCCGGCACATGCTGCCCTCCTTCGCCAGCCACATCATCGCCGCGACGACGCTGGCCATCCCGGCCATCATCATCGCCGAGACGTCCCTGAGCTTCCTGGGCCTGGGCCTCAGGCCGCCGGTGATAAGCTGGGGGGTGCTGCTCTACGAGGCCCAGAACCTCCAGTCGGTGGCCGCCGCGCCCTGGCTGCTCATACCGGGGCTGCTGGTCATCCTGGCCGTCCTCTCCTTCAACTTCATGGGCGATGGCCTGCGCGACGCCGCGGACCCATACTCGGTGAAGAGGTGATGCCCGGCGTGGAAATGGGGCTTCTTGGAAGGGGTGCGGGCGATTGAGCAGTCCCTGGCGAACTTCACCCCCGGTATATAAGGGCAAGACGCCGGTTGAGCTATGGCCCCTTCTCCATCCTTCGGCAAGCTCAGGGCAGGCCCGACCCTGTCGAGGGGATAGGCTGGAGAGAAGGCCACGGTGGGGGAGGGACTATTCTCGCCCCCCTTGGGGGAGAGTTAGAGAGGGGGCTGGCTTCGCCCAAATACCAGCCCTTCGCCGATGTATATCACGCCCCGGTCACAAGAACAACAAAGTGTCTCACACACTCTTCAAGACCGTAGGGGCAACCCTTGTGGTTGCCAAGAGCCTGGGCAGGCACAAGGCCTGCCTACGGTCTCCCTTTTGTAGCGTTATCAAGCGGACCGGTACTATTCCGCCGGATGCGAGGTAGCCATTGCAGGACTCGCTGCTGCTGGACGTGCGGGAACTCAAGACCTATTTCTTCCTGGACGAGGGCGTGGTGCGGGCAGTGGACGACGTCAGCATTGACGTGCGCCGGGGCGTCGTCCTGGGCGTGGTCGGCGAGAGCGGGTGCGGCAAGAGCGTGCTGGCCCGCTCCATCCTGCGCATCGTCCGGCCGCCGGGCCGGCTGGTGGCCGGCAGGGTGCTCTACCACCGCTACCCCGGCAACGGCGCCGTCGCCGACACAATAGACCTGGCCGAGCTGCCGGCTGACGGGCCGGAGATGCGGGAGATACGCGGCGCCGAGATTACCATGGTCTTCCAGGAGCCCCTGGTGTCCCTCAGCCCCGTCCACACCATCGGCGACCAGATAACCGAGAGCATCCTGCTGCACCAGGAGGTGAGCAAGGCCGAGGCGTGGGACCGGGCCATCGAGATGCTCAGGAAGGTGGGCATCCCCAGCCCGGAGCGCCGCATCAACGAGTACCCCTTCAACCTCAGCGGGGGCATGCGCCAGCGGGCCATGATCGCCATGGCGTTGTCCTGCAACCCCCGGCTGCTCATCGCCGACGAGCCTACCACCGCCCTGGACGTGACCACCCAGGCCCAGATCCTGGACCTGATGGCCTCCCTCCAGGAGGAGTCCGGCATGGCTATGGTACTCATCACCCACAACATGGGCGTGGTGGCCCAGATGGCCCACGAGGTGGTGGTGATGTACCTGGGCAAGGTGGTGGAGCGCGCCAGCGTCCAGGAGCTTTTCAGCAACCCCAGACACCCCTACACCCAGGAGCTGCTCAAGTCCATCCCCCGGCTCCAGCGCGACCGGCAGGGCCAGCGGCTGGCCACCATCCGGGGCAGCGTGCCGCCGCCCTACGTCCGGCCCGCCGGCTGCGCCTTCCACCCCCGCTGCCCCATGTTCATGCCGGGCCTGTGCGATGTGGAGGAGCCGCAGCCGGTGGGCGTGGGGCCAGGCCACAGCGTAAGCTGCCTGCTCTACTCCCGGCAGGCCGTCCAGCCCGAAAGGAGGGCCGATGATGAACGGTAGCCAGGACTCGGTGCTGCTGCAGGTCAGGGACCTCAAGGTCCATTTCCCCATAGTCTCCGGCTTCTGGCGCCGGGTCATCGGCTACATCCGGGCCGTGGACGACGTGAGTTTCGAAGTCCGGGAGGGCGAGACGCTGGGCCTGGTGGGCGAGAGCGGCTGCGGTAAGACCACCACGGGCCGGGCCATCCTGCGGGCCGTCCCGCCCACGGCCGGCGACGTCACCTTCAGGATGCGCGACGGCGCCCTGGTGCGGGTGACCGAGGCCGACGAGGCCACCCTGCGCCTGCTGCGCCAGGAGATGCAGACCATCTTCCAGGACCCCTTCGCCTCCCTGAACCCGCGCATGAGCATCTTCGACATCGTGGCGGACCCGCTGCGGGTGAACGGCCTGGCGAAGGGCAAGGAGCTGGAGGACCGGGTGACGGAGATGCTGCGCCTGGTGGGCCTGGCGCCGGAGTACATGCGCCGCTACCCCCACGCCTTCAGCGGCGGCCAGCGCCAGCGCATCGGCATCGCCCGCGCGCTGGTCATGAACCCCCGCCTGGTCATCGCCGACGAGCCGGTGTCAGCCCTGGACGTTTCGGTCCAGGCCCAGACCCTCAACCTGATGCAGGACCTCCAGCAGGAACTGGGGCTGACGTACCTGTTTATCAGCCACGACCTGAGCGTGGTGCAGTACATCAGCCACCGCGTGGCGGTGATGTACGTGGGCAAGCTGGTGGAGCTGGCCCCCACCGAGGAGCTATTCAAGGCGCCGAAGCACCCCTACACCCAGGCGCTGCTATCCTCGGTGCCAGTGCCCAACCCGGCGGTGCGCTCCCGCGGCCAGGTGCTGACGGGCGAGGTGGCCGACCCTGCGCGTCCCCCCAGCGGCTGCTACTTCCACCCCCGCTGCCCCTTTGTCCGCGACGTGTGCAAGAAGGAGGCGCCGCCCTTCCAGGAGGTCTCGCCCGGGCACTTCGCCCGCTGCCACTTCGCCAGGGAACTCCAGTTGCCCGGCGTGCCGGCCTAGCCAGGCCCTGCTTCCACGGCTTGCAAAAATCCCCCATGCTAGATATAAATAGCGTGCGCCTGAGGCGCAGCCTGCCAGCCGCCAGAGCGCCGGCGTGGCACCCCACGCCAGGGCACGGCGGCACAGGCCACGCACCCACAGGGAGGGCCCTCTTGCTTCGCATCCAGAAACACCACGCCGACGAGATGATCGCCCACGCGCTGGCGGAGTACCCCAACGAGTGCTGCGGCATCCTCACGGGCAAAGATGGCACTGTCAGCCGGCTATATCGCATCACCAACACGGTCAAAAGCCCCACCCGCTACCTGATGGACCCCCAGGAGCAGCTCAAGGCCATGCTGGAGGCCGAGCGCAGCGGCGAGGAGGTGCTGGCCTTTTACCACTCCCATACGCGCGGCGCCCTGCGCATCTCTGACACCGACGTGCGCATGGCCCTCCAGAGCGGCTGGCTGGACGTGTGCTACGTCCTGGTGCTGCTCCACGACAGGGCCAACCCCCGCATCGGCGCCTTCCGGGTGTCCGACACCGGCGCGGTCACAGAGGAAGGCCTGGAGATAGTATGACCGGCCAGCCGGCGAAAACCGGCCCCGGCCCTCGGTCGTAGTAATAGGTGTAAGGTCCCCTCCTTGTACAGGGCGGCACCTGGTTGGTGGTGATGTGGGAGGTAGGCTGCTAACCAGGTGCCGCCTTTGTTCGTTTAACTATGTGAAAGTCAGGATGGAGGCCTTACAGATGAGGAAGCTGGTAATCGGCGCAGTCATTGTGGCCGCGGTCCTGGCCGTCGTGGCAGCGGTCGCCGCCAGGAGCGACGAGGCCCAGGCCAGGGAGGACACGCCCACAGGGCCGGCTGACCTGCCGTCAGCGGGCGGCGCACCCTTAAAGCCTGGCGTCCAGTCCCAGGAGGACGAAGACAACGGCAAGCCCTTCATTGGCATCGCCATCGCGCGGGTGCCCGAAGCCAGGGCCAGCGCGCTGGGCATCGAGGGAGGTGCCCTGGTCGTAAGGGTCCTGGAGGGCAGCCCGGCCCAGGGCAACCTGAAGAGCGGCGATGTCATCACCGCCATCAACGGCGGGCCGGTCAACGCCCCTGGCGACGTGGTAAGCACGGTGCAGCGCTCCCAGCCAGGCGACGTGCTGACCTTCACTGTGCTGCGTGATGGCGACGAGCTAGAAGTGGACGTCACCGTGGGCCAGCGGCCCACCATTGAGGTGCGCCCGGCGCCCGTGCCACCCAGGGGCCACGCGTTCCCCTTCCACCGCGTCATGGGCATGGACCTCAAGCGGCTGGCCCGGGCCGAGGTGGTGCTGGAGGCCGATGACGGCACGCAGACCATCGTGGCCGTGGCCGGCACCCTGGCCGAGGTCAACGTGGACGAGTCCACCATCACCCTGTCGCCCCGCGACGGCTCCGACGACGTCGAGTACGAGATTACCGACGAGGCCCGCATCTTCGAGGACGGCCACCCGGCGGAGCTGAACGACCTGGACGAGGACGACTGGGCGCTGGTGGTCACCGTGGACGGCGTGGTCAGGCTGGTCATCCAGCGCGAGCCGCCGCCGTACCACGTGCTGGCCCCGCTGGCCGGCCCACTGCTGGGCCTGCCCGTGCCACCAGTTGCCAGCACCGATTACCCCTTCTTCCATGAGCGCTACTTCAGCGCACTGCACCACAAGCTGGACAGGCTGGTGAGGGCCGAGATCGTCTTCGTCGCCGACAATGGCTTCAAGACCGTGGAGGCCGTGGCCGGCACCCTGGCCGAGGTGGACGAGGACGCCTCGACCATCACCCTGGCGCCGCGTGACGGCTCCGAGGACATCGAGTACCAGGTGACCGACGACACCATCCTGCTGGAGGACGGCCACCGGGCGGAGCTTAACGACCTGGACGTTGACGCCAGGACCATAGTGGTGACGCTGGACGGCGCGACGAAGGTGGTGTTCCAGGGCAGGCTGCTGGAAGGCCCCTGGCCGCCCTTCTTCGGCGACCTGGGCTTCCTGCGGGGCAAGCTGGACAGGCTGGTGCGGGCGGAGATAGTGCTCCAGGGGGACGATGGGCAGGACGTCTATCGCGCCGTGGCCGGTGAGCTTACCGAGGTGGACGAGGATGCCTCGGCCATAACCGTGGCGCCACGGGACGGCTCCGACGACGTGGAGTTCCAGGTGGGCGAGGAGGCCCTCGTCATCGAGGACGGCCACCGGGCCGAGCTGGGCGACCTGGACACCGGCCAGGACGTGGTGGTGGTGACCCTGAACGACGATGTGAAGCTGGTGCTCCAGGGCAAGCTCCCGGCCTTCCCCCACGGGCGGATATTCATCAAGCCGCACGCCATGCCCTTCTTCCAGTGGGACGAGGCCCCCGGCCTGGCGCTGCCAGGCCTGAGGGAGCGCCTGCGGGACATCCTGCTCAACATCGGCAGGTTCTTCCAGAAGGCGCAGCGCGAGAACACGGCGGGCGGCAGCTATTAGGCAGGTCTGCCCCCTCTCTGGCTCTCCCCCGAAGGGGGCGAGGAGCCTCCCTTCCCCCTGTGGGGGAAGGCCAGGAAGGGGGCCAGAGGCCAGCCCCCTCTCTGGCTCTCCCCCA
>FWPU01004547.1_pt1 | contig 18801 bp, 15 predicted proteins | sample 2228361 | NCBI WGS metagenome assembly FWPU01 (sample SAMEA103939777, study PRJEB20133) | metagenome
AAAGAGGCCTTTTATAGAAGACTTCTTTCCCCTCCCTGTCCAGGTAACAGAAGGAGAGCTAGAGGAACTCCTGGCCTCTTTCCCTCTTGAACGATACTACGAGGAGTGCAGGGGAATAGAATCCCAGAGGAGGACCTTAGATGGGGCCCTCAGAGACGTAGAACAAGAGACCCAGGCGCTCAAAGGGCTTCTAGGACTGCCGTGGCCTGTGGAGGCACTGCGTAGACTAAAAAAGGTCAGACTGAGACTGGCCTCATTCCCAAGGATTTACTGGAAAAGCCTGAACCTGGACCCAAAGGCAAGAAAGCTCCTGGCCTGGCAGGAGATACCGGCGGAAGATAAAAAATGGGTAAGGGCACTCATTACCTTCCTCCCACAAGAGGAAGAAGAAGCGATAAAACTACTAACCTCGTACAACTACCAGGAGACCCCCTTCCCGACCTTCTCGGGGAGGGTAGAGGACAGGCTACTGGAACTGGAGACCCAGAGAAAATCCCTAACGGAAAGGCACGAGGCCCTCAAGAAAAAATTGCTAGAGTTAGCTCCACTTATACCACAGCTTGAAATCCTGTCAGGATACTGGGAAGGACGGAGGGACAGGCTTCTTCAGGAGTCTACCTTCAACCGTTCCAAAAGGCTGATGCTCATAGGAGGATACATACGAGAAAAGGACACTCCCCTTCTTGAGGCTACGCTACGGGAAAAGTCCCCTCATGCCTTGAGTTTCTATCGCGACCCCCAGCCCGGAGAGGAAGTACCCGTCTCCCTGGCCCTTAGCAGACCCTTCCGCCCTGCAAGACTCCTGGTAAACATGTTTGGTCTACCCAACTACTTTACCTTTGACCCCACCCCCTTTATCGTTTTTAATTTCTTTGTCTTCTTTGGGCTGTGTTTCAGTGATGTCATATACGGACTTGCCCTCATGGGCCTTTCCTACTGGTTAATGAGAAGACTTGCGGCAAACCCCACTGCGAGTGATTTCTTCTCCCTCTTCTTCTACGCAGGGATAAGCACCACCATCTTCGGCGCCCTTACGGGGGGCTGGGCCGGAGACCTTTATAAACCCGAATACCTCGGTGAGGGCAACTTCCTCCTGAGGCTAAAAGAATCCCTTTGCGTACTAGACCCACTTTCAGATATACTCCTGGCCTTAGTATGTGCCCTTGCACTCGGGGTACTGAACCAATTCTATGCCCTCTTCCTGAGGATGTACAAGGAATACCGTATGGGAAGACCCCTGGATGGCCTACTGGACGGAGGTCTATGGCTAATCTTCCTCCCCGGGGTTATAATCCTGGCGTGCACTATCTTCTTCCCTGTACCTCCGAGATTCGTCGGGATAGCAAAGACTTTGTTACTGGTGGGGTCAATAGGTCTGGTGCTGACCCAGGGCAGGAGGGAAAAGGGCCTTATACCCAAATTCCTTACAGGACTCGTAAGCCTTTACGGAATAATGGGGAGCTACGGCTGCACTTCCTTTGTAAGTGACATAATCTCTTACTCCAGGCTCCTGGCTCTGGGCCTTACTACTACTATTATAGGTATGTCTTTTAACATAATAGCATCCCTCGTGGGTTCGGCGGGGACAGTGTTTTTTGTCCTTGCCCTAATTTTTGGGCATACCTTAAATTTCTTTATAAGCATCATAGGTGCATTTGTGCACCCTGCCAGGTTGATATTTCTGGAGTTTTTCGGAAGATTTTATGAGGGTGGGGGGCCGAGGTTCAGGCCGTATGGGTTTCAATCCTTAAAGATACAGATACTAAGATCTTAAGAGCCTATGGATGAATTTGTCATATCACACTTTGTTAAGACGGGCCTTGGCTGGTCAGGGACAGGGGCCCTTCTTGTGGTTATGTTCGGTGCTATGGGTTCTGCACGTGGGATACGCATAGCCACCGCTCAGGCCTCAGGGGTTCTCTCTGAAAGGCCTGAACTCTTTGGCAGACTATTAGTCCTTATGGCCCTGCCGGGAACCCAGGGCTTTTACGGCTTCATCTGCGCCGTAACTATAGCAATGAAGTGCGGACTGATTATGGGCACTGTAACCGTATCTCCAGTCATAGGTATGGGTATCTGTACAACGGGCGCTGCCATGGGGATAGTCCTCTGGAGGAGTGCCATATATCAAGGAGAGGTCTCGGCCGCTGCCATCAACTGGACGGCCAAGAAACCCGAAGAGAGCGGAAGGGCCATCCTCCTACCTGCCCTGGTGGAGACCTACGCCGTACTGGCCCTCCTGGCAGCCATACTAATGATTATGTGGCTCACCCAGCCTGGCCTCACCTACCTTACTCCTGTGTCTCCAAAATAGACCCTTTACTGAACGGGAATGAAAGATCCCTTGAGCTGTGTAAAAAAACTGTGAGCCTGGAGCGCATAAAGGTTCATATCCTTGGGCAGGCAAAGACTGAAGCAGATAGACTGCTGAAAGCGACCGAAGAGGGTCTTGAACTCAAACTCTCCAGGACCAGGGCCTCGCTAAAAGAAGACACAGAGAAGAGACTGGCCGCTCTGGACCAGGAACTTCAAGAGGAAAACCTGCGTAACCTCTCCAGGCTCCGGGCACAAAACCACCTGAAACTCCTTGAACTTAAAAACCGGATAATTGAAGGTATCTTCCAGCAGGTACTTGAACACCTGTTGTCATTGCCCGCCCAGGAATACCTGGCCCTCCTGGAAGGCTGGCTAAACAGGCTGGAAATTAAGGAAAAGACCTACCTGAGCCTCTCTCCCGGAGACACCGAGCGCCTGGGAGAGAAACTGGTCAACAGAATAAATTCCTCCAGAAAGACCGAGCTACTCTTCCTTGACCCCCACGCAGCCCCCATCAGAGGGGGGTTCATCCTAAAGACCAAAAAATTTGAGATAGACCATAGCCTGGAAACCTTCCTAAAACAACTAAAAGAGGAACTAACCCCAGAACTTGCCAGGCTACTCTTCGGTACGTGAATATGCAAAACGTAGACCCTCATGCATGGTGTTTCCTCTCAGGTAGGATATGTGCCCTGGAGAATAATCTATTGAGAAAAGACTTCTTTGAACATCTACTCCAGGAAAAAGAGGCCAGACCCGAAGGCCTGCCCCTAAGAATGCTTTCCTGCATCAAGGAATCTCCGTTAAGGGAGGATTTCCTTACGCCTGAGGACGTGCTGAATTTTGAGGAAATCCTGCAGCACCGGTTCTTCCGTCTCCTCCGGGAAGCTAAGGAACTCTCACCCTCGCCGTGGGTATGGGAACTCCTCCAGATCAGATACGACCTCTTAAACCTGAAAAACTTTCTTAAAGAAAAACTACTTGGCCTGCCCAGGACGGATGGATTACTACCCTTCCCAAGTCCCTACAAGGACGAGGTCTGGGAGACCCTATGGGAAGGACGCGAAGCATACCTTCCAGAACCACCCGTACTTCCTTCATTAGAAATGTATCAACTGGCCCTGAAGGGCCTGAGAGAGCACCTGGAGGAGATTTCAAAAAATCCTGGACTCCTTGACCTGATTATGGACGGCACTTTTCTCTCCTTTATCCCGCAGCTAATAAAAAGAATTTTCTCCCCGTTCATAGCGGATTACTACCTTGAATATCAAAAACTCGTTGGTATCCTATTCCTATGGAGGTCAGGAATTAAAGACATCCAGAAATACATTCCCGAACCCCTGTCCAGGGTGGAAACAGGGAAGGACTGGGAAAAGACCCTCCAGGAACTTCTCCCTGAGCGAATTGTAAGAGCAATTCATGAATTGCCCCTGCTAAAGTATGAAAAGGCGGTGGAGGATACCCTTATGGAAAGACTGGGGCCTGCGAGGTTCTTTGTCTTCGGGCCGGAAAGGGTATTCGGATACCTCAAAGGACTTGAGGTGGAGACCCTTAACCTTAGACTGGCCATCGGAGGAAGGCTACAGGGTATCCCCACTGAGGACATCAACCGGAGGTTACGCAAGGGTTATGTCTAGCAATATCCGAGCCGTTGGCCCCCCTAGAAAGAGGGGCTTCGGCCGTGAGCTTAGCCGAACGGTTGGGGTGTGTAAGATACATATGGCCCTTCTGGTTAAGAAACACATTAAGAAACACACCCCTTAGTCCCCTCTTATTAGAGGGGAAAACTGGATTTCGACATCTGAATCTTATTGCATATGCCTAACGCCGTAGTTATAGGGTACAGGGATGACATCCTGCCCTTTGGGGTATTGGGAATGCAACTGATGCCCGTTGCTTCTACCCAAGAGCTTATAACCGCTCTTGACAAAGTACTCCTGGATACTACCCTTTCCCTCATAATTATTAGCGAGGCCGTGTTTGTAGGGGCAGGTTTAAAACCTGCCCCTACGCCGGGCATCCTCAGTCCTTACATTGCTAAAAGCCCCATCCCTATCCTTGTACTTCCTACCCACCGGGGGAGCTATGGCACAAGCCTCAGGGAGACTGCGGGTATAATCAGGACGGCCATCGGGATAGATATACTGGAGGGAGAAGTCTAATTACAGATTGAGACCTTTGAAAAATGGGAAAAAAAAGATGGGGAGGTGTCATTGCAAGCGTAGCGAAGCCAAAGTTGCGAGCGGAGCGAAGCAAACTCAGTTATAGTCATGGGTTCCTTCGCTTCGCTCAGGACTACGGCTTCGGGGCTATCCGCCTAAGGCGGACTGGCAATGACAGTCTTGTCCTGACCCTGAAACAAGTTCAGGGTCTCGGACTATAAATTGTAATTGAGAGTGAATATGGAAGGAACAATCATAAAAGTGGCTGGACCCCTGGTGGTAGCCACTGGCCTACCAGGGACAAAAATCTTTGACATGGTCAGGGTAGGTCACCTGAGGCTTATGGGAGAGGTCATAGAAATCCGGGGGGCAAACTACTCCATACAGGTCTACGAGGAAACAGAAGGGATAGGCCCGGGTCAGCCAGTCTATCCCTCAGGAGAACCCCTGAGTGTGGAACTTGGACCCGGGCTAATCGGTAGTATCTTTGATGGCATACAGAGGCCCCTGGACGTAATCAATGCAAAGCTGGGTGCGTACGTCGTCAAGGGGGCCGAATATCCCTCCCTCCCCAGGGATAAGAAATGGCACTTTCAGCCCGCTGCAAGAGTAGGGGATAAAGTATCACCAGGAGACATCCTTGGCACGGTCAGGGAATCCCCCCTTGTAGAACACAGGGTCATGGTGCCAACTGGAATAGAAGGAGAATTAACTTACATAGAAGAAAAGGAGGCCCCCCTGGAGGAGGTCGTAGCAAGAATAGAAAAGGAAGGTCACACAAACGAAGTTACCCTGCTCCAGCGATGGCCTGTAAGACAGCCCAGGCCGCCCAACCAGAAGATTCCCCCGGATGAGCCCCTTGTAACAGGGCAGAGGATACTTGACACACTGTTCCCGGTGGTAAAGGGGGGCACTGCCTGCGTGCCGGGGCCCTTCGGGAGCGGTAAGACGGTGATTCAACAGCAACTGGCCAAATGGGCTGATGCTGACATCATCATATACGTCGGCTGTGGGGAGAGGGGTAACGAGATGGCCGATGTGCTCCTGTCCTTCCCAGAACTCGTGGACCCAAAAAGCGGCCGCCCCTTGATGGAGAGGACAGTCCTGGTGGCCAACACCTCCAATATGCCAGTGGCAGCCAGGGAGGCCAGTATATTTACAGGCATCACCATAGCAGAGTACTACAGGGACATGGGCTACCACGTCGCACTCATGGCGGATTCCACCAGCCGCTGGGCAGAGGCCATGAGGGAAATCTCAGGACGCCTGGAAGAGATGCCCGGGGAGGAGGGCTTCCCGCCTTACCTGGGAAGCCGTCTTGCTACCTTCTACGAAAGGGCGGGAAGCACCATCAGCCTCGGCTCGCGGGGGCGCAAGGGTACACTCAGCGTCATCGGTTCGGTCTCCCCGCCTGGTGGGGACCTCTCTGAACCCGTTACCCAGGCCACCCTCCGCGTAGTCAAGGTCTTCTGGAGCCTGGACGACAGGCTAGCCTCACAGAGGCACTTCCCGGCCGTTAACTGGCTTACCAGCTATTCCCTCTACCAGCCTGTGGTGGATGAGTACGCCAGTAAAAAGATAGCCCTGGACTGGAAGGGGAACCGACAGGAGGCCCTGAGGATCCTCCAGAGAGAGGCAGAACTGGAAGAACTGGTGAGGCTGGTGGGCATAGAGGCCCTCTCGCCCAAGGACAGGCTCCTTATGGAGGTAGCCAGGATGATAAGAGAGGACTTCCTGCACCAGAATGCCTACCACGAGGTGGACACCTACACACCCCTGGAAAAGCAACACCTCCTCCTCGGGGTCATCCTGAAATTTTACACCCACGCCCGAGAGGCCCTGAGACAGGGCGTAGAGCTGACCAGGATAATAGACCTTCCCGTGAGGGAAGAGATAACCAAACTCAGATACATCCCCCCGGCCCAGAAAGAGGTCTTCCAGCGTGTAACGAACCGGATCGGCGAAGAATTTTCAGCCCTTATGGAGAAGAGTACAGTTGCCACTTAAGGAATATCTTACAGTAAAGGACGTATTCGGGATAAAGGACATCTTCGGCCCCCTCATGTTTGTGGAAGGGGTGGAGGGCGTCACCTACGGGGAGTTGACCGAGGTAAGACTACCAACGGGAGAGGTACGTCGCGGCAGGGTGCTGGAGATTTCAGACGCCACGGTGCTGGTCCAGGTCTTCGAGGGCACACTGGGCATCGGGAGGGACAACGTCAGGGTCAGGTTTCTGGGAAAGGGGCAGGAAATCCCCGTCTCCAGAGACATGCTCGGCCGGGTCTTTGATGGAGAAGGGAAGGTGGCCGATGGTGGGCCACCCATAATTCCAGAAAAGAGGCTCAACATAAATGGTAGCCCCATTAATCCATACGCAAGGGACTACCCGAACGAATTTATTCAGACGGGCATCTCCACCATAGACGGGCTTAACACGCTGGTGAGAGGACAAAAACTACCCATCTTTTCAGGTGCTGGCCTTCCTCACGCAAGGCTTGCCGCCCAGATAGCCCGGCAGGCCCGACTGTTAGCCGCCGAAGAGGCCGGCGGATTCGCCGTGGTCTTTGCCGCCATGGGCATCACCTTTGAAGAGGCCGATTACTTCATATCGGAATTCAAGCAGACGGGTGCCATGGAGCGGGCTGTCGTATTCATCAACCTGGCAGAAGACCCCCCGATAGAGCGCCTGGCCGTCCCCAGGATGGCCCTTACTGCGGCCGAGTACCTGGCCTTTGAACTGGACATGCACGTCCTGGTGATACTCACGGACATGACCAATTACAGTGAGGCCCTTAGAGAGGTCTCTGCCGCAAGGAGGGAAGTACCTGGCAGGAGGGGCTACCCTGGCTACCTCTACACAGACCTGGCCACCATCTACGAGAGGGCCGGCCGCCTGAAGGGCAAAAAGGGTTCCATCACTCAGATACCCATCCTCACCATGCCAGAGGACGATAAGACACACCCCGTCCCTGACCTTACGGGATACATCACCGAAGGACAGCTAATCCTCAGCCGCACACTGTACAATCAGGGCATATCGCCTCCGCTGGATATCCTCCCTTCCCTATCCCGCCTGAAGGACAAAGGAATAGGAAAGGATAAGACCAGGGAGGACCACGCAGATATATCCAATCAACTCTACGCCGCCTATGCCAGGGGCAAGACTGCCAAAGAGCTGGCCATAATCCTGGGAGAAGGGGCACTCAGCCCTATGGACCAACTTTACGTGGAATTCTCCGAGCGGTTTGACAGGGAGTTCGTCAACCAGGGAGAGCGGGAAAACAGGAGCATAGAGGAAACCCTGGATTTGGGGTGGAAGTTATTGGGATTACTCCCCAGAAAAGAACTCAAGAGGATCCGGCCGGAATATCTGGATAAATACTACAAATCAGGGGTTAGGGGGTAGGGGTCAGGGGTTAATAATCTTTTTCCCTAATCTCTAGTCCCTAGTCCCTAACTGAGATGCGACTAAAAGTAAACCCCAACAGGATGGAACTCCTCAGGCTTCGGCGCCGCTACGCCATTGCCCTGAGGGGGCATAAGATGTTAAAGGACAAACTGGACGGCCTAGTAAAAGAGTTCCTCCCCCTGGCCAGGCAATATCGGGACGTAAGGGTTTCAGTGGATAGGGAATTACCACGACTCTTAGGGCCCCTCTTTCTGGTCAGGATGGCCTCTCCCAGGGGGGCCGTGGAGACTGCACTGGAACAATCCAGAAAGGACCTGGAGATTACAACTACACATTGGCGCATCTTGAACGTAGTCCTCGTCCATCTAACAGCAGAACTCCCTCCTCCAGCGTCTTACAGTCCTTTAGACACCCCCGGAGAGTTAGACGTAGCGGCGGCCGCCCTGAGGGATTACTTAAACAAAATCCTTACACTCGCCGAACTGGAGCATGCCGTAAGACTCCTGGCCAGGGAGGTGGAAGAGACCAGGCGGAGGGTTAATGCGCTGGAATACATCCTCCTGCCGGAACTCAGAGAGGCTATAAAATTTATCAAGACCAAGCTGGATGAGGCCGAACGCGCCCATATAGCTAGATTGCTGAAGATAAAAGAGATGTCTGCACGCTAGGTAAATTGCCAGAAGCCTGCCCTGTACCATACTAGGTACAGGACCTGACCTGTACCCTGCCTTTAATCTTCCAAGACTGTATTGAGACCTCTGAAAAATCCGGTAAGTTCCTTTAAATTTTCCCCCTCCCTTGATGGGAAGGGGTAGGGGGGTAACCATCTAACCCATCTAAGTTCGCCCCCCACCCCTTCGCTTCGCTCAGGGCAGGCTCTTCCTTCCCCCATCAAGGGGGAGGAGACCCCACAGAAAAATACTTTTGCAGAGGTCTCTGTTTATATATTTACTTCCAAAACCCACTATCTTTCTTTAATAATATTTGATATTATAAGTAAGAACTTTAGACGTCTTACATGCAAACAGAAGGAGAGGCAATGATGAGAATTTTTAAACCCCTCGGCCTGGGAGGCAGCAGCGCTGCTGGGCTTTTAGTAATAGCTGTCTTGCTAACAGGTCTTTTCTTTAATATCCCTTTTCCAATTGGTACGACTGCGACACCACCGCAAGGGTCTGAATGCCTCGCAGCGGATACCCAGTTGGAAGAGACTGCGCGGGCCTTTGAAAAACTTTTTAATGAAGTAGCTGAAAAGGTGAAACCCTCTGTGGTACACGTAAAGGCCGTAAAGATAATGAAGGGAGAAGAGTTTGAGAGGTTTCATCCTCCCTTTGGCGGGAGGGAATTCCCGTTTGGAGAGGAGTTCTTTGACAGGTTCTTCGGGCGCAGGATGCCCAAGGAGTTCCGTCAGCAGGGCTTGGGCTCAGGAGTAATCGTTGACCCCAAGGGCTACGTCCTCACTAATAACCACGTAGTGGAAGAGGCCGATGAGATATTCGTTACCCTGCTAGACAAAAGGGAGCTTAAGGCAAAGGTAATAGGCACAGACCAACCCACGGACGTCGCAGTCATAAAGATTGACGTAGAAAACCTGCCGGCAGCCACACTAGGAGATTCAGACAAGATTAAGACGGGAGACTGGGCCATCGCCATAGGTAACCCCTTCGGTCTGGATCTGACCGTAACGGCCGGTATCATCAGCGCTACTGGCCGGTCCCGGGTCGGGATAGCTGACTACGAAGACTTCATCCAGACCGATGCAGCCATCAACCCGGGTAATAGCGGTGGTCCACTATTAAACCTCAAGGGTGAGGTAGTAGGTATTAACACTGCCATATTCACCCGCACCGGCGGATACCAGGGCATTGGCTTTGCCATACCCATCAACATGGCCAGGACGGTCATGAAAAGCCTGATAGAGACCGGTAAGGTAACAAGGGGGTGGCTGGGGGTGGCAATTCAGGACATCACGCAAGAGCTGGCCCAATCCTTTAACCTGACCACTACTCAGGGAGCCCTTGTCAGCGACGTCACGCCTAATAGCCCCGCTGAAAAGGGTGGTGTGCAGAGGGGTGACGTCATCGTAGAATTTGAAGGGAAGGAAGTCAGAGATATCAGTCACCTGCGCAATACGGTGGCCCAGACCCCTGTTGGAAAGGTGGCGAAGGTAAAGGTCCTCAGGGATGGTAAACCGGTAGAACTCACCATCACTGTCGGAGAGCAGCCCGCAGAACTCTTCGCAGCCGGAGGGCCTGCTGAAGTCGCCAAAGACTTTGGTATGACCCTTGATACCCTCACCCCCGACCTGGCCAAGCGCTTCGGCTACGAGGGGGAGATGGGCGTGGTGGTTACAAACGTAGAGCCGGGCAGCCCTGCAGAGCGGGCAGGAGTCCAGACGGGGGATTTAATCAAAGAAGTGAACAGAGAACGGATACACAACCTGCAGGAGTACAGGGCTATAGTATCGAGGGGACCAACAGATAAAGGGATACTCCTTTTGGTAAAGAGGGGTAATTTTACCCGCTACGTCCTTGTGCAACCCTAAAGGTGCCGCAGGCTAAAGGCCCTGGCTGCGCCTATCACGCCTGCGTTATCCCCTAATTCTGCCTTCACAATCTTGAGCCCTTCCACTGCCTTTGGAAGGGCTCTCTTTTTTACCTCCTCCCGGAGCGGGCCAAAGAGGTATTCACCAAGGTTGGTTATCCCCCCGCTAAGGATAACCATCTCGGGGTTGAGGATGTTGGCCACGTTGGCAATGCCTATCCCGAGGCTGATGCCCGTCTCCCTGATAGTCCTTTGAGCCAAGCTATCGCCTGCCCTGGCCCATCGGCCTATCCTCTCCAGCGTAATGACCCCCTTTGGCCTAACATCGTATCTCTCAAGTAACTCTTTCATCGTGGTTATTATCCCACGACAGGCACAGTAGGCCTCCAGACAACCCCTGTTGCCGCAACCGCATTTGCGACCGTTCTTGACCAGGGTCATGTGGCCTATCTCCCCGGCAATCCCTTTGGCCCCATGCCACACTCTCCCTTCCAGGACCAAACCCCCTCCCACACCTGTGCCCAGGGTCAGGCAAACCAGACTGCCCACCCCCCTGCCTGCGCCCCTCCAGTATTCCCCAAGGGCGGCCGCATTGGCGTCGTTCTCGAGCACCACCGGCCTGCCCATCTCCTCCTCAAGGATGTCCTTCAAATGCACCTCCTGCCACCCTTTTAGATTGGGGGGATTAAAGACTATGCCCCTTTCAACGTCCAGTGGACCTGGGAAGCCCACCCCTATCCCTGCCACTTTACGTATACTCACACCACTCCCCTTGAGGGTATCCTTAAACATCTGCACCAGACGACCGATAAGGGCCTCCCTACCCTTATGGGCAAGGGTGGGTCTTTTTAAACTACTGAGGAACTCCCCTTCTGCATCCAGAAGTGCAGTGCGGATATTCGTCCCACCAACGTCTGCTACCAGGATAAGATCATTCATGTTTTTAGCACATGCCGGCGTATACCGGTTTTTTTGCAAATGCCAGTGCAACAAGGCCCTGAGGATAGCCCCTTGCAATAGTTAAGTCAAGTCATACCGCCCTGCACTATAGATTTTCAATCCTCCTCAGGCCCTGAACCGTTCTGGTTCAGGGCAGTAGACTATAATCCGTAACGGAGCGTTATATCAGTTGCAATAATCCTGGGGAAGTGTAAAATAATAAAATAACAACATGTTCAATTCCATAAAGATAAAACTCACGATAGTCTTTCTCCTGTGGTCCCTTGTGCCTCTGGTGATGCTGAGGTTTATAGTCTACCCGGTAGTCCACAGAGCATTTGAACAGATGGTAATCCAGAACCTTACTGGAGTAGGGCACAAGCAGTCCGAGTTTGTTTCTTCCTGGATGAAAGAGAGAAAGAACGATGCCGCCCTCCTTGCCAGTGATACCTGTGTCATGTCCTTCCACAAGTACCTCCCTGACAGTGCAGATTACAAAAAGATGATGGCACAGCTAGAATTTGTCAGAGACACGCATGGATACAAAGACGTCCTTATTGTTGACAAAGAGGGCAAGGTCAAGGCTGGTACGGAAAAGAACCTTATAGGTATATATCTCTCCGAGTTTGACTTTTTCCAGGAGGCCATAAAGGGGAAGGGCTACGTATCCAAAGTGGCCCCTTCTACGTTTGCCGTCCTGAACGAGTTCGGAGACAGGGAGTACGGCGTGCCTACGCTCTTTGTTGCCTCCCCCATCAGGGATGAAGGATACAATATACAGGGAGTCCTGGCCCTCCAGGTAGACCTGGTTACTCTAAGTAACGAGATGAGGAAGGTAAAACTGGGAGAAACTGGAGAGACCTACCTCGTAGATAAGGATGGTGTAATGATAACAGAGTCCAAGTTTTTAAACACCGTCCGACAGATGGGGCTTATAAAGAAGCGTACCTCCCTGGAACTGAAAGTGATAGACCCCACAACCGGGAAACTTACCCGTGCAGCAGAAGAGTGCGTGAAGGGAAAGGAAGGTTACGATGCCAGGGGGTATCTTGATTATCGAGGGGTGAAGGTACTGGGGGTGTGGCACTGGCTCCCCGAGTACGGCTGGGGCGTAATCTCAGAAATAGACCTGGAGGAGGCCTATGCAGCCCCCCTTGGGATGAGAAAACAATTTCTGGCGACCATCTTCGTCCTGGCAGGGGTACTGGTGTTAATATCCATATACGTGGGACGCAGGATATCTGTACCCATAATAGGCATAAACGAGGCCACCAAAAAGATCGCTGCAGGGGACTTCTCCCAGAGGGTACCGGTAGCCTCTACCGATGAACTGGGCCAGCTCGCACAGTCCTTTAACAGCATGGCCAGTTCTCTGGAAGAAAAGGAATTCATCCATAACTTCAATCGCATCATTGCCTCCAGCCTCCTTACAGACGTATTCGGAGCTGTGAGCAACGAGATTAAGAAGATGGTGGACTTTGACCGCATAAGCATTACCAGAGTACACGAGAGGGAGCAGGCCTTCTTTATCACCTTCGCCCTCACACGGGGCTATACGTCCAACGAATTACGGGAAGGCTCCATGTCCAGAAAAGAGGGCAGCATGATGGGCGACATCCTGGCCACTGGGAAGCCCGTTATCGTAGAAGATACAGAAAGCGGTAAATACTGGTCAGACAAGCTACTCCTTAAGGAAGGGATACGCTCCCGTCTGGCCTACCCGCTCTCCTTCAAGGGGGAGATTATCGGGGCCATAAACTTCGGCAGCAAGAAAAGGGCTTACTACACGGAGAAACACTTTGAAATCCTCTCCAGGATAGCACCCCAACTGGCCATAGCCCTGGAGAACGCAAGGCTTATTGAAAAACTCAAGGTCCAGAAGGCCGAAGTAGAAAGCGTATAGCTGGCTGGCCCTGTACCTAGTATGGTACAGGGCTGGCAATCTTAATTATCAGAATGAAGATGAGCGCCGTCATCCTGGCCGGGGGCAAGAGCCTGAGGATGGGCCAGGATAAGGCCTTCCTGAAGATGGGCACTACGACCATCATAGAATATCAACTCCAGAGACTCAGGCCCCTCTTTGCGGAGATACTCCTCTCCACCAACTCCCCTGAGAAGTTTGTACATCTTGGGCTGGAGACCGTACAGGATTTTGTCCCCGATAGGGGACCACTGGTGGGCATATACTCCTCCCTCCTGAGGGCCAGATACCCCCATCTCTTTGCGATTGCCTGCGACATGCCCTTCATCAGCCCAAAGCTAATAAACTACATGAAAGAGAATTGCAAGGATTACGACGTTACCGTGCCGGAAACTGAGCGTGGACTTGAACCCCTCCATGCCATATATTCCAAGACCTGTCTGACGGCCATGAAAAGATGCATAGGTAAGAACAGCAAGGGACGTGTAATAGAATTCTTCCCGGAGGTAAGGGTGAGGGTCATAAACATGGAGGAAATCTCCAGGATACCCGGAGGCAAGGGGGCCTTCCTGAACTTCAACACCCCCGAGGAGTATCAGAAGGCACTGGAGTTATTAGAGGTGGGAAGCAAACGGTAGATTTCCATTTAACATCCCATCCCCAAACTGCTAAAATACCACCTTGAGACCTCTGAAAAATTTAGCAAGTTCCTTAAATTTTCCCCCTCCCTTGATGGGAGGGGGTAGGGGGAGGGTGAGATGAACAGATGCACAGTTGCAGATAATGATCACCCCCTCCCTTCCCTCCCCCATCAAGGGGGAGGGATGATTTCTTATGGACCCCCAAAAGGGTTTTGCAGAGGTCTCCCTTTAACAAAATCATGAAAAACACGGTATTTTTTATCCCAACCAAGACCGGTGAAGGTCTGGACTCACTGGCCAAAAAGACAAGGAGGCTCCTGGAGTCAGTCTCAGGTCCATCACTGCCCACCAGGAAAGGTGACCTTATCGGTGTTAAGACCAGCTTCGGGGAGAAGGGAAACGTAGGACACCTGAAGCCACCCATCGTCAGGGCGGCGGTGGAATTCGTAAGAGATGCCGGGGCAAAACCCTTTGTAGTAGAGACCAATACCCTCTACATAGGCCAAAGGACTAACGCTGTTGACCACGTACAGCACGCCTATAACCACGGTTTCACACCAGAGGCCATTGGGGCACCCATAATCATTGCTGACGGTCTCAGGGGTGAGAACGACTACTCCATGCCCCTGCCATCCGAAAGTTCAAAGGTTCAAGGTTTAAAGGTTCAAAGACGGTTGACCAAGACGGCCTTCATAGCAGGAGCAGCAAAGGCGGCCAGCGGCTTCGTCTTCCTCTCCCACGTTACTGGCCACATGCTTACGGGTCTGGGTGCCACGCTAAAAAACATCGGCATGGGACTGGCCTCCAGGGGTGGCAAACTTGCTATGCACTCGGGGGTGGTACCGAAAATACTTACTGACAAATGTAAGGCGTGCGGTCTCTGTGCCGAGTTTTGCCCAGCAGGGGCCATCACTATAAAAGACTACTCCATAATTGACGCCAGCAAATGCATCGGCTGTGGCGAGTGCCTTGCCGTATGCCCTCATGAGGCCGTGAAGATCTCCTGGGACGAAAGTACAGAAAACCTGCAGAAGAAGGTAGCCGAGTACTGCCTGGCCATCCTGAAGGGGAAGGAGAAAAAGTCTCTCTTCCTGAACTTCCTGATACATGTCACGGAGCAGTGCGACTGCATGGATAAGGCCTATCCTCCTGCTTTCAGTGACATTGGAATCCTCGCCTCCTGTGACCCCGTGGCCGTAGAACAGGCAACTGTAGACATGGTGAAAGAGCACGTAGGAGAGGATTTCTTCCACAAGGCCTGGCCCAACATTGACTATACCACCCAGATAGACTATGCCCATGAGATTGGGCTGGGAAGCAAGGATTATGAACTGGTTGACATTGGCAAGGGACAGCCAAAAGTAGCCAGACGTTAACAGTACAAAAATTGAATGAGTCACACCGATAGAGTCGTCATCATAGGACTTGATTCCACCCCTCCTGAGTTAATCTTCGGGTGTTGGTTACACGAACTGCCTACCCTGAAATGGCTCACGGAGCACGGTTTATATGGGGAACTGGAAAGCACCATCCCCTCCATCACCTGCCCTGCCTGGGCCTCCATGGTAACGGGAAAAGACCCGGGGAGGCTGGGCATTTACGGCTTCAGGAATCGCATCAGATACGATTACAGCGAGATGGCCTTCGTGGATTCAAGCTGGGTAAGGGAAGATACACTGTGGGACATCCTTTCCAGGTACAATCGCAGGTCCATACTGGTGGGTATACCTCCAAGTTATCCTCCCAGGGCCATTAATGGACGCATGATAAGCTGCTTCATGGCCGGTGATTCGCTAAATTATACCTATCCCGCTGAATTCCGCACCGAGGTGGAGACGCTGACAGGCGGTTACATCCCGGACGTAAAAGACTTCCGTAGCGGGGATAAAGAATCCATCCTCAGGAGTATTTATGATATGACCCAGAAACGATTCCGCCTGGCAAAGACCCTTCTCCAAAGACAAGATTGGGACCTGTTCATGATGGTGGAGATGGGCACGGATAGAATCCAGCATGCCTTCTGGAGATATCTTGACCAGTCCCACCCCTCTTATTGCCCCGGGAGCGGATACGAGGATGCAATACTGAATTATTACAAATACCTTGACAGGGAACTGGGCGAACTTCTAACAATTATAGATGGAAATGCCACCCTGCTCGTAGTCTCGGACCACGGGGCCAAAAGGATGGAGGGCGGGATATGTGTGAACGAATGGCTACTGGCCAACGGCTACTTGAGACTCCTTGAATATCCACGGGAGATTACTTCCTTTCACCACCTGAAGGTGGACTGGAGGCGGACGGTGGCCTGGGCACATAGCGGCTATTATGGCAGGGTCTTCCTCAACGTGAAGGGGCGGGAGCCTATGGGCCTCATCCCCCCGCAGGATTACGAGAGGGTAAGAAACGAAATTGCCCAGGGGCTTGAGGATATAATCCCCCACAACCCCCCTTTACTAAAGGGGGGCAGGGGGGATTACGGAAGCGGGATAAACACCAGGGCCTTCAGACCAGAGGAGATTTACCCTGAGTGCAGGGGAATTGCACCTGATTTACTCGTCTATTTTGGTGACCAGTACTGGCGGAGCATAGGTAGCGTGGGACACGGTAGAAAATTCTGGACCAGGGATAACGACAACGGCTTTGACTTTGCAAACCACTCGCAATATGGTATTTTTGTTTTGTATAATGGGGGTTTAAAAGATTCTTCTGAAAGAAAGCCATCAGCCCATATCCTTGACGTAGCGCCGACCGTGTTAAGGTGTATGGGATTGGAAGTCCCTTTTGAAATGAAGGGGAACGTCATAAATTAGACTGGAATTTAACAAGGAGGCAAGACAAGGCGTGGAAAAAGGCGTAACGGTTTGGTTTACAGGACTACCAAGCTCAGGTAAGACTACCATTGCCCATAAGTTGGAGGGAATCCTGAAGGACAGGGGTTGTAAGGTAGAAGTCTTTGATGGTGACGTCATCAGGAAACACCTCTGCTCTGACCTGGGCTTTTCCAAACAGGATAGAGACACCAACATCAGGCGTATCGCCTACGTCTGTAAGCTAATGACCAGGAACGGCGTGGTGGCCATTGCGGCGGCTATCTCTCCTTACAGGGAGACCAGGGATTATGCCCGTAAGGAGATTGGAGATTTCCTGGAGATATACGTAAGATGCCCCGTTGAGGTGTGTAAGAAACGAGACGTCAAAGGACTCTACAAGAAGGCCCTCAACGGGGAGATAAAGGGCTTCACGGGTGTGGATGACCCCTATGAGGAACCCCTCCATCCAGAACTCATCCTTGAGACACACAATGAATCCGTAGAAGACTCCACAAACAGGGTCATTGAGCTTCTAGAGAGCCGAGGGTATATTAAACCCGTAAGGAAAGGCCATCGTTCCTCCGTGTAGACATTGTAGGGGCAATCCGCCTGAGGCGGACGGTTGCCCAAAATAATGGGGGAGGTGCAAGACCTGCCCCTACGATAACCATGAAAAAAATCCTGAGAGTTGGGGCTGTGCCCTACCTGAATGCAAAGCCCTTGATTGCAGGGATAGAAGAAACAGGGGTAGAGTTACGCCTCGCCGTACCCTCCCGGCTGCCAGACCTCCTTGAGCAAGGGGAACTGGACGTGGCCCTCATACCTTCCATAGAATATCTTCGTGGTCGCTCCCTCTTCGTCATCCCGGACATATCCATTGCCTCAAGAGGGGCAGTCAGGAGCGTGTTACTGTTCCTGAAGGTGCCCAGGGTAGGCGATATCAGGCAGGTTGCCCTGGATGAATCCTCTTTGACCTCCGCCACACTGGTCAGGATAATCCTCCAGGAGAGGTACGGTCTCAGCCTCTCAAAAGTAAAATACATACCCTGCCCTGTACCTAGTATGGTACAGGGCCTGCCCATCGGTCAGAATCTAAGCGATGTACGGACCGATGCTGTACTGGTTATCGGGGATAATGCCATGAAGCTAGCGGCCAACAGTCCGCCTAAGGCGGATACTGCCATCCTTGACCTTGGGGCAGAGTGGAAGGCACTTACCGGACTCCCCTTCGTCTATGCCCTATGGGCCACCTATAAAGAGGAGTTGGTAGATAGCGCCAGGGAACTGCTACACGAGGCAAAGAGGAGTGGACTTGCAAGCCTTGACGAGATCGCAAAGAGAGAGGCCGGGAGACTCGGACTGGAACAAGGGTTCTGCCTGAGATACCTCTCTGAGAATATTCATTACGACCTGGGAGAAGAGGAGATAGCCGGACTGCGGCGATTCTACCACTACGCCCTCTCAATGGACCTCGCCCCAGAAGGAGTCAGCCTTGACTTCGGAAGTAAGAAGTATACTAGAGAAGGTACTTTCCAGTCGTCAAGGCGGTAATCCGCCTGTGGCGGAGGGGCGTTTAGGACCTGATGAGGGCCTGGCCCTCATCTCTTCCAGCGACCTCCTTTCCCTGGGAAGGGCCGCCGATGAGGTGTCCCGAATCCTCCACCCAGAACCCTACCGCACCTACGCCGTAGACAGGAACATCAACTACACTAACGTCTGCGTGGCGAGGTGCCGTTTCTGCGCCTTCTCTAGAGACCTGAACGATGAGGACGCCTATATAATCACCGAAGAAGATCTCTTCCGGAAGATAAAAGAGACCATTGAACAGGGGGGCACACAAATTCTCATGCAGGGGGGACTGCACCCCCATCTCAGGCTGGATTTCTACGAAGGGCTACTCAGGTCCATAAAGGAGAGGTTCTCAATACACATACACTCCTTTTCTCCTCCAGAGATAATCCATTTTTCAAGACTGGAGGGATTATCAGTAAGGGAGGTAATCCTGAGGCTCAAGGAGGCGGGGCTGGACTCCATCCCCGGTGGTGGGGCGGAGATA
>FWPU01002873.1_pt1 | contig 18796 bp, 16 predicted proteins | sample 2228361 | NCBI WGS metagenome assembly FWPU01 (sample SAMEA103939777, study PRJEB20133) | metagenome
AGAGGACCAATAGTAAGAAGTATCAACGAAGACAAGAGATTCGTTTGAAAGACTGAAGAATAGGCACTGCTATCAAATTGTCGTATCCCACGAAGGGAACCTATACTCAGAGCACTGATAACCAACAGAATCAGAGCCTGTAATGGCCAGCCCATCAACATGTCAGGTATAGGTAGAGTGATGTTAGCTCCTCGAAGTAGAAAGTTTCCTATTGCACCCACAAGACCGAGTCCAGTGGCAACAATGATGGATAATACAAACACAGACTGTAGGATATAGACTACGTCTTTGAGGGTACCACCATTTTGCACAGAAATATGTTCTTCATAACCATCAGATGATGACAACATTTCAGATCTCACCTAACCTACCTATCCGAAACGAATACGAGGGTCGAGAACACCATATACGAGGTCAACAATCAGATTTGCAGTGACAAAGATCAATGCGACCAACAGTGTGAATCCATTGATTGCGGCTATATCTGAATTGAGGATTGCTCTCACTGCCCAGCGACCCAGACCAGGCCATTCATAGATTGTTTCGGTCAACACTGCACCAGACATCAGTCCACCAAATGCAAGACCGATGACGGTGACTGTTGGAATCATTGCATTGCGTAATGCATGTCTGTATATCACGGTCCGTTCTCGCAGACCCTTTGAACGTGCAAGTGTTATGTAGTCCTCCTTTAGGACTTCAAGCATACTTGACCTCATCATCCTAGTAATAACAGCAAGTGTTAGATAGCCAAGACAGAAACCTGGCAGTATGAGATGGGAGAGTCCATTGATAAAGGCAGCAGGACTACCATATAGAATCGAGTCTAGGAGAACAAAATTGGTGATGGGAACATAACCGTTTCCGCCGGTCAACTGATCCCAGATGAAACTATTATACCTGTACCCCTCAGGAAGATTTGGCAGTCCCCACATACTAAATTCATAGAAGAATACATACTTTAAGAGAAGTCCAAACCAAAAGATTGGCATGGAAACTCCAGCCAGAGAGAACACTCTTGTGACATGATCAACTGATCGGTCTTTCTTAGTGGCTGAGAGTATGCCAAGAGGTATCCCAAGTACAACTGCAAACACCATTGCCATGATTGCCAGTTCGACAGTGGCAGGAAGTTTCTGTGAGATGACATACAAGACGGGGTCATCTCCAGCGGTACTCATACTTAGTCCCCAGTCGCCCCGCAGTAGATCTCGAATGTACATAAAGTATTGAATATACAACGGTTGATCTAACCCATGAGAAGCAATTATTCCAGGAATTGCCGAGTCTGGAGTCCGTTCTGTGATGTACATGGCAAGTGGATCACCAACAACATAGGACAAGACCCATGTAATTGTTAGAACGCCAAAGACCACAGGAATAGCCAATACAATCCTGCGAATAATGAAGTCACGAAGCTTCATCATACCAACCTCAAAGTCATTTAGAAGACCATGCACAATATACTTTGGAACCGAACCCTTTCATCTACTACTTAAGTCTGACCCTAAGCGCACACCTGTGCAGCCACACAATTAACTCATCAAATGCACTAAAAAAGAGGAGTTGATTTGTCTTATCAAAAGAAGCAAGTTAGAGATAACAAGGCAGACGAATGGAGCAGAAAAAAGATGGATGCAGAAGGATGAGCCCTCTGCATCTATTGTAGATTATACTGATATTTTGTCTACCATGTTGTCATACCAACGCCGTATGCCTTGTAGTAGTGGTATAAGTAGGCATCATGCATTGGGTTGAACTGATAGCCGAACATGTATGAGGCTTCTACATGGAAGGACTGAGCCTGATATGCCCAGATGTAGGCTGTATGCTCAACAATCTCAGCCTGGATCAGCTTGTACAACTCAAGACGCCTTGTTGTGTTGGTTGTCTGAGCTGCCTCGGAGATCCAACCATCGACCTTTGTCGCATTCCATCCTTCGGAGCCCGCCAGGCCAATTCTCATTGGGAAGGTACCTGTGCTCTTTACGAATGGACCAACATAGTTGTCAGGGTCAGCATAGTCTGGTGCCCAGCCGAGGAAGAAGAGCGGCAGCTGTCTGTTTCTCACCTGATATAGATAGTTTGCCCACTCAAGTCCCACGACGTCAATTACGAGGGTTTGGTTAGGCTGTGTTGCTGCTGGGTCGGCAAGAATGGCGTTGATACCATCTTTCAGGAGCAGACATGCCTTTTCACGGTTGGTGTTACCTGAGTTATAATAGATAACAAGTCGGTAGGACATGTTTGCGAGAATAGTATCTAGACCTGCATCCATTGCAGCGTTCCACTTCGCAACTGCCATTTCAATGTCATATTCGTACATGAAGAGGGAATCGTCATGTCCGAACATTCCAACTGGAATCGGACCCTGTGCCTGTTGACCAAAGCCATTCAGTACATTCGTGATGAATGCCTGGTAGTTGAATGCGTATGAGAGTGACTCACGCAATTCCTTTATTACGAATGGACTCTTCACAATTGTACCTGATACGTTCAGGTATTCGTTCATGTTGAAACCAAGGAACATGACATCGAAGGTGGGTTCTTGACACCAGAGTTTCAGGTTTGGAATCTTTGACTTGAGTTTACCATCACCGTTTGAACCATTGACACGGTTCCAGATCTCGTTAGCGTGATCCACAGGCCAGTAACCTACATCAGATGTACCAGCCTTAAGGTTTAGAATACGGCTGTTGGCATCCTCGTTGGTCCTGATTATGACACGGGTGATGTTACCTGCGTATGGGTGGGTTGTCTTTGCAGATGCTGCCCGCCAGTAGTTTGGAACGAGGTCGAGCTGAATGTACTCATCCGGCTTCCAGACTGTGACTTTGTACGGTCCGGTACCGCAGGTCTCCTTTGAAACTACTTCGTTGTGTTCACCGATCACTACACCACCATTGGCCTCAATCCATGTTGGGCTAATGATGGCTCCGACCTCATAGGTGATTGCAGCAAGGAATGCAGCATACGGGTACGCAAGTCTGAACCGAATGGTGTAGTCGTCCAGGACGATTATCGCACCGGTGCCAGCATCATTAGCTTCTTTCCATGCAGTAAAGTTACCCACATGCTGAGGACTGCCCTCACCAAATTCGTAGACAGCATCCTCTATTGCTTGTCCGCCGAGTATTGGCTCAGCAAACATCCATGCAGGACCCCATCCATCAAAGATTGCCAGCACACGCTCAAAGTTATACTTGACACAACTTGCGTTGAATGGCGTTCCATCATGGAATCTGATGCCTTGACGCAGGTGAAATGTCCAGTTTAGTCCATCAGCGGATACCGTATAGTTCTCTGCTAGTAACGGAACGGTTGGGTTTGCATCAGCACTGTCAAAGTCGTATGTGTATAGGGTCTCATAGACGTTGTACGAGATCCATGAACCAAACGACTCATAATCAATATGGGGATCCAGGTATTCTGGGTTCCCAATAGTCTCCCAGATCAGTGTATTGGGAGGCGTTCCTTTTGGTGTGGTCATGTAAATATACACACCAACTGCTGATGCGACGATAACGACAACCAATCCGATTGCTATAATCTGATTTCTCTCCATTTTTTGATCCTCCTTCAAGGAAGATAGGTAGGTTGTCCTTTGTTATTTACATCGCATGAAACGACATAGCAATCACCAATCTAAGGAGTCTACTAAAGACCCTTTTGGCGATTGTAATTGCTATGTGCTAACTGTATTGGTATCTAATATAGCTTACTGCTTTTACATACTCAACATATGACGCTTTACGCATTAGACAAATGTCTACGATAAAATATCTGTACGTCATAATCTAGGAACGTACACGAAGAATATTCAACAATATCCAAATCTCTTGTTACGCAACCTATGAAACAGATCTTGATTAGCAATAAGAAGGTGAATTTGCAGAATTACAAACAATACACTACTACATTACGAGCCTTAAAAGAAAACATCACAGAAGATTAATATAATAAAATTGTGGAGTACAGAAGAAAATTCATGACTGTGAGAAATGAATATGTCATTGAGAGATGATACAACTACTGGAACGCACGACTACAAGGTCGTGCAGAAACTAATTGCAATGCGGCCGGTCTTTGAGATATATGACGAGCAGACAGGCCAGAAGATTGCTGTGGCAAGGCAGACATTCACGAGTGTATTTAGAGCAACGATCAACTTTGAAGACAACTATGGAAAAAAGATATTGACTGTGAAAGGAGGTTTCTTCAACAAGACCTTTAGATTGTATGATGATAGTGGGGAAGCAATTGCATGGATAACACGACCATGGATTGCACTTCGTAAGAACTTCACAATTTACTACAAGAATAATGTGATCAAAGCACAGGGTGGAGTCATGGCATGGGGTTTTGAAGCAAGGAACATGAATGGTGCTTTTGCCTTTATGCTCAACAAGAAGATATTGGCGATAAGAGACCAGTTTAGGGTCACAGTGGGACCTGATATAGACTGGCTTCCTGCAGTGGCATTTGCTGTGATCGTTGACAGAGTATTCTTTAGAGACGATTCCTGAGAAGGTAGACCTGTTTTGAGTATCCGTGTATGTCATTCAGTCTAAACATGCATGCCATTATTATATCGCACTCAGATTTATACCTTGGTAGCAACACCAGTCCCACATGCCTGACGTAGTGTTGCAGGAATATAGACTGCAGGTCACAGTCCATATAGAGATGAACTACTGTAAAAGACATGAGTAGAAATAAAATCCCACTTCCGACGAGAATCTCTTAAATCCCATGAATTTTATGACTTCTAAATAGCAAAACAGTGTTACTGGAGATTATAACCAATGGTGGATCATCAACATACTGGAGTGAAAGAAAAATCTCTGATATACTGCCTTTGATTCTAATCACGGTGACTATACTTATTACTTTATGGTATTTGATCAGACCAATAGATGAGGCGACTGCCAACATTATGGAGACGGCCTATGCGGTTCTTTTGTCAGGTGGTACATTCATTGGGTTTTCTGTTGTGAGTAGACAGTTCGGACTATTAAAAACAAAACAGGGTCGTATCTTGACTGCACTTGCTGTAGGATTCTTGCTATGGTGCTTAGCTGAAACTGCATGGTTTGTGTTCGTTCTGGAAGACATAGATCCGTATCCATCCATTGCAGATGGACTGTGGATTGCAGGATACCTCATGATGCTGTCTGCAATTATTACAAATGCAATTATGATTCCAACAAAATCTAGTCGTTCTATGATATTACTATGGATCTCTTTGTCAGTATTATATACCTTAATAGTAGTGACATTCGTCATAAACCCATTTTTTACTGGTCCAGTAGATCTTGAGGTGCTTGTTTCTCTGGCATATCCGTTACTTGATATAGCAATATTCATACCCACTATATTCATACTGATGAAGTTCAAGAGTGGAACCGTATCGAGGCCTTGGTTGTTATTGGGAATTGGACTAATAATAATCTCAACTATAGGTGATTTACTTTTTACGTACAAGGTCGCTAATGATACCTACAGCCCACCCTATGACCCTGTGGACTTTGTGTTACTAATTGCATATCTGGTATTTATTGGATCCAGTCTTTTGTTTATCAGACTATATCGCAAGGCGGGACAAACTTGATCAAGTCTCTGTTGGTCATAGACAACAACGGAGAGCCTGTCTACACATTCATTACATCAGAGAGCAAGGACTTCATCATGGAAGACCTCGCCCATCTTGTCACAGCACTTCGGATATTTGGAGAAAACATGGTGCCTGGGGCGGAGGGAGGGATTCGTGCTGTCACTCTGAAGGATAGTATATGCACATTTAGAACAATCACACTTCATAGTTACAAAGGACAACCGCTCAGATATTGTTTTGCAATAGTGTCACCTATGACAAAAGATGAAATGGGACTCAAAAACACACTGGAATACTTTATCGTATCGTTTCTCAACTGGAACTCAGGAAGACTGGGCAGAGAGTTACGAAATAATACACCAAATAGAGAGAATCTCAAAGCGTTTGACAAGTTTATCTCACAAAATATTGGATTAGAATGGGCAGATCTGAAAAAGAAAGCACCGCCACCACCTGCAACAATGACTATTGCAATACTCAATGCACTAAAAGACTATCTACCACTGGAACAGATACATTCACTTAATCAAAAGATATTCAGAATAGGTCCATCATATATATGGCTCTCGGACGATCTCACAAAGGAGGAGGAGGGCGAACTCTACGAGAAGATTCGGCAGGCACTCAGTCGACTCTATGGAGATGGACTATTTGATTCAATAGTTGCTCAAGTGAGGAAGAGCATTGACAAAGACTAATTACGTGAATATTCGACTCCGAAATTAGTCTGTCACCAACCTAGAAACACGAACACCACGGCCATTGCATTATTAAATCCATGTGCCACAGTCGGTGCTATAATACCATAGTGTCGCTTCTGAGCAATATAACCCAGAAACAGTCCCAATACAAACCTTGTTGGTATACCAAGGAGGTCTAGGTGAACCACAGCAAATATGAATGATGTGGCCAATAACGACAGCTGTCGACGATGGGCATAATGTTTTGCCTTAAAATAGAACTCCATGCGCCTCTGGATGAGACCTCTAAAGAGAAGTTCTTCACTGAAACCAACGACAAGAAACATACACAATATCCAGACCATTAATTCAATGATGCTGGATGATCCAAACAGATTCACCTGAGAGCCCTCGTCAAATGGAATAAAAGTTGTGATTAACCATGTTATGACAATATTACAACCTAACATCAACAGACCGGTCACCAGTCCCCACCCCATGTCACCAACTACGGATATACTCTTCAGACCAATTGAGCGATAGTTGAGCCGCTTTCTTGCAACATATGCAATTGGAGGAACTGCAAGAGCAAACTCAGATAGATTTGTTAGTAGTAGGGCCAATAGACTGAATTTGAAATCCAGCCCAATAACAGTGATATCACCAGTCAATATTAGAACAATAATCAATACAAATACGAGCATAACCATTAGACCAAAACCTGCAGCAGCTCCTAGTAATATACCAAACATCTGGTCACCAGTGATCTCACGTTCCATGTATGTACCAGGTACCATAATATCTATAGTCTTGACCTCTGCAAGCTCTTCATAGTCTGGATCCTCCATCACCATTTGATAGACACCATGAGATACAGTCTTGCATTACTTGATAAACATTGATGATAATGAGGACAATGTAAAGACAGGTCAATCTAAACTGACCTTTATTTGGATTTGCTACTATAATGATAACAGACACTAGTAGGTGGACATCAGATTGCCCTTTGACGACGAAATAATACCAAGTCCCCGTAGAGGTCTTGTTGCTCTTGGTATTGCCATCATGTTTGTCTTATTCACAACAGCAGCGACTTTCACATCGCCCTATGAACCATACAACTCTGTTCGAGTGGGAGTAATTGACTCTGGTATTGACGCAGATGGAGAACTCACGGGCAGGATTGTGATAGAGAGGAGTTTCATATCAAATACATTTGGTTATTCTCAAGATGACAATTTGACTATAGATAGCAGACCATTGGGTAGTCCTCATGGAACTTATGTTGCCAGAATCATTGTCCAAAATGCACCTGAGACTGTTTTAGTAAACGCTAAGGTGGTCACATCGAACAATATGGCAACTGAAGAGGCCATTGCAGCAGCGATCCGCTGGGCCGTAGAAGTTGACTGTAGTGTGATAAATCTCAGTATAGGAGGACCATCAGTATCGGACAGTCCGGTGATAGAAGCAGTCAAGTGGGCCTTTAATCAGGGTGTATCTGTGATAACAGCAGCAGGTAACAATGGACAGAATGGACTGGCGGGGTCATCAATTGGACTACCTGCAGACCTGCTAGAGGCAGTCTGTGTTGCAGCAGTAGACGAACGTGGAATTCCATATGGATGGTCTGGACGTGGTCCTCTTCGTAATGGTATTCTGAAACCGGATATAGCAGCATACGGAGCATACTTTGATTCAACAGGCATCACATGGGGAACGAGTTTTGCCACTCCCCGAGTCACAGCCGCCGCTGTAAAGATCATCTCATTCTGCAAGGACAATAGTTGGAGGTGGACACCAGGAATGATAAAGGCGGCACTCATGGCAGGAGCACAGAACCTATACTCAAAAGAGTATGAGGTGGGTTCAGGCCTGTTGGATATAGACACTTCACTACAATATGTGAGATACTCACCACATAGAGATGGTCTGCCTCTAGTGGCATGGATGAGTCCTGAAATGGCAGGATACGACTTTGAAAAGTGGTTTTTGAATGACACGTACCGTATCAAGTTCTCTGTCTTTACTAGTAGTAATGATACATGGAGAGTGACCTTCGAAAACAAGGGACGCCAGTGGGCATCAGGAGCCCCAAACCTGCTTGTGAATCAGTTCGCCACATATGATGTTGAGGTTCAGGTCATCAGTAGTGAACCCGTACGAGATATCCGTATTGATGTAAACATGTTTGCAGATGGATATCTTTACATCCATAGTGAGATCATCTTCACTGCGCACATGCCATTAGCAAGAGTGGCGTTTGACATCAGCCATTCTAAATGGGGAATGGACTCGATATATGGCCAGTTTAAGCAGTTCTATAAAGTACTGACTACTATTGGTATTGCTGTAGAGCAGATATGTGAACCAAGCGAGATAGGATTATCAAGACTACAGAAGTATGATGCGATAGTAATACTTGATCCATGCACCTACGCTGTATATGGATGGGGAACAACCAACAAGGCGGAATTTATTGGGTACACCTACGATGAAATAATGGCATACAAGACGTACTGGGACAATGGTGGAAGTCTATTCTTTGTGTGCCTCGATAATTCAAGTGCAAACATATCTGCAGTCAATCAACTATTAGGACCTTTCAATATCACCCTGAATGTAGACTTCATCCCATGGTTCAGATGGAGGATCGATGGACTTGATGTGACCGAGATCATCAACGTCTTCGAGTCGCATAACATAACAATCGGTGTGAACCGAGTAGACTATCTTGGAGCATCACTAAACTATACTGGAGATGTATATCCACTTGCATGGGCAGAGGTACGTCTGCTTGATGAAACAGGCATGCCGTACTTTGTTAATCGTTCTGTAATAGTAGCTGCAGAGAACACGATGGGGGGACGATTAGTTGCAACCGGTACAAACTATTTTATTGATAACTGGGGAATAAAAGGCATGTACAACAATGACACAGATAATTCAAGACTGGGAGTCCAGTTGATCTGGTGGTTGATAGGCCGTGTTTGAGTGCTAAATAATTGTGGCAATCTTTTCGCAGGCGGTCTTAGCAGCATATACCAGCATACCGCTCTTGACTGCCTTTCCAGCAGCCATGACTAGAATTGCCTTTTCACCTGCACTCTTTATGATGACGTACCCGTTTTCGTTGGTCAATAGGACCTCTTCAAGCATGCCTTGTTCCATTCGTTCAGCAGCCAGGTCAGCAACGCCTAGAATTGAGGCGGCCATCGCGGCAATCTCAGTCTCCTCAAGCCCCTGTGGAACTGCAGATGCTATAGGAAGACCCTCTTTTGCAAGTACCATCCATGCCTTAATACCTGCAGCAAGATTCATTGTTTCATCCATGACTTGTCTAAGCCTACCCTGTGTCTGTTCAAAGTCAGTATCGAACATCACACTACACCATGACATGAGCCGCTGTGAGAAGCCGTTATGGGAAGCAACCCTATAAAGTTTGCATGCCCTTATAGGATGAATTGATTAATCATTAAACGACCAGATATATGAATTCACAAGTCAACCTTGGAAAGATCAACATAACATGTACAAAGCATGTTTGGAAACCTGGCGTGAGAGCAATTGGCGTGGCCGAGAGCTTTGCACGTGAGGATAGGCATAGTACAGTTGTAGGCGTGGTCATGAGAGGGGACTTTAGAGTTGATGGTCTCGGTATATGTACACCAACTGTTGGAGGTGTTGATTCTACACAAGCACTCATAGATATGTATAGACGGCTTAACAGAAGAGACATTCGCGCATGGATGCTAGGCGGTAGTGTGATCTCATGGTTCAACCCTTTAGATCTCCAACAGATCCATGAGACTACATCTGTACCTATTGTATGTGTCTCATACGACCCCTCACAGGGCATAGAGCGATACATCAAGGAGTACTTTCCTAATGATTGGATGCAACGTATGTCAGTGATTCAGCGAAACGGCGAACGGACTGAAGTGCAACTCAGTTCGGGTCATCAGGTCTTTCTCAACGTGTTCGGAATGGGAATCGACCGAGCAAGAAGTCTTGTAGACCAGTTCACACTGGATGGTAGAGTCCCAGAGCCTATAAGAGTGGCAAGGATAATTGCATCGTCTATCAGACGAGACCTAAGTATTTTTACCAACACTTGTGTCAAACTTGACAGATGATCAGTATTCATTAGAAACTCAGATGAAGGCGACGGGCGTTTTCAAGGTGACGACGGAGTAATTCTCGGTACATCTCCTGTAGAAAATCTATACGATGATTGAGCAGCAGATACTGACAAGACGCAAAGAACTCATGCAATACAGAGGGACTGACGCCGGACTCTTCCAGAGATATTGCATGCGTGAGCATATCTATCAGATCGGCAGCATGTACAATCTGTGCCTCGCAAGACTCGGCCCTCTGAAACTCATGCCATATGGACTTCAGACTGTCATCTGATACCATGATTCTCAGCATCTCTTCTGCGACAAGGTCTTCGCCCAGTCTCTTTGCATCACCAAGTTGAGGCAGAATCAAGGCAGTATGAGGAATATCAGAGATTCGTGCCTCAGGCAGATCATGAATAGTGGCCATTACAAGAACCTTCTCAAGATCAACCTCCACATCCTGTTCTCGAAGGCGTTTCGCAACCAGCAGAGAGATCAATACAGTGGACCACGAGTGCGCAGCAATCGACTCAATATGTGATGTTGCAGTAGTCATCAACCAGCCTGTACGTGGCAGACGTTTGAGTCGTTCTGCAGTCAACAATAGATCAACAATGGGTCCTATATCCATCTTAATACGACACCTTTAACAACAAAAAAAGGGATGGGTGGATGGAACCTCCATCACACCAAAAGATATCCAGTTGTCACTTGGCAGGTTCAAGATGGTGGCAGTCCGAACTCGATTATATGTTCTCGGTATTGTTTCAGTATGGTCTTCCACTGCGGCCACAACTGTGCAACAAGTACCGAACTCACTTCAAATTCAGTAAGATTGACGCCACCATTAGCAAGCCTGTAGTGGAAAGACTGCCCTCCTGGGAATTGATTCCACATTGTCTTGTTTAAGATGTTGAAAATACCAAGATCGGTGCGAGGTACTACACTAGTGACAACCCATGACGGACCAAGAACAGTAGAGAATATCTCAGGGTTGGGTAGACCGATTTGGTCCTGCATACCCTCGGCTCCGATCACCAGTGGTTTTCTGTTAAGGTGCATATCACTCCATGTCTGATTCATTTCAAACATTGCCTCACGTACACCCCAGATACTTGCTCGTACTGGTGCAAATATTATAGAGACGTTCTGGTTCTGGAAGAGATCTACTGCGAGGTCGTGTGCAGTCTCGTTGTCAGCATAGGAACCAACATAGACAGGAGGTGCTATCTTCACATTTAAGTCATATGTCGTATTTGCATTTTGTACACCAAGTGTAAAACCATTGATCATAGAGAGGACCTGAGGATCAGTCTCAATCGAACCTAAGATGCCTACTATTTTTGTATAACCGGTTGCATTCGACAAGAAAGCAGCCAAGACACCAGCAAGAAACGCTGCCTCCTCTATTGCAAAGTATGCAGATGCCACATTATCCTCTGGTATAGAGTCGCCAATGATAGCAAATGGCTGTGCTGGAAATTGCTCACATACCGTCTGGATAGCGTGCTTCATCTGATGACCCACACCCACAATAAGGTCGAAGTAGCCAGTTCTACTAGCTAGTGAAGTGAGTGTAGTGATTGCCTCGTCATCATTCGCCACTACACTGATATAGTAAGACACGGAAACTTCTTCCAGAAAGGACTCCATACCCAACAGTACCTGGTCTGCAAGGCTAGAATCACCGAAACCAGGTGCCATGACTACTACTGCGATCCTTGATGGGTCATATGGGTTTGTCAGATACAGATAGCTGCCTACTGCACCAAATACAATTAGGACCACAATTACAGACGAGATCAGGCTCAGTCTAGAGTTCAATAACACTGCCTCCAGAGTCAATGAATGAGGTGCCGCCCATGGTTGATTTAAATATGTCGTTCCAAGTCGAGGTGGAGATGATAACTTTCCGGACCAACCAAACAGGGGGCAGAAAAAAGCACTCAAAAATAGTCACGCATCCAAATATTGGTCAGACATTATTCACTTATTATGTTGCGTTCATAATGCCAGCTCATATGAAGATATTATGTCAGACGCGCTGAATCTATTGAAACCGTATACAAGTAGACAATCAGTTCATTGGTCTAGTATTTTGCAAGAAAAACACTGTTTATAGAATTAGCCATGAGAAATATCGGTTCTAATGAGAACAGTCCACCTGTTAAACAGTCATTACATTGACTGTATGCAGATTCTACTATTTAGAACACTAGGGATAAGTAGCTGAATTATTGGAGAGTATTTTGTTGAGTTGACGATGCCAAAAGATACAACAGACACTTTATCACGGCTGTACACTCTGTTGAGTGAGAGTCTTGATATACATCCGGGTATTACCAATGCCATTCTGTCAACTAGAGAGGGTGCTGTTGTAGCATCGGTCTCAAGAGTGAGTGAAACTGATCCCAGATTACTTGCAACAGTGACTGCAGCCACACTCTGGGCGGGAAATAACATACTAAGCAAGATCAGAGCGACTGAAATGGAATACCTATTGCAAGTGACCGAGACCGAGACCGTGTTGACTGTGATTCAATCACATTACTGCATGACTTTCGTCTTCGAACAGACCAGAGATCAACTCGATATTCCGAGTATATTGTCACATCTTCGGTCAATTGTCACACGCGTAGAACTCATCATGGCAACTGAGAGAGGACCACCTGTAGAGCGTCTGATAGATAACTTGGTCAAGAATATTCTTCAGATAACTCAGGCCATCCTGCTCACACAAGATGGACTACCTCTGAGTTCTGTGGGCCTGAAAAATGAGACCGAAACTGCTGCACAAATTGCATCTATATTTGCCAACAGCAGGACGTTCTCAGAGTCAACAAGTCATACTATTATCAGTTCTCAAAATATTGATCTGTTGATAGTACGTATTGATGACAACAGACTACTGGCCGTCATATGCAAGGGCAATAGTGGTATGCAGATAATTGATAGCGTATTACAGGTTGTCAACTCCAGTCTCTAAGCTGCTCTTATTCTGAGCAGCCCCATTCTGTGAGTGTGTGGATGTACTGAAGTCTTCGATGACCTCAAATTTCCACTCCTTTAGAGCGATGGTGATGAAACAGTCCTTACCTCTCTCAGGACAGTCAATTCTGATGGTGATCTCGTCAGGCGCCTTCTTGATAATCATAGGATTAAGACAGTCGGCCTCAAGTTTCTCCATCAAGAACATCACATATGCCTCAGAGATTGTGTTGAGACTACCATCAACAAGTGCCTGACCCAGAGCTGCAAGATAGTGACGTCGTGTCTTTCCCACGCGTTCAACTCGTAAGAGACCAGCATCATTCATTCGTGTCACATGCCATCTGATAGTATCATGATGAACACCAAGTGCTTCAGCCATCTGTTCCTGATAGCATCCAGGATGATCCAAGATGTAGACGAATATCTTCTGTGCAGTCTCACTTCGAAGAGTGGAGTATGCCATCTCCGCCTCCTGAGTTCGAAGCATTCTTGGATAATACAGACGCTTTCCTGCAAACTTTATTGACTTCACTAGACCCTCATTCTCAAGAACTCGAAGATGCCAGGTCAGTGTTCCCAGACGGGACTCAAGCAGATCAACAAGCTCGAGAAGGTAAGTGCCGGGATTCTCACAGAGAACTGTATATAGTTCACGTCTAAAAGGATGCAATAACAGGGTCAGACGTTTCTGTTTTCCCATAGAAATGTACCTTCAAGAGATGATGAAAAAATAGGGACATCACCGTCATAAAAGGACTTCGAAGAGAAAAGCGAGATAGTATGGAGAACAAGACACTGCTTCACATGTAGATATGTCAATCCTCAAACACATCTGATAAGATCATACTCTAACCCATTGTGTAAACAGACCTACATAACTCTTTAATAATATCTTTTGAAAGACAGCAGCACAATACATAAACTGTATAACATTGAGGGAGCAGGCGTCTTGTGTGGTATAACTGCAGTTGCTGGAAGCAATCGTGACAACATAGGAGAAGTACTTGTGCGGTGTAGCCGCAAACTCACATATCGTGGTTATGACTCGGTTGGTGTTGCTGCAGTCAATAAGGGAATAGTTGAACTACGTAAGGACGTGGGAACTATTGATGAGGTGGATGCCCGCCTTGGTCTGTCAAAGATGAGAGGGGACAGAGGAATTGCCCAGTTGAGGTGGGCAACATATGGTGCACCTACCAAGATCAATGCACAGCCACACTTTGGGTGTACTGAGATATTCTACGGGGCCCATAACGGTAACATTCACAATTATGTAGAATACAGACGAGAACTGGAACAGACTGGGCATAAAATAAGTTCTGAGAATGATGGCGAACTATGTGTTCATGCGGTTGATAAATACTATGAACAGACTGGAGATATGTTTGAGGCAGTCAGACTTGCCACTCGCGATCTCAAGGGTGCATTTGCGTTTGCAGTTGGACGTGCAGACCAACCAGAGATATATGCTGTGAAGATGGGGTCTTCACTGGTTGCGGGTATATATCTCTCCGACACAATAGTATCAAGTGACTTGCCCTCAGTACTGCCTCTGACAAATCGTGTCATATATCTGCAGGACGGCGAGATGACTGTTCTCACACCCACGGATATCAAAGTATATCGTATTGAAGACGGAAAACGAATAGATCGGCAGCCAGAGGTGAGCATGGTTGATGCTCATGCAGCAGAGAAGGGTGGTTTTCCTCACTTCATGTTGAAAGAGATCAATGAACAACCCAGAGTGGCACAAGATGTTATGGGTGTTCTCAAGGGTGCAGACAACCAACGCTGGTTAAGACTCATCGAGGACGCATCAAGCCATTATGTGATTGCGTGTGGTTCTTCCTATAACGCAGCAATCGTGGGAAGCTATTATTTCAATCGTCTTGCAGCAACATCACTCATACCAGTACTTGGTGGTCAGTTTGAATCAATGTTTGGAAGAACCGTGAGAGATGATACCCTATGTATACTCGTGTCGCAGAGCGGGGAGACAAAAGACATAATCAATGTGATGAATCTCATCAAACGAACCGGGCGCGGTAAGACACTGGGTATACTCAATGTGATTGGTTCTACACTGATGTTCAATGTGGACAGCTACATTCCAATGGCATGCGGATATGAGGTGAGTGTTCCCGCTACAAAGACCTACTACTCACAGACAGTCATCTTTGCATATCTTGCAACCATGCTTGGAGAAAGAAATGGGACTATTGACAGAAGCGAGGCTCGTTCATTCATAGACAGGCTGAGCAAGGATCTACCAAGACTTACACAAGACACAATAGATCGCACAGGAATTCTGGCAAAAGAACTTGCACAGACACTCGTAGCGACCAAGGACCTCTACTGTCTGGGATATGGTCTAACAGACGGTGTTGCCAGAGAGGGAGCACTCAAGATCAAAGAGATATGCTACAATCATTGTGAGGGAATGTATTCTTCCGAGTTCAAGCATGGTCCGTTGAGTATTGTGACAAAAGGCTATCCAGTGATATTTGTGACCACAACAGAAGACAGCTGGATGATCATCAATCACATAAATGAAGTCAAGACAAGAGGTGGAAGAACAATAATTGTAGGTGAGTGGGAGGACGCACTTGCACCATACGTGGCAACAAAATACGACTATTTGACTGTACCAGTCTCAGAGGTCTTGATCAATCCGATACTGGATGTGATACCATTACAGATGCTCAGCTATTTCTTGTCAGTGAATCGAGGTATCAATCCAGACCTGCCTCGGAATCTGTCCAAGACACTCACTGTTGACTAATCAGTCACGGTCCTGAGTCTCACCTATTCGAATGGTCCGCATGACAAAAGACGTCACATTTCCCGACTCAAAACCGTCACGTATGTCAGCAATCTCCTCATCATCTATTCGAAACACACCAACGAGTTCGTTCGAATCTGCAAGAGCCCACTGTCCGTAGACAGTCAGATTATTCTCTAATTCGCACTCAATAAGTCCGATATTGCCTGAACTCGACCACCAACTCACACATCTAAGTGGAGCACCAATCTCTGCTACAAAGTCCATCCACATTCTACGTAGTGCAGTTGGTCCATGCATGTTACGGAATGTGATCAGCACATTACCGGGTCCGCTGACTATCTCTCTACGAATGCGGTCCATCTCGGGGGGTGAGAATAGGGACATTTGAACTCAAGAAATCAACAGAGAGTCTATAGTTAAAAGTGACTCGTTACGACTAAAAGACACCCTCACGACTATTCAATGTGAGTCACATGAGCGAACATAGTCATTCACAAATAGGCCTTTTCTCCGCAGACCCATGGTCTCCAAGAGTCACCAGTCTACACAGGGCATTCGAAAGACTTGGCATTGATGCTGTACATGTAGTACCCTGGAAGATATGTCGCTCACTGAGTTCCGGTATTCATAGAGTCACCGTGAACAATATTGACATCGCAGATCTAGAAACACTATTGGTTGTTGATATTGGAGGACTGACAACAGGCAGCTTCCTGAATCGAATTGGTCTGCTCACTGCAATTGAGGAGATGGGTGTCACAGTGATCAACAGTGTCAAGGCACTACTCACTATGAGAAACAAGGCAGAATGTCTTCGAAGACTTAGTTCCGCAGGACTCTGCGTGCCAAAAACGCTTGTCACAGAGTCCATAGAGGATGCTGCTCAGTTTGCAAGAAGACATTCTCCTTGTGTGATCAAACCGCTGAGTGGTTTTGGGGGAACGGGCGTACAACTTATTGAGAGAGAGTTTGACCTAGACAACATCTATGATTATCTAAAGTTTCACAGTCTAGCATTTAGTACTGGAGGCGTATATCTGCTCCAAGAATACATCAGAGGTCACGGTTTTGACATTCGCGCATTAGTGTGTGATAATGATATCATCACCACTATGCAGAGAACAAACTCAGGGAAGTTTGTCACAAACATTCATTCTGGAGGAATACAAAGAGAGAATAATATCGACGTCAAAGACGTTGCGCTGACTGCCGCTGACGCTGTCAGAGCACGATTTGCAGGCGTAGACATACTCCCTGATACAGAGGGACAACTGTGGGTACTTGAGGTGAATGGTACACCTGGATGGGAGGGGGCTCAGGAAGTCACTGAGGTTGACATAGCAGAACAGATAGCAGAGAGGATCATCAGACGACTTTAATATCAGATGCGGAAGTTATCTCTTATGTGTAAATGCATATATTTTTAAGAGAGCCATGGGGCAAAACATCCGCATACGACCTTAGAAAGACACTGTGATGATGGGTCGTATCGAAATCCGCCCCCAGATTAAGAAACAGGGGCTGTAAAACGATATTCTAATGGAGTAGATATCTTGACAGAGGCCGCTGAAACTCCCGTAGAGGACCTTGAGGCCCTTCGGACCAAACTTCGCGAACTCAAGACCCGTGCCAGAGAAGACCTGGAAGTACTTCGAAGAGATCGCGACAAGATGCGTGAATACAAGACAGTTCGTGATGAACATAACAAAGAGGTACGTGCTCTCATAGAGTCCGTAAAGGCCGAACGTGAGGAACGTGACCGTATCAACAAAGATATTGCAGAGGCTAAGGAACGAAGAGCCGCAATTCATGCACAACTCAAGAGCGTCTATGACGAGATACGAGAACTTCGTAGCAGTATCGTAGGCAGTCCATCAACAGATCAACGCAAGATGATGCGTAGAGTTGAAGAACTTGAGTTTAAACAACAGACAGAGATATTGACACGAGAAGAAGAGGCTGCAATCGTAGAAGAGATTGCTAAGATTGAGAGCAAGCTTGTCAAGATAGGTCAAGAGAAAGAGAAACAAGACAGGATTCACGAATTACGAAGACTTGCCCGACGACTCAAGGAAGAGGCTAGTGAGGTACATCAAAAGGTCCTAGAACTCTCAGAGAAGTCACAGGTTCATCATCAAGAAGTCGTTAAGATCCGCCCACAACTGGAGGAATATAAGAGATCTGCAGATGCTGCTCACCAGAACTTTGTAGAATGGCTTAAGCGTGTTAAAGAGGGCGAACTCAAATTAAAGGAACTTCGTGCACAGATTGATGAGTTGGAGAGCAAGATTAGAAAGCAAGTCGCAGAGCGTCAGACACTGACAAAGAGTGAGAAACGGGCACAACTAAAGGCTGCAGAACAGGAGAGAGTTGAAGTCGCGCTACAAAAGATGCAGTCTGGAAAGAGACTCACATTTGATGAGTTCATCCTGGCTCAACGTGTCATATCTGATGAAAGACGACAGACAAAGAAGAAGACGCCTGCCAGAGATGAACTCGAGGAGGACACTTCATTTGATGAATCATACTCTGAGGAGGAACTTAAGTCTGTAACCGATCTCAAGAGTGAGGATACAGACGAGACTGCCCTTGAAGTTGAGAG
>FWPU01007920.1_pt1 | contig 18795 bp, 15 predicted proteins | sample 2228361 | NCBI WGS metagenome assembly FWPU01 (sample SAMEA103939777, study PRJEB20133) | metagenome
TGGTTGCTTGTGGTCTGCATAACTTTAGAACTCAATGCCGCTCAACAAAGACGGCGGTCGCCTAATTTCCGATAATGTCTATTATTTTTCCCGCTACTACAACTGGCTAGGCGATAGCGGCTGGGAGATCGTAATCCAGGTGCTCACCCACCCCGGCCTGGTCTGGCAGCGTCTGAGCGTCCAGACCGGCCCCGCCTACATGGCCCGGTTGCTGGGGCCGGTGGCCTACCTTTCGCTTCTGGGCCTGCCGACGCTGCTTTTGGCCCTTCCCGCTCTGGTGCTCAATGCCCTGAGCGCCGCCCCTCCGCAGCACAGCACGGCCAGCTTTTTCCAATATGCCGTGGCGATCGTGCCGTTCGTCATCGTCGGTGCGATTGATGGAACCGCCTTTCTGGCCCGCCGGGCAGGCAGCCTGCTGGAGCAAAGCCTGCCGTCCAGGTGGCAACGGCTGCCCCCACAAACCGCTGTGGCAGCCTTCCTCTCTGGGCTGGTCCTGGTCGCTGCCGTGACCGTCCAGCGACAGCATGGGTTTCTGCCCTTCAGCCGCGACTTTTACCTGGCCCCACCGTCGGACCGGGTCGCTGCCCTCAAAACGGTTGTCCAACAGCTCCCGCCCGAAGGGAGTGTTTCAACCGATGTCTATCCTGTCCCCCGCCTCAGCTACCGCGAAAGCCTGTACCTCTACCCGGAGCGGCAGGATGCAGACTATATGGTCGTTGATGTGTTCTACCGCGATGCGCCCTTCCACGCCAGGGACCGTTACGATGCCATCCAACGCCAATTGGAGGGCGGCGAATATGGCGTGCGCGACGGCCGCCACCGCTATCTGCTCCTGGAGCGCGGGCTGAACCAACCGATTATCCCCGATCCCTTTTACGACTTTAGCCGGGCCGGCGATCCGGCGCCGCAGGTCAGGGTGACCGTGGATTTTGGCGAGCTGCGGCTCATCGGCTATGACCTGGTGTGGGAACGGCCCATCATCCCCCGGGCCTATTTGGTCTTGTACTGGCAGGCTACGCAGCCCGTAGAACGCGATCTGCGGCTGTTCTTTGTCCAGACCGACCCCTCCGGCCAGCCGCTGGCCGGCACCGAGATGGAGTTTGTCACCTCTGTCTGGTATCCGCCCTCCCGCTGGTCTGCGGCTGAGGTGATCCGCACCGAGACCTATCACTGGGACCTGGAGGTCCCGGGGCAATTCGGCGTGGCAATCGGCGTTGTGGAGGGGCCAGGGTTCTGGGATGTGGAGAAGCGGGTCCGGCCGGTGGTACAGGGTGCGCCGGGGCATCTCCCCCTGGTCCACGGCGATACGCTGCTGTGGTTGACCACCATAGAGGTAACCGACCAGTTCGCCACCCTCAAAGCGCCGGCGAGCCCCCATGTCCCATAGGGCGCCGTGCCCCGTGATGTTGGCCTATATACTTGGCATCTGGCGCAAGACGTGGTATACTCTGACCGCACCGGATGAAAGCAAAAGGAGACGATCATGGACCTGGCCGTGTGGCGCGACATTTCCCTGCTGTGGCTGATCTTTTTGACGCTGATCCCGGCCCTTATCGTCGGCGCAATCCTGTTCTATGCCATCACGGGACTGCGCCGGCTGCGACAGTTGGCCAAGAAATACCTGCCCCTCGCCCAGGAGAAGGCGGCCCTGGTGGCCGACAAGGTGGAAAAGATCGGCTACCAGGCAGTCAGCCCGTTCATCGCCGTTCAGGCGAGGGCTGCGCAGGTGGGCGGTATTACCAGATCGATCTTGTCAAGGAGGAAGAATTCATGAATCCCAAGCAAAAGAGCGTTGTTGTGGGGGCAATTTTGGGCGCAGTGTTAGGGGCGCTGGGGGGGTATCTGTTCACCCGGGGCCTGGACCTGCCCCGCGAGGAGGAAGGGAAAGCCCAGGCTCTCTCCCTGCGGTCGGTGCCGCCCGGCGAGATAGTCAAGCTATTTATCGCCATCATGGGCGTCCTGCGCGGCATTGCTGAGCTGGGCGAGCGGCTCTAAGACAAAGCCGACAGAAGGGTTGACACCATCCCGATTCATGGTTATAATTTTGTCCCGACAGTGGCTCAGTGGCGAGCGACTGTCAGGTAAGCGTGCAAGGAGGCATGAACGTGTATGAAATTTTGGTGAAAGAAGACCTGGCCCCTGTGACCAGGTTATTTGTGGTCCAAGCCCCGGCCATCGCCCGCAAAGCCCAGGCCGGCCAGTTTGTCATCGTCCGTATCCACCAAGAGGGAGAGCGTGTCCCGCTGACCATCGCCGATTACGACCGCGAGCAGGGAACGATTACCCTCGTCGTCCAAGAGGTGGGCAAGACGACGATGCAGATGGGCACTATGCAACCGGGCGACCACCTGGCCAGCGTGACCGGCCCTCTCGGTTTGCCCAGCAGGATCCAGCAGTATGGCACGGTGCTGTGTGTCGGCGGCGGCGTGGGCATTGCCCCCCTCTATCCTATCGCCCGGGCGCTAAAAGAGGCGGGCAACACGGTGCTGACGATCATCGGTGCCCGCTGCAAGGAGCTGTTGTTCTGGGAAGAAAAGATGCGTTCCGTCAGCGATGAGCTGATCGTCTGCACCGACGATGGCTCCTACGGGCGCAAGGCGCTGGTCACCATTCCCCTGAAGGAGGTGCTGGAGGCCGGCCGGACCATTGACCGCATCTGGGCCATCGGTCCGGCGATCATGATGAAGTTCTGTGCCCTGACCGCCCGCCCCTTTGGCGTGCCGATGGAGGTCAGCCTCAACTCGATCATGGTGGACGGCACCGGCATGTGTGGCGCCTGCCGCGTCGAAGTGGGGGGCTACACCCGGTTTGTGTGCGTGGACGGCCCTGAATTCGATGGCTATCAGGTGGACTGGGACCAGCTGTTGGCCCGGCAGCGCATCTACCTGGAGCAGGAAAAGCAGGCCGTAGAAAAATGGCAACATGAGTGCCGGTGCAACGGCTAGGGAGGAGACAACGATGTCCGAGGCGATCAAGAAAATGTCCCAGGCCGAGCGGCTCAAAATCCCGCGCCAGCCGATGCCAACCCAGGACCCTCAAGTTCGGGCGCACAATTTTGACGAGGTGGCACTGGGCTTTCCTGAGGAAACGGCCATGCTGGAAGCGGCCCGCTGCCTGCAATGCAAAAAACCGACGTGCATCGCCGGCTGTCCGGTGGGGGTCAATATCCCGGCCTTTATTGAGCGCCTGCGCGAGGGGGACCTGCCCGGCGCGGTGCGCTCCCTCAAAGCCGACAACAACCTGCCGGCCATCTGCGGCCGGGTCTGCCCCCAGGAGACCCAATGCGAGTCGGTGTGCGTGGTCGGCAAGAAGGGGGAACCGGTGGCCATCGGCCGGTTGGAACGCTACGTGGCCGATTGGGACCTGGCCCATCCCTCGCCGCCGCCCTCTGTGCCGCCGCCCAGCGGCAAAAAGGTAGCCGTCATCGGCTGCGGCCCGGCCGGCCTGACCTGCGCCGGGGACCTGGCCCGCTACGGTCATCAGGTGACCATCTTTGAGTCGCTGCACGCCCCTGGCGGCGTGTTGATCTATGGCATCCCCGAGTTCCGCCTGCCCAAACGGATCGTCCATGCCGAGGTGGAATATGTCCGCAGCCTGGGGGTGGAGATCTGCCTGGATACGGTCATCGGCAAGACCTATACCCTGGATGAGCTGTTGAACGAGCAGGGCTACGATGCGGTGTTCCTGGGCACCGGCGCCGGCCTGCCGATGTTCATGCGCATCCCCGGCGAGAACTATAACGGCGTCCTGTCGGCCAACGAGTTCCTGACCCGCGTCAACCTGATGAAGGCCTACCTCTTTCCCGACTGGGATACGCCGGTCAAGGTGGGGCGCAAGGTGGCGGTGGTCGGGGCCGGCAATGTGGCGATGGATGCTTCACGCTGCGCCCTGCGGCTGGGAGCCGACGAAGTGCATATCGTCTATCGCCGCTCGCGTGAAGAGGTCCCCGCCCGCGCCGAGGAGGTGCATCACGCCGAGGAGGAGGGGATCCTCTTTGACTTTCTCACCAATCCGGTCGAGATCTATGGCGATGAGAAGGGTTGGGTGCGCGGCATGCGCTGTATCCGCATGAAACTCGGAGAGCCGGATGCCAGTGGCCGCCGTCGCCCGCTGCCCATCGAGGGCTCCGAGTTCGACATGGACGTGGATATGGTGATCATGGCCCTGGGCACGCAGCCCAACCCCCTGGTCTTTACCGAATCGGGGGGGCTGGAGCGGACGCGCCACGGCACGGTGGTGGCCGATGAGGAGACAGGCAGGACGACCAAGGAGCGGGTGTGGGCCGGGGGCGACATTGTCACCGGCGCGGCGACGGTCATTTCGGCCATGGGCGCCGGCAAGCGGGCTGCCGCCGACATAGATCGCTTCCTGCGGGGAGAGGGCCCGCCCTGGCCGGTTCCCTGATCGCGCCATAGCAGCATCTGCAGCCGAATCCCTTTTCCATAAAAAGCGCCCCTGCCTGGTGTTGGGCAGGGGCGCTTCATCGGATCGGAAGGTGGGTGCGGGCGTTCCGCCCCCCAAAAACCCTACTCCTTGGCCACTACATTCACCTCCGGCAGCAGCAGATAGGGCATGCACAGCCCTCCATACACCCACAGCGTCTCGCGGCTGACCGCCGTTACCTCTCGCAGCAGGTCATACACGTTGCCGGCAATTGACACATTCTTTACCCGCCCCACGATCTCGCCTTTTTCGATTTTGAACGCCAGGCTCAGCGGGTTGGAAAAGGCGCCGGAGATGATGTTGCCCTGGCCGAGGCCCAGGACATCTTCGACCAGCAACCCGTACTCGATGCCGGCAATCATCTCGGCCAGAGGGGTGTTGCCTGCATCCAGGAGCAGGTTGGTCGGTTCGGGGGTTGGCGGCTGGAACAGCCGGCGCGATCCGTTGCCGGTTGATTCGACACCCGATTGGGCAGCCGTCTTTAGATCGTACAAAAAGCCCTTCAGCACCCCGTTCTCGACCAGCACGTTCCGGCGATGGGGTATCCCTTCGTCATCATAGGGGGCGCTGCCATACTTGCCATCCAGCGTCCCATCGTCCACGACGGTTACCTTGTCGTCGAACAGCCGGTCACCCACCTTGCCTTGCAGGGGCGAAATGCCGGTAAACACATTCTTGCCGTTCAGCCCTTCCAGCAATGGCAGGCCCAGCACCAGCGCCCCGGTGGGCGAAAACAGCACCGGCATCCTCCCGCTGCGCATCGTGGTGAGCGTGCAGGCCAGTTTTAGCTTGTCTACCAGACGGCGAACGGGGGCCAGATAGTCTGCTTCCCAGACGGTTGTCCCCAGCATGTCGTACAGGATCAGCACGTCGTCACCCTCGATGCGGTCCACCTCCACCCCGATCGACAGGGGGGACCGCCGGTAGGAAGCTTTTGCCCCCGTCTGGTTCTGGATCTGGACCTGTTGCACGCTCCGGTTAAGGCTGAGATTGACCCGCACCTCTGGATCGGCCGACAGGATCAGGTCAACGATCTCCTGTCCGATCTCTACCAGGCGGGCTATAGGCAATTCCGAGATGGCCGGGTCGAACGCCTTGACCTGGGGGGCGGCTTGTGGCGGGGGGAAGGCGATCGGCACCACGTCGCCAAAAGCGGCCGACTCCAGGACGTTGGTCACCAGGCGATCCAATGCCCTTTCGTCGCTGGAGGCAGAAAAGCCCAGCCGGCCGTTGCGCACCACGCGGGCGGCGATGCCGCTGGTCTCTTCGACCTTGCCGGTCTTGAACCGGTTGGCCTCAAACTCGACCGTGGTAGATTCGACTTGAATGTGAACGACCTCGACCTGTTCGGCCTGGGTCTGGAGTTGCTTCAGAATGTCCATCTTTTTCTCCTCTACTTTCCGCCAATGACGACGTCTTGGATGCGCACGTGCGGCGCGCCAAAGGCCACCGGCAAGGGGGATTGGTTCCCTTTGCCACAGCCACCGGCGCGGTTGATCCATTGAAAGTCGTTGCCGATGGCGTCAATGTTCATCAATGTGGTGAACAGGTTGCCGGCCAGGATGACATCCTTGACCATCTCGGCGATCTGGCCGTCGCGGATCATGTAGGCATAGCCGGAGCTGAAGGAAAAGTTCTCCAGGGCGGTCTGCCCGCCGTAGGCATCGCAGGCATAGACGCCCAGCTTGATCTCTTGGACCATCTCTTCAAAAGGGGTCGTCCCGGCTTCGATGGCCGTATTGGTCATGCGGACGATGGGCGGATGGCGGTAGTTGACGGCGCGGGCGTTGCCGGTGGGCAACTCGCCCATCTTGGCCGCCGTCTCGCGGGAGTGCAGCCGCCCGACCAGGATGCCGTTCTTGATCAGGTCGTTGCGGCGGGTGGGGGTGCCTTCGTCGTCGTAGCGATGTGTGCCGCGCAGCCCGGGGATCGATCCGTCGTCGAATACGGTCAGGAAATCCGGGCCAAAGCGCCGGCCCAGGACCATCATCTCCCGTGCCTTGGGGTTTTCGTACACAAAATCGGATTCCGACAGGTGGCCAAAGGCTTCGTGGATAAACACGCCGGCCAAGACCGGGTCAATGATCACCGGGTATCGCCCCCCGACCACGGTTTCGGCACGCAACAGGGCGACCGCCCGCTGGGCTGCCATCTCGGCCAAATGCTCACAGCCTTGCACCAGGTCAAAGCCACGCTGTTCTGAGCGGGTCTCGCGGGCGATCTGCACATTGTCCCCGTCACGGGCTATCGCAACGATAACCAGGCTCACCATCGGCCGTTCCTCTTCGAGAAAGGTGCCGTCGGAAGAGGCAAAGGTCAGGTGGGTGAAGGAATCGCCGTAAAAAGTTTGGGTGTCTACGATCTTGTCGCTGAAGGTGAGGGCGATCTTGTTATAGCTCTCGGCCAGCGCCTTCTTTTCGGCCAGCGAGATGCCACGGAAATCACGCTCTCCACCCAATGCAGCGGTGATCCGTTCCTGCGCGACCGGGATTGGTGCCAGCTCAATCGGCTGTTCGCTGTGAGCCGCCCGGGCGCACTGGTAGGCCTGTTCCACCCTGGCCGGCAGATCGTCCAGGCTGTTAAAGGTCGCCACCCCCCAGCCGTTGTGCCGGCACAGGCAGCGCACGATCCCGCCTGTGTCAACCACTGCGCTGGCCGTTTCCAGGTTCTTGCCGCGAAAGGCCACCGTGGTGGACTCGCGCCGTTCGATGCGGATTTCGGTATAGTCCGCTTTGCTGCTTTTCAGCGCAGCTTCGATCCTGTCTCGCATAAGAGCCTCCTGTTAGACATGCAGTTACGGGTAACTTGGCTATGTTAGATTTTGCCAAAGGTGGCCCTCACCCCCGCCCTCCGCTCCGCGTCGGGCATCCCCGGGGAGTGCGGGCTTGCTGCTGACCAATCTAACAATATCAAGCATTATATCGCAGCAGGAAAAAGCGGTCAAATAAGATAATCTTGTTAACCGCCCCGTTCGGTCATGTAGGGCGGTTTTGCTGCTGAAAAACCCTTGTCTGAACCAGAGACACCGGGAGCGCAGAATGTTTCAAATTTGTCCTCCGTGCCTCTGGGGTGAGGCGCAGGGGCTTTAAAGGTCTATGAAACGGCTTGACCGGCAGCAATGTATCTGATATAATGGATTCATAAATGGCCAAAGGTGGGGGATGGCTTTTGCAGACAGGCCTTTGCCGGGGCGATTTTGTTGGTCCTCACTTCTTCCCCGAACCCTTTTACCCATCCATCTGGTGAGAGAAGGGTGAGAGGGTGGCAAATGTTCCCCTGTCAGGTTGGGAATCGAATGGGAAGGCAATCTCCAATGTGGTGGGTTTGGTCGGCAGAGTAGACGATGACGGCGCAATTCAGTTGCGGCTGATAGACGCCGATCCAGGGAGCGGCGCGGCAGGTCAGCGCCAGGCTGGTGATGAGCCAGTGGGGCAGTTTGCCGCTGAGGACAACGCCCAACCCGGCCGGCAGAGGGGGCAGGCTTAGCTGGTCGAGCTGGCTGTAGTCCAGGTAGTCATCGGGCAGAACTCCTTGTAGGTGAAGGAAATCGGGTCCTTCATCGCTTTGGAACTGAAGGGGGGATTGGGGATGGGGCGGGTGGATGGGCAATGACCTGGCTTTTACCCAGCCCAGCCGCACGTCAAACTGCACAAAGGGAGCCGGGGCAGCCAGCAGGGCCACGGCGGCATACAGCCAGTTGGGGCCGCGCCCGTAGAGGCCCAGGGGCACCGCTTCAGGCAGATAGTCGAGCACGGCGGGCAGGTGGTGAGGGTGCCAGGTGGCTTTTTCGCCGGTGAAAGGGACTCCTAGCGTGCGGGCCAGGCGGTCCAGGTCTACGGTGGTCTCGACCGGGGCAGAGGCCAGGTGGGCGCGGCGGATTTGGTCGGTGGGGTAGTCAAAGAGGCGTGCCACCCGTTCGACCAGGGCAGCAAAGGTGGGGCCGGAGGCGGTTGAGCCTCGCTCCAGGCCGGTGATGACCCCGCGCAGGATCGGCCCGCCGTCGGTGATCTGATCTTGGCCGTGCAGCTGGGAATGCAGATCGGCTATCGGGATCAGCCCGTGGCGGTTAAGCATGGCCTGCCAGGCGTGGCGATCGGCCTCGGTGCTGGTGAGCAGGATGGCATGGGAACAGCGGTCAAAGATCCGTTCCTGGTCGGGAGTGGGACGGCCGCCGACATCTACGAGCAGCGGCAGGTGGCGAGCGGAGATGTCGCGGCAGATGCTGTCCACCCATTGGGGGGTGCCCTGCCCTTTGACCCGGATGTGGCGCACGAGATCCTGGTCGGCTTCGTTGGCCCAATCTCCTTCGCCATCGGGATAGGCGCGCAGGGCGTAATGCTCCACGCCGCGCTCGCGGAGGGCGTGGCTCAGGCTGTAGATCAGGACCGACTTGCCCATGTGGGGCGGGCCGCCCCATGTGGGGCGGGCCGCCGATCAGAATGGCGGGAAAGAGTTCCATCGGTCAACCTCCAGGGAGAGAGGATTGGTGCAATGAAAGAGAAACGCCCGAGTGTGTTGTTGAGCACGATGGGAGGGCAAGCCCAGGTTGTCACCTTTGCGTTGGACGTCCTGTTGGCCCAAGGGGAGGAGATTGAGCAGGTGGTGGTCCTGCACCTCTCGCCGGACGATCCCCGGGTGCACCGGGCATTGGCCCAATTGGGGCAGGTGTTTGCCGCCGATTTTTATGCCCATGCCGGTCGTGCCTGTCATTTTCGGCACGTGCTGATCCGAGATAGCGACCGCCCGTTGGTGGATATTCGGAGCGAAGCGGATGCGACGGCTACCTGGCGGGTGGTGCATGAGGTCATTTCGACGCTCAAAGCGCAGGGATGGCAGGTGCATCTGTGTCTGGCCGGCGGGCGGCGGATGATCGGGTTGTTGGCCCTGTCGGTGGCGATGTTGATTTTCGAGCATCACGACCGGGTGTGGCACATGTACACCCCGCGAGATCTGCTGGAGCGCGCCCGCGATGGGGCGATCCTGCATGCTCGGCCGGAGGACGGGGTGCGGTTGATTCAGGTACCGATCGTGCCGTGGGGAGCGTACTTTCCGGCGTTGCGGGCGTTGGCTCAGGCTTCGCCGCTGGAAGCGGTGGCCGCGCAGGTGCAGTGGATGGATGCCGAAGAGCGGGCGCGCTGTCAACGGGCGATAGGCCAGTTGACTTCGCGGCAGGTGGAGGTATTGCGCGCCTTTGCTGCCGGCCAGGACCCCCAGCAGGTGGCCGAGACTTTGTGTGTGACGGTCAAGACGGTCCATGCTCACAAGACGGTGATCCTCGACGAATGCCGCAATGCCTGGGGCCTGCCCGAGGGCACGCGGCTGGACTATCATTTTCTGCGCGAAAAGTTTGGGCGCTATTTTGGCCCGTAGCGATATGGTAGCATAGAAAGGGGGGAAGAGCATTGGAATCTATTCTCAAATTTGTAGGAAGAGAGACTGTTGAGCGGCGGGGGGGTGATCGGGTATACTACCGGTGAGGGGGTGGATTTCCTCGCCGCCGTCACCGGCCAGAAAGGCCCAGGCCAGCCGGTCGCGCCGCCCCCTCCCCCCTGGCCCTCTTCTCTCTCGCCGGGAGGGAGAGGGGAGGAGTGGGAATCGCGCAGGCGGCTGCGGTGAGACATGAAATGAAAGGAGGCAAAGGATGCATGAATTGACTGTGACGCTGGAGACGGTGACGGCGGTGTTTGGGGGCAGGGAGGAGGTGCACAAGTGAACGATATACAAAGATTTCAATCTGAGCATCTGTTTCTTCTGGTCGGGACAAACCCTTTGCCCAATTACGTCGCCGGCCGGTTGTTGCTGGGAAGCGGCGGGCACGTTTACCTGGTCCACACCGACAAGACTGCCGAGATCGCCGACCACCTGATCGCGGGGTTGCAGTTGGAGGCAGGCCAGCCAACCAAGATTCAGGTAGATGAAGCGGATGCCAACGATATTTATGGGCAGGTTTCCAGGTACGCCAAAGGAAAGCAAGATATTGGTCTGAACTACACTGGCGGCACCAAGACAATGGCCGTTCACGCTTACCGCGCCGTGGAGCAGGCTTGCCCGGGTGCGGTGTTCAGCTACTTGAACGCCCAGACGCTCTCGCTCTTTTTAAAGAAGGGCTCGCTTACGAAAGAGTTCCTTGTGGCTCGCGAGTGTACAATCTCGCTGTCGGACCTGCTGGCCTTGCACGGCTATAGACTCCCTCAGGTTCGCCAAACCCCTGTTCAGCCTGAAATCTGCCAAGCCCTGGCACGAGTCCACAGCGATTCTGGTAAATTTGCCGAGTGGCGGAAGTGGCTTGAGCAGCAGCCGCTACAAAGCCTTCCCGATCCAGCACAATATCCTCAGCTCAAGGAGGTGACCGACGTCTTCAACCGTATTCTGGGTGGAAACGCTACACCAGAACGGATTGCAAGCTTGATAAACCCGGGATGGACAAAATTGGAAAACTGTCGTAAATGGTTCGTGAGCGGATGGCTCGAGGAGTACACACTGTGGGCTTGTCTTCAAGCTAAGTCTCAAGACCCTGCTCTGTTTGACGACTTTGGCATTGATTTGCAACCACAAGGCCCTCGCCGCAGGGCTTTTCAATTTGATGTAGCCGCGATGCGAGGATATCAGCTTTTTGCTATCTCCTGCATTGCTTCTGACAAGAAGGAGAAATGCAAGGAACATCTCTTTGAAGCCTACATCCGCGCTCACCAGATGGGCGGCGACGAGGCACGGGTGGGATTGGTCTGTTGTGCGTCTTCAAGCAATGCGAATAGCAGTCCTGCTGCGATCCAGAGCGAGATTGAAGAAGCCTGGGATGCCACAGGCAAGGTGCGCGTGTTCGGTGCCGAACATCTGCCGGACTTGCCTGAACACTTGAAGGATTGGTTCAATTCCCAGCCTTAGCAAAGGAGATATGCCATGGGACAAATGACCGTCACTGTAATAGATACTGCCGGAATCCAGCATTACATCTTTGGCAGCAACGTCCTCAAGCAGAATGTGGGTGCGTCAGAACTGGTGCGCTGCGCCACCCAGGATTGGGTGTATCAGGAGTTGGTCGGGTTGGGAACGAACAATGCGGATCCGATCGGCAACGTTAACGACCAGGCAACCATTGAGAGCGGTGCGATTGACTCTGAACTGGTGTATGCCGGGGGCGGAAATGCAGTCGTGCTGTTCCGCTCGCCGGATGCCGCCCGCGAATTCACTCGCCACTTGACCCGTCGTGTGCTGCAGGAAGCGCCCGGCCTGCAGGTGGTGGTTGCTCATACTGAGTTTGACTGGGACACACAGGCCCTGTCTCAGATGGTCAGCGCCACGCTGGAGAAAGCGAGGCAGAAAAAGCATCATCTGCCTGTTTCTACTCCTCTGCTGGGGCTGGGCGTGACAGCAGACTGCCAGTATACCGGTCTGCCGGCTGTGGGTATGAATCAGGATGGCAAGCGAGTTTCGGCGGAGGTGCAGGCCAAAGAAGCAGCCTTTGATGCGGCCCATCGCCGGCTGACGAATGTGTTGTCGCTGGAAGGGTACGAAATCCCCAAGGATTTTGATGATTTTGGGCGAACAAAAGGGGAGTCCAGTTATATTGCGGTCATCCATACCGACGGCAACGGAATGGGCAAGCGGATAGCGGCCATTGCCGATGGCCATTCCCAACCGGCAAACAATCGTCCCTACATCCAGGCGATTCGTGCCTTTTCCCTCTCGGTCGGCAAGACGGCAGAAGAGGCACTGAAAGCTACCTACTGGCAATTGACCCAGAGCATCCGAGACGGCAAAATCGGCGGGGTGGTGCCGGTCCGGGATGGAAAACTCCCGCTGCGTCCCATTGTATTCGGAGGAGATGATGTCACCTTTGTCTGCGACGGGCGATTGGGACTGACCCTGACCGAGTTCTATATGCGACAGATCACCGCCCGACCGCTGGCAGACGGCAGGCCACTTTCGGTCCGTGCCGGGATCGCGGTGGTCAAATCCCATTTTCCGTTCGCGCGAGCCTACGGGCTGGTCGAAGAACTGACTCGCTCGGCCAAACATTATCTCAATGAACGCTTGGATTCGCCGTACAATGAGCAGAACCTTTCGGCCATAGACTGGCACTTTGCCATCAGCGGTGTGGTGCTGGACCTGGAGCAAATCCGTGAGCGGGAATACACCGTTGAAGCCGGCAAATTGACGATGCGTCCGATACGGCTGGGGGCATCGGTCCCTTCGGACTGGCGTTCCTGGGAGACCTTTGCGGCGCTTGTTCAAGAGTTTCAAAGCGAAAAATGGGCCGAACACCGCAACAAGATCAAGGCCCTGCGCGATGCACTGCGCAGCGGCCCGGAGGCCGTCCGGCAGTTCCTTGCCCTTTACAGCCTGCCTGGACTGTATCAGATCCCAGACTCTCCAGATTCGGCCCGAACAGGTTGGATCGGTGATCGCTGTACCTGTTTCGACGCAATTGAGGCTTTGGAGTTCTTTGTACCGCTGGAAGGAGGCCAACTATGAACACATTTTGGCTCAAGTTTACGCTCAAGAGCGATGCCACTTTCGGGCGCGGTGACGGCGTGGCCGGGGTGGTGGATAGTGAAGTCCAGCACGATGCCTATGGGTTGCCCTATCTGGGAGGGCGTGCGCTCAAGGGGCTGCTGGGCGAGGAGTGTGCCAACATCCTCTTTGCCCTGGAGCAGCAACGTCGGGCGGAACGCTGGCATACGGCAGCACAACGCTTATTTGGCAGACCGGGCAGTACAAGTGAGGACCAGTCACTCCTGCATGTTGGTGATGCTCACTTGCCGGAAGACCTGCGCCAGGCCGTCAAACAAGGTGCTGAACGCGGTGAATTAACCCGGGAACAGGTACTGGGTTCCCTCACGGCTATTCGCCGCCAGACCGCAATCAACCTGGAGGGCGCGCCCCAAAAGGAAACGTTACGCGCCGCTCGTGTCATTCTGCGCCAAACGCCGTTTGTGGCAGCCTTGACTTTTCTGGACGATCCCACCGAAGATGACCTGGCGTTACTGGCCGCTTGTGTCAAAGCACTGCGGCGAGCGGGTACAGGGCGCAACCGCGGGCGAGGGGAACTGGAGGCGCGGCTGCTGGACGAACAGGGACAGGATGTTACCGAGAATTTCTTTGCCCACTTCCAGCAAGCAATTCAGCAGGAGGCTGTCCGATGAAAGCCCTGACCTTCAAACTACATCTCCTGGAACCATTGTTGGCAACCCGATTGGGCGGCGGCGATCCCAACAGCGCAGTGGGGTTTGACTTTATCCCCGGCAGTATGATTCGGGGAATGGTCATCGGCCGGTATGCCCCAACGCATACGGCGGATGCGGCCGATCCCTCGTTCCGTCGGCTTTTCCTGAATGGCGGCGTGCGGTTCTTGAACGCATATCCTCGAACCGATACCGATCAGCGCGCTTTGCCTACGCCGCTATCGTGGTTGATGGAAAAAGATACGGAAACTCCGATCTATGATTTCGCGGTGAAACCCGAGCCAATGGGTAAGCAATGGCAGCAGGCACCCGGTCCCTTTTGCCTTCTGTGGCAGGGTGAGGATAACGGCTGTGAAGCTGAACTCTACACTCCCGCGAAGCATATCGGCATCCATACGGCCCGTGAGGACCGCCAAAAGGTCACCAAAGGCGAAAGCACGGTTTTCCGTTACGAGGCCCTGGCGCCGGATCAAACCTTTTGCGGGGTGATTCTGGCCGACCAAGACGCCGATCTAGAAGAGTTGAAACAATACCTGCCGGAAGGCGAAATCGTCACCCTCGGTGGTTCTCATCTGGCGGGGTACGGGCAGGCGCGTCTGGTGCAGGTAGAACTTTTGGAGGACTGGCAAGAGTATACGCCAGTTGGAGATGACGCTGACTGGATTATCGTGACCTTGCTCAGTGATGCTCTGATCCGCGACCCACGCACCGGCGCGTATGTTCCAACGCTGGAGCCGGTGGTGGGCTGCGCTCACGAGCAAGCATTTATACGCGTGCGCACTGTGGGCGGATTTAACCGCAAGTGGAATCTGCCGCTCCCACAAACACAGGCGATTCAGGCCGGCAGTGTTTTCGTGTATCCGGCCAATGCAGGTCTGCAGGAGCGGCTGCGCGCCCTGGAAGAGAGCGGCATTGGCGAGCGGCGCGCCGAGGGGTTCGGACGCATCGCCATCAACTGGCACAGAGCGGCAGAAATTACTTTGCGGGAGAGACTGAAGCCATCTTCCCCATTGCCGTTCACGTTGCAAGATGACACCAGCACCAGACTGGCACGGCAGATGGCCGAGCGGATGCTGCGGCAGCAACTGGACCGGTCGCTGATTGCCGCCGTCAGCAAGTTGCATATCCAAAACTCACCCAGTAATGCTCAACTCTCACGGCTGCGCATCGTCGCCCGCCGGGCGTTGACGCAGGGAAATGCCCGGCTCATCGCTGACCATTTGGACCAGATGAGAAAGACCGCCAGGGACCAGTTCCAACGCGCTCGCATCGGCAACGAACGCCTGGACGATTGGCTGCGTGCCAGGGCGGAGAACGTGCAGGGGATATGGGAGTTGGTCAGGGTGGATCGGCAGCCCAAAATCGGCAACATTCAGTCGCAATTGACCGATGCTCTGGCCCTGGAATACACCGTCCGGTTGATAGACCGTGTGTTGCGCAAGGCGCAAAAGGAGGCGAGCAATGAGTGAGGGGCACTGGCAAACCAGCCGTCAAATTGCAGAGCGCGTCCTGGTGTGCGGCGAATTGGTACTGGAAACGCCGGCTTGCTTCGGTAGTGGCGAGAGCGAGAGCCTGACCGATATGCCGCTGGCGCTGGATCCACTGGAGGACCGCGCTTTGCTTACCGGAACATCTATCGCCGGCGCGCTGCGCGCCTATTTGCGCGAGCGGGAATACGGCTACCGGAAAGACGGAGGGGGCGAAGCGCTACACAATCGGTTATTCGGCCGTCAGGAGGACGATGAGGGAGAGCAGAGCTGGCTCATTACCTGCGATGCCCTGGGAGAGATTCCCCAGGTGGAATTACGCGAGGGGGTGGCTATTGATCCCCGAACCCGAACGGCCGAAACGAAAAAGCTGTTTGACTTTGAACTGCTGGAAGCGGGGACGCGCTTCCCGTTGCGGGTAGAGTTGCTGATCCCTAAGGGTCGGCGCGAGGAGTTATTACGGGCACTCGCCATCGCCTTGCAGGGACTGGAGAGGGGAGAGATCGTGCTGGGCGCGCGCAAGCGGCGCGGTTTGGGTCAATGCCGTGTGACCGAATGGCAGGTCACGCGCTACGACCTGACCACCCCAGCAGGGTTATTAGACTGGTTGAATCAGGCCGGTCAATCTCAAACAGGTCAAAGCATTGCCGACCTTTTGGGAGTATCGGCGGATCTGGATCAACGGGAAGCCTTTGTCCTGGATGCGACCTTTGAGCTGGACGGTTCGCTCCTTATCCGTTCCGGGATGGGCGAGGCGGGTGCGCCGGATATGGTTCACCTGCACTCTAACCGGAGCGGACAGTTAGTGCCGATCCTTAGCGGCACCAGCCTGGCCGGCGCGCTGCGGGCCAGGGCGTTGCGCATTGCCCAAACGGTGGGGACAAAAGAGAAAGCGGAAGCGCTGGTCAACGACCTGTTTGGGCCGCGCATTCGGTCTTCAAAGGATGAACCACGCGGCAGCCGCCTGACTACGGCGGAAACGGAGATCGGTTCGCCCCTGAACCTGGTGCAGAGCCGGGTCAAGATTGACCGCTTTACCGGCGGCGCCTACCCCGGTGCGCTGTTCAGCGAGCAGCCGGTTTGGGGAAAGAGGGATACGACCATCGCTATCAGAACCATTGTTCAGCAACCGAGTCGCGCCCATATCGGTCTGGTGCTGTTGCTGCTCAAAGACCTGTGGACCGGCGACCTGCCGCTGGGTGGGGAAATCAGTGTGGGGCGCGGCCGGCTGAAAGGACGGCGGGCCGAGTTGATCTACAAACGGCCGGACGGTGAGCAGAAATGGATAATCACCCAGAGCGATGGCCGGTTGCACGTGGAGGGCGATAAGGAGCGGCTGGAGCAGTTTGTCGCCGCTTTTTTGGAGGAGGTGTGTCAATGAGACGGAGAATTTGCGCTGGAGCTCATCAGGTTAAGCCTATATCTGTGCCGGGTAACTTTGTGGGTGATCCTGTGGTAGCGCTGGCAACACTGGCCCAGGACTACAACCTGCGCTGGCTGCTGGCCCATGCCGATGACGGTGTGATCTGGGGGGAAGTGCGCGACGGCAAATTGCACCTTTCGAGCGATGCCTTTCCGCAGATTTCGCCGCCGCTGCGGGCCGCGACACTGCAACAGGCGCGCCTGTTTGGCCCAGAGGGCGAACTCCTGGTGTGGAAGGAGGATGCCGGATGGCAAGCGCGCCGGATTCAGGATGGCGCCGGGGATAGCATTGAGTATTACGACGAAGCCCATCTGCTGTGGGGAGATCGGGAGGAAGGGCGCCAGGACGGTTTTGTGCTGCTGTGCCAGGGCAAGGAGGGGCTGCGCCACGCCCCCCCGCTCCCCGAAGGCGTTCAACCCCCGGCGCGCCTTCACGTGCGCCACTACCTGGCCTATGACCCTGACGGCCAGGCCCATATTGCTTACAGCCGCCTGGTCGGCTTTGAATATGGAGGTGGGCAATGAATCCCAAGCATCATAACCCTACACAAGATCGCCGCCGGGCACACGCGCCGTACAACTTTGTGCCGCTGCCGGCACGGGTGGTCACGGTGGATGCCGATACGATCCCCGGTCACGACGTTTACGCAGAGTACACCGGCTGCATTGACTGTGTGCTGGAGACCCGCTCGCCGCTCTACACGCGCTGTGCGCTGGATCCCGAGTTCTCTGCCCGGTGGGCCGACAACATCCGCGAGATGATGCGCGATGATGAGGCGCGGAAAGAATACGCCCAATGCTTCCACTTGGAGGATGCCGAGCGTCCCGTCATCCCCGGCAGCAGCCTGCGCGGAATGGTGCGCGCGCTGGTGGAGATCGCCGGGTATGGCAAGATGCAGTGGGTAACCGACCAGTTGAAAGTTACTTTTCGGGCTGTAGCAGCACCAGCAGATGATCCGCTTTCTCGGCCGTACAAGGAGAGAATGAGAAATGTGAAGGCAGGATACCTGGAGCGGCGCGGCGATACCTGGTTTGTACATCCTGCACAGTGGCCTGCTGATATAGGCCTGCCGGAGCGGGGGTCCTATCTCAAGGTGAAGGATAGGCCGGAGCTGGATCAAAAAATCCCCGGTCTTATCAGGTTCAAAGAAGAAGGTTATCGGCCACAGTATCACAGGGTTCGCTTTAACTGCAACGTTGCCAGAGATAGACATAGTAGAGAGTATGTTCAGGTAACAATCTGTGAGCAAAATTCTGGCGGGGAGTATGCGGGAGTTTTGGTTTGTTCTGGCAATATGGCAGAATCTGGTAAAGCCTCTTCCAGTAAGCGAAGGAACTATGCGCTGGTTTTAGAGCGAGATCCAGAGGCTCAACCCGTTCCGATCCCACCCCAAGTGATTCAAGACTATATAGACTCTTTGACAGATTTTCAGAAAGAGCCACCTTTCGATAAGCAACGTGGCTGTCTGGTTGAAGGATTCCCTGTATTCTTTATGGAAGAAAATCAGGAAGTTGTAGCTTTTGGACACACTCCTAACTTCCGTATACCAGCCTGGATTACAGATAAGGGGCAGAAACGCGCTGCCACTCCCCGCGACTTTGTGCCTACGGCTTTAAGAAGCCCGGGACAAATTGACCTGGCTGAGGCGATCTTCGGCTACGTGCCCGATGGCGAGCGCAGAGAGGGCCGTGCGGGGCGCGTGTTCTTTGGAGATGCTCGCTTTGAATCGGCGCAAGATGGGATATGGCTATCAGAAGAGCCAATCACTCCCCAGGTGCTTAGCTCGCCCAAGCCCACCACATTTCAACATTATCTCGTACAAGACAAGGATAAAGGCCACGATCCGGACGTGAAGCAACAACTGGCGCATTATGCTACTCCGGTTGGAGAAACCGTCATCCGCGGCCACAAACTCTACTGGCACAAAGGGTCTGTTGGGGTGGAAGATATTCGGGAACGGGACTCTGTGGATTGGTCTACCGACACGCAACACACCTCCATCAAACCGGTCAAGGCGGGCGTCCGTTTCCGCTTCCGCATCTACTTTGAGAACCTGCGCGACTTGGAACTGGGTGCTCTGCTCTGGGCGCTCACCCTGCCGGGTGAGGAGGGAAAAGAGTACTGCCACAGCCTGGGGATGGGCAAGCCGCTGGGGATGGGCGCAGTCAAGATTACGCCTGCGCTCTATCTGAGCGATCGGAAAAGCCGCTATCAGCGGTTGTTCGACGAGACAGAAGGATGGCACATCGGCGAGACT
>FWPU01007923.1_pt1 | contig 18788 bp, 16 predicted proteins | sample 2228361 | NCBI WGS metagenome assembly FWPU01 (sample SAMEA103939777, study PRJEB20133) | metagenome
GGCGGAGGCAGCGGAGCAATGCGCGAACAGGCAGGCAGTTCTGTGCGCCGAGGCGTGGGAAAGGGCTGTTGCACGGGGAGCCTGCGGCGGCGGAGACGGTCCGCCACCTCCCCCTCCTCCCGGTGGTTGTCCACCCAATTGTCTCCCACCCCCCCTCCACCGCCGCCTTCTTTGGGACTTCACTGTGTGGACTGTATGGAATGCTGTACTTTCCTTTTTGGTCCTGGAGTAGCCGGTGCGGACCCAGTCAACTATTGCACAACTACCTGTCTTGCAGAGTGTGTAGACTGCAAATATGATGAGCCTTCCTGCATAACGGACGCTGTTATCACAGGTATTTGCTGCTGCTTGCAGAGAGGTTCGCGATTTGCTACCTGGGCTATAAATGTGATTCTCTGGCTGTGCCGTATCCCTGGTCTTGTACCGGAACATATTTGCATTCTGGCACGAATGTATCGAACGATGCCTGGACGTGCAGTTGAGTTGCTCTTAGGGCATTGTCGTTCCGCCGGCTATCTGAGGCGTTGTTAGCTTATATTAAGAAGAGGTGTTTGATGAACCAGGTAATAGTTAGTTTCAGATTTTCAAAATATAAGATACTATACCTTTTTATCATCTTTCACACTTTCATATTGGCAGGAGAATTTGAGAGAATAAAAACTCTCAATAAACCTTTGATCGTTTCCACTTCATTAGCAACAAAGGTTGATTTATTTGAGGTGCGGGGCGTATGGTCATTTTCTGGTTGGATAGACAGGGGCGAGAATTCAATCCCTATATTCTATGATAGAGAGAAGTGGCAAACAACTGGTATCATGCAAGTAAGAGCTGGTCTACGATTATCAAAGCCAGAACTCAGCTTGGAATGGGCAGAGCATAGAAGGGATAAGGATTATTATATAGAGTTTGCCTGTAGTGCCGGGAAAAAAGATTATATTTGGGTTGCTGCAAAAGGACATTCTTATCCGTTGATGGTTTTTTTTGGATCTTCTAATGAAATCCTGACAAAGGCCGTTATATCGCATAAAGTGACACCCATTGATTGTTCAGTTCGCTCGGAGCCTCTCGGTTTCCTCCTTCTTACAAAAATGCGTTCACTGCCGGTTTTCCAAGTATTGGGTTATAACGATAGACTCAAAGAGGATTTTCATCTTGAATCAAGTGAAATTAGTGCAGAATATCTGACAAGTGTTTTTGGGGACACAAATGGTGTTATTTGGCTCTCAGACCCCGGTAGTCGGACACAAAATTTGATTATGTTCTGGCAAAGCGAGAGAAGTCATCGCGCCGTCAGTATTAGAGCGCTTCGAGAAGAGTTTCCAGCCTTTAAGAGGTACCCTTGGTCTAACATTGTTGGGGTGAGTGAGAAAATTGTTGTCCTTCAACCTCGGCTAAAAACCTATTTGTGGCAGTCAACAAGGGAGCCCTCTATTATTATACTCCGGATTTCAGAGAAGGGATTAGACCGGGTTGCACAAATTCTTCCATCGGAAATCAGGAAGCTCCTTGCACCATATCTTTCTGCTAAAGAAATAGAAGAATTCGGTTTTTGGAACCCGCTGTATACCGAAGGTTGGTTACACCTTTTCCTAACCAAGGATTGGCCAAGTGCCGAAGCCTTACATTTAAAACTAAAACTGACGTTAACCTCTAACCCTTGAAATACAAAGATTCTATTTTGGACATTTCACTTACCCTTTCCGGCTGGTGGATACCATTACTTCAGAACCATTTGCCAATATATAGTAAGAAAAAATGAGGAAAGAAGCGGAGAGAGTGTAAAACACCGTATGGACACTGCGACGGATACGGAAGAACTTTGTCTTATGAATACACCGGGCTGGGCAATGTGAAAGAACAAACCAATCCCGATGGAACGAAAGTGCAGTATTCCTATAACGCTGGCGGTTTTGTCATTTCTATCACCACCCCGGATAACAAAGTGATTTCCTTCTCCTACGATAATTTCCTCAGAAGAACAGGCATTTCTTATCCCGATGGCGTTTCGGTATCTTATGAATATGATGTTCTGGACCGCATTGTGCGCATCACTTATTCCTCCGCTTCAGAATCCTATCAGGTGGAGATTTCCTACCATTCTTTCTTTGACCTGGAAACTCTGCGGGTGGAGAAGAGGCTTTCGCCCAATCCTGCCGAACTGTTCCGCCTGAGCAGGAATTATGATGAGGCAAGAAGGGTGAAGGAAGAGCAGGGGTTTGAGAACGGAGTCAACTTGGTCTGGCATAGAAAATATAACTGGGATAAAGTGGCGAGGAAAATCAGGGAAGAAGATGTGCTTTCCGGGTGGGTGAGTGATTTCACCAATGATGCTTCCGGCAGATTATTGCAGATTGTGAACACGGCAGGAACTGGCTCCAACCCGTTTCCCTGGCTTTCGGGAACAACAACAGTCACCAGCGATAAGAACGGGAATATTCGGAGGATGGAGAATGGCAGTTGGGTGGCGGAGTTTGATGTGGATTATGAGGGAAGGCCGGGCAGGGTAAAATGGCCTGGGTATTCTGAGGTGCAAATGATGTGTGATGGAGTTGGGAGGCAGATGAAGGACAGGATAATCTACTCATCCGGTGGCTGCCACCGGCTCACGCCTCGCTCTTACTGCCTCGTTAGAACTTCTGAAACGCAATGCCCGGTATTTCCTCATTTCAATGTGCGTCGGCGGAGGTGAATCATCAGACTCAATTTGCAAACGCTCGCCTCTAACCTGTGGCTAATGGTGATTATCCTCAAAGGGGTCAGTTTACGGCATTGAGAAGATATACGAGACGGCGGCAAAGGCTTGCCCCTCTTCTTGCGCATTGCTTACCTGTCTCCAACCACCGATCAAGGTGAGGCCGCCGAGGAATTCATACATTGCCGCCGTCGTCCAGCCACTTGCATCTACCTCGGACAAGTTCCACCATTCGGCAAAAATCCCAAATCCGCCCGGAATGGAAAAGGAAGCGTTGACGAATATCTCGTTCTCCTGCTCATCTTTTGTGCCCCCCACCACTCTCTGGTCGGAAAATCCCAGCCATCCAGCAGAAGCGGCGAAATTCAACTGGCGCACTCCCACTGCCACTCCATAAACCATAGATGTTTGGTCTCCGGCATCTGAATTCAGCGAAGTGGCGCCCACAAATCCTCCCACAGTGGTAGTGGCAACAGGGTAGACATACTTGAGCAACCCGCCGAAAATATTGGTATCCTTATCATCATCCCAAGTCTCAAAATTCAGCGACAGTTCCCAAGGTGCCATCGCAAACCTGCCCCGCACCCCCGTTACATTCACCAGCGGTTTGCTCTCGAACAATTGGTGCAGAGACAAACCTGCTCCGCTCCTCGTCCATGGAACCGGGGTTTCCAGATAGCCAGGTCCCAGCACCGGGCTTTCCACTGCCTGGGCAAGCCTCATCCCTCCCAGAAGCAGAATCCCCAGAATCATAAATTTTTTCATTACCCATCACCCCTCCTTTTTCCCATACCGAAAAGTATTTTATCTTCATCCGGCTCCGATGTCAACCTCTTCCTCCTCTTTGGGAAAGTGCATATTTGGAGAAATAGACATTTCGGTGAGGGAAAGGATATTTTTGCGGTTAGGAAGCGATGGGCGTAGGACGAATCCATCTTGCACCTTCCGCGTTGAGAAGAAGAATCTGGATTGGACCGCCGACATTTTTCTTCCGCGCCTGAAACCGAATGGCATCTATCGTAGTGCGAACAGCAAACTCAGCGAAATCCACCAAATCCCGTTCTCCCATCAGGTGAAATAGATAAGCATACCTGGGCACTTGAATTATCGAGCCATCGGAATGCCGAACACTCCATCCGTTGAGCAATAAGTCCAGCACATCTCCTTCACCGCCCCAGGTGCAGGAGGAAAGGTAGCGGTCCTCTTTTTCCAGATAATTCAGCCGATGAATGCTCGGAGAAGGCGTGGAAAAAGAGTATACATACGGAATGCTCTCCCGCATGTGCTTTTCAAATCCTGCCACATAAAAGGAAGTGCGAGCAGCCTGATAATTGGAAGCATAGAAATCTGCCAGTTTTTGTGCAGTGCCTAACACCGTATCCAGTTCATCCACATCCGATTCAAAAAAACGGTTTAAAACGCTGTCAATCCGCTCGCCCTCCAGAATGACATCCCCATAAACTCCAACGCCTACATGATTTTTCTGGCATAAAAAGATTTTGGGCATAAAATCCGTTCCAATCGTCTCAAAAGGGGGCAACGATTTCCCTTCCGGAGTTTGAGCATGAATCATCACCGTTTGTCGGGAATCCGAAGCAAGAACAACCGATAGACGATTAAACACAACCAATACGAAACTCATATTGCAATCCCTCCCTGAAGAATACTACGCAGGGCAGAACAAATCTGTTCAACTTCTTCTCTGCGCAATCCCGGATAAATCGGCAAAGCAAGGGAATCCCTCGCCACCTGCTCAGCCACAGGATAATCCTCATCCCTGAAACCCAACATGCGGAAAGGCGGCTGAAGGTGAATTGGTCGGGGATAATACACCCCGGAGTAGATGCCTTTCTCTTGCAGTTTATGCTTTACTTCTTCCCGTTTATGCCGGGGAAACCGCACGACATACTGGTGATAAATTGGAACACTGCCCGGAAGGATGGAAGGGAGGAGCAAAATTTGTTCTTCCACCAAATCTTTTGTGAATTCGTGATACCATTTTGCGATGGTTCTGCGCTCTTCATTCCACCTGGTCAGATATTTCCATCGCACATTCAAAATGGCTGCCTGGAGCTCATCCATTCTGCTGTTGATTCCCAGCCACTGGTGGAGGTATTTTTCCTTCTGCCCGTGATTGCGCAAAAAGGAAAGCGTGTGGGAAATAGAAGGGGAGAAGGAAGCGATGGCGCCAGCATCTCCGCAGGCAGCGAGATTTTTTGTCGGGTAAAAACTGAATGTGGAAGCGATGCCGAAACTTCCCACAGGCTTTTCCATCCGGTATGCTCCCAGAGCCTGGGCGCAGTCCTCCACCAGAATCCATTCCCGTTCAACGCAGAACTGCTGATAAAATTCCGCTTCTGCAGGATTGCCGAAAAGATGAACGAGCAAAACCCCGCGAATCTTTCTCCCGGTTTTAGGATTCCTCCATCCATCCTTCGTCGGCTTTAACCTTTGCACTTTCTGCAAAAATGCTTCCTTGTCCATCAGATAAGTCTGCGGGTGTATGTCCACGAATTCGGGAAAAGAGCCAATCCAGAGCAGGGAAGAGGCTGAGGAAAAAAAACTGTAAGGTGTGGTGAGTATTTCCTCTTCTGCCGAAAGCCCTAATGCTTTCCACAACAGAATCAGCGCGTCAGTGCCGGAAGCCACGCCTACAACAGAATCCGCTTGCAAAAAATGGCAAAGCGCTTGCTCAAACTGCGTCACTTCCGAGCCGAGGATGAACTGCTGGGATTGCCATACCCGCTTCAGCGCCTGCAAGATCTCCTCCTGGATTGGCAAAAACGAGCGGTGCAAATCCACGAAAGCAATCGCCATTCTTTAAGGATAAATCCTTGTGGGTGTACGGGCAAAAGGAATGGTTTCCCTGATGTGGTCCAGTTTGCACAACCAGGCTACCGTGCGCTCCAATCCCAAGCCGAATCCGCTGTGCGGAACGCTTCCAAATTTCCTCAAGTCCAGATACCACTGAAAAGCAGATTCCGGCAAATTGTGCTCTTGAATTCTTTCCCGCAGGGCGTTCAGGTCATCCTCCCTTTGTCCACCACCAATCAGTTCGCCATATCCTTCTGGAGCCAATAAATCCACTGATAAAGTCAGTTTCGGATTTTCCGGATGCGGTTTCATATAGAACGACTTGCATTGACGGGGGTAGTGGATGATGAATACGGGGGAATCAAAGGCGCGGGAAAGTTCCGTTTCTTCATCAATTCCGAAATCCTCTCCCCATTTTATGGGAAAGTTCTTGCTCTGCAGGTAAGTTACCGCTTCTTCATAAGTGATTAAGGGCAGAGGAGGGGAAATCCGCTCCAGCGGACGAGTATCCCTGCGCAAAAAATACAGGTGGTCCACAGCCTGTTCCAGCGTTCTGGCGATAATGCTGCACAGGAAATCCTCAATGAGCGGGAGCAGTTCATCAAAAGTCATAAAGGCGGCTTCCGGCTCCACCATCCAGAATTCAGTGAGATGCCTTCGGGTGTGGGATTTTTCTGCGCGGAATGAAGGACCGAAGCAATAAACTTTTCCGAGGGACATCGCCGCCGCTTCCATATACAACTGCCCGCTCTGGGACAAATATGCTTCCGTGTCAAAATACGGGAGGGAAAACAGAGTGGTCGTGCCCTCGCAGGCGGATGGAGTGAGAATGGGCGCATCCACCCGAACAAATCCTTTCTCATTCAGATATTGTTCAATCTGATGAAACAGAATAGAGCGGACGCGCAGAATGGCATTTTGTCTCGGTGTTCTCATCCACAGATGCCGCTGGTCCATAAGAAAAGCCGGGGAATGTTCCTTTTTCTGTATCGGATAATCCGGTTGTGCTTGGGAGAGCACCTGCACATAGCGGGAATAAACTTCCACACCACCAGGCGCGCGCCGCTCTTCTCTCACTTCTCCTTCCACCTCTAATGCGCTTTCAAGAGGGATTTTTTTCCACTCTTCCAGAAGACCGGAAGGAAAGGCTTTCTCCTCGCATAAACACTGCGCGATTCCCGTGCCATCACGCACAATCAGAAAGAGCACCTTTCCACTGGACCGGCGATTATATAACCAGCCCTGGAGGCGCACCGATTTCCCCAGCCAATCTTTGAGCGAGTTAATAGGGATGGATTTCATCTTATCCTCCCGGATTCCCCAGCAGAGAGTAAAATTCCATATATTCGGTAAAAGGCTTCTTGGAGAAGCTGAAAGGCGTTTTCGTCCGTTACCACCATCCTCAGGTCGCACTGCTGAAGCACCTGGAGAATTTTCTGCCAGGCGGATTGCGGTGAAATTTTGCCCGCACTGGTAATCTGCCTCCGAACATCGCCCTCCAGATATGAAAGGATTCTTTTCGGGTCTGCCCCGGATAATTGCAGTCGCTCCAGATGCTGTAATGCGATATCCAACTTCTTCTGCCAGAGGCTCCTTGTGGCGAAATGTATCGCTGTTTCCAGACTTTCTGGCAGATGCGGGATGTATGCTTTTACATTTTTCGGTTCTTCACCAGTCAAAAGTTTCAGGAGTTGCAGTCCATTCTCTATGTCGTCCGGATGGAGCCCCACGCGCTTGAGAAAATGGGGAATTGCATCTGGCTCCATCACCACGCCAATCCGCCGACTTCTTGCCTGCAGATACTGATATATTTCCTTCTGGTCCGGTAGGTGCAGAACTTCTATATGACAGGGAAGAAACTTTTGCAGATTCGTAAAGAACTTGAATTGCGGAGCAAGTGCCTCCGGAATGCCTCTATAGGATTTGGTGGGTAAAGAAAATAGCATTTCGCGGGGAAGTTGGTCATAACATCGCACAAAAAACCCGTCTTTTGCCTGCCGAAATGTTTCTATCAGAGCATCCTGTTCTGCTTTTTTTCTGCGGGAAAGCGCCAGGGCACCGGAAATTTCAATCCACAGACGCTTTGAGGAAATAAACAGTCCGCCGCCTGCAAAAAGAGCGTTCAATGTCTCCGGCTGGAGTTCTTCCCCCCAGAAATGAACTTGCTCTTCTACCTGCACCTGATATTTCTTCCGCTCCTGCTCTTTGCGCTCATCCACCAATACTCGCGAAAACGAGGTATATAAAGACAGATTCATAGAAACCGGGAATATACTCTTTTACGCAATCGCTCGGAATAAATATGAATGACCTCGCCATCGGTCCGAACACGGATAGTGCCCAGTAAATCCGTGCGGAAAATGCGGACGCCAAGCATATTCAATCGTTCCAACACTACTGGATGAGGATGCCCATACCGATTATTTCTTCCGCAACTGATAAAAGCCAAAATGGGCGATACTGCTTGGAGAAAAGGCAAACTGCTGCCCGTATAACTGCCGTGATGAGACACCTTTAATCCTTCGGCATCCAGCCGCTTCGTTTCAAACTTTTCCATCAGCCATTTTTCCTCTTGTTCCTCTCCATCTCCCGTAAACAATATACTCCAGTTGCCGTAGCGAAGAAGGGTAATTATGGAGTTGTCGTTCGGGTCGGGAAAAGGAGGGTTCGGGGCGGGAAAGATTTCCAATATACTTTTTCCAAGTGAGGCTCTTTGCTCTTCTGCTTTACGGTATTCCACCTTGCCCTTTTTCACCTTTCCTCTTAAAAGGCGCAGGAAGTCAAGATAGATTTCGCTGGATTTGGGCAAATGCGGGTCAAGATAAAACGCCACCGGAAAATTCTTCAAAATTTTTTCCAGCCCTCCGATATGGTCAGCATCCGGGTGCGTAGCAATCAGCCAGTCCACTTTTTTCACTCCGTAATTTCGCAGAAGCGCCAGGATATCATTCCGAATGTTCAGCTGGAATGTGGAAGGGGGACCGCTGTCAATCAACGCTGTCCCGCCCAGAGGGTCTTGAATCAAAATCGCATCCCCCTGCCCTACATCGAGGAAAAACAACGTCAGATATGCAAAAGTCCTTCCACCTTTTACACATCCAGTGAGCAAAAAGCAAAGAATGGAGAAGAAAAAATGTTTACCGAAGCGCACGCCAGCCAATATCCCTTCGGTAATGCTGATGAGGAAAAGAAATGCTCTGCACAGCATCGTAGGCAACCTGACGCGCCTGATGCACATCTTTCCCCAACCCCACCACATTCAAAATTCTTCCACCTGCGGTAAAAAATTGCCCATCACGCTGAACAGTTCCGCAATGGAACAGCAAAACATTTTCCGGCAGAGGTTGATTCAGCCCTTCAATCTTTTCTCCGGTAATGGGCTTTTCCGGATAACCTTGAGCGGCAACGACCACACACAGAGCAGACAGAGGAGAAAAAACCGGCTCAGGAATTCTCTTCCCTTCCGCCACTGCAAGGCAGATTTCGGTAAAGGAAGACCGCAGAAGCGGCAATAGCACCTGACATTCTGGGTCTCCCCAGCGCACATTGAACTCCAGCACATACGGTCCTTCTTTAGTCAGCATCAATCCGATGTACAGCACACCGCAGAATTCCATCCCTTCCTTTTCCATTCCCCGGATAATGGGAGCAATCACCTTCTGCTGAATTTCGGGCAAGCACCGAGCAAGATGAGGTACAGGCGCATACGCCCCCATTCCTCCAGTATTGGGTCCTTGATCCGCATCCAGAAGCCGCTTGTGGTCCTGGGAGAGGGGGAAAACTGCTGAAGAAATGCCCTGTTGCCCGGTGGATAAAAGAAGTGTATAACTTGCTTCCTCGCCATCCAGATAATCCTCTGCCAGAATTCGCTCTCCCGCTGAACCCAGAACTTTCTCCTCCATCAGCGCATGCACAATCTCGGGGATACGACGGGAATCGTAAGCGACAATAGAGCCTTTCCCACCTGCAAGTCCATCTGCTTTGATGACGACCGGGACGCTACGCCGTTGGAGATATGCACGCGCCCGTGCCGGGTCATCAAAAACTTCATACTTCGCCGTTGGAACGCCCCAGCGTGTCATACACTCTTTGGCAAAAATTTTGCTCCCTTCCAGCCGCCCTGCCGCAGCGGAGACACCAAACACCTTCCACCCTGATGACCTTGCCCGCTCTGCTTCCCCCATCACAATCGGGTCTTCTGGACCAAAGACCACCAGGTCATATCCGGATGTTCCTGCTTCCCACTGCGGCTTTTCTGAAAGGTTTATCCCGATTTGCGCCGTTCCGCCATTGCCCGGAAACCAATCCACATCACATCCTTCCTCAGCAAATTTCCATCCCAGACAATGCTCTCTGCCGCCTTTTCCGATGACCAGAACCTTCACTCGCTCCGCAGACCGAACAAATTGATATCTTTGCGGAAGTGGAGAGGGATTTGGCCGATTTTGCCGTGGCGATTTTTCGCGATAATCAACTGGACCGGAATAAGATTTTCCCCGATGACGCGTGCGTAAGGGTCCGCAGATGCCTCCTCTACCACATCCAGATATTCTTCTGAGTGAATGAACATCACAATATCAGCATCTTGCTCAATCGCGCCGGATTCCCGCAGGTCGGAAAGCAGCGGCCGCTTTCCGGGCCTCTTTTCAATATCCCGTGACAATTGAGAAACGGCAAGCACGCACACATCCAATTCCTTCGCCATCATTTTCAAAGAGCGGGTAATTTCCGAAACTTCCTGCACGCGATTATCCCACTTCCGTCTGCCTTCCATCAGTTGCAGATAATCAATAATGACCAATCCCAACCCTTTTTCCAGTTTTAATCTTCTGCATTTGGCTTTGATTTCCAGCGGGGTCAGAATAGGCGTTGAATCCACATAAATTGGCATTTCGGATATGCGGCCGATACAATGTCCCAACTGCTCCCATTCCGCATTGGAAAGATTCCCAAAAGCCAGTTTCTGGGAATCAATATTGGAAATCGTTGCCAGCAGGCGCATTCCAAGTTGATATGGCGACATCTCCAAGGAAAAGAATGCCACGGGATACTGAGGGGAGCGCTTGGCGACGAAATAGGCAAAATTCAGCGCCAGGCTGGTTTTTCCCTTGCTCGGCCGCGCCGCAAGAACAACTAAATCGGATGGGCGAAACCCCCCGACAAATTCATCTAAATCCCGAAAGCCGGAAGAGGGAAAGCCTAAATCCCATCTCCCGCCCTGCCTTGCCTGATAGGCATTGTAGATTTGCTCGAATACATCCACAATCATCCGATTCGCATCCAGAAATTCTCTTGTCCCTTCCGAAAGCATCAAGCGATATATCTCGGTCTGCGCCTCGTTGAGGATCTCCTCTGCTGCTTTGTCTGTCTGATATGCCAGGTCAGCCATCTTCATTGCGGTTTCAATTAAAAACCGGCGCATAGATTTTTCCTGAATCTGCCCCAGATAATGGTCCACATTGGTTGCCACCGGATGCATATCTATAATCTTCATCAGAAATTCTTCACCGCCCACCTCTTCCAGTTGATTCTCTGCCCGCAAAGTATCTATGCAGTTCATCCAGTCTATCGGCTTTCCCTTTTCAAACAACTTCTGCAGGGCGGAGAAAATGATTTGATGCGCGGGAAAGTAAAAATCCTTCGGCTTTAATTTTTCCAGCCCTTTGGAAATAGCAGTTTTATCCCCGAGCAGCATCGCCCCGAGAATATACATTTCCGCATCCGGATGGCAGGGTGGTTGCTTGACCGCTACTTCAGCCACGAGACAGTTCTTTCACCTCCACCTGGATTTCCGCTTCAATGTTTTCACCGAGGCGCAGGCGAACAGGATGTACGCCCAGAATGCGAATCGGGGCGTCTAAGGCAATCCATTTCGGCTTGGCTTTCACCTGCCACTGCTTCTGCATCGCTTCCGCAATGTGATGGGCTGTGATGGCTCCGAACAACCTGCCTTCCCGCCCCGCCTGTACTTCAAACGTCAGTGTTTTCTGCCCAACTTCTTCCACGATTTTTCTGAGCCGGGCAATTTTTTGCACGGCGCTCATTTCCACCTGCTTGCGGATTTGCTCCAGCGAACGAAGCCGCTTGCGCGTCGCTGATATTGCCAGCCCCTGAGGCAGCAGGAAATTTCTCCCGTAGCCGTTTTTCACCGCCACGACTTCCCCTGCTTTCCCCAGACCGGAAACATCTTTCACCAGAATCACCTTCATTTCTTCTTCCTCCAGGTCAGCGCATGGTCTGAAGTATATGGGATCAGCGACAATTCGCGAGCGTTGTGGACTGCCCGAGCCAATTTCCTCTGATGCTTTGCACATACTCCAGTCTTCCTGCGGGGAAGCATCGCCGCTTTCGCCGATAGATAATTCTTCAACAGCGGCACATCCTTATAATCAATTTCCTGCACCCTTTGCTTGCATAATGGGCATTCCTTTTGCTTTCGTATCCGCTCTTCCGCCAACCGCATCACCCCTTGCTTGCCCTTCGGAATATTTTGAACCGCTTGATTTCCTCCGCCAGCGAAAATGCTTCCTGCAACTCCCGCAGATGCTTCGCCGGTAAAGTGAACAGATATAAAAGGTAAAATGCCTCACGCAGATGATTAATCTCGTAGGCAAGCGCTTTCCTGCCCCAGACTTCCACCCGCGTAATTTCTCCGCCTTTGCCCCGAATGGAGGATTCAATTCTCTCCCGAATTTTTCCTCGCTCCTCCTCGCTCATCTCAGGATGCAGAAGCACTACCGCCTCATATTCCCGAATTTCATCTGTCACACCTATCACTCCACCTTTCAACATTATTTTACCCCATTTTTTGCCCGCACCTGAAATTTGCCCTCTCTGCGTATGCCAATGGATTTCCCAAAACACCATTATATCCTCAAAAGCAAATCTGTTCCTGCACCTTTTGATGATGCAAGCATTGGGGAAAAAGAAGGGAAAGTGGCGGTGGTCTTTTATCGGGGTTTTGCAAAAAACGAATTTTGTGGTATATTGCATTTTGAGAAGAGGGATATGAGAAATTACAGCGGTTTCTTGAGTGATGTCAATTTTGGGGTGAGATAGTTTTTGTGGTATATTATTTTTAGAAGAAGAGGAGTATGATAAAACGCATTTTCGGGAAGGGGTGATGTTGATGCGAAGAAGATATGAATTTTCCTTCCTTCCTTCCTTCCTTCCTTCCTTCCTTCCTTCCTTCCTTCCTTCCGTTCCCAATGGCGTTTAATCCTTTTTTCCGCCTTTTTCCTTTTGCCTGAAGTATTGATTTCCTGCGGTGGCGCTTCTCCACCACCTCCATCAAAGCCTCCCCCAGCGATGCCTCCAGAGATTTCAGCCCCACCTCCACCCCCTCCCATCAGGGAGCCCGTTCAACAACAGGAGCCATCAGGATTGAGGGGCGGACCGGGTGGGATTATGACGGAAAGTTCAGGTGGCGGTGCTTCTTCTACTTCCACCCCGGTTCCTGCTCCGATGGAAATTCTGTTCCGATTCACCTCCAATCCTATTCCCTGCGGCTCTTATACGGCAAGGACGGAATTCCCGTTCTCATTTCAGGCTTTTTCCCGAAATCCCTTTGCGGAGTTGGCTCTTTTCGTCAATGGCGTGGGGACGGCAATTCCTCCGCCGGTCACTACGATAGAAATCGTGGATGGTATGGAGGTGCATATAGCGCTCGTGCAGGTGAATATTCCTATGCCGGAGCCCGGGCAATATCTCTTCCAGGTCCGAGCCACCTCGGTAATTCAGGCGGAAGGATTTCCCCCGCATTATTATGATGATTACAGCCAGTGCTCTTTTATTCGGATTCGTCCGCCCCGGATTGAGGGCTGGGGGTTTCCCGTTAATTCAGATGGCTCCGTCCAGAACGACCAACTCCTGGTATGGAAGGATGATGATGAAAACTCTATATGCGACATCATCTCCACAAATGTATTAGTCATCGTTTCCTCCGGGGGAATTCTCAGGGAAGTAAACCCGGTATTGGTTGAGTTTCTAACCCCTTATATGATGAAATTCACTCTGCCTGTTCGCTTTGAATGGGTGAAGAAAATCACCGTCATCTGCTATGATACAGAAGGGATTCCAGCGCTGGAGGATGAAGATTCCTGCGATGAGCAAAACCCCTGGGCCAAGACGTTTGAGTGGTGTGATAAATGCCCTGAGGATGACCCGAGTTGCCCGCCCCCTCCCCCTCCGCCTCCTCCACCGGGTGTGCCGGATATTCCTGATTTATGCTCTGTTGGTGAATGTGACCCGTGGAAGGATGACCCCCACCCGTCCTCCAGATGCGGCGAAGGTTCATTGCGTCCTCTCTTCGGTCAGGATTCCAGAGATATTCACGACCCTCCGTATGGTCCGGGATGGCAAGGATTTCCCCAGCAGGACTGGAAGGAAAAAAATCGCTGGCGAGAGCATGTTTCCATAGAAAATACCCGGAAAAGATGGTTTATCACCCACCAGGAAATCACCCTCTGGCCCGAAAAAGACGAAAACTACGATAAAATTGCCAGCACCGAATACTATACAGCAGCCTGGGGTCCTTTCCCACCTTCCTATGTGGCCCGTATGGAACACCCTTATGATGCCGGCTATGACCCTGGAACTGTAGAAGAAGGATGGTTCAATGACATTCCCTTCAAACGATGGGAGCGAACAATTTCGTATGGTGGGATGTATCAATTGAAAGCCATCAAACGGAAATTATACTGCGTGGATCAGGTCTCGGGCCCCGACGGGAATAGCCCGTTTGGAATTTTCAAAGATGGCTATATTTTATTCATCTGGGACGAAGAAGGTGCACCTTTATTAACCCAGAGCGCCAAACATGCCATTGAGGCATTTGTGCTGGGCGGCGAGGCAGAGAATTATCGGGACCGCGTTTTACATCAGGACCCGGATGCCCCTGAAGAAGCGCGGAGTATGTGGGCTCCTTGCTCTGTTCCAAATCAAGACCTGCACTCCGGGGTGGATTGCGATAAGACGATTCAATTGCGCTACTGGTATAATGCGGAGGGAAATGTGACCCGACCGGCAGAGCCTGCCTCTTGGGATGATGATACGCCCAATGGGAGATTAGCCCCTCTGGATACCCTCAACGCCGATTCCCTCCTGGTAAGTATCGTAGATGGGCAAACGCTTTATGATTGGGCAACGGGCGAAAAGGAGCCTCCCTTCAACCTCTATCTCCAGGGACAGTTCCAGAGAGGTGAAAGTCCATTTGATGACCCCCTTGCCCTGGAATCCCAGCTGTTCTTGCTACTCCGCGTAGCCGGTGCTCCCAGAAATCGCAACCTCTCCACGAATGTGTATTTCTATAAAACCAATTCTATATGGAACATATATAGTCCTCTGGGTGACTTAATCCGGACTATGGAACTGGGATATGAAGTTCCAGGCAACCCGAATGGACCCATCTGTTCCGCGGGAATAGCCTTTTTCGCTGGATATAAAGACATTGAAGACCCCTTCCCGGGAAATCCCAATCCAGCGCAACCCGGGCAGCCTCTCCAATACCGGCGCATGGATCAAGCAAGACCTGAACGGGAGGAGCACTATTACCTCATTCCTCTGAACAAGGGCTTTTACTGCAACGATGGAGGACCGCCCGATGGAAATTGGAACCCGGATGACATCTGGCCATATTACATTCTGCTCCGCGATACCGTGTTCCGCTGGCGCTGGATTGCGGTTCAGGTGAAAGCCCGGTTGAAACAGATTTACCCGGATGCGGATGCCAAGCAGTATGTCAATTTAGAAAGGAAACAACGGACTCAACCGGACAATCTCAACTCCTATCCCTTCTATGTTCCCCCTCCGGGTGCCAATGTCCCGGACCCTGCCATTTTCCCGGAATGTTCTCCTGATGAGAATCTGGAAGGCAGGCAGGTGTGCATCAAATCCGTGGCGGAAGTTCTGCTCAATTCCCGGATCACCCTTCAGGGCGTGGATAATCCCACCAATTACCACAGCGATAAGGATTTCGTTCATCCGGACTGGAATGACTGGCGCGTCTGGTATGGGGCAGGAATTTTCTTCCGCTTTTCTGACCCGCCCAATCGGTATGAACCCAATGATGCCAACAGTGCCTATTATAATCGAACGCCTACCAACCCCATGATTTCCAGTAATTCCTGCCCGAATTTTGATGAAAATGGCAACCCTCTACCCTGTCAGGAAAATGACAACTACCGATGGCGGGGGGATGAAGCGGGTTTTTATCAGAACGATGTTCTGGACAATCAGCGGAGAACCATTCAGGACTACAAGAATGCATTTCTCTGGGGGGAGCGATGGTGTGTGCATCATAAGAACTCACAGACAGGTGAAGTGACCGATGTGGTCTGTTTATATGACCCGCGGGCTCCTACCATTCCAGCCCCGTATATCCCATGTTATAGAGAGTTCCGGGATGGAACGCGAGGTCCAGAATGGTTTTATGACCGGACTGTGGTTGGACCTCCCTGCACACGGGTTCAGGAATATCCGGAAAACGACCAGTTCACCGGGGAAGGAACAAATGCCCGCCCGGTAAATATCATCAAAGAAGCCCGAAGCACTTTATTTGCCGGCAGATACGGTTCCAACAACTACCGCACCACCCTGTGCCTGTTTGGCGACTGCACAGGACCGAAAGCCCGCCCGCAGGAAGAAAGGGTCGTCTGGCGCAAAGTCCCCGTAAAGTTGTATAATTTCCAACCACCTCCTGGCAATCCAGAAGAGACATTCGATGGGAATGTAGACCGAAACAAATATGTTGACCCAACGTTTTATGATGTGAACTGTAGTAGAGTTGAAGTAGAGTGTCCTGATCCGGATGATTATAAGGGTGATGTGTATCAGTATCTGGCAACGAGCGGGCTCAATTTATATGATTTTATGGTGAAAAAATATGCTAGTGGAGCACTGGATGATGGTTTTGTGGAGTTGGAGGTAACAGAAGATTCTATTGGCTACCGCTATTTTGAAGGCATTGGCGGCAACTATATAAATCTCACCAGAAGCAGGGTGGAGTGGGACTGTGGTAGTGCACCAGCAGAGAAGACCGTCTTTCCTTATAAAGCCAATCCGTTCCTTTATCCAGATTGTGAAACTACTTATCCACATCAACCTGACCCGGATTATGGGATTTATTTTGCCAGCATTATGGCTGCCAATTTCCTTGATGCCGAGCATATCGAAGCCCAGTATGGAAACAACAAGGTCTTCGTCCGAACCATTCCTGTTGCCTGGAGAAGTCCCCAGATGCAATGTCAATTTAGCAAAGTTTCCGGAATCGCCACGGGCTATCGGGAAGAAGAGGAGGCGGGAGGAAGTGACCCGCAGGAGAGAAGAAAAGGCTTAGCCCATCCACACATTTTCATTGCAGTTGGAGCGTGGTTCTGGTATAATAAGTGGCTGCAGTACCGACCGAAAGGGTATTGTCCACAGGGGGTGCTGCACGAAAGTTATGATGAGCCGGATATTATCACGGGGGTGAGGGAAGAAATTGCCTTCACTGCCGCCCACGAACTGGGACATCTGATCGGGGAATTCTGTCATCCCGATGACACTACCTGCCCGAATTTACAGGCACAATGCCGGGGAATGCATAACGATGTGAACCGAGAAAAAACGGTGATGCGCTACCGCGACCAACACAAATATTACACCCTTCCGGGCAATATATTAGTCCGCAATGAGGAAAGAATTGGATATTTCTGCTGGAGAGAATTTCAACAACTGAAAAAAGCAATCCATAATTCTTTTGAGGAGGGGGAAGTGCCATGAAAAGAAGAAGTATATCTCGTATCCTGATGGTTCTTTTTTCCCTGGCGATGTCGGCAGAGTATGTGAGATTAAGCAACCTGATGGAAAATTGGGATATAGAGTTGTACCGGCAGTATTACGACCCGGCATTAACCTATGATTTCGTTGAAAAACCAAAAAACCTCTGGAGTTTATCCATAACACTTATTCGAAACTGCCCCCATTTGTTTGATCTGGACCCGGGCGTTTTTCCACCTGAACCACCGGAAATTGATGAGTTAAAGAAAATCCTTTTGCAGGACGAAGAAATCAGGAAAGTAGTGGAGGAGCAAAGTCCTGTATCATCCAGTGCATACAGACAATTCCTGCGTTTGGATTCCCACAACCTGCTCAGGTCTGAGACCCCTTATGACGAAAACAATCTGTCCATATACAAGCCGATATGGCGTTTCGCTCTCACATTTAGATTCGAAACCCCGGAAAAATACAGTGGGGATGTGTGGTTCAACACTCTGGAGGAACTCCCTTCGGGTTTACAGAAGGCAATTTCTTTTTTCCTGAATGACATCTTAGAATTTGCGGTGCACAAACTGGAGTCAAAACACAAGGCAGAACTCAACAGGTTTCCTTGCAGAGACCCTATGGAAATTCTATCAGAAGCCGTCCAGCGCATTGAGTCCGCAATTTCTACAGAAAAAAATCCGGAGCGATTGGAATTTTTGAGAAGGTATTTGCCGTCTGTAAAATACGAACTTGCCATCATGCCCAGAATCCAGCAATTTTTTGGCAAAACCACGGAGAGGGAAAAAAGGAGGGTGCTGGCGTACCGGCAATATCATGAAACCCGGTGTGCGCGGATGATACTGGAGAACAGAGCAGAAGAGGCGAAGAAGGACTTTGAATGCCGGAACATTCAGGTGCAGGACTATTTAAGGTATGGAGTGCAAGGGGCGCCACCAGAAATCCTTCAGCAGAGGGCAGTGAAAGAACTTCCTCCGGTGGCTCCGAGCATATATCAAATCTTCCATCCACGCTGGAAAATCTTAAAGCACCTGATGGAATGGTGGAATGCCGGGAAAGTTCCCCCGGTGGAATAGCCTCATAAAAAGGATACAATAATTGGGAGGGAGAAAAAGCCAGAAGAAACCCCTGGCGAAAATCCCCCGGAAAAGTAGCGATGAGAAAGCAAATAGTAGTATACCCACGACCCCGACCGCTCGCCGTTGTTTGAGAAAACCGCGCATATCTGAAAAGCCTTCCTGTGCTTGATAGGGAGGAAATGTTAAAGCCAATTGAGCGAAAATCCGCTCAGACCGGTCAATAAAAAGCATCTTTTCCCTCTTCTTCCCCAAATACAAAGAGTGCAAAGCAGACCAGTAACCAGTAGATAGTGGCCAGTAGCGGTTAGATAGGGGCCAGTAGATAGGGGAGGGGAACTTTCCACCCTTTCATGGTAGTCTTATAGATGGAAGTGAAATTGGGTGGAGATAATTTTGAGCCGAGGGGTTGCTTCACCTGGGATTCTGCGTTGGAGGCGGGAGCA
>FWPU01007924.1_pt1 | contig 18785 bp, 4 predicted proteins | sample 2228361 | NCBI WGS metagenome assembly FWPU01 (sample SAMEA103939777, study PRJEB20133) | metagenome
ATTTTGTCTCTGAACTGAAACCAAAATTTTATACTCCTGATTGGGCAAAAAAAGCGGTGTGGTATCAAATAATGCTTGATAGATTTTATGATGACTCACCAGAAAACAATCCGCCGGGCACTCTGCCATGGACCTGGGATTTTTCTAAAAAGCACACATCAGAAAAAGGTAATTTTTATGAGTTTGTCTGGGGTAGATATTTTGGTGGTGACCTTCAAGGATTACTCAAAAAACTTGATTATTTAAAAGAGCTAGGTATTACAGCAATATATCTGAATCCTGTTTTTGAAGCCAACTCTTGCCATAAATATAATACTGCTGATTACAGACATATTGATGACAATCTTGGTTTTAAAGGTGATTTACTTGAAATTAAAGGTGAAACAGAAGACCCAAAAACATGGAAGTGGACAAAAACAGACAAACTTTTTCTTGAATTTATTCAGAAAGCACATTCACTTGATATGAAAGTGATAATTGACGGTGTTTTCAACCATTCCGGCGAAGATTTCTGGGCATTTAAGGACCTAAAAAAAAATGGTAAAAATTCAAAATATAAGGAATGGTTTATTGTAACTGACTGGGAGATGTTTGAAAGATATGCGAATTATGGCAAGGGATATGTTGGATGGGCAGGATTTGGCGGTCTCCCAGAATATGCTGAAGATGAAAACGGTCTGGTTAAACCTGTTAAAGAACATATATTCAATATTACCCGTAGGTGGATGGACCCGAATGGTGATGGTGACCCATCTGATGGAATAGATGGATGGCGTCTTGATGTGCCTGAGTGTGTAAAACAGTCATTTTGGATTGAGTGGTGTGCACTTGTTAAATCAATAAATCCAGATGCATATATTGTAGGTGAACTCTGGGAAGAATCACCGAACTGGCTAACAGAGAAACTTTTCCATGCACAGATGAACTATCCGCTTGCAAAGAGAATAATAAAATTTCTTGTCGATAAAAGTTATACTCCATCTCAGTTTGATAAATCACTTCACGAGTTATTCAATCTTTATCCATTGCAGGTAAATTTTGTTCAGCAGAATCTTCTTGACAGTCATGACACTGACAGAGCTGTCTCAATGCTTTACAATCCAAACAGACCTTATGATAAAAGAAACAGGTTAAATCCACAAGATTCAGGCGACTATAATCCAAATTACAGAACTGATAAACCTCCAAAAGAAATATATAAACTTTTGAAACTTGTTAGTGTCTTACAGTTTACATTACCTGGTGCACCAATGATATGGTATGGGGATGAAGTTGGTATGTGGGGCTCTGATGATCCTTTTAATAGAAAACCAATGTTGTGGAAAGAACTCCAACCTTATAACGAAAAAGATGCCTTTGTTATTGATGACCTTTTAGAATATTACAAAAAAATAATCTCAATAAGAAAAACTTATCCGGAATTACAAACAGGAGTTTTTGATACAGTTCTCACTGATGACGAAAAAAATGTTTATGTTTATAGTAGAACTAAAGGCAAAAGAGTTGCTTATGTAGTTGTTAATAATTCCAAGTCAAAACAAAAAGTAAGTTTTTTGGTCGACACTACAATTATCTCTGATAACACGGAATTTTTTGATGTCATCAATGAAAAAGATATTAAATCTCCAAAGAAAGTTTTTAAATCTAAAAAAGGTAAGATAGAAATTTCTGTTTCGCCTGAGACAGCGATTATTCTTGTTATGCTGTAATTTAGTAGCGTCGGAGTTTATCTCCGACATATTCTGCTGACTTTCGTCAGGACTCCAGTGCGCAAGATAAACTTCCGCGATACACAACAGCAGAGGGGATATTCAATTGAGCCCAACAATAAAAGATATTGCAAAAAGATGTAAAGTTTCTACTGCAACTGTTTCTCTTGTTCTGAATAATAACCCAAGAATTTCCACTAACACTAAAAATAAAGTTCTTAAAGTAATTAAAGAACTTGGTTATTATCCAAATCTGACTGCAAGATGGCTGGTTACAAGAACTACAAAGACATTGTGTATTGTAATTCCAGAAATTTCTCACATATTTTCAAATCCTTATTTTGGTGAAATTTTAAGTGGTATATATGATGTCGCATCAGAAAATGACTATAAAATTCTTATTGAAGTTGCCACTCATAAGTTCTGTGCAGAAAAAAATTATCTCAATCTTTTTAAGGAACATCGGATAGATGGCATGTTTTATGTTGGTTCTACTTTAAGAGATACTTATCTTAAGGATTTCTTGAATGAAAATTTTCCATTTATTCAGGTTGGTTCTTACCTGCCAGGATTGAATTTGAATTATGTAACAGGGGACAATATTCGTGGTGGATACTTAGCAACAAAACATCTATTTGAACACGGACATAAAAAAATAGCACTCATTACAGGAAACTTCAATGTAATAAGTGCAAAAGAAAGATTTATTGGATATAAAAAGGCACTCAAAGAAGCAGGTATTCTTTTCAACAAAGAATTTATTGTAATGGCTGACTTTGATGAATCAACAGGTTATACTGCAATGAAACATCTCTTAAATATGTCTAAAAATCAGAGACCAACCGCTATATTTGCCGGGAATGACCTTATGGCTCTTGGCGCAGTTCGTGCTATAAAAGAAACAGGAGCAAAAATTCCAGACGATTTCGCTGTTATTGGAATGGACAATTTGCGGCTTTCATCAATAGGTGAGACAAAGTTATCAACTGTTGAATATAATGTATATAAAATGGGAAAAATTGCCTGTGAAAAAATAATTGAACTGATTAAAAACAAGAAAAAAAATGTAAATAGTGTTGTGAAAGAAATCCTGCCTGTTGAACTTGTTTTAAGAGAATCATGTTGTGGAAAAAAATAACCTTCAATGGTCATTACAAACCAAAGCCGAAGCAATCTCATACCAATGGGCGTGGGATTGCTTCAGCACTGAATTGCCTAGCAATGACGAGAAGAATTATTGTTTTATTTTTTATTCTCCATTTACCCTTTTCTATACCCTACCTTTATGCTGGTTCATCCCTTCATTATGTAAACCACTGGCATTTGCATCAACCAAATTACTGGCCAAATAAAACACGCTCTTCTTCTGAAGATAGAAAAGAAGTAACCGCTGAATCAATAAATTTTAAGAACAACGAACCCTGGGCGGGCCATCCCACACCCGATTTAGTCGGAATCTTTGGCCTTGATGATAGAAAATCAGCATACCAGTGGCGACCTAAAGATGCTCTATCAACTATAAGTGGTTATCCTGAGGCGGGATTTACTATGTCTTACTCTGGTGCACTTGTTGAAGGTGTAAGGTCACTCGGTAATGCCTATATGCTTGGCTATGACCCTAACTGGAATTCTGGAAACATAGAAGCAAGAAACTGGATGACTTCCGGCGGTAAATCCCGAATGGACATAGTTATATTTACATATCATCATACATTGCCGGGGCTTTTGAATCCTGAATTTCTAAAAAAAGAAATTCAACTATATAAAGCACTTTATCCTGAAGCCTGGGGGACTACTCCATCAATTTCAAAAGGTTTCTGGCCTGCGGAATGTGCATTTTCTGAAAGAATAATTCCAACACTTCTTGAAGAAGGTATAACCTGGACATATGTTGCAAATTCACATATTTCAAGAGCATATCCTGAATGGCCAGCAACCGCATACAATACAGACACACCAAATCCTGCGGACCAGAGAAACTCTTTTCCTGGTGGTTATACACCACAGTGGCGAACAGGAAACATAGATGGCAGACCAACAACAAATGAATTAAGATATTCTTACAGACCGCATTATGTTCAGTATATACACCCTGAAACAGGACAATCATATAAAATTATCGCAGTACCAATGGCTGATTATGAGAGTTATGTTGATGGTTATCAGACATTTCCAGTAGATTTATTTGATGGAATTGCTTCTGCTGGTGAGTCAACCCAGCCACCATTTTTTGCATTAGCACACGACGGTGACAACGCCTGGGGCGGTGGATACGACTCATGGATGGTAAACACACCAAACAAAGCTGCTGGTGCATCAGCAAAAGGTTATACACCGAGTCAGGTTGAACAATATCTTGCAGATCATCCTGTTGACTCTAATGATATAGTACATGTTGAAGATGGTCCATGGGTAAATGCTGACGGTGACTTTGGTTCACCAATGTTTATTAAATGGAACTGGCCCTGGAGATATTACAATGGAACAAGTCAGCCAACATTTGACCCAACCTGCTGGACAGAAGATGCACAATTCTGGGCTATTTATACCGCAGGGCTTAATCGGCTTGTTACACTTGAAGAGAGTGGACTTCAATCAGTAGTAAATATACAAAATGTCCTTCATCCAACAAATCCTGGCACAACTAATTTAGAAAAGGCATGGCACTATTTTCTTGCAGGGTTTGATTCAGGACATATCTATTATGGTGGTGCAGAAGATTTTTGTATGCATCCAATAAATGCTCAGAATAATGCAATGCAATATGTTGATGCGGTCCTTGGAGAAGGTGAACTTCAACCGGGTTCTGCAGGATATAATGCTGATAAAAGCTCGCCTACAATTTTTTATTTGTCCAGATTTCCCTGGAATCCCGGTGGAGATAACTTTGGACCCGCCTATGGATACAAACATTGGACTTATGGACCTGATTTTTATGTCTATACTTTTGTTTATGATGCAAGTGGAGTTCAGTCAGTCAAATTAAAATATAGAATTTCAGATGGTCCCACTCCAACAACAAACAATATGATTTATGCAGATGGTCCTGGTATTGGTCCATGGCAGGAAATTACAATGTCTTCATCAAATTTTGTTGTAAAAATTTTAATTCAAAATACCGATATGACCAATACTCCACCTTACAATAATTTTCGTCCTAAATATTTGCCTTTAAGATACTGGGCACAAATTACAGGAGTCCAAAACCAGCTTGTTGATTATTATGTTGAAGCAGTCGATAAAAAAGGAAATGTTCGTAAAAGTCCTATATATCATTGTTATGTTGGAACAGGTGGAACTCCACCGAGCCAGGCACTCTGGACACCTACAAACCCATCACAGTCAGATGTTATAACAATAAAATGTCCTGACAACAAAAGCGGATGGTTGCACTGGGGAGTTAATGGCTGGAAGTTGCCTTCTTCAGAATATTGGCCAGCAGGCACATCACAGTATGATTCACAGTCAGTTGAATCTCCTCTTATTTCAACAAATTCTATTCAGGGAGCCACTTATTATTGTCAGATTGGTCCTTTTCTTGGCTCACAGAATGTTACACAGGTTGATTTTGTATTTCACTACAACGATGGCTCCTGGAATAACAATGGTGGTCAGGACTGGCATATATCTATATCTCCAAAAGATTTAATTCCACCAGCAACTCCACAAACACCTGTACTTACAAGTATGAATTCTGCTGTTGGTTTACAGTGGTTACCCAATTCAGAACAGGATTTAGCAGGATACAATGTCTACTGGTGGAATAGTATTACCCAGTCAACAACAAGTAAACGCAATGCAGAAGGATTAGTAACAGGCACAACTTTTTATGATACAGGACTTACAAACGGTTCTTCTTATACTTATGTCATTACAGCAGTTGATACTTCACAGAATGAGTCCTGGTATTCACAACCACGCACAACAACTCCTTTTGCAACAGACACAATCTCCGCAGGTCCTGTAACAGGACTTCAAGGGGTATCAGGTCAGGAAATTATCAATCTCTCATGGACAAGAAACTTAGAAGTGGATATATCATCTTACTCAATATATCGCAGTACTTATTCATGCTCTATTAACAAGAAATCACAAATCGCATCTATTCTTCATCCAGGAACAACTCATCAGGATATAGGACTCACTGGTGGATTAACATATTACTATCAACTAACAAATTTTGATTTTTCATCAAATGAAAGTGAACCATCTTATGAAATTTCTGTTCTTGCTTTATCAAATCCACCACCATTAACACCAACGGGCTTAATCGCGGTCCCGTCAAGTTGCACTGTTTCACTAAAATGGAATGCAAACACTGAGACGGACTTATCAAAATATTATATTTACAGGACAACAACTTCAGGACAGGACTATCAAAAAATTGCAACTATCCTTAAACCAGGAACAACTCATCAAATAACAGGACTTACAAACGGGCTCACATATTATTTTGTCATTACTGCTGTTGATACCGCTGAAAAAGAAAGTTCTTATTCTATAGAAGTTTATGCAAGACCTGATAACCTTGTAGAATGTATTTTTCAGGTTGATATGAGAGAAGTTCCAGGAGTCACTTCTGTCCAGATTACAAGCAATCTTCTGTGGCCACCGTGGAGCCCTTCTGCTGTTCAAATGACAAATCCAGGAACAAACATCTGGACAAAAACATTATATCTGCCACAGAAAACACCAATGCAGTTCAAATATGTTTATAATGAAGCCACCTATGAAAGCATAACCCGAAATATTGTCATATCAACCAATAGTGTAAATGTGCCAGACAAAATGTTCATTTCAAATAAGTGGAATATTGAAGGCGATGCGATTCCAAATCAGCCAATAAATTTACTCGGGGCTGGGCAGTTAAATAACAAAACATACTTAAAATGGTCTGCAAATACTGAATGGGACCTGGCGGGTTATCGTATATATCGTTCAACAGAAGAATTTATTAGCACTCTTTATATCTCAACCGGCGGACTTATAACTTCAACTACTTTTCAGGATTCAGGTCTTGTAAATGGAACGAGTTATTACTATAAACTTGCAGCAGTTGACTTATCAGGTCAGGAAAGTTTGCATACAATACCTGTGAAAGCCATTGCTGGATATAATATGGCTCCTTCATCTCCAACAAATCTACAGGCAACTGTGGGTGACTCAAAAGTTGACTTAATCTGGTCACCGAATACAACTGATGCTGACCTGGCAGGTTACAAAATTTACTGGTCAAGTTATTCAGCAGGTGGACCTTATACTTCTGGTAATTCAGGACTTTTAACAGCAAACACATATTATATCACAGGACTTACAAATAATAATACATATTTCTTTGTTGTGCGTTGTGTTGATTTTGATGGTTTAGAAAGTTTAAATTCTAATGAAGTCCAGATAATACCATCAGCACCTGTTCTGTTTGAAGAAAGAACAATTGACGGTGAATTTCTTGAATGGAGATCAGAAGATGTGCGAGCACTTGATGCTTACAATGACACATATAATTTCTATGATGGATACGATATGTCAAGAGACATTGTTGCTATTTATTCTCGTGAAGGACAGAACAACTACTATTTTAGAGTTGATTTTTACGAACTTGGTATTTATGCTGAAAATAATAATCTGGATTTGTATATTGTAATTGATTGTGCAAGTGGTGGGCAGTCCTGGCTACCTGACTGGACTGACTGCCAGACAGACAAACCATGGGAAATTTGTATTGCATTATATAACGCAACAACATGCAATATCTATAAATCTGACTGGTCAACAGCAAACACCGCATTCAAAGGTTCAAAATTCAATAGCCAGTTAGACAGTGTCGAACTTGCCATTGATAAATCAGTTCTTAGAAGTTATGGCTGGACAGATGGGCAACCAATTGGTATTCAGGTTTTCACAACAAAAGACGGAACAAATGGCACTGCAGGAGAAATTCCTAATACCTCTGATATAACAGATGCAGTTGAAGATGATGACAGGGGCTATTTTGACGGAATCCTTAACAGTAATACTCTGTCAACCGCATCAACAGGCAGAGCAAAATATGCTTTTATATATCATGGAAATCAGAGTATAAATTCTGCTAACGACATAAAAGAATGGATTTACAAGACATATCCTGACCATACACCTACTGGCTATCGCAGAGGACTTGACACAATAGAAAATTACAAAATTAAAGGTAATATTCATGTAAGTGGAACGCTGGCAAGTGCAATTCAGTGGGCAGAACCATCATTTAATACAAGAATTGCTACCATGACTTCTTCAGGTAGGATAACGATTATTGGTGGAGTAGTAGCAGAACACATAATGCCATATTTTGAAGATATTGGTGGATATAATGTAAATTCAAAGTCAATAAAACAGGGCACTGACCTGCTGATGCGAATTTATAATCTTTCCACTCAGCCAAAGGTCTTCTGGACACCCGAAAGAGTAATAAGAGGTCAGACATTTCCTGATATTTTGACCGACCACGACACAGGACTTCCAACGGGCTATGAAGCAACAGTAATTGACCAGGAAACACATTTAATAACCTGGCAGGGGAATCAGAATAATCCACACAAAATTCATAAATTTAACGGTGTCTATTGTTTCATAATAAATGGTGATGGTCAATATTCTCCTGATGAAACAAAATTCTGGAATGAAGACAATGGGCTTCATACTGTCACAAGACGACTTCTTCTTGACTTAGCACAGGGTGATACAAATCAACTTGTTCTTGTATTTGACGACTGGGAAGCATATGCAGGGAGGTCCTTTACATCAGAAACGCCTAATGACAATGCTGACCAGTGGGATAAAACAGCAAAATGGATTGCAAGTCATCAATGGATAGAAACAGTTACTCTTGAAGATATTTTAAATCGTGCAAAGGCAAATCCATCTCAATGGGTTATAGACCATGGCAACAACCCTGGTCTTGTTTTAAGAACCTATGACTGGCTACAACACGCATCAGAAGAATCTTATGATAACTGGTATTATGGTTCTTCTTTAGAACAATCATTCAAAAATGCAAAACCAGTTCTACAGGGTTCATGGAATGGTTCAAATACACCCATTCCTTCAGGGAAAATATACGGTCACATAAATATAGAAGGAACAATCTTGAGAGATGCCTGGACAGCAATTAAAAATGCACCTGATAATAAATTAAAAGAACTTGCAGGTCTTGTATATAACACACTTATTTATGAAACCGCCTGGCATGATGAAGACAATACAGATAAATATGGTCCTGCTGATACAACCTATGATAATATCTCTGGATGGGCTTTACAATTACATGCCCATACAAGATATTCAGTTGCAATTGCATCAGCAGCAAAATGGGCTGATGAAGTAAAAAATGGCGACTGGACAAATACTTCTGTTCAAAGTGGAGATATTGATTTGGATGGTGAAAATGAATATATTCTGAAAAACAATAAAGTTTTTGCTGTTTTTGAAAATGACGGTGGTCGTCTTGTTCAGGCATGGGCATATGATTCTGTGAATGGTGGTGTTCAACTCATTGGTGCACCAGCAGTAAATTATGAAAACGAAGGTGAAGAAGAGTATATAAAACACTGTTCTGCTTTCCGTGACCAGTCCTCAGATTACTACAATAAAAATTACAATGCCACCTTATGGATAACAAGTATAACTTTTGTTTCTTATGATGGTGCAATTACAAAAACATTTGCTTTGCCAGACAGTTCTGATACAATAACTGCTGACTATTCAGAAAATCTTACCGGTCCACTTTATATAAGGTTTGGGTTATCTCCTAATGTCCAGGATATGTATTACAATGGCAAGAAAAATTTAGTTGAAATAAGTTCACAAACATTTTATGGGTTATCCAATAAAACAACTGGCTATATTCAGGTAAATTTTGGCGAAACGACATTAAACACTGGTTATTCTGATGGAACACCTGACAATACAAATTCACCTCATACAAAAATAATTGAAGTTTATGGTGATGGGAATTTCTCACTATCATTAAAACTTGTTGGCAACTGGATTGAAGATACAACTCCACCATCTGCAATTACTGATTTAACAGCAACCACTGGTGTCAATTATGACGATATAAACTTAACCTGGACAGCACCCGGAGATGACGAAACTACTGGAACCGCAACTTCATACATATTAAAATATGCTACTTTTTCTGTAAGCGGTGGGAATATAAACCTCTGGTGGAATCATGCAAAGACATATACTCAAAACTGGACTCCACAACAGGCAGGTTCTAAAGAAGAAAAAACAGTAACAGGACTTGAAATTGGCACACTATATTATTTTGGTATAAAGGTAGTTGACGATTCAGGAAACATCTCAGGTATAAACATAATTGCAAGTGCATCCACACGAGGAGATGAAACTCCACCATCCAAAGTGACTGACCTTCAAGCAGAAACAGGAACAAATCATGGTGAAATAATTCTTAAATGGACATCTCCAGGAAATGATGGAACTGTTGGCACAGCAGTTTCTTATGATATCAGATATTCAACAACTGAAAGTCAGTCACCGGCAATAAGTACTTTTACATTTTTATCAGCACTATCTGTTAGTAAATTTTCTCCGATTCCACAGCCATGTGTCTATGGCACACCACAGGAATTTACAATTACAGGACTTATTCCTTCAGTAACATATTATTTTGCAATGCGTTCAAAGGATACAAATAACTGGTCTGAACTTTCTAACGGTGCAACTAACTGGGCATGTTATGACAATATTCCGCCACAGGCAGTAACAAATCTTTCTGCATTGAGTGGTGCAAATCCGGGTGAAATAAAGCTTACCTGGACATCTCCGGGAGATGATGGCCTTTCAGACGTGCTCAATGGCGAGTTCCGTATTCAACACTCAACATGGACAACAGATGTTGTATGGTCAACTTCAACTGCTCAAATTATAATTTCAACTTCTGGAGTTGTTCCTTGCTCATATCAAACAAAAATAATTTCAGGTCTTATTCCAGGAGTAACATACTATTTCAGAATATGGTCAAGAGATGATGCTCCGAATAACTGGTCTGAATATTCAAATCAGGCAGATGCAATTGCCCAGACAGGTGATATTTTTGCGCCCGGGCCAGTAACCAATCTTAAAGCAATCTCAGGACCAAATTTCAAACAGATTACTCTTATATGGACCTCGCCAGGTGATGATGGCTACTCAGGTAATATCTCTAACGGTCAGTATCAGATTAAATGGTCAACAAATGTCTCTGATGGTTGGACCTCAGCAAACCAGATTACAAATGTTTTGAATTCAAATATTGGTGAAAATTTAACTTATACAATAACAGGGCTCACTCCTGGAACAAGATATTATTTCTGGATAAAAACAGCAGATGAAAAACCTAACTGGTCAGAAATTTCAAATCAATCAAATGCAGTTTCTGCAGGAACATATCACAATATTGTTGTTGATGCAAACCTGAATTTGGGTATTGACTGGGACCAGTCAACAGAAAAAATTGCTTCTGATACAAGAAATAGTGGAACCACTGATTTATATTTTACCTGGTCGTCAACTTCAATATATTTTGCCTGGTCAGGAAGGGACTGGAGTCAGTCATCAACAGGTGACTTCTTTATATATTTTGATACAAATCCTTCTGGAAACACGGGAACAACAGGTGCTGTTGGAAAATTTGATGGCTGGTGGGACAACAATGACCACAATTTACCTTTCAGAGCGGACTATGTTTTTGCAACTGAATGCGGAACCGGTGGCTATTGGGAAATAAGATGTTCAACAGGTCCTAATACTTGGAATTTCAAACCCTACGATTGGGGAGCAACGAGTGGTGTTATTACATCTTTTGGCAACCCAACCTGTGAAGTTTGTATCCCGCTGGAAATTTTAGACAATCCTGCATTATTAAACATAATTGCCTATGCAAAAGTAGATACTACAAAGGCAGTTTTTGCTTCTTATCCAACAAATAACCCTGCAAGCAGTTCAACAGTAACTGAAACATTTACACATTTTTATCAAATAAATATTACTTCTGGTTTTCTTCCAGTAAGTTCAACAATATTAAGTAATGAACAACCACCATCAGCGGTAACAACACTATTTGCAAGTTCAGGAACTACAAATGGTGAAGTTGTTTTGACATGGCTTGCTCCCGGAGAAGACGGTAATACTGGAACAATAAACAACGGAGAATTCAGAATTCAACATTCAACATGGACAGAAGTAAACTGGTCATACAATAGTGCACAGATAGAAATACCAATAATAAGTATTCAGCCAGGAACTAAACAATCAAAATCAATAACAGGACTCACAATAGATGCGACATATTATTTCCATTTATGGACAAGAGACAGCGGATATAACTGGTCTGAGTTATCAAACCGTGCAACTGGCTATCCCGCAGTAGTAGATATAAATCCGCCTCCTGCAATAACTAACTTATCTGCACTTAAAGGTAACAATTCCGGAGAGATTAAATTGACCTGGACATCGCCTTGTGATGATGGGAATTCTTACATAGTTAAATATGCAACTTTTTCTGTAGATATTACTGGTGGTTCAACATTCTGGTGGAATAATACAAATGTGTTTGTGTATAACCAAAACTGGGCTGTTGCTACTAAAGGCACTACCGAAGAAAAATTTCTTGCTGGATTCAGTTATGGTGTAACCTATTATTTCGCTATAAAGACAGTTGATAATTCAGGAAATATATCTCTAATTGACAAAAATACTGATTCTGGTTCAACACAGGCAAGAACAATACCAAAAGAACTTGTCCCTGATACAATTGCCCCGTTGTCAATAACTGACCTTAAAGCAATTACAGGAACAACTCCGGGGACTATCAAACTTACCTGGACATCAACAGGCGATGATGGGACAACAGGTGCAATTTCTAATGGCGAATACCGTATCCAATTTGCTTCCTATACTGTTGTCTGGTCAACAACAAATGCAAACATAATATTTTCAACTTCAACTCTACCTTTTGCAAGTCAGACAAGAACAATTACCTCACTTATACCAGGAAATACTTACTGGTTTTATATCTGGCTGGCTGATGAAGTAATGAACTGGTCGGGTCTGTCAAATGAAACATCAGCGTATGCAATGACAGGAGATTCAGAACCACCAGGTAAAATAACTGATTTAATTGCACTCTCCGGTCCAAATTACAGAGAAGTCACTCTTGCCTGGACAGCACCAGGAAATAATGGCTATTCAGAAGATATAGTAAATGGTCAGTATCAAATAAAATATTCTTTGAACTATACTGATGGTTGGGAAAATAGCCCGAATTCAATTATCTGGACAAAAAATATTTCTCCGGGAACAAAAGAACAAAAAATTATCACGGGTTTATCAGCGGGGATAACTTATTATTTCTGGTTAAAAACAGCAGATGATTTTTCACCCGCAAACTGGTCAGTAGAACCAGCAAGTTCAACTTCACGCCCGGCAGGAACTTTTCATACAATAACTGTTGATGGAAATATAAGTGACTGGCATACAAATACAGAAAAACTTGCAACTGACAATCGCAATGGTGGAAACAAATCCTTATATGTCAGTTGGGATTCAAACAAAATATATTTTTCTTATGCAAATAATACTTTCAATGATATGGACCTGTTTGTCCTTATTGATACTCACACTGATTATGGTATTGCGATTGGTTCTCGTTCACCACCTGCATGGGATGGAATGGAATCACATTATCTGCCAATATATGCTGATTATGCACTAACAATTGAAGGGACTCCATATAAAGCAATGAGGAAATGGACTGGAACTTCCTGGACAACCCCTGCTGACACAACAGGAATAGATTCATCTTATATAAATGACACTGCGGTCGGTGGAAATTCGGAAATTTCAATTTTGCGTTCAACTCTTAATAACCCAACAAAAATACATATACTTGCATTGCACAAGTGGGAAAATCAAAAAAATATATTTGCATCTTTTCCGACACAAAATCCTGCACCTAACACAAATACCGCTGTCAATTGTGAATATTTCTGGACTCTTGATTTATCCAGTGGCGTTTTTCCGTCAGAGTTATCTGTCTATATTCAATATGCTGACACTACTCCACCTGCAGGAATAACAATACTTCAGGCATCTACCGGACCTGTAAGTGGTTCAATCGAACTTACATGGATTGCCCCTGGTGATGATGCCTGCACAGGAACAATTACAGATGGAAAGTTTAAAATACAACACTCACAGAATGAATTTGAAACTGGCTGGTCAACTAACTCAGCACAGATTACAATCTCAACTTCATCAGTTCCAGTAGGACAAAAACAAACCTACATAGTTGCTGGACTCACACAGGGAGCAACCTATTATTTCAGAATCTGGACTTCTGACGAAAGTCAGAACTGGTCAGTAATCTCAAATGGGGCAACTTCTTATGCAACTGTTGGTGTTGACGAAATAGCACCCGGTGCAATCACAAATCTCTCTGCACTTGTCGGTAACAATCCCGGGGAAATTATTCTACAATGGACAGCACCGGGTGATGATGGATATACTGGAAACAATTCTGCATCAGCAAAATATACAGTCAAGTATGCAACTTATTCTATTGGTGTTAGCACACAGACCTGGTGGAATTCAGCAAAAACCTGGTCGCCCGCATCTGACTGGACAGTCTCTTCTGTTGGCACAACAGAACAGAAAACAATTACAGGTTTAATTTCAGGGGGAACATACTATTTTGCTATTAAAACGACTGACGATGCAAACAACGAATCAGAAATTGATACAAAAACAAGTGGCTCAGTTGCAGTTGATATTATAGAAGCAGAAAATGGAACTTTATCAGGTGGTGCGGTAACAGAATCTGGTGGAACAGGAACTGTTGTCAAATTAGATTCTACAGGTGGTGTTGGACCAAAACTTACAGTGACAATACAAAACTCAGTTACAAATGCACCAATTCAGGTTTATGCTAAAGCAAGTGCACAGCAGAATGCTGAATATCAGGATACAGGTGTGCAGTTTTATAATTATTCTCAATGGGAAACAGCAAATTACGCACTCACAAGTCCAGTAAACCATTCTTTTGATGCTGGTGATACTTTTTCAATTTATCCGACGCAAAATTTTGTTTTAAGAATTGACTATATCAAAATCCCTAATGCATTTTCTGGTGGAACAAATCAAGCACAAGCCAGAGCAAAAGAAGATACAATAAAACCATCAGCAATAACAAACCTCTCTGCACTTACTGGTCAGTCAGAGGGAGAAATTATACTTAACTGGACTTCTCCTGGCGATGATGGAGATACTGGCGAAATTATAGATGGGAAATATCGTATAGATTATTCATCCTGGGAAAAACCTACCTGGGAATATTCAACTTATCAAAAAGAAATTTCCACTGATACTTCACCGGGACTATCTCAAACTTATATTGTTGGTGGACTCGTCGGTGGAACAACCTATTTCTTCAGAATCTGGAGTTGTGACGAAAGTCAAAACTGGTCAGAAATCTCAAATGGTGCAACTGCTTATGCTTTTGGTTTGCCTGATAGCACTCCACCGGGCAGGGTTACTGACCTTGTCGCCTATAAAGGTTCATATTTTCAAGAAATAAGATTGCAATGGACCGCACCAGGAGACAACAACTATTCAGGAAATATTGAAAATGGCAAATATCAGATAAAATATTCTACAAAGGAATCTGATGGCTGGCAGAGTGCATATTCAATTGTTTTTGCAACCACAACATCACCAGGTAAAAAAGAAACATACATCATTACAGGTCTCTCCGCAGGAAGCACATATTATTTCTGGATTAAAACTGCAGATGAAGTTCCTAACTGGGCATCTCAGGAATCAGATACTGCAACTGTCCGTTCTCCTGCAACTTATCACAATATAACTTGTGACGGTGATATGTCTGACTGGGTTGAACTGGCTGAAAAACTTGATACTGACAATCGCAATGGTGGGAATAAACAATTCTGGTGCACATGGTCATCAACAGCAGTGTATTTTGCATACACTAACAATGGTTTTAGCGATATGGATTTATTTGTTCTTATTGATACACATACACACTACGGAGTTGCTATTGGTTCTCGTTCACCACCTGTATGGGATGGAATGGAATCACATATATTACCTTTTTATGCTGATTATGCTCTTACAATTGAAGGTTCATCATATAAGGCATTAAGATACTGGAATGGAACAACATGGGTTGATCCGGGAAACAATATCGGAATTACTGCTTCATACATTAGTGACACTGCTGGGGGTAATTCAGAAGTTGCAATCTTGCGTTCAACTCTTGACAATCCTGAAAGAATCCGTATCCTTGCACTTCACAAATGGGACACACAGAGAAACATTTATGCTTCCTTCCCGACAGAAAACCCAGCACCAAACACTGACACAGCAGTAAACTGCACCGCATATTATTTGATTGATTTAACAGAAAGCCAGATTCCATCAGAAGTTATTGTCTCATCATCAGATTATGTGAATATCACGGTAAGTAAATCAATTTATGAAATAACAAATTCTTCAAGACCTGGTGGAGTTATTACTTACAAAATAACTGTTACAAATACTGGTAATGCGTCACAAAGCAATGTTGTTGTATATGACAAAATTCCACTAAACACAAGTTATGTCTCTAGTAGTATCAAGTTGAATGATATCTCAAAAACTGATGATACTGATGGCGATGAAGTAGAGTTTGAAACTGACAATGAAAGAGTGAAAGTTACATTACCATTGCTGTTGGCATCAAGCAGTGCAACAATTGAATTTAAAGTCAGGATAAAGTAGTGGTGCAATTTATCGCACAAAAAATATAAAGGAGGTGAAAATGAAAATGCCAAAAAATGTAGCGTCGGAGTTTATCTCCGACAAACAAAATTGTAGCGTCGGAGTTTATCTCCGACATCTTACAGTAAGTTGTATTTTACTATTCAGCATCTTCTGTCTGATAAATCCTAAATTACATGCGGAAGGGACTGTTGCAAACACTGTTATTCAAAATGGTGGAGATGCTGGAACCACAAATATTGCTGATACTGCTGGTGATACAATTGTCCAATGGGTAATTGGCACATCAACAAGTTATGCTACCTGTTCTCAAATTGGTGTCACAGTTTCAACTGGATATGGAATTGCTGAACTACCAGCACCTACTGACCAGACACTTGCACCCGGCTCAACAGCATATTTTGCTTACACCGCATATAATATTGGTAATGCAACTGATACATTTACGCTTTCTGTGACTACTTATGCGGGGCAAGGTTGGTCTGTGAAAATCTATAAAGACAATAATAAGGATGGTATCCATCAAGACAATGAAGAGGAAGTAACATCCACCGATCCACTAGTTCAAGATACAACATTCTACTTCTTTGTCGCAGTGTTTATTCCTTCAGATGCTACTGATGGAACATCTACTTATGTTCGTCTTGAAGTTAGAGACCAGAACGGTTCAGGAACTGAAGACAACTGGCCTGTTGCTGGCAATGATGTGCGTATTGATTCAACAACCGCTATCTGCTCTGCTGTTACACTTCAAATGGTCAAAGATAGCAATCGGACAACTGCAAGACCATTTACTGATGAAATTGTTTTCACAAGCACAATTACCGCGGTTGGTTCGGTGGAAGCAAAAAATGTGATTTATAAAGATAAACTTCCATCAGAATGTGAATATGTTTCAGGAAGTATGGTGAGATGCATCTGGTCAACAGGTGGCAATCGTGAACAATTAACTGATGATTCTGGCGACGATGAAGGAACATGGGATAGTGGTCAGCAATTTATTACAATTAATCTTGGTGATTTACAGGCAGGAACAAGTGCGTATGTAGAGTTTAAAGTAAGAGTGAAATAAATTTAATTGAGAAAAAAGTTTTTGGGGATTATATCATTGCGAGCACCGAGCATAGCGAGGAGCGAAACAATCCCCTACTAAAATTATGAAAGTGTTTTTAAAATCAACACTATTTATTGCTGTTCTCTGTGTTTCAGTGGTGTCAAACCTGTTTTCAGAAACACCAGCAGGAACAGTTATCTACAATGGCGGTGATACTGGTAATACAGGTATTCCTGACCAGCCAGGCGATACTATTGTCAGCAGAGTCCTTCCTTCAGGAAACACACTTTATTACACCTGTACTCCTGTCAGTATAACTGTTGTTGCATCAAGTGGTATATTTGTAAACAACAACACTGGTAAAACAATTAACATTGACAATAAAATAAAAATATTTTTTGATGCTTTTGATGTCGGCCAGAATGTTTATTTATTCTATAGTAGAGACCCATTAACTTCACCTATTTTAATAAATCCATCTATAATTCAAGAAGCAAATTCTAAGATTGACCTCAATCCTAAAATGAACTACATTTCTGATTCAATCTGTGAAATTGCTCTTCAGGATATACACGGAAACTGGCTTTCAGGGTCAGATTTTAATTCTCCTGTAAAAATTGAATTATATTACAATGACACAAACAACAATGGCTTTGTTGACGGAACATCTCCACCAGTATATGAAGATTCTCTTAGAATTTTTACATTGAACGAAACATTAAAGCAATGGGATGAATTAAAGGATTCAAAAACAGATACTATTGATAATTTTGTTGAAACCAATATAAATCATTTTTCTGTCTTTATTTTGATTGGAAAAAAATCCGCTGTTAATTTAGATAGAGTTATAGTTTATCCAAATCCATATAAACCAGGATCTGGAACAAAATATGACCGACCGGAAGGAATCGTTTTTGATATTCTTACAGAAGATGTAAAAATAAGAATATTTAACATCGCAGGAGAACTTGTTTTTGAACATAAAACTCAAAATAGTAGGGGGAGATATGAGTGGAAAGCAATAAACAATTCAGGTAATAAATTGGCTTCAGGAATTTATATATACATTATAACAAATGAAAATGGGGATGTGAAAAAAGGCAAACTCGCTATAATTAAGTAAATTACTTGACTTTAATAAAAAAATATAATAATATCTTGTTTCAAGAATGGTGCGGTACCCAAGTAGATAAGGGAGTGGTCTG